>Ga0316604_10001096_pt1 | contig 25993 bp, 24 predicted proteins | sample OWC_soil_day20_C_FD_207650 | JGI IMG/M metagenome (GOLD analysis project Ga0316604, IMG submission 207650) | Wetland soil microbial communities from Old Woman Creek delta, Ohio, United States - OWC_soil_day20_CT | ecosystem: Environmental > Terrestrial > Soil > Wetlands | place: USA: Ohio...
TGGGATTCGGCTACGATAAGCTGAACAGAAAAATTAGAAATGGATAAGCAGGAACATGCCTATCCAGGCACGCTCCTGCTTATAAAAATTCGTCTTTAGCTATAGGTTATTTCTTTAAAGAACCGGCACTAACCTGTTTGGCTGGTATAGCCAAAACTAAAATCGTAGCCAAAAGGGCGAACGATGCCAGGAAGTACATGCCGGCATTGGTGGAACCGGTAAAATCTTTAAGAAACCCGACAACGTAAGGGCCGAAAAAACCGCCCAGGTTACCGAACGAGTTGATGATTGCTATCCCGACCGCAGCCGTTGCTTCCGATAAGTACATATTCGGCAGCGTCCAGAATGTTCCGACGTACGCGTAGATTGCAGCTTGGCATATGCACAGCAGAATCATTGAGAAGTACAAATCGGTCGTCATCGTTAGAGCAATGAGGCCGAAGAAAGCGACTCCGATGGGCAGCGCCGTATGATAACGCCGTTCCTGTTTTGCGTCAGAACGCTTGGCAACATAAATCATCGCAACAACAGCAACCATATAAGGAATCGTGGACAAAAGACCGATATTGGTCAAACTCATGGCTTTTGCCAGTCCGCGTAAGATCTGCGGCATCCACATGCCAAGGCCATACAACGCCATAACGTAGCACAGGTAACAGAACGCAAGATGCCATACGCGGCCGCTTTTGAATACTTCCCATTTGTTGGCCACAACAACTTTAGCCTGCTTGGCAATATGTTCCTCTTCCAATTTCGCGATCAGCCATTCTTTTTCTTCCGCCGTCAGGAATTTGGCTTGCGCCGGCCTGTCGACCATAACAAACAACGTGATAAGCCCCAGAATAACGGCTGGAATTCCTTCTAGGATGAACATCCAGCGCCAGCCGGACATACCCATCCATTGAACATTGTCCATAATCCAGGCCGAAATCGGTCCGCAGATAATATTGGCTATCGCCATCCCTACCATGAACAGAGATACGGTTTTAGCAAAATGCTTCGTCGGGAACCAGAAGGTAAAATAAAGAATGATACATGGATAAAATCCGGCTTCCGCAACACCCAGCAAAGCCCGCAAAATTCCAATGTGCATTACGTTTTGCGCATAGCCCATGGCAATAACGACAAAACCCCAACTGATCAAGATCCGGGCGATCCATTTACGAGCGCCGATTTTATGCATAATAACGTTACTTGGCACTTCAAAAAAGAAATAAGCAATAAAAAATATTCCGGCTAATAGTCCAAAAGCACTGGCGCTAATCCCCAACTCCTTGTTCATTTGCAAAGCAGCAAAGCCGATGTTTACCCGGTCCAGCATTGCAACAATGTAAAGCAACATAACATAAGGAACCAATTTCCACCGTATCTTGCCCATTAATTGATTTTCGCGATCTTCTGAAAAAACTACATTTGCCATGAATTGCCCTCCCCTTTATTAAGACAGTTCGATTTTACCATACAAGTTACAGGAATCAACACACCCCCTTTTTTAGCAAATTAACCGTCATCATTTCCGTTATCCAAATTCTTGTGCGCATGATAGGACTATAATCCAGAAATGAAAATCAGCCATTTTTTCGTGAACGATTTTTCAGAAGCCTATGCGCACCTAGATTTTCATGCGGCTCCCATTTTGTCCCACATTATCGTACAGCGTTCACAACTCTGATAGTTTGAATTATTCAATTTATTTTTTCAAATTCCTGCTGGTTTTTTTGATTTTGAAAATTTTTTTATAATTTTTCAAAATGTGAAAAAAATCACACTACCAAAATATTGCAACAACTTACTATGGATGGCCGCCGCCTTGCGAACAGCTGCGGCCAGACGATGATATGGTCTTTCTTTTATCCTATTATACTCTTCCTTTTTCAAGCTGTCTAATGGGATAAAAATGGGATGATTCTTCGGCGGTTCAAACAAAAAAACTCAGGGTTCTGCCCGGGATTCAAATCCAGGTGAAAGCTGAGTTTTGCCGATGCGAAGAACAAATCTTATCTTTTTTACACTCTGGGACCCGCCAACAAAATCCCGTCCGGAATTTGGCCAGCAAACCGTTTACTATTTTCCACAAACAATGCGGCCAGTTTTTTTGCGGTACGCACATACGCTATTTTATCATCCCAAGCAGCAGCAGGATGCAATAGATTTGTTTCGACTCCCGGGCATGACTGAGGGATAAGCACGTTAAAAACCGGGTCGAGGTCATACGCAACGTCATTCAATCGGCCTTCCAACGCCGCGCTTACTATCGCGCGTGTATACGGCAACTTTATCCGTTTGCCGACGCCATAGGGGCCGCCCGACCAGCCAGTATTGATTAAAAAGACGTTCGTATCGTGTCTTTCCAGCTTTTTGCCTAATAAATTTGCGTACACCAAGGGTGGGAGAGGCAGAAACGGCGCGCCAAAGCAAGCCGAAAACGTCGCTTCCGGTTCCGTAATACCCCGTTCCGTTCCCGCGACCTTACTAGTATAACCGGATAGAAAGTGGTACATGGCCTGCTCTTTTGTTAATTTGGCGATCGGCGGCAATACCCCGAACGCATCGGCCGTGAGAAAAATGATCGTGTTGGGATGGCCGCCCAAACCAGAAGAAGCCATCTTGGCAATATAGTCAACAGGATACGCAGCACGCGTATTTTCCGTGATCGAATCGCAATCATAATCCGCAACGCAATGATCATCAAGCACCACATTCTCTAAAATCGTGGCAAATTTGACGGCGTTCCAAATTTGCGGTTCGGTTTCCGGATTGAGGCGAATACATTTTGCATAACAGCCGCCTTCAATATTAAATACGCCGCGATCGTTCCACCCATGTTCATCATCACCGATCAAGCTACGCTTCGGATCAGCGGACAGTGTTGTTTTTCCGGTCCCGCTAAGGCCAAAAAACAGCGCAACATCACCCGCTTCACCGATATTCGCCGAGCAATGCATCGGCATAACTCCCAGATTAGGCAACCAAAAATTCATCAAGGTAAATATCGATTTCTTTATTTCTCCGCCATAATGCGTCCCGCCAATCAGTACCATTTTCTTTTCTAAATGCAAGAGGATGAACGCGTCGGAATTTGTGGAATCGACGCTCGGTATTGCCTTAAAATTCGGCAAACAAATCAGCGTCGCATCCGCGATAAAGTCTTTAGTTTCCGTCGCAGGGCGAATAAACAGTTGATGGACAAACAAATTTTGCCAGGCAAATTCATTGATGAAACGAATACCCACCTGTTGCTCCCGATCCGCTCCGGCAAATCCATCAAAGACAAAAATATCCCGCTTTTTTATATACTCCATCATGCGATGGTATACTTGCATAAATTTCTTTTCCGAAAACGGCTTATTGGCACTCCAATCAATCACCGGTTCTATCTTCGGTGTATTCACAATAAATTTATCATGGGGTGACCTTCCTGTATATTTACCCGTCGTCACCCGCAAGGCGCCGGCGCTCGTAAGAATTCCTTCGCCCCTCTCGATTGCCATGTCCACCAATTCTGCCGGGGAAAGATTGCGATATTCATGCTTTGCCTGATGGAATAGCCCATATTCACTGTTCTGATCCATCCTAGCACACCCCTTTACTTTTTCTATAGCAAATTCTGTTTTTCATCCGCAGTACCTTGCTGAGTTCTCTGCATGACAGACCGGAAAAAAACAATCGCTGGTTCTGTTCTATCCCTGCTTCATTTTAATTATTCAAGGTTCAGACCCGCAATCCTTTGTGCATTGTCCGTCAGCAATATTTTGTTTTTTGTATACAGTATACATTTAAAAACAACAAAAAACAAGATATATAAGGAACTACAGAAAAAATGCCTTGTTTATCGACCTTCCCGCAAATGCTTTGCTGCTCCGCATCACCCGCAGATAAAAGAATATAATATTTTTACCGTATTTATGTATACATTGTTTTCAAAATACATTGACATTCGCACTATGATTTGTTATCCTATAAACAGAAACTAACATTTTGTGAGGCAATGAGGCCTCTCGCACAAAAAAGGGCGAGGGTTTTTTTTGTTTAAAAACGGAAGGAGAATGCAACATGAATACTATATCTTCCTTTAAATTGACGCCAATTCCGGAAGAAGCCACTGAAATCATCAAAGCGATCGAATCTACTTTCACAGCGGAAGAAGTCGATGCCATTTATGAAGATTGGTTAAGCAGCATGGAATTCTCCCCAGATTATATGGTTAGTTAATTTGTTGTTTATGTTCCCTTTTTTCAACAAAACAGCAAACAGGAACAGACAGTTTCGCCTGTCTCATTCTTGTTTGCTGTTTTCTTTTTCCGGATGCCGCCAGATCAGTCAACGATATTTTTATTTTATCGCATAAAATCCCGCCTGCATCCCTGATGCCCATAAAAGCTCCACGACCGAAAAACCGGTTTCTTTCAGCAGCGCCATATGCGCGTTAACCGTAATCGGCAAAAGCTCGGTCCCATAGCGGCTCACGTGCTTATCCGCGTTTTCCACACTTTTCCCATTTGCCACTTGCGCGTCCCGCCAGCGCCGAAGACCAATTTGGGTCCCCTGTTCTGTTGCCGGCCGGATCGTTTCAAACGTAACATAAAGTCCGCCCGGCTTCAACATGGCATAACAATTTTGCGTGGCCTTTTCCCGTTTCGCCTGATCCAAATAATGATGGGCCAAGATAGCGGTAATGACCGAAAACGGGCCTTCCTGGCTCAACTCTTCCGTTCCCGCCAACAAAAAACGGACATTCGTTCCCGCGCATTTTTCCCGGGCGATGTCCAGCATATTTTTTGCCGGATCGGCAGCGGTAAACACGGCGCCGGGAAAGCGGTCCTTGGCTTTATCGATAAAATTCCCGGTTCCACAGCCGGTGTCGAGCCAAGTTCCTGTCTCAACCCCGCAAGCCTTCACCAGTTTCATTGTCTCTTCATGAAAAAGAGTATAATATGGAATGGTTTTGCTTACATTGGCATCATATTCACTCGCAGCCTGTGATGTTTTATTATCATTCATAACGGATCCTCCTCCTCATAAAACAACAATCCCTTTTTAGAACCTGAAGGAACAAGTCCATAGGACATCCTTTGAGCGTAGCTTCCCTTTACTCTTGCTGGCGATCTAAAAAATGTATTCCTTGTATTCGATTTATCCATTATATTTTATAGGAATACTTCCAAATTCAGCTCTTTTTTCGGCGCTGACCACCCGTGTATGTTTCAAAAAATGCAAATCATCTCTTTCCGGGAAATCGAACCGGAAATGATGCCCGCGCGATTCTTGCCTCAATAAAGCGCTGCCGGCGATTAAACGAGATATCTCACACATAACTTCAAGCTGCAATAATTCCATGAGCTGCTGATTATAAACAGCAACATGCGGCACTCGTATGATAGCCAGCTCTGCTTGCACTTCGTCAGTAACACTCAGTAGATGAGCCAGCCCTTTGGCACTCCGTCTTACCCCCAAATCGCGTTGCACTGCTGAACGCAATTTATGCCTGAGAACAAATAGTTCCGCGCCAATTCGATTGCCCGCAGTAATCTTACTCATTATCCGTTCCACCTCTTCATCAACAGAACGCTTGTCGGGGTAGCGGCACGAATGGGCGGCAGCCCATCTATGCGCAGAAATTCCCGCCTTGAACCCAAAAACCTGAGTTGCCGTCAAACCATTTCCTGCCATGCGATTTGCTCCGTCAAAATTTCCCGCACATTCCGGCACAGCAAACAGACCGCTAACGGTTGTTTCACATTGCTCGTTAATATATATTCCACCCATCAGATAATGAGCCCCCGGGGCCACCTGAATTCGATCCGTTGACGGTTCAATCCCGTTTGCCCGTATATAGTTGTATTGGTCCGTGTTCAGTTTGGTATGAATAAAATTTTTTTCTTTAGGGGAATCACCAATATACCATTCCAGCCCGCCGTGAACGGTTCCCCGCCCGTCCATAATTGCCTGGTTCATCATTCTCATAGCTTCATCACGCATTGGCAGAGGTTTTGACAAGATAGGCTTCCCATTCCGATCATAAATATTCCCGTCAAAAATTGCCGAAGCAAGATATTCGTAATGCACGAACGCGCCTCGCAGAGACACAGGCCAAATAACCACGGACGGATAAAACAAAACCATTTCCATATCAACAAGTTCTGCTCCAGTCCGATAGGCAAAAACAATTCCATCGCCGGTTGCGTCCGCAGGGCAATCATTTACCTCCCACAGCCATTGACAGCCGCCGGTAGCCATAATTACCGCTTTTGCTTCTATTTTAACGATATATCCGGTTCTAAGGTTTATTCCGATAGCTCCGGTCACCGATACCAGGTTTGATTCTGTATGGTTAAGCAAGCCGGTCATAAAAAAATCGTCCATTATAGAAATGTTTTTATGCCTTTTACAGGCAATGGAAAGCGCTGAAACTAAAGCAAGGCCGCCACCAACTATCGATAATTGACGAGGATAGGATTGCCCGGGAAATTGCGACAGGAAATATTGACCATCCGCTGTTCGGGCAAATTTCGCCCCATACCGTTCAACATCCAAAACTCTCGCACACGCATCTTCTGCCAGTACTGCTGCAAGATTTTGATCCCCCAACCCATATCCGGCATTGATGGTGTCTTGAAAAAAAAGGTCTGCATTGTCGTCAGGGTGAAAGGGAGCCTGCATGCCTCCACCGGCAACAAGCGAAATTCCGGATTTACCGAGCGGTCCTTTATTGAGCACCAAAACCATCGATCCCGCTTCCGCAGCAGCTAACGCGGCGCGAAGGCCTGCACTTCCAGCTCCAACTACCAAGACATCCGTCTTCACAGGATCCATCCCACGCACTCTAATCACACTCTTTCATTTTCAAGATGCAGCGGTTGCGAGAAATCAACAACCAAGTCACGAATCAGGCTGTAGCGCGGATACGGCTCAAGCGTCACCGTCTCACCGGGAGAAACCATGGTCAGGCAGCCTAAAACATCCTTGCCGTTAACACGCAGAATACAAGCGCCGCACCTTCCTTTAAAGCAGCTTGATCTGCGAAAAGCCAGCGTAGAATCTTGATCCAATATTCTCGCCAATACACTATTAATGGACATTGGTTCCACGCTTTCAACCTGATATTCTTGCAGCCGCGGTTCCCGGTCTACAGTCGGATTAAACCGCACAATTTTGACAAAGATATTTTTGTTACTCGCCGCCATCGCCCTTGTTCCTCCCCTACTGGATGATAGAATGCCAAATAACCCAAAAGCCTTGAACACCATAACCATTCGTTATGATAATTCAGCAGCTGTTCGGGAGACATGTCAGAAAATCCTGCTTACGAGCCTATTGGGCCTCGGGAATTGAGAGCCTTGCCAGGATAATGATCTCATCCGGCTTATTTAATAAAAAAACAGCCTTGGGAGAAAATGGAGTCTCTTACGGCTGTTATGTTCTTTGTTGTTTTGCGCTGGATCAGACCAATGATAGCCGTTATCTAATACTGCCTATCCATTACCGGTTTACACGGTTGCCGGCACCAGCCACACTTCTCCCGCACTCTGCTATTTTATGATCACAGCATACCAGCTTGCGCTCCTTGTACAACAAGAATTGTCACTTTAGAACCTGAATAAACAGCTCCATTTCACCACCGCAGGCCATCCCTTCGCGGGCAGCGACATCATTATCCATAGCAACGGTGCGCAGCATCGATTTTTCCGTGTCTAAAGCCGTCAAGGCCCATTTTTTTGCTTCCGCTTCGCCGCATCCGCCGCCAATCGTCCCGTGAATTTCTCCAGCCAAAAACACAAGCATCTGACTTCCCGCTTTGCGCGGCGTCGACCCTCGTGTTTTCACAATCGTAACCAACGCCGCCTTATCGCCGTTTTGACCAACCTGGCAAATGAGCGGCAATAGTTTTTCATCCATTGATGGATCCCTCCTGACGCTGACTGAGCGGACGCCCATTGCCGCCGCGAAAAGCCGCTACGATCTCCGCAGCAATACTGACTGCGATTTCTGCCGGAGTCTGCGCCCCAATATTCAAGCCAATCGGCGCGTATACTTGTGATAATTCTTCTTCCTTTGCTCCTTCCGAGCGAAGCAGGTCGAGGATACCGATAATACGCCGCCGGCTTCCGATCATGCCTAAATACCCTGCTCCCTTGTCAATCAGGACCCGCAAACAATCAAGATCATGTTGATGCCCCCGCGTAATGACAATAACCGCCGTATGCCGGCCGATTTGGACCAAGCCTTCTTCTACTGCAGCGGTGAAATCCGTGCATAATACTTGCCGGGCCTTGGGAAACCGCTGGGTATTGGCAAATTGCGGCCGGTCGTCAACCACAGTAACTTGAAAATCCAACAAACCAAGGATTTCTACCAACGGTTGGCTAATATGTCCGCCGCCAAACACAACCGCTTCATAATTTTTCGTTAATCGATCGAAAAACAGCCGGTAGGTCCCTGTTTCTTCGCTGAAGATGTCCTGCAGAAACGGCTTCTTCCATTCATTTTTGGTTGCCGCTTCCACCGCTTGACGGGTAATTTCCCGGTTCACCAAACAACCACTGGCTGTTCCATCCGGATACACAATCAGCATTTGTCCAACCAAAGCCGCTTCCTCAACCGGAGCATCCACCAATGTTACGGTAACCACTGCCAACCCCCGCTTGGAGGCAGCCAATAACTGCTGAAACTGGTTCAAACCATCGCCCCCCGCCACAATAACGCTTCCAAAACACCGCCGCCGATTGCTCTGGCTTTATCCGAGATCGTCAGGCAATTTTCCGGCTGACAGCGGGGATCTACATCGCCGATCTTCATACCCTTCTCTACCGGCAATCCATCATGCAAGATTCCGCGCAAAATACCGTCGATCGCTGCATGCGCCGGTTCACGGTCTACCCAGCCAATCAGTTCGCCCGCCACTACCCGGGAGCCAATGGTCCTGGCCCCGGTAAAAATGCCGGCGGCAGGCGCCCGTAAAACCCGTTCTGTCGTATAGCCGCCGATAGCGCCGGGGACTCCGGTATTCGGCCGGGCGGATCCTGCCAAAAGGACGCGGCCAAGATCATGCCCACGCATCGTTTCTATTACGGCATGAACGTCCTTGCCGGCAACAAAACCGGGCCCGACACCAATCACCAGCGGAGCGTCCTGCAGCGAAGTCCCGGTATTTTTTTTCGCCAATATGGCATCGATAACCGCGCAAGGCTTTAACGCAGTAGTACATATCGCCTGCGGATCCACCAGCACGGGAAGAATTCCTTGCTGCAGGCACTCTTGTGCTTCCGATAAAATAACCCGTTTGGCAGTAATTCCTTCAACCGTAACCACACCGGAATACACCGCTTCGGCAAACGCTACCGTACGGCGGATCACAGTGGGCTGCGCGGCTTCCGTAATCACAACTGAAAACCCGCTGCGGAACAAACGGTGAGCAATGCCGGTAGCAATATCGCCGCCGCTTTTTACAACAACTAATTTTTTCATCGCAAGCCCACCCCAAATCCTATCGTTCTCGACAATTACATTACCGTTTCCCAGGAACCGCCCGCCATCCGAATCGCTTCGTCCAGAGCGCGCCGGACAATCTCAGGGCCGGCCTTGCGTTTATACACCGCTGAAGCCCGTTTGCCCAGTGTTGCGGCCATCTCTTCAAAAGCCGCCGACACACACTTATTACGGTTTTCGATATTTAACGGACAGCTTAGCATCATCTGTTCCGCACTGCGGACCCGGAAGGGGTTTTGCGCAACCGATCCTACAGAGACCCGGCAGTCCGTCACCAGATTATTCGTTTTATCATACCCGATAATCGCCGCGGCGCTGACCCGTGAAATCGCCAACGCATTACGACGCCCTAATTTTACAAACGCACTGCCGCAGCCTTGGGGCAAAACCGGAAAACAAATACTGGCTACCACTTCATCTTTTTCCAACTTATTTTTGCTGATGCCCAGATAAAAATCTTCCAACGCCATTTCCCGTTCGCCGCGCTTGCTGACAATTGTCAGCACTGCATCCAACGCCATCAATGCCGGCAAGCTGTCTCCCGCCGGCGACGCATTGGCGATATTGCCGCCAACGGTTCCCTGATTGCGGATTTGCGGCGATCCAACCGTAGAGGCCGCTTGAGCCAAAACCCACGCATTTTCGCGGATAATTGGCGACTGGGCCAATTCGGTAAACGTCGTCATCGGCCCAATCACTATTTTCTCGCCTTGCAAAGAGATCCCTTTAAGATCCGGCACTTTTTTTAACGCAATCATATGTTGCGGAGCAATCTTACCCTCCCGCAAATGAACCGTAACATCCGTGCCACCGGCTAAAATTTTGCAATTCTCCTGATTGGCGGATAGTATGTCCAACAATTCCGCCATACTTTCAGGCGCATAATATTCAAACGAATTCATACTGTTCTCCTCCTTACAATTGCGCCGCAAAAAACGGCGGTTTTTCCCTTTGCCATTTCCTTTTATTTCATGTCATCGTCGGAGCACAACGTTTCTGCCAAGATATCCAGTTGTTGGGACATGCCACTTACTTGCTGAACAACGCCCGCCGCCTGGGAAGTGGCTTCGGCAACCTGGCCAATGACCTGGTCAATATGGCTCAGCTGCAGATAGGTATTATCACTGTCTGTCCGCAAATCATGAAGGATTTCACCGATCTGCTTCGTGGAATCAGTACTGTCTACCGCAAGCTTGCGGATTTCACCGGCGACAACGCCAAATCCCCGTCCTTGATCGCCAACCCGGGCGGCCTCAATCGCCGCGTTCAATCCCAGCAAATTGGTCTGGTTGGCAATGTTTTTTATGAAATTTAAAATCTGATCCGTTTGCGCAACTCTTGCCTGTGACTCTTTAGCCAGCAACGCCAATTTCCGGCTTACCGCAGAAATTTCCTGAGTCTGTGCCGAAATTTCTTCCGTCGTCGCAGCCAGCGTCGCCAGGTTATCGTTCAACTCTCCCGCCATTTGCCGTAACGTTTCCTGTTTATCCGTCGGTTGCGTTACAGCAATCGACCCTATAACGGTCCCCGCTTCATCCTGAATGGGGACAGCCATGGCAATGTAGGGAATACCATAGAACTTTTTATCGACTCTGGCGGCAACCCGTTTCCCTTCATGAACAGCGCGATAAATCCCCGTCCCGGCAATCAGCGCTGACCCAGCCGGACATTGCAAATCCAGATTTTCAGCCGGCAGGTACAACAGGATTTTTTCCCGGTCTGTCAAAGTAACACCGACCTCTTTATTGAACAAAAAGTGGATCAAGGGTAAAACCTGGAGATAGTGTTCATATTGCATTTGTTTTTTCCCTTCCTCCGTTATTTTTTCCAACATGAAGATGGTTCAATTGGCAAACTTCCAGCGAAAACCTTCTTCAATTTGGACATATTCCGTTGGAACGGCAAAATTTTCCGGCACTAACACTCCCAAGGTACCGACAAATAATGCTGCCCCGGTGATACGCTCGTTTTGATACCAAGCGTTTGCTTTTTCCCATCCGGCATACAATGCCTGCTGCAATATTTCCGGCGGCAAAGGCCCAACTTCCGTCACTATTTCGTGCCCGGCAATGTCAGTATCCGGATCCACTTGTTCCGCAAGGGCCATCTTAATGTTCGGATGCGGAACATAGGTGGAGTTTGCCAAACTGGTGGCGCAAGCATCCGCCAAGCCTGATGTGGCAGCGGCAACCACAGCAGCCGATGCAATCCCTTTCGTAAAACTGCGCCCGCCAAGACCGCTGGTTGCGATCCCGCCAACCCCATCGCCCGCTTTCAGTTGAATGGTATGCGTGTATGCGGCCCCGATCGCCGGCGCAATCCCGACCGAAGTCGTTTCATTATCTAAAAGACGAATGGCTAAATCGCCGCCATTATTGACAATCACTTTCGTTGCCCCGTTTTCAGCGATAAAATCGGCAACCAACCCGGCAATGGAGCCGGCAACGGCAGCCATCGGCGTCAAGGTAACATCCCCCGATTGCCGCACAGCGGCGATCATTGTCTGCAGCACAAGCGGAAGAGAAGCAGTCTCTTCCAGCTTATCCTGCGGCAACGCTGCAATTTGCCTATAATCGGCCAGTTCCTGAAGTATTTCTATCGCCCGTTTCGCGCCGTTCTGAGCTATTTCAGTCAGGGGGGTGCCCTGACGTTCCGCCTGGATCGTCATTTGCATCGGGCCATAATCCAGTTTGATCAGCCCTGGGCGTAGTATCGTAATCATTTTTTCAGCTCCGCAAGCAAATCCTTCAACGGACGAATGCTGTCGACATGGCCGCCGATTTCCTCATAAGCCTTACGGGTAATTGTATATTCAACCGGCGCTACAGTAGCCGGCGTCGGAACCCAGGTAAAGGCCTTGGGAACTACTTTTTCCACATCGACCATAAAGTTGATGCCGCCGCCCGGTAAAATAAAGGTCGGAGCGCCGCCAATCGTCAGCTTTGCGTCGCCTTTATGAACAGCTTCGGATAATTTGCGCGGATACGTGGTAACTCCTGCCCGGGCGCTGCCGCCGGTACCGCCTACATAGATCGCCGAAACCCTGGAATTTTCGCAGTTATCGGCAATTAAATCGGCCAAGCCGCGGACTTCATCCGTCATAGCAATTTCTTTTACCGTACCGTCGCTTTGCACTTCCAGCAATCCGGCTTTTTGCCCGGTCGTCTCGGTAACCAGGATTTTCATGCCGGCTTTGGCAATGCTCATATCTACGCTTTTTACCGCATCGACAGCCGTCTCGACATGCGTTCCGCCCCAGCCTTTGCCGGATTCGCCAAAATACCGGCCGCGTGTGCTCTTACGCCCATTAACGATGACGCCGCTGAACATCATGCCGACTTCCTCACCGGCCCGATGTTCGGACAACAATCCGATCACGTGGTGATCCAAAACAATGGCCTCATCGACAATCGCGCTCATTTGCCGGGCAAACATTCCGACCGTTGCGCTGCCGCAGCCTACCCGCATTTTACTTTCTTCCACTCCGTCAATGATCGGCGGGTAACCGACCTGAAGCTCCAATTTGCTGCCTTTTTCAATTTGCAGGACAACCCTTTCTTCGTTGGCCAGGTCAACAATAGTGCGTGCGGCCATAAAACCTGCTTTGCCGCTGCTCAACGTATTGGCTCCGCCAATCGAAAGCATCTTGGAACCGTATTCCTCCGTATCCACCATCCCGACTGCCAGGCCATCACGAAATACTTTGGCCCCCTCGGCGCCGATATGATGGTTGCAGTCAATTTTCACTTTCACACCGCTATAACTTAACGGCGCTTCCGTAACGACCGTAACGACTTCCACGCCGTTCACCCGGTCAGCGACAATGTGCGGCGCCGGCTTGCAGCAAGGATATTGGGTTCCGGAACCAACCGCCGTGATCAACGGCTTATCCGGAAGTTGACGGTTCGCCTCGCCGGAGCGGCTGCTTTCTGTTTCCAAGGTCCGGCCCCTTACCAGCGTCCCGTCTACATTGATATAGCGGCGGCAAGCTCCGGAGAATCCCGGTTTAATGGAACACTGTACCGGACAGGAACGGCACTCGACCGCTCCGGCAGCGTTCTCTTCGTTGCGGAAAATAGCAGTAAAGGGGCAAACCCGCAGACACGCGCCACAGCTCACACAACCTTCGCCGAGATACGCCTTTTTGTCATTCATCGTAATCACGCTTAAGGGACATGTTTTGACGCAGAGACCGCACCCTTTACATAATTCCTGGCTAATGATAATCATGTTTTCTCCTCCAGTTATCAATTAAATTTTCGTATTCCTATGTTATTGTTGCGAACGCTTCATGAAACATCCTGGCCGAGTCATGAAGTTATTACCAATCCGTTATTCTATAACCATAAAGCTTTACGCCGCTTCCAATGTTGTCAGAATGCAGTCAAAGCGTTTTTTTCAATTCAATTGGAGTCTGTTTTCTTGTTTCCGGATAAGACGGGATACTATTGTTTTTGCAAAGGGGCTAATGCCCCTTTGCAAAAACAGTTCCATTTGTTTATTTCGCTGTAGAATTACTTGCAGCACTGTCGTCGAGCGACTTGTTCATTGTTTCTTCACCCAAGACCAGGACGTTCAAGGCGATAACAACCAATACGCCTGTAAACAAACCAAAGATCAAAGTAAATGCATTGGGTCCGGTCAACAAGGCGCCAACCACCAGCGGCGCCAACATACCGCCTACACGGCCGCAGGCTCCCGCCCAGCCGGTACCGGTAGCCCGGGCGGCAGTCGGGTACATTTCCGGGGTGTAGGTATACATCAAGCCCCATGCGCCAAGATTGAAGAAGGACATCAAACAGCCCCACAGCAAGATTTCGTTGTATGACGATGAGTGCCCAAACATATAGGCACTGCCGGCACAAAGGATAAGAAAGGCAGCCAAGGTCGGCTTGCGGCCTACTTTATCAACCAGAGCAGCGGCCGTAAAGTAACCAGGTAATTGGGCCAATGTCATCCACAAAACAAAAGCGAAGGATTGAACCATCGTATGTCCGGCTTTAACCAGCAACGACGGCAGCCACAGGAAAATGCCGTAGTACGAAAACATGACGCCGAACCAAAGGATCCACAAACAAACTGTCTTTTTCAGATAAGGTCCGGTAAACAGCATCCCCAAAGTGAAAGACGGTTTTGCCGCGCCGGAAACTTCGGCAGAGGTTGGCTTTTCGCCGCATGGCACGCCTAACGCTCTTTCTACTTGACAAACTTGTTCATGCGCTTCGTCAATACGACCCTTTTTCATTAAATACAGCACAGATTCAGGAACTTTGCTATACACATATAAGGCCCAGATTGCAGGGAACGCGCCAATGTAGAAAGCAATTTCCCAGCCATGCGTCGGAATAACCAGCCAGGAAATACAGGCTGCAGCCAGCCAGCCGATAGCCCAAGTGCTTTCCAATAACACGATCATCCGGCCCCGGTATTTGGTCGGCGAATATTCACTCACCAACGTTACAGCAACCGGCATTTGCCCGCCCAGGCCAAAACCAACGATAAAGCGAAATACAAGCAGGGATTCATAATTCCAGGACAAACCGCAAGCGCCGGTAGCCACTCCATAGATCACCAACGTTGCCACTAATACTTTCTTCCGGCCAATCGCATCGGCAACCATTCCTGAAAACACGGCTCCGACCGCCATGCCGATCAAGCCCATACTGCCGATCATTCCCATTTGGGCCGGAGTTAATTTCCAAATAGTCATTAATTTAGGAAGAACAAAGGAAACAATTCCCGTGTCCATCGCATCAAAAGCCCAGCCTACACCAATGAGAGCCAATAAACGCCAGTGCCAGCTTCCTATCGGCAAATTTCCTAATCGTTCCGCTATACTTACTTGCATTTTTTATCCTCCTCCTATTTTATATATCGAAGCAAACGTTGTTTCGAATCCCCCCTCTCCTTCCAGATAACCATACTATTTATAAATCCGGTCCTGGCCAAGACCCTTGAGGGCCGCCACAACAAGAAGTATAGTTTTATTTTCCGTTCTGTTCTTCCAATGCCGCCAACACTTTTTCCGGCGTAATCGGCAACGAGTAAATTCTCACGCCAATTGCATCGTATACCGCATTGGCAATCGCCGCGGCGGTCGGGATCAGCGCCGGCTCACCTACGCCTTTTGCACCAAACGGACCGGTGGGTTCCGGGTCCTCCACAATAACCGATTCGATTTCCGGAACATCCAAGGTTGTGGCGATTAAATAGGCATCAAAATTCGGGTTCTTGATTTTCCCTTGATTGACTTCAAGTTCTTCCAGTGTGGCATAACCCAGTCCCATCACCGAGCCGCCCTCAATTTGTCCAATTACCATCTCCGGGTTCACCGCCCGCCCCACGTCATGAGCGGCAACGACCTTAAGGACCTCAATCTTGCCTGTACCGGTATCCACTTCCACTTCAACAATTTGGGTAGCAAACGCATACGTGCCGAACGGCGATCCATGTCCGGTTTCCGGGTCCAGTCCCGTTGTATCCGGATTAAACCAACCGTGCCCCAGCGTGAGCTTTCCTTTGTTGCGGCACGAAGTAATGACATCCTTCAGAGCCAAATCGGTCTTGCTCCCATTGTTATAAACGTATCCGTCAGCGAACACCAATTGGTCCGCCGGCGTCATCAGTTTCTCGGCCGCTTCTTCCATCGCGACTTTTTTGGCCTCCGCGGCAGCCAGACGCGCTGCGTTCCCGGAAATATATGTTTGACGGCTGGCGGAAGTGGCGCCGCCATCCGGAGTGATCATTGTATCGGCGGAGGTGACATTGATTTGGTCAAAAGACACCCCTAATTCTTCGGCAACAATCTGGGCCAGCACCGTGTCGGACCCTTGTCCGATATCGGCACACCCTACCAATAAATTTACAGATCCGTCGTCCAGCCACTCAACAAAAGCGCTGGCCGGATTGGGAAGCCCTGTGTTGCCAATCCCATACCACATACAGCCGATCCCTGTACCACGTTTCTTCATGCTTCCACCCCCCATTTGGAGAAATTCGGTCCTTGCTTTTGCGCGGCTTCAGCAGCTTTCCGTATCGTTTCCTTAATACCCACGCTATGCTGAAGGACTTGGCCCGTAGCCGTCACGCCGCCCGGAGCCAATGCGTTTTTCAAACGGATTTCCAACGGTGACATTCCTAATTTTTCCGCCAAAAGATCCAACTGGGATTCATGGGCAAATGCCATTTGCGGCACGCCAAACCCGCGCATCGCGCCAGCCGTTGGATTGTTGGTATATACTCCATACGCATCAACCCAGACGTTCGGAACCTCATACGGTCCGGTTGCATGAACCGCAGCCCTTGTGACAACGCCGGGACCATACGAGGCATAGGCTCCTGTATCGGCGATAATCGTTGCTTTTAAGGCGGTCCATTTTCCATCCTTCGTCACGGCAGTTTTATAATCGATAATATATGGATGACGTTTGGCAGATGCTGCCATAGATTCTTCCCGTGTATAAACCAGCTTAACCGGCCGGCGGGTATGATAGGCCAGCAAAGCAAGATGGCATTGTACGGAAATATCCAGCTTACCGCCGAAACCGCCGCCGGTAACCGACTGAACGATGCGCACCCGGTTCGCATCCATATTCATGGTTCTCGCCACTTCTTTACGGTCAAAATGCACATTTTGAGTCGACACCCACATCGTCAGTATATGTCCGTCATATTCAGCCACTCCGGCTTCCGGTTCGATATAAGCATGTTCTACCGATTGCGTTCTGTATTGATTTTCGATAATCACATCGGCGTTGGCAAAAGCGGCATCCACATCGCCCTTGCGGATTTTACGCAGCGTCAGGACATTATTGGCGTGAACCTGCGGCGCGCCCGGTTTCATCGCTTCAATCGGATCGAAGACCGCCGGCAGTTCTTTCATCGTAACCTGGATCAGTTTTAATGCCGCTTCCGCCGCCTGTTCCGTCTCGGCAGCAACCAACGCAATCGCATCGCCAATCCGCCGGATTTTATCATGAACCAGAACCGGTTCATCTTTTATGATAATCCCCACGCCACTGGCTTTAAACAGCGGCATACAGCCATCCCGTTCCGAACAAGCCTCGCCTTTCAGCATCGTCCCAACTCCGCCGGCGCCGGGAATATCCGCTGCCGTCAATACTTTTACCACGCCCGGATACGCTTCGGCAGCCGAAGTATCTATTGCTTCCAGAATGGCATGCGGAACCTTACTGCGCAAAACTTTCGCGTACAGCATGCCGGGTTTTACGATATCGGCCGCAAACAAAGCCTGGCCTGTTACTTTTCGTATCGCATCTTTACGCGCTACCGACGTCCCCATGCCTGTTTTATTCATTGTTTTCCCTCCCGCTATCAGCTTCACTAACCGCCGATACTGCCGCAACAATTTTATGATAACCGGTGCAGCGGCACAAATTTCCGGACAAGGCGACCTTGATCTCCTCTTCCGTCGGTTTCGGATTACTATCCAATAACGCTTTCGCTGACAATATCATACCCGGTGTGCAAAAACCGCATTGCACAGCGCCGTGGTCAATAAAAGACTGCTGCAAGCGGTGCAATTGCTCCCCTTTGTTTACCCCTTCAATCGTCGTAACAGACGAGCCATCGATCGTAGCGGCTAAAACCATACAGGAATTTACCGCCTTACCATCAAGAATAATGGTACAAGCGCCGCACTCACCAACACCGCAGCCCTTCTTGGTGCCGGTCAGTCCCAAATCTTCCCGCAGGAAATCCACCAACAACTTGGAAGTTTCAACTTCTGCCGTTGCAGCAACATCGTTTATCAGGAATTTGATCATTTGTTTAGCCATTTCTACACCTCCGTTTAATAAATTATGCAAATTTTATGCCAATATCCTATGGATACACCCACTGTTTTGTGAATAAAAAAACGTCATTTCAAGCTGTAATAACCGCAGGCAAACCGCCTATTTGACAAGCACTCCTCTTCTGGCAGCAACTCTTTTCTTTTGTTGTCTCTCAGTTTGACAAAGAAGTGTAACGGTTTTCTTGATTGTCCCCAAAAAAGCTTTTCAAAAACGAACTTTCTCATCCATTTTTGAACTATTCATTTTTGCAAAACTACTATAAAAACCCGTCTGCGGCAGCCTTGACGGCAGAAGAAACAAGCGGTTGCGAGCATACCCGGCTATATTGGCCGAAAAAAAGACCAACAGATTGATTGTTAAAAACAAGCAATTTGTTGATCACCATTGATCTTATGTTAATTCATTATTTCATCGACTCCATTATTATATCATATTAACTATCATAAAACAATCGATATTGTTCATTTTTGAACGATGTGCGGTGTTCCTCTAAAATCGATCACTTCCGGAATTTTGCGCATAGGAATTCATAATCTTCCCACGTGTCCGCATCCAGAAAAGAAGTTTCATCGGCCCAATCCAGACGGGCTACCCATTCCAGGTTCTCGTCGATGATCCGGCGGCCGCCTCGATCTCCCTGCAACGCCGCCAGTTGTCCGCGCCAAAATGCGCCAAACAATACCGGATTCCGACGCTGCCCGCTACAATACGGGACAATAATATGACGGTTATCATCAAGACATGCAAATCGGTCCATTAGCGCATGAAGAAGCGGCAAGGAGACCAGGGGCTGATCGCCCAAAAGGAATAAGATCCCGTCCAACTCAACCGGCAAATGGCATAGGGCCAACTGAATCGAAGCGGCTTGCCCGGCCTGCCGGTTTGGATTATAGACCGCCTGCATCGAATACTGCCGGCACACTGCAGCCAATTCCGCTTGCGGTTCACCGATCACCGCAACGCAATCCGGCAAAGCTGCAGAAGTTGCCGCTTGCAAGACATGCGCCAGCAGCGGGCGGCCTGCCAACGGCAATAACAATTTCTGCGTTCCCATGCGGCTGGCCTGGCCTGCGGCCAGGATCACAATCCCGATGCGCTTTTTCATACGTTAACCACCTTCAGCGGTTTCATCCGTGCGCCGTACCCTTCCGTCACAATGCATTTCGTGATGTTCGAGCACCGACTGCGCAGATAGTCGATGACCGGTTCCGCCCGCGCGGCTTTTTCGGAATTTCCGCCGGTCAACAGCAAAATTTGTCTGCCCCTGCCGTGTCGGAAAATTCCCCGTTCGTGCAAAGCCAATTTGGCTAAATCTCTTTCGTCAATCCTCTCGCCTTGCTCTTTACCTAAAATCTCCATAACCAGTTCCAACCGGTGGGCGATGGCTGACGAAAGCGGGAGCCCAACCGCCTCCAGACTTAAAACCCCAAGTGTGATCGCCGTCGTAACGGGAATCACCGGTTCGCAATCGGCAGAAGCCTTGATCAGCCGTTCTTTCGCACCGTCAGCCTCAACGGCAATGTACGTTTCCGAAAAGGCAGCGCGCTGAGCCAATGTATCGATCCACTGCGGCGGCAAGCCGGTCACCTTCTGCTCCTGCAAACCGGTAAACCAACCGGCTAGGCCCTCGGTTTGCAAGATACGTTCCGCCGCGGCTGCGCCTTCGGCAAAATCATCCGCAAGAACCGGATGCCAATCTTTCACCTGGTTCCAGTACATTTTCGTCGTCGTCGTCAGCAGCATCGTCCGGCAGTGCAACCGGGCGCAGGCGGCTAACGTCATGAGAACCGAAGTCTTGCCTCCGGCTCCGCTGCAGGCAAGGATCGATGGGCTCTGCCAACCGATTGCATCCCACAAATTCATCTCAGGCACCTCACTTGGCGCTTTAATCCCTAAAAAAGCAGTTGTTGTTATTATTCTTTAGGCAAGTACATGTTTTCAATCGCCCGGATCTCGGTCAGGCCGATCAATTCGTTAAACTCGGCGAAAGGAAGCATTTCGTTAATCATCCCCTCGGTAGTTCCCTGCGCTTTCAATTCATTCATCAGTTTGGTCATCGCGTACGCCGTAATATACGTGGAAGCGGTTGGGTAGATAACCAGATTATAACCGATTTCCTGCAGTTTTTGATTATTCATCATTGGCGTGCGGCCGCCTTCCACCATATTGGCCAAAACCGGAACCGAAAAGCTGGAGGTAATCAGTTTCATTTCTTCCATGCTTTCCGGCGATTCGATGAACAGCACATCGGCGCCGGCTGCCTCGTAGGCTTTCCCACGGCGGATCGCTTCCTCAATCCCAAACAAAGTACGGGAATCAGTACGGGCAATGATGACCAGATCGGAATCCTGACGGGCTGCAACGGCCGCCTTGATTTTACCAACCATCTCTTCCATCGGCACAACCCTGCGGCCCAGCATATGACCGCATTTTTTCGGCGCCACCTGATCTTCGAGTTGGATCGCCGCCGCACCGGCCGCTTCGTATTCACGAACCGTCCGCATGACGTTAACGGCATTGCCAAAGCCGGTATCGCCGTCGGCAATCACCGGAATATCTACCGCAGACGCAAAATTATGAACCCGGGTAGCCATTTCCGTCATGGTTAACAAGCCGACATCAGGGGTTCCCAAATAGCTTGCTGCCTGTCCGTAACCGGTGAAATAAACCGCCTTGAAGCCCGCTTTATCAACAATTCTGGCCGAAAGAGCATCATGGGCTCCCGGCGCAACCAGGATTTCCTTACTTTGTAACAGTTGACGCAATTGTGTAGTTTTTTTCATATATATGTCACTCCTCATTCTTCAATACTACTTATTCAATCCCAAAGTGATTTTTGGCAAAGGCCAATGCGGCGGCCGGACGACGGTCCGCCAGACGACCAACAGCATACAGCAAATATTGCCTGTCGATCAGAACCTTCGCGTTCGCCGGCGGAAAAAGGGATATGCCCGGGTTTGCCAAGGCTTGCGCAATGATGCCGCGGACCTCTTCATCGGGCAGGCTGGCGAAAATGCCGCCGACCGCGATGATCGTTTTTACTTTCCGCAAATCCCGCCCCACCGGAGTACCGGGAACAATGCCCATTACCGGGTCAAACTGCTGGGAAATGTAACCGGCATGACGCTTCAAGGCGATTTCCACGGCCGTTTCCGCCAAGGCCCGGTCAAATAATTTTTCCCGTTCTGTTACGGCCAGATATTCCGGCTGTTCTTCCAGAGAAGAAGCATACGCCGCCAATTCCTGTTCCACTTCTTCGCCAGTCAACCCGATCCGCGCGGCAACGGCTTTCGCTCCGGCGGCTTCTACAATCCCCCGCGCGCTGACCCGGAGCCCCAGATTTCCTTCGACGGTCCGGAATGCCGTTTGTTTTTCGTTGGTAATTACCAACCCGCGCTCTTCAATCGACAGTTCTTCCAGTTCCGGGATCACAGAATGGATATCCGTCGTTGCCCCGCCCAAATCAATAACCACCAAACTGCCAATGCCGTCTTCCTCATGGCTGCCTTGAGCCAGCAATTCCGCCGCCATGAGGACCGCGCCCGGAGTAGGTACTACTTTCTTTTCCGTCAGCCGGTCGATCAGGTTTCCCAGGCCTTTGGCTTCGGTAATCTGGCGGATAAATTGTTCATGGATTGCTTCTCTGGCCGGGATAACCCGCAATTCGTGAATCGTCGGCATCACATTCGGTACCCGCACCGTCTTGAGTCCGGCCGCCTGCAAAATCGCGTTAACGGCCGGCTGGGCCGCGGTATTGCCGGCAATGACCACCGTTGCTTTTACTTTACTACTGACGATGATCTTGGCATCATTCATCATGGAATCCGTATCGCCGCCGTCGGTTCCGCCGGCCAGCAAAATAATATCCGGGTTGATTTCCTGCAGCATTTCAAATTTATTCTCAGTATGATCCTCAAACGACATGACCTCAAGAACCCGGGCGCCGGCATTCATCGCTACCTCTTTGGCAGCTTTCGCCGTTACCCGGGGCATATAGCCCATGGCAACCATCCGCAAGCCGCCGGCGGCACTGCTGGTAGACAACATGGCTTTCGCAGTGACAGACTGGCAATGAAGAGCCTCAGCCAGATTTTGCAAAGCGGCCTGCAGCCCGCGGCCGATATCTTCGACCGTCGTAGGAGCCTGCGCCCGGGCTGCCCAAATCAATTGTCCGTCTTTTTCTGCAAAAGCCGTCGCTTTTGTAAAGGTGCTGCCAATATCGAAAACAATCGTATCCAATACTTTCTCTGCAGAATGGTCCATGTTTACACTCCATTGATCTCATGTATTTTCCGAAATATCACCGTTTACTTTCTTACGTACACATACCCTTCCATGATTCGGCGGGCTGTTCTGGACATTGCGGCCCGTTTTAGCACCGTTTGCCCATTTTTTTCTTCCACCGCCACTTCAACATCGATCACCCCAGCCGGATGACCAATGCGGATAAACGATTTTTTATCAACATCCGCAATCATTTCATTGACCACCGATCCGGTAATTTTCGCTGCCGCGCCGGTACAAATCGTGGCCGTTCCCGCATACGTTTTATGCAATTTTTGCATGAACATCAAACGGGAAACAAAATCAACGTCATCGGCACTAATTAATTTGCCGGTGGTGAAATCTTTATAGTCGGCAGCCGGGCTGACAAATGCGATCATTGGAAATGCCGGCACATTGGCCAAGGCGTCTTCCGGGGTCTTTGCCATGCCTATTTTTACTGCGGCTGCGCCGCGGATCTGCTCGAGCAAGCCCAAAAGCTCCTTGTTGCCATCCACTTCCTGCGGAGTTTCAATGCCGCTCAGTTTTAAATCCTTCGCCGCCACATACACCACCGGATTGGCTGCATCCACAATACTGACAGTGACCGGACCATAGCCCGGAATCTCGAGAACATCCTTCACATTGCCAGTCGGCAGCAGTTTACCGGTTGCCGCTCCGGCCGTATCCGAATAATCCAGCATAATTTTTGCTCCGGTTCCCGGAACGCCGGCGATCGCGCAATCCCCAATGACTGCAGCCTTACCGTCCACTGTCGGCACTTCGGCAATAATCAGTTTCTTCGTATTGGTATTATGAATACGAACCGTGGTCATGCCTTCCTGCGCCCGCACCAATCCTTCATCGATGGCAAACGGACCGACGGCGGCGGAAATATTGCCGCAGTTGCCGCTATAATCGATATACGGCTTGGTGATGCTGACCTGCCCAAACGTATAATCCACGTCCGCATCCGGACGGGTTGGCGGAGCAATAATGGCCAGTTTGCTGGTCAGGGCATCGGCGCCGCCCAGCCCGTCGATTTGCCGTACATCGGGGCTGCCAAAAATTTCACAAATGCGTTGGTCTCTCTGTTCGACATTGCCCGGCAGATCATTCACTTTGAGAAAGATCCCCTTGCTGGTGCCGCCGCGCATGATGACGCAATTGATTTTTTCTGTTTGACTCATTACCGGTTTTCCCCCTTCAACTTTTCGTCCAGCCATTCGATGACTTTGGCCGGATCGGTACCCGGACCAAAGAACGCATCGACTTTCAGGAAGCCCGTGCCTTCCGTCTTTATTTTTTCTTCAATGGCCGCATGGTCTTCTTCTTTTTCCGCGATCCGCCCACCGGCAATCAGATGGGTATTATCGCGAATTCCCAGCTGCTGCATCCGTTCATGAACCCGCGGATACAGTACGGATCCCATCCCCAGCAGGTTGCTGATCCCGACTACTGCGGCTTTGGCTTCAGCGGCAACTTCCGCTACCGTTTCCGGTAAATTCATGCCGCGCAGATAGATGACTTCGTAGCCTGATTTTTCAATCGCTTCCCGGATAACATTCACGCCGACCACATGGGCATCGGCGCCGACAGTCGCCAGGACAATCTTGCCTTTTTTCGTGATTTGGGCCGGCTTATCGACCGCTACCGGTTCCGCAGTGAACGCAACGTTCTCCGGCGCTACCGACACCGGGCTGAAGCCCGGCACATAGCGGCGAATTCCATCCTTGTCGCGGTGCGTACGAACGCCCCGTTTCAAATCCCAGCCGCCGGCGCGCGGACAATCCATCACTCCGGCTTTGCCGCCAGCGACAATCAGGTCGATTAATTCTTCAGCACTGTAACCCTGCCAAAACTCCGGTGTAATATCCTGCGGCTGCAGCATTCGCGGCGATTTTACGACCGCGCTGATCACCGCCATGGCTTCCGTGATGATCTCTTCTTTGCGCAACTGAATAAACGGATCCTTAATTTCAATGGCGGCCATATTTTCAAACACGTTCTGTGTAGCCCAGATCGCTTTGCCCATCGAGGCCCCGGTCGGAATTCCCACCGATTCGGCCGCTTTCGGACGGTAGAAGTTGGCTCCGCCCAAGCGGGCGCTTACGGCCATCCGGGCAAAATGAGCCTGCTCGGCAATCAGATCGGCCGGCGGGTTCTGGAATGTTTCCGGCACCACGACCAGCGATCCGCTCCACATTGTTTCCTTAAAGGCCCGCATAACTGCCAAATCGGCCAGGATATTGATCCCGCCCACGTTCATTTGCAGAGCGCTCAATTTTTTCGGCAAGCCGGCCTGTACGGCCAGACCTTCCGCCAATAAGCACATCGCGAGCGCCATGCCATCGGTCCCATCGATATTGTTTAAGTGTTTGTGGGAGTCGGTTTGGACATGAATCCCATTTTCCGCACAAATCTGCAAGGCCCGAAACCCATTTAACACTTTCGTGCGATAGTCATGAATTCCTCTGCCGCCAAAATGCACATGGATCACCGGGCCGATATCAGTACCGTCAAAGCCGGCGATCAACGCATTGATGATCGAGAGGTGCGGCGTATCGCCGGTGGCGTTAATCCGCATAGGATGCTTGCTGCCGCCGCCCAATTGAACAAATTCCCGTTCGCCCATTGGCGTGATGCCGCCTTTGCCGCGCGACTGTTCGATCAATTCCGCGCCATTCAACGGATCGATATGCCTCGTCGCTTCCGAATGGACAAAGTGGAACAAGGTCAAGCCCAGTTTTTCGGCTGCCGCATACATGTCATTCGATTCGGCCAACTGCTCCTGCGCTGTATTCCGGCCCAGGATCGGATTTTGTACCGGAATTCCCGTTTCGACCGCTTTTTGCGCCAGTTCCCAAATCCGGTGCCCGCCCCGTTCTACCCCGGCAACCATACGGGGAAACGGCGACGGAAGACCGTCCACATCCCCGTCTTTGGTTACTATCGGCATCGGCGCGCTGAATATTTTTTCATAGGCGCGTACCCGCTCTTGATCTGCTATAATAATTTCTTTTGTTTTTTTCTGCATTATTTCGTTTCGCCCCCTTTACGTTTTAGCTGCTGCCGCACCTTGGGAATCAACCCGCCGGCCGCCAGGATGGACCGCACGCTTTCGCCCGGCTGCTGGCCGGCAACCACGCTCCCATCCGGTAAAGTGATTTCACCACTATTAAAATCAACCGTTATTTCATCGCCGTTTTTCACCTTGCCGATAAGATCGGCATACAAAACCGGCAAACCGATATTAATCGCGTTCCGGCGAAAAATCCGGGCAAACGATACGGCAACCACAGCCCCTACGCCGGCGCCCTGCAACGCTACCGGGGCTTGCTCCCGGCTGGATCCGGCGCCGAAATTTTTGCCGGCTACCACAATATCCCCCGGCTGTACCCGTTTCGCAAAATCCGGCATCTTACTCC
>Ga0316604_10001097_pt1 | contig 25969 bp, 21 predicted proteins | sample OWC_soil_day20_C_FD_207650 | JGI IMG/M metagenome (GOLD analysis project Ga0316604, IMG submission 207650) | Wetland soil microbial communities from Old Woman Creek delta, Ohio, United States - OWC_soil_day20_CT | ecosystem: Environmental > Terrestrial > Soil > Wetlands | place: USA: Ohio...
GTCTTCGCCCTTGATACGCAGCCGGAATGACCAGTGCGAGCCTTCACGATAGGGTTTAGCCATGGGACACCTCCGCGTGTGCGAAGGCGCGGCCTGAATTTTGATACAACATGAGCAACTCCTTTTGTAAGGTGGAGTTGCGTATAGGCAAAATGAATGGGAATGATGAGCTTTAAACCGCAAAAAATGAAGAATAAAGCTTACTCATCCGTATTCGACCACTGTGGCTGCAATGAAAACTGACAGAAAATCGTCAGAACAAGCAAAAAGCCCCGTCCGCAGACGAGGCTAAGGCATGATTTCATTGACAGCTATGCTAGGATCGCATTTCTCACATGAGGATTCCGAGCCCCGCGCAACGCAGCCATTCATTCGCGCAGCAGGTTTTTGCTAGAAATCGCTGTCCAGCCCGTCCTGCACCTGCTCTGCCGCGCGCAGCACCGCGCGCGCCTTGTTTTCGGTTTCTTGCCATTCGGATTCCGGCACCGAATCGGCCACGATGCCGGCCGCCGCCTGCACGTGCAGCATGCCGTTCTTGAGCACGCCGGTGCGGATCGCTATCGCCAGATCCATTTCGCCGCTGAATGACAGGTAACCGCAGGCGCCACCGTAAATGCCGCGCTTGACCGGCTCCAGTTCGTCGATGATTTCCATCGCCCGCACCTTCGGCGCACCAGACAAGGTACCGGCCGGGAATGTGGCCTTCAATACATCCATGTTCGACATCTCCGGCTTGAGCAAGCCTTCGACGTTCGACACGATGTGCTGCACGTGCGAATACTTTTCGATCACCATCTTGTCGGTGACTTTCACGCTGCCAATCTCGGCGATCCGGCCGATGTCGTTGCGTGCCAGGTCGATCAGCATCACGTGTTCGGCGATTTCCTTCGGATCGGCCAGCAGTTCGGTCGCCAGTTGCGCATCCTTTTCCGGCGTCGAACCGCGCGGACGGGTGCCAGCCAGCGGCCGGATGGTGACTTTCTTGCCGCCTTCAGGCGTGCTTTCGTTCCGGACCAGGATTTCCGGCGACGAACCGACAATCTGCATCTCGCCGAAGTTGTACAGATACATGTACGGCGAAGGGTTGAGTGCGCGCAGTGCGCGGTACAGCGACAGCGGCGAATCACTGAACGGTTTTTTCAGCCGCTGTCCAATCTGCACCTGCATCAGGTCGCCGGCGGCAATGTATTCCTTCGCCTGCAGCACCGCTTTCAGGTAATCTTCCTTCGCGAATTCGCGCAAAATTTCGGTGCGCGCACTGCCGCCAATCGGCGGCGCATCCACCGGCTGGCGCAGCAGCTTGCGCAATTCCTTGACCCGATGGCGCGCACGGAAAAAAGCTTCCGGCTGCGACGGGTCGACATAGACAATCAGATACAACTTGCCCGACAGGTTGTCGATCACCGCCAGTTCTTCCGTCAGCAGCAGCTGGATTTCCGGCAGGCCGAGGTCGTCCGGCGGCGCGGTATCGGCCAGACGATGCTCGATGCAGCGCACCGCATCGTAGCCGAAATAACCGGCCAGCCCGCCGCAGAAGCGCGGCAGCCCTGGCGTCAGCGCAACCTTGAAGCGTGACTGGTAGTGCGGAATGAAATCGAGCGGATTGCCGTCGTCGGTTTCGATCACCACGCCATCCTTCACCACTTCGGTACGCATGCCGTGCGAGCGCAGCAGGGTCGAGGCCGGCAAGCCGATGAACGAATAGCGGCCGAAGCGTTCGCCGCCGACAACAGATTCGAGCAAAAAGGTGTTCTTGCCGCCATCCTGCCGCTGCGCCAGTTTCAGGTACAGCGACAGCGGCGTTTCAAGGTCGGCGAAAGCTTCGGCGATGAGCGGAATGCGGTTGTAGCCTTGCGCGGCCAGCGATTTGAATTCGAGTTCAGTCATGTTTTTCTCCATGCCGCAAGGAAGGTGTGCGCGGCGAGGTACTTAAAAAACCTGCCGACCATAAGTCGGCAGCCAATCATCGGGTCAGTTGGACCAGGATTGCCAGCGTCGCCAGGGCCAGGCCTCAAGCGAGCCTGTTTGTGCAACGATGAGTTTTTTATCGAGAAACATGAAATTTAGAAAACGCTTGGAAAAACGTCAGGTAAGCCGGTTTGCTGCTGCCAGCAGAGTTTCAACTATACCATCCGAATCAATCTCCTGTACAGGCCGTCCGTGGTTGTAACCATACGGCACGCTCCAGATGGCGCAACCTGCGGCGCGCGCCGCCTGCGAATCGTTGACCGAATCGCCAATCGCCACCACTTCGTTCGGCGCCAGCCCGAAATCGGCGAATACGGTTTGCATCGGCAATGGGTCGGGCTTCATTTTCGGTAGCGAATCGCCGCAGTAAATCACGTCGAAATAATCGTGCAGCGCCATCTTGCGCAACAGCGGCAGCGTGAATTCGGTCTGCTTGTTGGTCACGCAGGCAAGCTTGAGCCCCTTGTCGCGCATCACCCGCAGGCCGGGAATCACGTCCGGAAACAGCTTGCTGTGATCGCCATTGACCTCGGTATAGTGCTGCAGAAAAGCGGCAAATGCCTGCGGCGCCAGCAGCTCGACGCTATGCTCGTCCATTTCAGTCGCCAGCGTGCCACGCACCAGATTGCGGAACCCCTTGCCAACATAGCGGCGCACGATTTCGATTTCCAGCGGCGGCAGCGCCAAATCCTCGCGCGTGCGGTTGAGTGCGATGTGGAAATCGAGCGCGGTATCGACCATCGTGCCGTCGAGATCGATGATCGCGGCGCGGATGCCGCTCAATCCTGCAGCCGTCATTTGCCCACCGTCGCCAGTTGCTGCCGCATCGCATCGATCACCGCCTTGTAGTCCGGCTTGCCGAAAATGGCCGAACCGGCGACGAAGGTGTCGGCACCGGCGAGCGCGATCTCGGCAATGTTGGCCGGATTCACGCCGCCATCGACTTCGAGCATGATGTCGCGCCCGGACGCATCGATCATCTGCCGCACCTGCGCAATCTTTTTCAGCGCGTGCGGAATGAACGACTGGCCGCCGAAACCGGGGTTGACCGACATGATGAGGATGATGTCGAGCTTGTCCATCACATGCTCAAGCACATGCAGCGGCGTAGCCGGATTGAATACCAGCCCGGCCTTGCAGCCGTGATCGCGAATCAGTTGCAGCGAGCGGTCAACATGCTCCGAGCCTTCCGGGTGGAAGGTGATGATGTTGGCACCAGCCTTGGCGAAATCCGGGATGATGCGGTCAACCGGCTTGACCATCAGATGCACGTCGATCGGCGCGCTCACATGCGGGCGGATCGCCTGGCACACCATCGGCCCGATGGTCAGGTTCGGCACGTAATGGTTGTCCATCACGTCGAAATGGATGATGTCGGCGCCGGCGGCGATGACATTTTTTACTTCTTCGCCCAGACGGGCGAAATCGGCAGAAAGAATGCTGGGAGCGATGCGGTAAGTGGTCATGACGTCACTTTCAAAATCAATCCGCTATTTTAACCCTTGCAGGCTGTCAAAATACGTCGCGAGGATGGCCGCCCGGCGCGCAGCGACCGAGACATATCATGCAGATAGGCAAGGAAGCGAGCATCGCGCAACGCAGCAGATGGTCCTCCGCAGCAGTATTTCGTCAGCCTGTCTGGCAGGTTTTGCTTTTGCCGCCGTTTTTTGGTTCAATGCCAGCTTGCGAACCTTCATCGGAAACTTGCATGTCCATTTCATCGTTGCGCGCGGCAGGAATGGCTGCCGCGCTCGGTATCGCGCTGGCTCTGGCCGGTTGCAGCACCGTCAAACTCGACACGCCTGAAGCGAAACCCGAACAACCGCTGATCCTGCAGCCTGCCGTTACCCTGGCAGCGCCGTCCTTTGCCGATCTGCCCGGCTGGGAAAGCGACGACTTGCGTGCCGCCTGGCCTGCCTATCTCGCATCGTGCCAGTCGCTGGCCAGGAAGCCAGACTGGAAAGCTCCCTGCTCGGCTGCGCGCACGGTCGATCCGCACAACGGCGACGCCATCCGGCGCCATTTCGAGCTGTATTTCACGCCGCGCCAGATCATCAACCCGGATGGTACCGATACCGGCATGGCCACTGGCTATTACGAACCACTGCTCAACGGTTCGCATAAACGCGGCGGCCGGTTCCAGACGCCGCTGCATAGCCCGCCTGGCGATTTGCTGACCGTCGACCTGAGCGCCAGCTACCCGGAACTGAAAGGCGGACGTCCACGCGGTCGGCGCGAAGGCAACCGGCTGGTGCCCTACCTGACCAGGGCTGAAATCGCGCAATCGAAGGCGATGTCCCAAAACGTGCTGCTGTGGGTGGACGATCCGGTCGATGCATTCTTCCTGCAGGTGCAGGGTTCCGGCCGTATCCGGCTGGCCGACACCGGCGAAACGGTGCGCGTGGCGTATGCCGACACTAATGGTCATCCGTACCGGTCGATTGGCCGCCATCTGGTCGAACGCGGCGAATTGACCCTGGAACAGGCATCGGCGCAAGGCATCAAGGGGTGGTGCGCGCTGAATCCTTCGCGCATGCAGGAATTGCTGAATGTGAATCCGTCCTACGTTTTCTTTCGCGTGGAACGCCTGCGCAATCCGCAACAGGGGCCGAAAGGCGCGCTCGGCGTGCCGCTAACGCCGCAGCGCTCAATCGCCATCGATCCGCAATTCGTGCCGCTCGGCGCACCGGTGTTCCTATCCACCACGCAGCCAGGCAGCGGACAGCCGCTGAACATGCTTGTGCTGGCGCAGGATACCGGCAGCGCAATCCGGGGGGCGGTGCGGGCCGATTACTTCTGGGGGTTCGGCCATGAAGCCGGCGAACAGGCGGGAAAGATGAAGCAGCGTGCAAAAATGTGGCTACTGACGCCTCGCAGCAACTTGTAAAATTGGAGAAATGGCGGGGTATATAACCAAAACACCCCGCCAGGCCTCAATTTCCGGTGCAATCAAAATATACTGCCATCAGTATATTTTCCGGCTCAAAGCCCCCCAAAGTGCGGCGTCAATTCTGACTGCGAATTATTTATGCACCAGCACCGGCACAGTCGATTGCGCCAGCACCTTTTGCGTTTCACTGCCGAGGAACAGCCGGTTCAGCCCTTTCCTGCCATGCGATGCCATGAAAATCAGATCACAACCGTAATCCTTGGCCACGCGGACGATTTCGCTCGACGGGCTGGGTGATTTCGTCACCAGCGCTTCGCACGGCACACCAGCCTTGTCGGCCACAGCCTTCAGCATGCCAACATATTTCTGCGCATGACTATCGAGGTGTTTTTCATGTTCCTGCACCGTGGCCGGACTCATGCCATCGAACGGCGAAAAATGAATCGGCACGATTACTGACAGGCCAAGAATCTGGCAACCAGGGATTGCGCGGGCGAGGTCAATAGCTGCAGCAAAAACATCTTCCGACAAAGGCGTTCCGTCAGTGGGCACCAGTATTTTCTTGTACATGTTTTCTCCGAAAAAAATTGCCATCCGCCAACCGTGGCGCTGCATTCAGGCAAGATAAGGCGCGGCATCAAACCGTGTCAAGCCGTTGCTGGCACATCCGAACGAAAAAGCAACGCTTCACACGGTGGTAACAACTGCGTTATGCTTGCGGCAATTTTCCTGCCCCTCTCCCTATCTGCATGACGCGCTTCGCACCATTGCAAAACGATCTGCTGCTGCGCGCGCTGCTGCGGCAGCCGGTTAAGGCCACGCCAGTCTGGCTGATGCGGCAGGCCGGGCGCTACCTGCCAGAATACCGCGCGTTACGCGAGCGCGCCGGTTCATTTCTGGCGCTAGCGAAAAACCCGGCACTAGCAACGGAAGTCGCGCTGCAGCCGCTGGAACGCTATCCGCTTGATGCTGCCATCCTGTTTTCCGACATCCTGACCATTCCGGATGCGATGGGACTGGAGCTGTTTTTCACCGAAGGCGAAGGGCCAAAATTCAGGCGCCCGCTGAAAGATGAAAAAACTGTGCTGGCGCTGACGCCACCCGATTTGGCGCAACTGCAATACGTGTTCGATGCCGTCACGCAAACCCGCGTGGCACTGGGCGGGCGCGTGCCGCTGATTGGATTTGCCGGCAGCCCGTGGACGCTGGCGTGCTACATGGTCGAAGGCGGGAGTTCAAGCGACTTTCATCGCGTAAAAGCGATGCTGTACGACCGGCCGGATTTGATGCATCACCTGCTGGCAACCAATGCCAGCGCAGTGGCCACCTATCTGAATGCACAAATTGGTGCTGGCGCACAAGCGGTGATGCTGTTCGACACTTGGGGCGGCATTCTGGCCGACGGTGCATATCAACAGTTTTCACTCAACTATATGCGACAGGTCATCGGCCAGCTGCAACGCGAACAGGATGGCGCGCGCATCCCCGTCGTTATCTTCACCCGCGGCGGCGGCCAATGGCTGGAAGACATCGCCGCCAGCGGCGCCGATGCCATCGGGCTGGACTGGACGGTCAACCTGGCGCAAGCGCGCCATCGCGTCGGACAGCAGGTTGCGCTACAAGGCAACCTTGATCCGGCCGTGCTGTTCACGCAGCCGGAAGTAATCCGCGCCGAAGCGCGCAAAGTGCTGGCATCTTTCGGCCAGCCGGAATTAGGCGTTGGCCATGTGTTCAATCTGGGGCACGGCATACCGCCAAACGTGCCGCCGGAAGCTGTATCGACGTTGATAGAGGCTGTGCGAGAAAACAATGGGCGCAAGGTTTAATGTTGCACGAATGATGTGTTTAAGACCGTTTTGTCAATAGCTTCCAAAATATTTATACACAAAAAAAATTTGGTTCATTTGTTTTTAAAATTTTTTTTTGCAAAAAACTGATTTACGTAACCAATTGATTTTCAAAGGTTTATTTTTTGCATTCAGTTTAAGCAATTTGTTGAAACCCGCATGAAATCAAGCGATCCCGGGAGTCAACCGGCATTTGCCCACAAAGTTATCCACAGGATTTGTGGATAGCGCAAAAAAAGCTTTCGATGCGAATGCTTAGCTAATTTCTTGAAGGGTTACATTAAGTTTATGCGTTGTCTTTTTGTACAAACGGCGGTCGATACCCCTCTTGACAATTATTTCGATTACCGCTGGACCGGAGATGACGATGCTGTGTTGCCAGCAGTTGGCCAACTGGCACTGGTACCGCTGGGAAAACGCGAAGTCATCGGCTTGATTGTCGCCGTCAGCGAACAGACTGAGGTACCGCCGGAGCGACTGCGCGACGTGATTGCACTGCGCGCACAAATCCCGCCGCTACCAGAGACCTGGATGGCGCTGTGCCGCTTTGCCGCCACTTATTACCAGCGGCCACTGGGCGAAGTCGCACTGCCCTGCCTGCCGAAAAAACTGCGAGAACAGAAACCGCTGGCGCTGGAACGCGCGTTAAAAAAACTGGCGCAAGCATCCTCGGCATCAGCCGAACCGTCCGTCGCCACCAGCGAAGCGCCGATGTTGAACCCGGCGCAGCAGCAGGCGGTGGACGCCCTCGCCGATGCCAATGGCTTTACCCCAATTCTGCTGCATGGCATTACCGGCAGCGGCAAGACCGAAGTCTATCTGCAGGCAGCCGCGCGCCGGCTGGCGCAATCGCCCGAAGCGCAAATCCTGATCCTGGTGCCGGAAATCAACCTCACACCGCAGCTCGAAGCCGGCATCCGCGCGCGCTTTCCCGCTGTGCCAGTGGCGACGCTGCACAGCCAGCTGGCGGAAACCGAGCGGCTGCGCCACTGGCTAGCGGCGCATCTCGGCCAAGCGAAGATCGTGCTCGGCACGCGGCTGGCGGTACTGGCGTCACTGCCGAAACTGGCGCTGATCGTAGTGGACGAGGAGCATGACCCATCGTACAAGCAGCAGGAAGGCTTGCGCTATTCGGCGCGCGATCTGGCGGTCTGGCGCGCGAACCAGCTTGGCATTCCGGTCGTGCTCGGCTCGGCCACGCCCTCGCTGGAGAGCTGGCAGCATGCACAAACCGGCCGCTACCGCAAAATCGAACTGTCCGAACGCGCGGTGCAGGATGCCGCGCTGCCGGCCATCCGTCTGCTCGACAGCGGCCGCAATCAACTAACCGACGGCATGACCGCAGCGCTGATGGCGGCAATCAAAGCACGGCTGGAACGCGGCGAGCAATCGCTATTGTTTTTGAACCGGCGCGGCTATGCGCCGGTGCTATCGTGCGACGCCTGCGGCTGGGTCAGCAACTGCCCGCGCTGCACCGCCTTCATGGTGCTGCACCTGTCCGAACGCAAGCTGCGCTGCCATCACTGTAGCCTGGAAATGCGCATCCCGCGCACCTGCCCGACCTGCGGCAACGTCGATCTGCAACCGCTCGGGCGCGGTACGCAGCGGGTAGAAGAAAGCCTGCAATCGCATTTCCCGCAGGCGCGCATCCTGCGTATCGATGCCGATTCGACCCGCAGGAAAGGCAGCGCGCAAGCAGCATTCGAGGCGGTGCATGACGGCGAAGTCGACATCCTGATCGGCACGCAGATGGTGGCCAAGGGGCACGATTTCCAGAACCTGACGCTGGTCGGCGTGCTGAATCCGGACACTGCGCTGTTTTCGCACGATTACCGCGCCAGCGAGCGGCTGTTCGCGCAATTGATGCAGGTGGCCGGACGCGCCGGGCGCAGCGCGCAAAAAGACGGCAGCCAGAGTGAAGTGCTGATCCAGACCCGCTACCCGCAGCATCCACTGTTTGCAGCGCTCAAGGCGCATGATTACGGCGTGTTTGCCGCCGCAGTGCTGGAAGAACGCGAACAGGCGGGGCTGCCGCCGTTCTGCCATCAGGCGCTGTTGCGCGCCGAGGCCAAGGAACTGCAGGATGCGCTTGCATTTCTGCAGCAGGCGGCACAACTGGTTGCGCCCGAAAGCGTAACCATCAATGATCCGATCCCGATGGCGCTAACGCGCGTAGCCAATGTCTGCCGGGCGCAACTGCTGGTCGAATCCGCATCGCGCCCGGCGCTGCAGGCGTTTTTGCGCGAATGGATGGCGGCGCTGCGCGCAATGAAAACCCGCGTGCGCTGGACGCTGGAAGTCGACCCAGCAGATATCTGAACAAAAAAACGGGGGTATCCATCAGAATACCCCCGCTTGCCCACCTATTCCTGCACCACTAAAAAATACTGCCGCCAGTATATTCCGCTTCAAAACTGCCTGAATTGCCTGGTCATCGTTAGCGCGTAATCGGTTTGTAGCGCAACCGCTTCGGCTTCGCCGCCTCTTCGCCCAGGCGCTTTTTCTTGTCGGCTTCGTATTCCTGATAGTTGCCGTCGAAGAATGTAACTTGCGAATCGCCCTCGAATGCTAGGATGTGGGTTGCGATCCGGTCAAGGAACCAGCGATCGTGCGAAATCACCAGCACGCTACCGGCAAACTCCAGCAGCGCATCTTCCAGCGCACGCAGCGTTTCGACGTCCAGATCGTTCGACGGTTCGTCCAGTAGCAAAACATTGCCGCCTTGCAGCAGCGTTTTGGCCAGATGCAGCCGACCGCGTTCGCCGCCTGACAGACTGCCAACATTTTTCTGCTGATCCGCCCCCTTGAAGTTGAAGCGGCCGAGATACGCTCGCGACGGCATTTCGAACTTGCCGACAGAAAGAATATCAGCGCCGCCAGAAACGTCATCAAACACGGTCTTGCTGCCATCGAGGTTTTCGCGCGACTGATCGACGATCGATACCTTGACCGTCGGGCCGATATGAACTTCGCCGCTATCTGGCACTTCCTTGCCGGTAATCATGCGGAACAGCGTCGATTTGCCGGCGCCGTTCGGACCAATCACGCCGACAATCGCGCCCGGCGGAATGCGGAAGCTGAGATTATCGATCAGCAACCGGTCGCCATAGCCCTTCGACACGTTCTTGAATTCGATTACATCATTGCCGAGGCGCTCGGCCACCGGAATGAAGATTTCCTGAGTTTCGTTGCGCTTCTGGTATTCGTAATCGGACAGTTCATTGAACCGCGCCAGACGCGCCTTGCTCTTTGCCTGTCGCCCTTTCGGGTTCTGCCGCACCCACTCCAGTTCCTTCGCAATCGCCTTTTGCCGCGCCGATTCGGATGCCTCTTCCTGCTTCAGGCGGTTTTCCTTCTGCTCCAGCCACGAGCTGTAATTGCCTTTCCACGGAATGCCAGCGCCGCGGTCAAGTTCAAGAATCCACTCGGCCGCGTTATCGAGAAAGTAGCGGTCATGGGTGATTGCCACCACGGTGCCGGGGAAGCGCAACAGGAACTGCTCCAGCCAGTCGACCGATTCGGCATCGAGATGGTTGGTCGGTTCGTCCAAGAGCAACATGTCCGGCCGTGACAGCAGCAACCGGCACAGCGCCACGCGGCGCTTTTCGCCGCCTGAAAGCACGCCAATCTTTGCCTCCCATGGCGGCAGCCGCAGCGCATCGGCCGCCATTTCAAGCTGCTGCTCCAGGTTGCCGCCATCGGACGCGGCCAGAATCGCTTCCAGCCGCGCCTGCTCGGTCGCCAGCGCGTCAAAGTCTGCATCCGGCTCCGCATAAGCAGCATAAACCGCATCCAGCTTGGCGCGCGCTTCGAACGCTTCGCCCAGCCCGCTTTCAACTGCCTGCCTCACGGTCTGATCCGGATCGAGTTCCGGTTCCTGCGGCATGTAGCCGATTTTCAAATCCGGCATCGGCCGCGCTTCGCCGATAATGTCCTTGTCGACACCGGCCATGATTTTCAACAGCGTTGATTTGCCGGCGCCATTCAGGCCGAGCACACCAATCTTGGCGCCAGGAAAAAACGACAGCGAAATATCCTTCAATATCTGACGCTTGGGCGGAACGATCTTGCCCACGCCATTCATCGTATAAACGTACTGAGCCATAAATTTGCGAGTCTTTAATAATGGTTAAAATGCTTAAACCGCAAGGATAACTGATGGCGCAGCCATGCTGTTGTATTTTTCCCGTTTCACTCTGCGTTTGCGCAGTGCATTACTGCATTATTCTTGCGTTTTCAGAAAGTTTGTCCTATTGTCCAATGCGCGCAAATAACCAGCAGGCTTAATTTGACCACCAGACAAACCAGTCATAGCGGAATCACTGCCTTAACGCTTGCCGCCATCGGCATCGTTTACGGCGACATTGGCACCAGCCCGCTATACGCGCTGAAAACCGTGTTCGAGCCCAAACACGGTCTGGTGCTGACACCGGCCAATCTGCTGGGCGTGATTTCGTTGATCCTGTGGGGGTTGACGATCGTCGTTTCGCTGAAATACGTTACGTTGATCATGCGCGCAGACAACCGCGGCGAAGGCGGCGTGATGGCACTGATGTCGCTCGCGCTGTCATCGTTGCCGAAATCCTCGCGCTGGAGTTATCCGCTGATGCTGCTGGGCGTGTTCGGCGCCGCCCTGTTTTATGGCGACAGCATCATCACGCCAGCCGTCTCGGTATTGTCTGCGATTGAAGGCCTGGAAGTCGCCGCCCCCGGCATGAAACCGTTCGTCGTTCCACTCACCATCATCGTGCTAATCGGCCTGTATGCCTTTCAGTCGAGAGGCACCGCCGGCATCGGTCGCTGGTTTGGCCCGTTCATGCTCTTGTGGTTTGCTATCCTGGCCACGCTGGGCATCATCAACATTTTTCGCGCGCCGGAGATCCTGTCCGCAATTAACCCGTTGCACGCCATTTCGTTCATTATTCGCAACAAAATGATCGCGTTCATCGCGCTTGGCGCGGTCGTGCTGGCCTTCACCGGTGCCGAGGCGTTGTACGCCGACATGGGCCATTTCGGCGCCCGGCCGATCCGTATCGCCTGGTCATTGGTCGTATTCCCGTCACTGGCGCTGAACTATCTCGGGCAAGGCGCGCTTTTGCTGTCCGACTCAGCTGCGATTTCTAACCCGTTCTTTCACCAGCTTGGCACATGGAGCATTTATCCGCTAGTCGCGCTGGCCACGATTGCCACTGTCATCGCTTCGCAGGCAACGATTTCTGGCACCTTCTCGATGACCAAGCAGGCGATCTCGCTCGGTCTGCTGCCGCGGATGAAAATCATCCACACATCTGACGCGGAAATCGGCCAGATTTTCATGCCGATGGTCAATTTCATGCAACTGGTCGCGGTCGTCATCGTAGTGCTTGAGTTTGGCACCTCCGATGAACTGGCGGCGGCTTACGGCATCGCCGTCACCGGCACCATGCTGCTGACGACTGTGCTGGCTTTCTTTGTGCTTAACTTCCACTGGAAATATCCGCTGCCGGTGGGGCTGGCCATTTGCGGCGCGTTTGCATCCATTGACATGGCGCTATTTTCCGCCAACCTGCCGAAAATAATGGATGGCGGCTGGTTCCCGCTAATGCTGGCCCTGAGTTTGTTCACGGTGATGATGACCTGGCGCAAAGGACGGCAACTGGTGACCAAAAACCTGAAAATGCACGCCATCCCGCTGGAAGGTTTTCTCGAATCGCTGTTCCTCGTGCCCCCATTGCGGGTTCCAGGCACGGCGATTTTTCTGCGCGGCGAAGTCGATGGCGTGCCACATGCGATGCTGCACAATCTGAAGCACAACAATGTGCTGCATGAGCGCGTGGTATTCCTGACGATTTTCATGCAGGAAGTGCCGTGGGTGCCAATACAGGAACGAGTGCATGTGCAGGATTTCGGCCACGAATGCTACCAGGTCAATATCAGATATGGCTTTCTGGATGAAACCGATATCCCGCAGGTGCTGGAGCAATGCAATCTGTACGGGCTAGAGTTCGATCTGCCCTCGACCTCGTTCTTCATCTCGCGCCAGACCATCATTTCGACCCCGAACGGCGGCATGAATCCGTGGCGTGAGCATCTGTTCGTGCTGATGTCGCGCAATGCACGCGGCGCGGCCGACTACTATAGGATTCCTCCGAACCAGGTGATCGAACTTGGCACGCAAATCGAAATCTGACCAGACCAGCCGTTTTTTGCCTTTGCGCGATGCATCAAGCATAATAGTGCGCCCCCTAAGGGGGAATGGTGGAAATTTCTGCGCAGCCCACCCTGCTCTTCACTCTGACTGCTGATGATTTCTATCCTGGTAAGCTTTCTGGTCGCGCTAATAACTACAGCTTTTGTTATCCGGCTGTCAAAGCACAACAAGAACATGCTCGATCAGGTCAATAATCATGTGCAACGGGTTCACTTGCACTCGGTATCACGTTTTGGCGGACTAAGCATTTTCATTTCTGTCGCGGTCGGAATCGCTGTCGCCAATTGGCGTGCACCTGCCACAGGAAAATGGCTGTTACTGCTTTTACTATCGGCGATCCCTGCTTTTGGCAGCGGCATCGTCGAGGATTACACGCAACGCGTCAGCCCTTTACGGCGCCTTATTTTGACAATGCTCTCGGCTGCTATTGGCTATTATCTCCTTGATGCCGCAATCATTCGCCTCGATCTACCATTTGTCGACGACTGGCTGAAATATGTGTGGTTCTCTCTTCCATTAACAATCTTTGCGGTCGGCGGCATTGCCAATGCAATTAATATCATCGACGGCTTCAACGGACTAGCCAGTGTAGTCACGATGTTCATGCTGCTGTCAATTGCCTACGTCGCATGGCTGGTCAACGATACTTTCATCGTGACCGCTGCTTTCATCATGGTCGGAGCGATTGCCGGCTTCTTCGTCTGGAACTTCCCTTACGGCTTGATATTCCTCGGCGATGGCGGCGCCTATTTCATCGGTTTCATGCTGGGTGAATTGACGGTTTTACTGATCGCACGCAACCCACAAGTTTCCGCATGGTATGCATTATTGCTGCTGATTTATCCGGTATTTGAAACCGCTTTCTCAATTTATCGCCGAATATTTATCCGCAACTCGTCTCCCGGTGTGCCTGATGGCATTCACCTGCACTCACTAATATTCAAGCGACTGGTGCGCTGGACGATTGGCCGGCGCGATGCGCGCGCACTCATCAAAAGGAATTCGCTGACTTCCCCTTATTTGTGGGTACTATCGCTGATGGCTGTTATTCCGGCTACGGTTTTCTGGCAAAACTGCTGGCTCCTGATTGGATTTTGTCTTTGTTTCATTGTTGCCTACGTCTGGTTATATATGCAGATTATCCAGTTCAACGCGCCCCACTGGATGATTATCAGGAAACGAAAATAACTCATCAACAATATAAATGACTGCCTGAATTATTTTTATATCCCTGATGCGGCTGGCTAATATTTTGATTAAAATGTGTTATGTTTTTTCAGGAATAAAATGTTACCCAACGAATTATCAGGAGACCAAGATGAACTTATCCGAACTGTCCGTCAGTGAATTGCGTGCGCTGCAAGAAAAAATCAAGCAGGAGATGAAAAAGCGCGAAGAAAACGAAATTGCGGAAGCGAAACGAAAAATTCAGGCGATAGCACAAAGCGTCGGACTGCCGCTGAAAGATTTGCTGACTGCTTCGGTGCGCACCGCTGGCAGCAAGGTTCCGCCGCGCTATCGCCACCCGGAAAAAAACGATCTTACATGGACCGGACGCGGGCACCAGCCGGTATGGGTGCGCGAATGGCTCGCTGGCGGCAAATCGCTGGAGGCGCTGCGCATCAAATAAGCAGGGTATCCTGTAAAATAGAGCCATTCGGCCAGGCACTTCCTGGCCGTTTTCAAATACTGGCGGCAGTATGTTTTTTGCCTCAAAATCCGCACACGCGCCGTCACACATCAAAACCGGCTGTTACCTGATTCGAATCACACCATGCCCCCCCTTTCCCGAAGCATCTTCAAGGCTTACGACATTCGCGGCATTATCGGCAAAACGCTCGACGCTTCGGTCGCGCAACGCATCGGCCATGCTTTCGGCTCAGCCATCCGCGCCAAGGGCGGCCAGACGGCCGTCATCGGCCGCGACGGACGGTTGTCAGGCCCGGAACTGTTGACCGCTCTGGCGACCGGCTTGCAGGCTAGCGGGATAAATGTGATCGACCTCGGGCTGGTCGCCACGCCAATGGTGTATTTCGGCACGCATGTGCTGGAGGCGCAATCCGGCATCATGGTCACCGGCAGCCACAACCCGCCGGACTACAATGGCTTCAAGATGGTGCTTGAAGGCGAAGCGATTTACGGCGACACGATCCAGTCGCTGTACTCTGCCATCGAAGACGGTAATGTCGCGTACGGCAGCGGCAGTTACCGCACGCACGACATCCGAGCAGCATATATCGAACGCATCGCCGGCGACGTGAAGCTGGCGCGGCCGATGAAGATCGCCATCGATTGCGGCAACGGCGTTGCCGGCGCGATCGCCGGCGACCTGTTCCGCGCGCTCGGCTGCGAGGTGATCGAATTGTTTTGTGAGGTCGATGGCCATTTCCCGAACCACCACCCTGATCCGGCGCACCCGGAAAACCTGCAGGATCTGATCCGCTGCCTGCAAACTACCGACGCTGAAATCGGCCTCGCGTTCGACGGCGATGGCGACCGCCTGGGCGTAGTGACGAAGGATGGCCAGATCATTTTTCCGGATCGGCAACTGATGCTGTTCGCCAAGGATGCGCTGACGCGCCATCCAGGGCGCGAAATCCTGTACGACGTGAAATGCACGCGCCATCTGGCGCCGTGGATTTCAGCCAATGGCGGCCAGCCGCTGATGTGGAAAACCGGCCATTCGCTGGTGAAGGCGAAGCTGCGTGAAACCGGCGCGCCGCTCGGCGGCGAAATGAGCGGCCACATCTTCTTCAAGGATCGCTGGTATGGCTTCGACGATGGCCTGTACGCCGGCGCACGGATGCTGGAACTGCTGTCGCGCACGGACGATCCGTCGGCGCTGCTGAATGCGCTACCGCAGTCGGCCAGCACGCCGGAACTGCACCTGCACCTAGCCGAAGGTGAAAACTTCGCGCTGATCGACCAACTGCAACGGGATGCAACCTTTCCAGGCTCGACAGAAATCATCACCATCGACGGGCTGCGGGTCGAATACCCGGACGGCTTCGGGCTGGCGCGCTCATCGAATACCACGCCGGTAGTGGTGATGCGCTTCGAGGCCGAAACGCCGGCGGGGCTGGCGCGCATCCAGTCCGAATTCAAACGCGTTATTCTGGCGGCAAAGCCGGATGCGCAACTACCATACTGAGCTCGGCATGAAAGTCCTGATCGTCCGCGTGTCGTCGCTCGGCGACGTGGTGCACAACATGCCGATGCTGACCGACATCAAGCGCCACTACCCGGAGGCGCAAATCGACTGGGTGGTCGAGGAAGCGTATGCGGATCTGATCCGCCTGAACCGACATGTGAACAAGATCATTCCGTATGCCGAGCGCCGCTGGCGCAAAAGCTTGCTGTCGTCGGCTACCCGGGCCGAAATCCGTGCCTTCCGCGCCGAACTGAAACGCGAAGCCTATGATATGGTATTCGACACCCAGGGCTTGCTGAAAACGGGCATCGTGATGGGCATGGCCCGCATTGCGCCAGGCGGCAAAAAGGCAGGGCTGGCGAACGGCACCGAGGGCTCCGGTTACGAAGGCATGTCGCGCCTGTTCCATACAATGAGCGTGCCGGTCGATTCGCGCACGCACGCGGTACTGCGCGGACGGCTGGTAGCGGCCGCGGCGCTCGGCTACGGAGTCGATACGCCGGCCGATTTCGCGCTCAACCTGCCGGCACTACAGCCAGGCTGGCTTCCAGCCGAGCCGTATGCGGCGTTCTTCCACGGCACTGCGCGCGACGCCAAGAAATGGCCGCAGGCGAACTGGACCGCAATCGGCCATTTTCTGGCGGAACGCGGCTTGCCGATACTGCTGGCCTGGGGTTCGGACAAGGAAAAACAGGAAGCGGAACAGCTGGCGGCCACGCTGCCGAATGCGCGCGTGCTGCCGCGCTTGCCGATGCTCGAAGCGGTGCTGCTGGCAGGAAAGGCGGCGCTGGCCATCGGGGTCGATACCGGCCTGACGCACATCGCGGCCGCCTACAACCGACCGACGGTGGAACTGTATATCGATTCGCCGCGCTGGAAGACCGAGGGCAACTGGTCACCGAACATCGTGAACCTCGGCGATGGCGGACATCCGCCATCGGTCGAACAGGTCAAGTCAGCCGTCAGGGCGTTACTGTATTGACGGTAACGCCGCTATCCGGGTTGCGGGTCGGCGCGTAGCTGGCAGGAGAAGCAGACGACTCTGAAACCGGGGCGCTGGCCGGCCGGTGCGTCATCTGCCGCAACTCTTCTTCAGTGATGTAGTCGAACACTTTCACCACCCGGTGCACACCGGAAACGCCGCTAGCGATTTCTGCCGCCCGTGCACCTTCACGCTGCGTCACGCGCCCCATCAGATAAACCGTGCCGCGTTCGGTAACGGTCTTGAGCGCGCTGTTGAACACATCCTTCGCATCGATGAAGCTGGCCACCACCTTGCTGGTGATGTAGCTGTCGCTCGATCGCGACGAGAAATTCGATACCGGCCCGACCTCCAGTTCATTGACCACCGACTGCACGCCCCCAATGCGGCTGATTTCGCGCTCGACGGCAGCGCGCATCCGCTCATCCCGCACCTCGCCGGTCAGCAGCACCTTGCGGTTGAAACTGGTAACGTTTACATGGCCATAATCGCCAACAATTTCCGCCGCGCGAACTTCGCCCTTGACCATGATGCTCTTGTCTTCGGTCTGCGCCCCAACGGTGCGGCGATCGCTCGCAGCGAAAGTGCCCACCACCGCCGCGCCGACAACCATTTCAACGCAGCCCTGGAGGCCAACCATCGCTGCCCCGCACAATACCGCCGTCGCAACCGGACGTTTGATTCGCTGCCAGTCAATCATGGATATCTCCCCCGAATAGTGCGGCATCAATGCCATCGCAAATACTGTGAATCGCCAGCAAATGCACTTCCTGAATGCGCGCGGTCCGCTCGTGCGGAACGCAGATGTTCACGTCATCTTCCGTCAGCATGGCGCCAATCTTGCCGCCATCACGGCCTGTCAGGGCGACAATGCGCATCTCGCGCTCGTGCGCCGCTTCGATTGCCGCCATCACATTTTCCGAATTGCCCGAAGTCGAGATCGCCAGCAAGATGTCGCCCGACTGGCCGAATGCCTGCACCTGCTTGCTGAAAATGTCGCGGAAACTGTAATCGTTACCGACCGCGGTCAGAATCGAGGTATCGGTCGTCAGCGCCAACGCCGGCAACGACAGCCGCTCGCGCTCGAAGCGCCCGACCAGTTCGGCCGCGAAGTGCTGGCAGTCTGCAGCCGAGCCGCCATTGCCGCATGCCAGAATCTTGTTGCCTTGCGACAGTGCAGCAAACATCATGTCCGCCGCGCGCGCAATCATCGGCGCGAGCAGTTCGGCGGCATTGGCTTTGAGTTCGGCACTTTCCTTGAAATGCCCAAGTACGCGTTGGATTCTCATAATCGTTGCATTATAGCTTCATGGCCGCGCAGTAGCGGCTCAAATCACGTTTTTCAGCCAGGACAACTGGCCGCCATTTTTCAGATCGCCATCAATCGCGACCACATCGAAACGGCAAGGCGGCGCCGCCGGGTAGCGCAACAGGAAAAACTGCGCCGTGCGAATCATCCGCGCCTGTTTCGCCGGCGTCACGCTAGCAGCAGCACCACCAAAAGCCATGCTGCTGCGCTTGCGCACTTCGACAAACACCAGCGCACCCCCGTCCTCCATTACCAGATCGATTTCACCACCCTTGCAGCGGAAATTGCGCTCGACCAGTTTCAGCCCGTGCAATGTCAAATGCGCCAGCGCCTCATCTTCCCCCGCCTGGCCGCTGCGCTGGCGCGCGGTCTGGCGGTCTGCAAAAGGATTGAACAATGCCACCCGACGACCTTTCAACAAACATGCAATTGAACCGGAGCATTGCCAGCAGCAGCGATGACGCGCACAATGCGCTCTCACCCACTGCCCAAACACCGCAATGCCAGAGTCCGCCGCCTCGAACAGCACTGTCCAGCGCCTGATGGAAGACATTTCCCGGCAGCAGTTTCCTGCCAGCGCATTATATGTGACCGCCACGCCAATAGGAAACACCGGCGACATCACGCTGCGCGCGCTCTGTCTGCTGACGCTGGCCGATGCGATCGCCTGCGAAGACACGCGCAACACCAGCCAGTTGCTGGCACGCTACGGCTTGTCCAAACCGCTGATTGCGGTGCATGAACACAACGAGCGCGAACGCGCGGCGCAAATCATCGAACGACTGCACGGCGGCGAGCGGATTGCGCTAGTATCCGATGCCGGCACGCCCGCCATTTCCGACCCTGGCGCGAGGCTGGTCGAGGCGGTGGCTGCCGCCGGCCTGCGGGTAATCCCGCTGCCGGGCGCATCGGCTGCCATTGCCGCGCTGTCTGCCAGCGGGCTGCTCGATAACGGGTTCCACTTCGTCGGTTTCCTGCCCTCGAAAGCCGCGCAGCGCGATGCCGCGCTGCAGGAGTTGCGCGCGCTGCCGGCAACGCTGGTGCTGTACGAAGCGCCGCACCGAATCGAGCAAACGGTAGGTGCGCTGGCGCTGGCATTCGGCGGCGAGCGGAAAATCGTCATCGCGCGCGAGCTGACCAAGCTGTTCGAGGAAATCCACCGCTGCCAGCTGGCCGATGCGGCCAACTGGCTGGCAACCGACAAGAACCGGCAGCGCGGCGAATTCGTGCTACTGGTCGAAGGCGCGCCAGTCGTTACCGATACCGGCGATGCCGAAGCGCAGCGCGTGCTGGAAATCCTGCTGACCGAATGCACGGTCAGCCAGGCAGCTGCGCTGGCGGCGAAAATCACCGGCCAGAAAAAAAACCGGCTGTATGAGCACGCACTGCAACTGAAAAATGGCGCTTGCTGATGTGCCGTCGGCAAGGTCGGTTTTGCCAATGGACAGGGGTATATAGCCAAAACGCTGCTCAGGGCCGCATGTTTGGCGGCTATTTCAATATACTACCCGGAGTATATTTCTTCGCCTTACTGACCCAAAATTAATTTAAGTCAGTTATTTATGAACACCAAGGCCAAACCACCCGGATTTTCAGCGCAAAAAAGACGGGGTATAGCATAAAAACACTGGTTTGGCCTCATTTTTGCTGGCGGTTTAAATATACTGGCGGTAGTATATTCTCGCGGTGCGCGATGCGTGAATACGCCCACCGCAGACAAATTTTCGTTTCGCGGCCGGCATTGATTACAATAAGCGCCATGCGGGCGCACGAATGCATCGCGGCTATTGGATGATTGCGCCAGCACCAGCGGCCGGAACCGGCAACGCAGCATCCGGCCATTTTGCATGCGGCATCTTTTGAATGTGATCATTTGGATACCATCCCGTTGTGGGCGCAAATCGCCACGCTCGCGCTGCTCATCTGTTGCTCGGCGTTCTTTTCGATCTCGGAAACCGCGCTGATCGCGCTCAGTTCCTACCGCGTCAAGCATCTGGCAAAGGCAGGCAACAAACGCGCGCAAACCACGCTGTGGCTGCTGGCGCGCACCGATCGCCTTCTATCGCTGGTGCTGATTGCGCAAACGCTGCTGAACTCGCTTGTGACTGCGCTGGTGACCGCAATTGCGATCGCCTCTTTCGGCAGCAACCAGACCGTGCTGACGATTGCCACCGCCGCCATCGCCTTTCTGCTGATCATCTTCGCCGAAATCACGCCCAAGGTCATCGGCGCAACCTATCCTGACCGGATCGCACTGCCAGCTAGCCCGATTCTGAAGGTGCTGATGGTATTTGCACTGCCGGCCATCTGGTTCGTCAACCTGTTCGTCAACCTGCTGCTGCGCCTGTTGCGCATCAAGACCGGCGCCGACGCGCACAAGCAGCGGCTGTCCCCGGAAGAATTGCGCACCATCGTGCTTGAAGGCGGCGCCTTCATCCCGCAAAAGCACAAGAGCATCCTGCTCAATCTGTTCGACCTCGAATCGATCACGGTCGAGGACGTGATGACGCCGCGCACGCAGATCGAAGCGCTCGACCTGGCGGTGCCGGTCGAAGACATCAAGCGCCAGCTCGTTACCTGCTATCACAACAAGCTGCCGGTGTATGAAGGCGAGATCAACCGCATCATTGGCATCCTGCATGTGCGCAAGGCCGTCGCACTGCTGAATCAGGACGAGGAACTGACCGCCGAGCATTTCCGCGAACTGCTGTCGCCACCGTATTTCATTCCGCAGGAAACCGGGGTATTCACCCAGCTGCAATATTTCCAGGAGAACCGCGAGCGGCTCGGCATCATCGTCGATGAATACGGCGAAGTGCAGGGATTGGTAACGCTGGAAGACATCATCGAGGAAATGATCGGCGAATTCACCACCTCCATGCCCAGCGGCGCCCGCCCAGACGCGCTCGGCTGGAATGAGCAAGGCGAGTGTCTGGTTGAAGGCGGCACCTCGCTGCGCGACATCAACAAGCGGCTTGGACTGAATCTTCCCCTCGATGGCCCGAAAACCATCAACGGCCTGCTGCTGGAAGAACTGGAAGACATCCCCGACGCCAACGTCAGTGTGAAATTCGCCGACTGTATTGCCGAAGCCGTGCAAGTGCAGAATCAGGCCATCAAGGTTGTCCGGCTAGTGCGTTCTGGTGCGAGAGAAAAGTTTACCGACTGACTTGACGTTGCGCAAAAGCCGCAACGGCCAACCTGTTTACTCTTTACAAATGTTTTTCCGCTAGGCATCATCCAGCGTGGTGGCCAGCTAGGCCGCTAATATCATTCATCACCGATTTTGCATATGGCTGCAGCACAGACCGATCCGACAACTAGCGGTTCCCCGATGCCAGGGCTGGCGCGCGCGCTGATGCAGGCTGGCCGCATTCCGCAACAAGCTGCCATCGCCATCAGCAAGACAGCGGCCAATGAAAAACAGCCTTTCATCGACACGCTGCTTAAAAGCGGCCAAATTGATGCGCGTTCTCTCGCTGCCTTCTGTGCCGAAACCTTTGGCTATCCATTGCTCGATCTGGATACCGTCAAAAGCGAGAACCTGTCCGACAAGATCATCGATGCGCGACTGATGGTCCGACTGCGCGCCGTGCCGCTGTCAAAACGCGGCAACCGCATCTTCGTCGCGATTTCTGACCCGACGCAGCCGCAAACCCTCGAACAAATCAAGTTCCAGACGGCATCGACCGCCGAGCCTGTCATCGTGCCACATGACGCACTGTTGCAACTGCTCGACAAGCTGACGAAAAGCAGCGTCCAGACGCTAAACGAACTGAACGAGGATTCGCTCGATCTGGATCTGCTATCGGAAGTAAATGATGCTGCACAAGCCGAGACAGACACCAGCGAAGTGGATGATGCGCCTATCGTCCGCTTCCTGCAAAAGACGATGCTCGATGCCATCAACGGCGGGGCCTCCGATATTCATCTGGAACCATTCGAAAAGTTTTACCGCATCCGCTTCCGCGTCGATGGCGAGCTGACCGAATACGCGCAACCGCCTGTCGCCATCCGCGAAAAACTGGCGGCACGCATCAAGGTGCTGTCGCGGCTCGATATTTCGGAAAAACGCGTGCCGCAGGACGGCAGGATGAAACTGGTGCTGTCGCCAACGCGCGCAATCGATTTCCGCGTCAGCACGCTGCCAACTCTGTTCGGCGAAAAGATCGTGATGCGTATTCTCGATCCGTCGCAAGCGCAACTCGGCATTGATGCGCTCGGTTATGAACCCGAGCAGCGCGAAATGCTGCTGAATGCTATTCAGCGCCCGTATGGCATGGTGCTGGTGACCGGCCCGACCGGCTCCGGCAAGACCGTGTCGCTCTATACCTGTCTGAATATCCTGAACAAGCCCGGCATCAACATTTCCACCGCTGAAGACCCAGCAGAAATTAACCTGCCCGGCATCAACCAGGTCAACGTCAATGAAAGAGCCGGCCTGACATTCGCGGTCGCTCTGCGCGCATTCCTGCGCCAGGATCCGGATGTGGTGATGGTCGGCGAAATTCGCGACCTGGAAACGGCTGACATCGCCATCAAGGCTGCACAAACCGGCCACATGGTGTTTTCGACGCTCCACACTAACGATGCGCCATCCACGCTGGTGCGTTTGATGAACATGGGTGTGGCTCCATTCAACATCGCATCATCCGTCATCATGATCACCGCACAGCGCCTCGCGCGCCGTTTGTGCACCTGCAAGAAGCAGGCAGAAGTCCTGGACGAAATTCTGCTGCAGGCCGGCTTCGCACCGGAAGACCTCGACGGCAGCTGGAAACCGTATGAACCTGTCGGCTGCGAACGATGCGGAGGCAGCGGTTACAAGGGACGTGTCGGCATTTATGAAATGATGCCCATCAGCGAGGAAATCGAACGCATCATCCTTGAACATGGCACCGCGATGGACATCGAAAAGCAGGCGCGCAGCGAAGGCGTCAAGTCGCTGCGGCAATCCGGGCTGGTGAAAGTCAAGAATGGTCTCACCAGCCTGGAAGAAGTGCTGGGCTGTACCAATGAATAGGAGACTGTGAATGGCCACCGCGCGCGACAGCAAGAAACCGGCAGAAATCAAGGAGTCGATTTTTGCGTGGGAAGGCCGCGACAAGACCGGCAAGATTGTCAGGGGCGAACTCAGAGCTGGGGGCGAATCCGTCGTCAATGTCACCTTGCGCCGCCAGGGCATCACCGTCACCAAGGTCAAGAAGAAAACCTTCCGCAGCAGCAAGCGCATCACCGAAAAGGATATCGCGCTGTTCACCCGCCAGTTGGCAACGATGATGAAAGCGGGCGTGCCGCTGCTGCAATCGTTCGACATCGTCGCGCGCGGCCATGCGAACCCGTCGGTCTCGAAGCTGGTCAACGATATCCGCAACGATGTCGAAACCGGCACCAGCCTGAATCATGCGTTCCGCAAGTTTCCTCTGTATTTCGATTCGCTGTTCTGCAACCTGGTGGCAGCAGGCGAACAGGCCGGTATCCTTGAAGACCTGCTGGAGCGACTGGCCACTTACAAGGAAAAGACCATCGCCATCAAGGGCAAAATCAAGTCGGCGATGTTTTATCCGATTGCGGTCATGGCAGTCGCCTTCATCGTGACCGCGGTCATCATGATCTGGGTTGTGCCTGCATTCAAGGAAGTGTTCAAGAATTTCGGTGCCGACTTGCCGTGGATGACCTTGATGGTGATCGCGATCTCCGACTTCTTCGTCAAGTTCTGGTATGTGATCTTTGGCGGCATAGGCGGCGGCCTGTACCTGTTCTTTCAGGCATGGCGACGCTCCCCGACGGTGCAACGCAGGATGGATCGGCTGCTGTTGCGCCTGCCAATTTTCGGTGAAGTCATCCGCAAGGCAACGATCGCACGCTGGACGAGAACGCTGGCAACGATGTTCGCGGCCGGCGTGCCGCTGGTCGAATCGCTCGACTCGGTCGGTGGAGCCTCGGGCAATATCGTTTATGCCGACGCAACGCGTCAAATCCAGACCGAAGTCAGCACCGGCACCAGCCTGACCGTATCGATGCAGAATTCAAATGTTTTCCCGAACATGGTCACGCAGATGGTATCCATCGGCGAGGAATCCGGTTCACTCGACAACATGCTGGGCAAAGTAGCCGATTTCTACGAGGAAGAGGTGAACGACGCTGTGGCATCGCTATCGAGCCTGATCGAGCCAATGATCATGGCAATTCTTGGTGTGCTGATTGGCGGCCTGGTGGTTGCGATGTATCTGCCGATCTTCAAGCTGGGGTCTGTCGTCTAAGCCCCAACACATCGAAAATTCACGGTGGGACGTGCAGCGATGCGCGTCCGCACCAATACTGGCGACCGTACTGGCAGGATGTTATCCGCCCAGTTGCATGCCGACGCTTAACCCTTCCTGCCGGATGAATTCGTCAGCGGTCATTTTCTTGCCGTCTTCCATTCTCAGCGTAAAGACTTCAATCTGTCCGCCCTGAGCGGTAACGCGAAAGCTCGTTTCGTCAACTTCCGATATTGCGCCAATCTTGCCCTTGACGCTACCAAATGTGCGGAACAGGTGCTTCTTCACTTCAAAAAGATGAATCCGCCTGCCGTTCAGCGTAGTCCATGCGCCTGGCGCCGGATTGCAGCCACGAATCAGGTTATAGACGTAATTGACATGGTTGCTCCAGCTGATTCTGGATTCCGGCACACGCAACCATCCTTCATAGCTTGCTTCGCTTTCATCCTGCGCGACCTCGATGTGCTTGCCGGAAACCACGAGATCTGCCGCTTCAAGCATCGCCTGCACGCCCAGAGGGAACAGCCGGTCATAATAAACGCTGCCAAGGGTGTCGTCCGGCAAAATCGGAGTGGCCTTCTGCAGAACTATCGGCCCCTCATCAAGCCCGTCGTCCGGCCTGAAAACCGTCAATCCGGTTTCCACTTCGCCACAAACGATAGGCCAATTGATCGAACTCGGACCGCGATATTTCGGCAATAGCGACGGGTGATACTGGATCGTGCCGTGCTTGGGGATATTCACCAACTCCTGCGGCGCGAACTGCACCACATACGCCATGATGCCGATATCAGCATTCAGGCTCTGCATGGCTTCCCTGGCGGCATCACCGGTCAAGTTGGGAAACTGGAACAGCCTGATGCCCTTTTCCTGCGCGGCAAACCTAAGCGGATCCGGCCTTGCACCTTCCCGCTCGGGCGCGGTAAATACGCCAACAACCTCATCACCGCGAGCAAGAAAAGCTTCCATGACAGCCTTGCCGAATTCCTGCTGTCCAATAATGGCGACCCTCATGCAAACCCTCGACACCTTGGTGACAAAAAGATAGATGGGCAACTTGCGTTGCCCATCCTGTTACGAATGCTGCGTACAACCGGCGGAAAGAAGCTCTCTCCGCCAGTCACCCGACAACATTATTTCTTGCGACGCTCCGGAACGGTGAATGCACCGCCGTCTTTCATCGCCTGAACCTGGTCAGCGTTGAAGCCGCAAACCTGGGTCAGAATTTCGTCGGTGTGCTCACCCAGCATCGGTGCGCGCGTGATTTCTTCAACGTTACCATCCGACAGCTTGACCGGCATACCAACCGTCCAGTAGTTGCCGCGCTTCTCGTCTTTAACTTCAACCCACATCTTGCGATGCGCGATGT
>Ga0316604_10001098_pt1 | contig 25947 bp, 21 predicted proteins | sample OWC_soil_day20_C_FD_207650 | JGI IMG/M metagenome (GOLD analysis project Ga0316604, IMG submission 207650) | Wetland soil microbial communities from Old Woman Creek delta, Ohio, United States - OWC_soil_day20_CT | ecosystem: Environmental > Terrestrial > Soil > Wetlands | place: USA: Ohio...
AGAACGACCCCGCGCTGCGTCACCGGATGTACGAACTGATCCTGGACCACCTGTTGCCGCACTACCGGGCGTCGTCCGCGTGGTGCTTCTCGCGCGGGGAGGGAATGTTCGACGAGTACATCATCGACCAGGACGACTACGTCGGGGTCGGCAGCGGCGCGTTCAGTTACGTCGGTGGTGCGATGTATTCGACGACGTTCTCGCTGAATCACTATTGCCGCATCGTCGAGGGCGGGCACACCGGTGTCACCAACCGCCGGGTGCTCGGCGCGCGCGAGCGCATGCGCTACGACTTCCTGGTGCGGCTGTTCGGCGGCGAACTGCGCTACGACTACATTGCCGAGCGTTATGGTCGCGCGTTCTGGCTGAAGCTCGCGCCCGAGCTCGCGGTGATGCGCATGATCGGCGCGACGCGCCACGACGCGGACGCCATCCGTCTCACTCGGCGCGGCCTCTACTGCTGGGTGCTGATGATGGCGGAGTTCTTCAATTCGGTGAACGCCGTGCGCGAGCAGATGCGCGACCACATCCGCGCCGAACTCGACGCGTGGAACGAGGAGGCAACCGTGCCGGTGAGTTCGATTGCCAGGCGGCCACAGGAGTTGCGCTCGTGAGCATGGAAGACACCCACGTCTCGCTCGCACACGGCAACGGCGGGCGCTACATGCGCGAGTTGATCGCCGAGGTGTTCGCGCGCCACCTCGCGAATCCCTACCTGCACACCGATACCGACGCGGCGATCCTGCCGTGGGACGCGTCGGCGGGCGAACTCGCGTTCACGACCGACAGTTTCACCGTGCAGCCGATCGAGTTCCCCGGCGGCAACATCGGTTCGCTCGCCGTGCACGGCACGACGAACGATCTCGCGGTCGCCGGCGCGATCCCGAAGTACCTGAGCCTCGGCGTCCTGCTCGAGGAAGGCCTGGAGTTCGCGGTGCTCGAGCGGATCGTCGCAGGCATTGCAGAAGCCGCGCGCGAAATCGGCGTCGTCGTGGCGGCGGGGGACACGAAGGTCGTGCGCCGCGGCGAAGGCGGCGGCATCTACCTCAACACCAGCGGCATCGGCGTAAAGGATCCATCGCTGAAGCTCGGCATCGACCAGATCCGGGCCGGCGACGCGGTGCTCGTGAGCGGGCCGATCGGCGACCACGGCATCGCGGTGATGCTGGCGCGCGAGCAGTTCGGGCTGCGTGGCGATTTGCAATCGGATGCTGCGAGCGTGCTGCCGATCACGCGTGAGCTCGCAAAGCTGCCCGGCCTGCGTTTCATGCGCGACCCGACGCGCGGTGGGCTCGCGACCGTGGCGCACGAGATCGTGCTCGGGAGTGGCTGCGGCCTGGTCCTGGAAGAAACGCGCGTCCCGGTGCGCGATGCGGTGCGCTCGGTGTGCGAGATGCTCGGTTACGACCCGTATTACCTCGCGTGCGAGGGGCGCGTGGTTGCAGTGGTGGCCCCAGAGGACGCGGACCGCGCACTGGAATCGATGCGGCGCCTGCCGTCGGGCGAAGGCGCGCAGATCATCGGGCGCATGCAGGAGCAGCCGCGGCGCGTCCTGCTCAGGACGACGGTCGGCGGTGAGCGGGTGCTCGAAGAACTCGAGGACGACCCGCTGCCGCGGATCTGCTGACCCTCAGGCGGCCGGTGCGAACAACGGGCCGAGGTCGTTGTAGATCAGGTAGCGCGATACCTTGTCGCCGCGGAACTCGAACACGTTGACGAAGGGCAGCGTGACGCTGCTGCCGTCGAGCCGCGTGTAGGTCACTTCGCCCTGGCAGACCGCGCTGTTGCCGTCCTCCCATGTGCGCAACGCGCGGTGACGACAGCCGCCAATCATGCCGAAGAAGCCGTCGACCCCTGCGCCGATCGCGGCGTGGCCGTATGACGAGGGCGCGCTGCCGAAGCGGAACTCGGCATCCTCGGTCAGGAAGCCCAGGAACGCTGGCGTGTCCCTGGCGTCGATTGCGGCAAACAGTTCATTCCACCAGGCCTTCGTCGGCATCACTTGGGTTCCTCGCGGGTTCGTCACGGGTCTTGCAGGCCGCGATCTTGCCACGGACGGGCCCGCATGAGGGCTGCTAGGTACTTGCCCTAATTACCGCCCCGCCCGATTCGTGCAGATCCGTTCCGCGGGCCGCTCACGGGGGTCCACACGACAATCCCGCTATAAAAAGGTTCCTCGACTTCGGATATCCGAAGTTCAGCCGGGGGGTCGTCTTACCTACCATTGCACGCGACTCACCAGCCTTGGCGCTGGCGACCGGATTCGATGTGAACGTTGACATATGAAAGGGAGTCAACAATGAAACTTGCAGGCGCTCGGGGCATCACGCGATCGCGTGTGCCATTGATTGCGATGATGGCGCTGGCCGCCATCGGCATCGCTGGTTGCGAAGGCGACGATGGAGCCCAAGGTCCTCCGGGTGCAGATGGGGCCGATAGCGTCGTCCCCGGCCCGACCGGCCCGGCCGGCCCGACGGGGCCCAGCGCCGCGCTTGAGCCGCGTGAGGGTTGCGGCGTCTGCCACGGCGACAGCGCGGTCTATGACGTCGAAGTCATGCACGCCGTGAACCCAGACTACGTCGTAAGCGGCGTTGCATTTGCGGCAAGCACGACCGACCCGACGGACCTGGTCGTGACCTTCAACGTGAAGAAAGGCACCGCGAATTTCACGACTCTCACTGCGATGGATCGTAGCTACCAGTTCGACGGTACCCTGCGTAATTCCCTGGGCGCCATCGACGACACTGTCCCGGGCGACGTTCTGACGCCCGCCACCCTCACTGGCGGTACCGACGGCAATTACACCGTCACGATTGATGGTGGTGTCACGCAATACGGCACGGTCCCCTCGCGCTACCTCTTCCGGCTCTTGACGGCAGTCGGAGGCTCCGGGAACCGCGTCATCGTGGTGGGCGACTATCCGAGCTCGCCCGACGAGAGCCTCGTCAGTTCGGCGGGGTGCTCCGGCTGCCACGGCAATGGTGGCAATGGCGGCGTCCATTACAGCTTCCCGTTTAGTGGGGCGGCCTGCACGGTGTGCCATGACGCGACGAACACGACCCTTCCGCGTCTGTTCGATATCGGCCACAGCGTCCATAACTCGCACCTCATGCCTAGCGGCGAGTACGTACTGGAGACGACCGACGGCGCCGACTCTTGGACCTACTCCGCCACCTACCCGACATACATGACCAACTGCAGCGTCTGCCACACCGCAAGCAGTGGAGCGCTGACGAAGGTCAACGCGATGCCGGTCTCGTACGCGGGCTGCCTCAGCTGCCACGGGTCCATGGAGAGCTGGGAGTTCGACCCAGCGATTGCCGGCCTCCACGCGGGCGTCACCGAAGCGACGAACTGCAGCACGTGCCACACGGCAGGCGCGGCCCGCGCCACGGTCGCGGAGTTCCACAACGGCCTCGAGACCGAGCGCGTCGGCATCATCTACGGCGGCGAGGACCTCTCCGTCACTGAAGGTGCGAAATTCAACTGGAAGATCACCGAGGTCGTCGACGATAAGGCGGCGGGCAAGCTGGAGATCAGCTGGACGGCCGAGTACCCGAAGGGCACGCCGGTGAACCCGTGCAACACCACGGTGACGGCAACCGCGCCTGGGTTCTTCAACTTCACGACGTTCCCGGCCAATGAGGGCGGAATGAGCATGCTGCGCAGCTACGCGCAGGGTGATGACTACGTCCTTGGCCAGGCCAACGCGCCGGGTCAGGCCTCCGCTGTCAATGTGAGGGCGGTGGAATCGGCCGACGCCAATAATCCGGCCAACACGACCTGCCTCACGGCGGCGCCGTTCACTGCGACGACCATCATCAATCGCAACGACCTGCCGGATGGTACGCGGGGCATCGTGGCCCTCCAGGGCAAGCCGCTGCTGCCGGTCCCGGCTGGCATGTCGACCGAGCATTGGAACTATTCGACGATGTACGTCCGCGTCCCGACCCCGACCTACGAGTTCGTCGTGGGCACGGGTGCCAAGGCGACGGAGCGTCGCGTGGTGGCGGACACCGAGAAGTGCCTCGGCTGCCACGTCGGCTCGCTCTATCAGCACGGCAACACCCGCGTTGACAACGTGACGATGTGCATCATCTGCCACAACTCGGCCTCTTCGGACCAGAACAACCGCGTCGTGATGGGCGTCACCGCGTCCGAGGCGTACGACGGCAAGGTGGGCCAGACGTACGAGTTCAAGACCATGTTGCACGCCATCCACTCGCAGGGCTCCGACTTGGTCCACGACCCGTATGTGGTCTACCGGACCCGCGGCATCTATGCCTGGACGGCCGAAGACGTGACCCTCCCGAACTGGGCGACTGGGGAGGCGTGTGAAAACACTGCCAATACCCCGCCCACTCCTGGAATTCGGGTCTTCGGTGGCGATCCTGCCGAGCCGCGGTCGTGCCAGCCGCACAACTTGTACCACCCGACCTATCCGCGGAACGAGCGCGACTGCGCGGCGTGCCATAAGGCTGGCTTCGGAACGATCCCCGACCAGTCGAAGGCCGTGGCGACCACGATCGACGCGGGCAACATCGACTCGGGTACGACCAATGTGTGGAAGAACCAGCTTGACGATACGCTCCAGGGCGCATCGGCGGCCGCATGCACGAGCTGCCACTCGTCGACCGACGTCAGGGGTCACGCGTACAATGAAGGCTGGACGCCGCAGATCTTCCCGAACGGGCGTCAGACCATTCTCGATACGAAGTGAGCTGATGTTCGACTAGCCTCCAGGTGAGCGGGGTGGGCGCGAAACCCCACCCCGCTTACCCCGGAGAAGGGAGAACAGCCAAATAAAAAGGCCGGGCGTTTGCCCGGCCTCTTTTTTTGCGATCGTCGGGTGGCCGGTGTCGCCGGCCACCGCATGCGCGTCGGTCACAGCTCTGAGGCAGCCTCGACCGTCACCGCGGCGTCCTCGACGATGACGTCGTAGGTGTAGCCCATGCCGAAGTCCTTGTTCAGCGCCACGGTGCCGGTCACGAGCACCGTGTCGCCGACGCCCGGCAGGGTGCCGGCGGTCTTCACGGTGAGGTCGTTCGTGCCTTCCGCGCCGGAGCCGTCGCGCACGTGCAGCCAGTTCGTGCCCATGATGTTGGCGTTGACCTTCACCACCTTGCCGCGCACGGTGACCCGATGGCCGGCCAGCGCGTCCTTTTCGGCGAACACGTCCGCCACGGTCTTGCCGCCCTCGGCCTTCGCGATGCCGGTGAGGTCGACTTTGACGGCGGGCCGTGCGGCCGGGTGGTCGGCGGGCATCTGGGCCGGCGCAGTCGCAGCCGGGGCGTCGGGCGTCTTCGCGGCGTCGGCGGCCGGCTCTTTCTTACTGCAACCGGCCAATGCTACGAGGACGGCGAGGGCGAGCGGGGTTCCAATTTTTGACTTCAGCACGAAATTTCTCCGGGTCGATTGAAGGGGGGAACGGTGACATGAGACGGCGAAGTTTAATGTACAGTTCCGTGGGTTGGCTTGCGGTTGACACGGACCGTGGCGGCCGGTCCCGGTGCCCGCTAGCGCCGCTGCGGCCGTTTCGGTTTATCGCTATACGGGTGCCCTCGGCCAGCAACCTACTATCCGCCCCAACTCGCCACATCTGGCCGGCGGGTCATGGGATCATTGTGCCGCTGGCTGCGGTGCATCATTGAACGAGTCTGGGAGTCATCCATGAAAGTTGCAGGTGCCCGAGGAATCACGCGGTCGCGTATCCCGTTGATTGCGGTGATGGCGCTGGCTGCGATCGGCATGGCCGGTTGCTCAGGCGAGGACGGGCAGGCCGGCCCCGTCGGGCCGACGGGCCCGGGTGGCGGGGTCGGACCGACGGGGCCGACGGGTTCGACGGAAGTCCCCATCGAGCAAGGCGGTCCCGCCAAGATCGGCGACGGCACCACAGTTACGCTGACCGCGGAGCAGATCGAGCAGATTGGCGGTCTCGTCGCGACCATCGACAGCGTTTCGATCAACGCCACGCCGTCGCCGGTCGTCGAGTTCACGGTCAAGACCGTGCACGGCGGCCCGGCGCTCGGGCTGCCGCCGACGGTCACGTACTTCATGGTTGCGAAGCTGGTTGCCGACACTGTCACGACCGACGGGGTGTTCCCGTCGAGGTGGCAGAGCTACGTGAACCGCGTAGGGTCCCTGCACAAGGACTCAAACGGAATCGTTGACAGTCCGGGCGTGCTGCCCAACGGCGCAATCCAGGCGAACACTGAGCAAGCGGCGGCTGCGAGGTGGGTCGAGCTCGGCGACGGCAAGTATCGCTACACCTATGGCGTGGACCTCGACAACGTGACGACCCCGCTCGCGGTCGCCTACGAGCCGAGCCTCACGCATCGCGTGGGTCTCGAGATCCGCATGTCCGGCGCAGCGGAGGAACTCGCGCCTGACAACCCGGTGAAGGACCTCGTGCCCAATGGCGGAGCGGGCTCCGGTGACAAGCTGATTGCGGCGACGGAGAACTGCGAAGCCTGCCACTTCCGCTTCGACCTGCACGGCGGTCCGCGACGCAACGTCGAGTACTGCGTGACGTGCCACAACCCTGCCACGGTAGATCCCGACACGGGCGAGGAAGTCGGCATGGCGTATATGGCCCACTCGATCCACACGGGTGAGGGCCGGGCCAACGAATACAAAGTCTGGGGTTTCACGGGAGAGTTCGACTTCAGCGAGGTCACGTACCCGCAGTCGACGCTGTTCTGCGAGAACTGCCACACCGCGTCACCACAGTCCGCGCCCGATGGCGATGCCTGGAAGTTGAACCCATCCGCCTCCGCTTGCGGTGGCTGCCACAACGCGGGTCTCGGCAAGACCGGGCCGGATGCGACCACGGGGCGGTACACCTACACGTACGTGCACACATCCTCGCCGGTCGCGGGCACCGTGTTCGACGACGGTACATGTGCCGGCTGCCACCGCGACGAAGGCGTGGCCGGCGACATTCTTGAAGTTCACCAGAAGCCGGTGTTCGCCACGACAGGCCAACGCAGCCCCCGCTTTGCCGTCGAGCGAGGCCGCGATTTCACATACGAGATCCTCAACGTGACGAACGCCGCGGCCGGCCAGACGCCGACCGTGACGTTCCGCGTTCTCGACAAAGGGCAGCCGATCGACGTCAAGAGCCTCACTGTCGACGACGGAAATTTGACTCTGGACTTTGCCTGGTCGACCAAGGACTTCCACACCCTGGCCGACAAGACCACAGGGGCGCTGGCGGGAAATCGAGGTCGGGCTATGCAATTCAACCTGATCACCGAGATGGCCAGCGTCGTCGCCGTTGGCGATGGCAGCTACACCTACACGCTGGCGAATCCGTTGCCCACGGGCGTGGATGGTGACGTCATGGTGGCGCTGGAAGGTCGGCGGCAATTTGCGGACACCTCGCGAGCGGCTCCCGAGAGCGCGATCTTCTTCCCAGGTGGACCGACTACGGCGCGGAAACTTCTGGTTTCCCAGGAGAAGTGCGAGAAGTGTCACGAGCTCCTGACGGTCCATGGGAACAACCGAACCGGCAACCCCCTGATGTGCACTGTCTGCCACAATTCGAGTGGCGGCTGGAAGTCCGACGAAGGCGGCGCGTTTGGCGGCCCGATCGCGCTCGGTGCGTTTGTCCACAACATCCACAAGGGCAAGGTTCCGGAAGTCGGCGCAGTCACTTTTCCGCAGAGCATCAGCAATTGCGAAGCGTGTCATAACCCTGGCGACTACAACACCGCCCGCGTGGATGCGCTGCCGATCAGTGTCGACGCAGGTCCGGACCAGGACCCGAACGCGGACGGCATACAGAACCAGAACCTGTTCGACGACACATGGAGTTCGGCAACGGCTGGCACTTGCGGCACCTGCCACGACAGTGGTTCTGCGATGGTCCACATGGAGCAGAACGGCGGCGTGTTCGAGGCCGCAGGCCCCAAGGCGCTCGTCCCGTCGTCGGCTACCGAATCCTGCGCCGTCTGCCATGGACCGGGCCGCACGATTGATACGGTGAAGGCTCACGCAGAGTGATGATGGGAAGCCGGGCGTCCTTCGGGGCGCCCGGCTTTCATCGGACGTATCCAGTCGCGCTCGTGGTCACCACGACGGCTCCACTGTGGTAAGGACGCAATGATGATGATGGGAGTTCGAGTCATGACATCGCTCAATACCCGGGAGCCGGTTCGGTACAGCAGGAAGTGGGTTCCGCTGCTCGCCTTTGCTGCACTGGCCCTGGCGGCCTGCTCCGGCGACAGGGGCGAGCCGGGCTCGCAAGGCTCAGGGGGACCCGTCGGCCCTCCCGGCGCGCCGCCCGGAGGCGGGGTGCCGGTGACTTCGGCGAAGGTCATCAAGGCGTCGATCGTCAGCGCCACCGTTCCCGAGGACGGCAAGCCCGTGGTCGAGGTCCGGCTGGTCAATGAGTCGGACCGGCCGCTGGCCGGCCTGCCGGCAGCCAACATCAGCTTCGTGCTGGCGCGCCTCGAGCCCGTTGTCAACGGCAAGCCGAGCACCTGGCATGCCGTGACCCGCCGCACGGAGACCGCCGGCAGCGTCTCGAAGAACCAGGGCACCACAGAGGCTGCAACCAAGGGCCAGTGGGTCGAGAGCAGCCTGAAGAACGGCGTCTACACCTACACGTTCGCGCAGAGCCTGAAGGGCATCAGCGACATTCCCTACGATGCCTCGCTGGTCCACCGCGTGGGCCTCGAGATCCGCACCTCCACAGGCGCACTCACGACGGAGAACATCCCCGCAAATAACGCCGTGTTCACCTGGGCGCCCGCGTCGGGCATCCCGCTCGCGCAGTCCGGTCGCGAGATCGTGGACAACGACACCTGCAATGCCTGCCACGACAACCTCGCGGTGCACGGCAACGGGCGTTTCGACCTCCAGTACTGCGTGATGTGCCACGAGTCGTACTCGTTCGACGCGCAGTCGGGTAATTCGCTCGACCTGAAGGTGATGATCCACAAGATCCACTCGGGGGCGACGTTGCCGAGCGTCGTGAACGATCCCGACGATCCGAACGACAACGGCACTTACGGCATCTACGGGTACGGTAACGAATTCGCCAACTTCAGCGATCTCCACTACCCGCAGGACAAGCGCAATTGCCAGACCTGCCACCAGGAGAGCGATGCGGACACGCCGCAGGCCTCGAACTGGAGGATCACGGTGGCTCGCGAGCCCTGCGGCGCCTGCCACGACAACGTGAACTTCGACACCGGTGAGAACCACGGCGGCGTCGCGGCCACGGACGACCAGTGCGTGAGTTGTCACGGGCCCAACTCGAACGTGCAGGAAGGCAAGCTTCGTCCGCAGGTAGCCCACCTGATCCCGGAGCAGGAAGCCGCGAAGAACTTCAAGTTCGAGGTGGTCAAGGTCGAGGCGATCAAGACTGACGGCTCAGCGGGCGCGACGACCTGCGCCGCCACCGCGAAGGTCTGCAAGATCCTTCCGGGCGAGTTTGCGAAGGTGACCATCAAGGTGAGCAATCCGAACACCGGGACGGCGTGGAAGCTGACCGATGCGCCGTTCACCAACGTGATTCCGCCGCCGCCGGGGAGCACGCGATCGACGACCGCAAGGGTTCGTGTCCGCGTGGCGTACACCACGCAGAACTACACCAGTCCTGAGAGTGGCCAGAACCCGGGCCAGCCCATACTGATCGACTATCTGGCGGCACCTGCGCCGACCCTTAACGCCGACGGTTCCTATACCAAGGCCGCGACGGTTGCCATCCCGAACGGGCTGATCGGCGGTTCCGGCGTCGTGTTCCTCGAGGGGCGGGTGATTCCGGAATACGAGGGCGAGCTGGTGGAAGCTGGCCCGACGTCTTCCGATCCCGCGTACTTCGCGATCACAGACAGCGCGCCGGTGCCGCGTCGTTCGATTGTCGACGTCAAGAAGTGCGACGATTGCCACAAGGTGCTGCAGGCGCACGGCGACAACCGCAACGACCAGACCGGGTTGTGCGCGGTTTGCCACAATCCGGAGCTGGCCGAGCTGCCGAGCGGTGCTACCGTGGGCGAACCGTTCGACTTCAAGGTCATGGTCCACGCCATCCACGCAGGGAAGCTGCTGGGCGACCTGGACTTCACCGGGTTCGCGGAACGGTACCCCGGCAAGATCAATAACTGCGAGGGCTGCCACGTGGCGGGCTCCTACTACCCGGTGGACCCGACCAAGGTGTTTGCGACGTCCGTGCAGCCCGGTGCGTCCACCAGCACCCCGTCCGACGACGCGGCGTGGACGCCGAATGCTGCGGTGTGCGGCTCGTGCCACACCGAGTCTATCTCGAAGCTGCACATGGAGCAGAACGGCGGCTCGTACGGTGCCACCAAGAACGCGGATGGCACGAGCATCGAGGCCCCGCTCGAGACCTGCGGAACCTGTCACGGCGAGGGTGGCATCGCCGACGTGAAGGTGGAGCATGGCGTCGGCGAGTTCAATTACAACTGAGGCGGACATGAATCATTCACTCCCGCTGGTTTGCCGCCTGCTCGCGCTCGCAGCGCTCTGGCCGGCCATTTCGCTCGGCCAGGAGGCCGCGCAGGCAACCACTGCAGCCGCCGCGCCCGCCGCGGCCGAGAAGGTCGAGTTCAGCAAGAAGGGCGCGGACACCTGCCTGAGCTGCCACGACGACGCGGTCGTGCTGGCCGTCTTCCACACGAAGCACGGACAGCCCGCGGATGCGCGGAGTCCCTTCGGCAAGGGGCAGCTGCAGTGCGAGGCCTGCCACGGCCCCGCCGGCAATCACACGAAGCGCGTGAAGAAGGGCGAGTCGCGCCCGCCCGTTATCCGCTTCGGGCGTGATTCCGCGGCTCCCGTGTCCGTGCAGAACGGCATGTGCCTCGCCTGCCACGAGAAGTCGGTGGCGTCGGCCTGGCACACCGGGCCGCACGCAGCGAACGACGTCTCATGCGCTTCGTGCCACGACAGCCACGCGCAGAAGGACCCGGTGCTGTCGACCCGGACGCAGCCCGACGTCTGCTTCACGTGCCACGTCGCGGAGCGCGGCCAGTTCCAGAAGCCGTATGCGCATCCGGTCCGCCAGGGTCAGCTCGCCTGCAGCGACTGCCACACGCCGCACGGCACGACGGCCGAGTCGCAGCTGGTCCGGGCGACGGTGAACGACACCTGCTACGAGTGTCACGCCGACAAGCGCGGTCCGTTCCTGTGGGAGCACGCCCCGGTCGCTGAAGACTGCACGACCTGCCATAACCCGCACGGCACGGTGAACCCGGGCATGGTGACGGCGCGCGGCCCGCTGCTGTGCCAGTCGTGCCATTCGCAGCAGGGGCACCAGAGCTTCTCCTACGGCCCGTCGGGACTGCCGGGCGGCGGCGGCCCGCCGTCATCGTCGCTCGCGCTCGGGAACTGCATGAACTGCCATTCGCAGGTCCACGGATCCAACCATCCGTCGGGCTCGACGCTGACACGGTGATACCCATGGAAACCCGCAGTCTGCTTCTCTCGCTCACCGTTGCCTCCGTCCTGGCCGCGGCTGGCGCTGCGTCGGCGCAGCAGGCCGCGCCCGATACCACCGAATGGACCTGCAGCAAGTGCCCGTTCGACAAGGGCTATCGCGCAGGCGTCGAGCTCGGCGCCGGCTACGTCGACGAGTCCTCGGCTAAGTTCGGCGATTACACGGGGCTCGACGAGGACGGCGCGGTCGTGGTCGCGGGCGCCGAGGGCAAGGCCTCGACCGACTCCGGCTACACGATCTCCTACGAACTCACCGACCTCGGGCTCGACTCGCGCGAGGCCCGCATCGAGGGCGGAAAGCAGGGCAGCTACGAGTTCGGCCTGTTCTACGACCGCATCCCGCACACCATTTTCGACACAACCGAGACGGTGTTCGGTGGCGTCGGCAGCAGCGCCCTCACGCTGCCGGCGGGATGGGTCACTGCAGGCAGCACGGGCGGCATGACCGCACTTGCGACCAGCCTGCGGCCTGTAGACGTGGGTCTCGACCGCGACCGCTACGGTGCCTCTGGCGCGTTCTGGTGGGGCAAGGATCTCAAGTTCTCGCTCGACTACCGCCGCGACGAGCGCGACGGAATTCGCACCCAGATGGGTGCCATCGGCAGCGTTTCCACCCAGCTGTTGAAGCCCGTGGACGATGCCACCGACCGGCTCGATGCCACGGTTCGCTACGAGACCGCCCGCTGGTACGCGCAGTTCGGCTATTCCGGCTCGATCTACGACACGAAGGCGGCCTACCTGCGCTGGCAGAACCCGTTCAACGCGATGGTCCCGGGCGCCGAGGACGGCCAGATGGCGCTCGCACCGGACAACGACTACCACGAGCTCTCGCTCTCCGCGGGCCTGCGCGGTCTCCCGGGCAACACGGCCGTCGCGTTCTCGGCGGCCAGCGGCAAGGGCTCGCAGGACATCGGCTTCCTGCCCTACACCGTGAATCCGCTGATCGCGACGGATGCGCTGCCACTGGCCAGTCTCGACGGAGAGATGAGCGTGATGCGCGCCGACCTCACCGTGACCTCGCGCCCGATCGACCGCCTGCGATTGCGCGGCGCGGTCGCCTATGACGAGCGCGACAACGACAGCCCGCAGGCGGCGTTCACCTCGGTGATCCACACGGACGCCTTCCCGGTGAGCGAAGACCGCACCAACCCGGTCTACGGCTACGAGCGCCTTCGCGTATTCGGCAGCGCCGATTTCGCGGTATACGACACCCTGACCGTGGGCGCAGGCGGCGAATATCGCGAGACGGACCGCGCCGGCACGGCCCGGGAAGTATCCAGCGAGACACTGGCCGACGGCTGGGGCCGCGTGCAGTACCGGCCGAGCGGGTATCTCGGGTTCGTCGCCAGGGGCGGCGTGGAAGAGCGCGACCCAGACGACTACGACACCGCAGTCGCCGCCGGTAACGGCCAGAACCCGCTGCTGCGCAAGTACTACATGGCGTATCGGTACCGCAGCTATGGCGAGTTCCTCGCCAATGTCGCGCTCGGCAAGCTGCCGCTCGCGTTGAATGCCAGCGCCTTCTATGCCGACGACAGCTACACGCAGTCGGAGCTCGGTGTCATCTCCGGCATCGATCGCCGTTACGCGGCGGACCTCACGTGGACGGTCACCGAGGCGGTCACGGCGTACGTGAGCGGTGGCCAGGAGAAGATCGATTCGACGCGGCGCGGCAGCAGCACCTTCTCCACGCCCGACTGGGAAGGCCAGGTGCAGGACGAGTTCACGACGTACGGTGGCGGCCTGACGGCGCGCTTCGGCGACGACGTGCGCCTCGACCTGAACTACACGCGCGCGGAAGGCGATTCGGACACCACGATCAGCGGAGTGTCGGCTGGTGCCTTCCCGACGGTGAGCAGCACGCTCGACAGCTTCGAGGCGGACTTCACGTACGGCCTGACGGAACGGATGGACGTGGTGTTCAGCTGGCGGCACGAGCGCTTCGACAGCGACGACTGGGCGATCGCCGGCATCGAGCCCGCCACGCTCAACACGATCCTGTCGCTGGGCGCCGACCCGTACAGCTACAGCGTGAACTACGTGACCGCGGCCGTGCGCTATTACTTCGGCCCGCGCAAGGTTTCACTGCCGGAGTGAGTGAAATGCAGGCCTGATGCGCGCTGCTCGATGGCGCGTGTCAGGCCCTTGAACAGGAACAGGTGCGCCGGCACCAGCAGGTACCAGTAGGCGAGACCCGGAAATCCCGCCGGGTGCCAGTACGCCGTGGCACTCACGCTCAAGCCCTCGCCACCGGGACCCGGTTTGACGACGAATTCCAGCACCCCCGCGCCGGGCGCCTTCATTTCCATGAGCAGCGTCAGGCGGCGCCCCGGCTCGATCGCGATGACGCGCCAGGAATCCACGACATCGCCGACGCGCAGCTCCGTCGGATGACGCCTCCGCCGGCGGAAGCTCGGCCCGCCGACCAGCCAGTCGATCGCGCCACGGATGTGCCACAGGATGTCGGCGAAGAAATATCCCGCGTCGCCACCGATGGTGCAGATGACCTCGAACGCCGCGTCGGGCGAGGCCGGTCCGCTGGCCGTTGCCCAGGCTCGCTTCGCATAAAAGCCGTACTCGGGGCGGTAGTTCCGGCACGCGATTGCGCCCTCCACCCAGCGCGCGACCAGCTCGTGTCGCGTGTCGGCGTCGATCGCCGCACGGACGGATTCCTCGAGTCCCATCAGCCGGCGCGGCACCAGCGCGCGGATTGCCGCGTCGTCCGCCACGAAGTCGTGCTCGAGGCCCTCCACGAGCGCGCGCGCGACGTTGGTCGGCACGGAGGTGACGAGCCGCAGCCAGTACGACGACAGGCGCGGCGTGAGCACGGGCACGGCGATGATCCGCACGCGCCGGCCGACGAGCCGGCCGTAGCAGCGCATGATCTCCTCGTACGTGATCGCGTCCGGCCCGCCCACGTCGAGGATCCGACCTGCCGCCGCATCGATGTCCGCCACTGCGACGAGATACGCAAGCAGGTCGGGCAGCGCGATCGGCGTGGAGCGCGAGCGAACCCACGACGGTGTGGTCATCACCGGCAGGTGGTTGACGAGATCGCGGATGACTTCGAAGGCTGCCGAGCCCGGACCGATGATCATGCCGGCCCGGATCTCGGTGACCGGCACCGGGAAACGACGCAGCACGACACCCGTTTCCGCGCGTGAAAGCAGGTGCTCGGAACGGGGATTGGGGGGTATCAGGCCGCCGAGGTAGACGATGCGGCGCACGCCCGCTTCAGCGGCGGCCTTCGCGAAGTTCTCCGCCGCGACGCGGTCGATGGCGCCGAAATTCCGCCCGGCGGCCATCGAGTGCACGAGGTAATACGCGACGTCGATCCCCGCCAGCGCCCGCCCGAGCGACGCGGGATCGAGGGCGTCGGCCGCGACGAGTTCGACGCCTTGCCAGCCGCGCCCCTCGAGGACCTCGGCGTTGCGCGCGCTCGCGCGCACCTGATGCCCTGCGGCGCGCAGGGCCGGCACCAGGTTGCTCCCGATGTAGCCGCTCGCGCCGAAGACGAGGCGCAAGGGTCAGGGCGCGAAGATGGCGCCCAGGATCACCAGGATCGAGCCGGCGGCCTGCAGTCCCAGCGTCATCTCGATGCTCTTCGTGAGCATCGCCCGCCCGCCGGCCTCGTTGCCGATGCCCGCGGCGGCCTTCAGTCCGCCGAGCAGGACGACCGCGCCACTGACGGCGACCCACCAAGGCATGAGTCCACTCACTGACAGTGCGACCAGGCACCCGAAAGCAACGACGTGCAGCGCCTGGTAGAGGCGGCGCGCGCCAGCGACTCCGAGCCTGACGACCAGGGTGCGCTTGCCGGCGGCCGCGTCGGCCTTGCGGTCCGGCACCTCGTTGATGAGCAGGATCAGCGTGACCCACAGGCCGACCGGGACGGCGACCAGCACGCTCGCCCAGTCGATGACGCCGCTCTGCAGCCAGGCCGCGCCGCACACCGGCAGCAGCCCGAACGCCACGGCAATGCAGGCCTCGCCCACGCCGCGGGCGACGAGCTGTACCGACGGGAGCGAATAAAACACGCCGATCGCGATGCCGGAGATCCCCAGGATCATCACCAGCGGGCCCTTCATGAGCGTGAGCGCGAGACCCAGCACGGCGGCGACGCCGAGCAGCACGTAGCCCCAGCGATTCATCTCCTGGACCGTCATGATCCGGTTCTGGATGAAGCGCGAGCCGCCGGTGTATGGATAGATGCGTTCGTCGTTGGCGGGGTCGCTGCCGGAGACCTCGTCGCCCACGTCGTTGATCACGTTGCTCGCGGCCTGGACCAGCGCGGTGGCGAGCAGGGCGAGCAGGGCGACCGTGAAGTCGAAGCTGCCGGACACCGAGGCGCCCCAGGCCGTGCCGACGATCACGGGCAGCACCGAGGCCGTCAGGAACTTCGGCCGCGTGGCCAGGGTGAGCCGGCGCAGGCGCTGGCCAAAACCGTCCCCCGCGAGGTCTTCGTAGCGCGGTTCGAGCGGCGAGGTGGCGTCTTTGATCATGCGGGGGCTCCGGTGAGGTGCCCGCAAGCTAGCCACCGAGGCGCGGCGGGTCAAGTCCGGGCGGCATTGCGCACCCGGACGGCCTCTTCCTGGTCCAGGGCGTCGAGTTGCTCGTCGATGAACCGCAGCGAGCCGTCGATCTCCGGAAGCACCACGTTTTCGAGCGCCCGGGCGCGCCTCTCGGTCCGCACGTACTCGCCCACCAGCCGGCGCAGGTTGCCCACGCAGGCCGCGACCGGCGCCTGGGACACCAGGAGCCGCAGGAAGGCCTCTGCGCAGGCACGTGCCTCGGGTGTCGGCATCTCTGGTGCCGGCGCCGTACTGCCTGCCGGTTCCTCGACCGCGGCCTCGATCAGGTGCAGGCCAAGGAATGTCTGCACGTCCGTGCGCAAAAGGGCCGCTTCCAGGCTGTGCTTGGGCAGGACCGTCACGTCGTCGAAGCCGTGCACGTCGACGGCTGCCTCGAGCGCGCGACGGGCGTCCTCCTCCAGCCGGTGCTGCTCGTCGCGCAGCGCGGCCAGGTGCCGCAGCTGCCTCAGGATCTCAGCCGCGAGCAGCACGCGCTTCTCGTCGAGCAGCTCGTAGCCTTCCTGGATCAGCCGGCGTTCGTCCTTGAGTTCCAGGAACGCGACACGTGTGGCGGGGGTCTCGGAGCCCAGGTCAGGCATTGGGCGCCTCGGTCAGGTGCCGCTTGATCTGCGCGTCCGAGAGCCGCGCGAGCTCCGTCCGGGGCAGGCCGCGCAGTGCCGACCAGCCGGCCTCCATGCTTTCTTCGAGCGTGCGCGAGGTGGCCTGGTTCAGGAATTGCTCCTCGAAGCGCAGGCCGAAGGCGAGGAACTTGCGGTCGTTCTCGGGCAAACCCTGTTCGCCCATCACGCTCGCAAGCGTCCGGACGCGCACCGCGCGCGCGTAGGCGGCAAACAGCTGGTGCGCGAGGGCGGGGTGATCCACGTCCGTGTAACCCTCGCCCGTGCCCGCGTCCATCAGGCGCGAGAGGCTCGGCAGCACCCGGATCGGCGGGTAGATGCCGCGCCGGTCGAGCTCGCGGTCGAGCACGATCTGCCCTTCGGTGATGTATCCGGTGAGGTCCGGGATGGGGTGGCCGATGTCGTCGCCGGGCATGGTCAGGATGGGCAGCTGCGTCAGCGTCCCGGGCCGGCCGTGGATGCAGCCGGCGCGTTCGTACAGTGCCGCGAGGTCGGAGTACATGTACCCCGGGTAACCCTTGCGGCCCGGGATCTCGCCGTGGCTCGCGGACACCTCGCGCAACGCCTCGCAGTAGTTGGTCATGTCGGTGAGGATCACGAGCACGTGGCGCCCCTCGACGAAGGCCAGGTACTCAGCTGCCGTCAGCGCATAGCGTGGCGTGAGCAGCCGCTGCATGCCCGGCTCGTCGGCGAGGTTGAGGAACAGCACGGTGTGGCCGAGCGCACCGCTCGATTCCATCGCGCGGCGGAACTGCTCGGCCGTGTCGTGCGGGACGCCCATGCCCGCAAAGACGACGGCGAATTCCTCTGCGCGGCCGCCGCGCAGGCGCGCGCGCTGCGCGATCTGGGTAGCGAGCCGGTCGTGCGGCAGGCCGCCCGAGGAAAACAGCGGCAGCTTCTGCCCGCGCACCAGGCTGTTCATGAGGTCGATGGCGGAGACGCCGGTCTCGATGAAATCGCGGGGCAGGGCTCGCCACGACGGGTTGATCGCCAGGCCCTCGATGCGCATGCGCGCGCGGGCGGCGACCGGCGGGCCACCGTCGATGGGGCGGCCGAGGCTGTCGAAGCTGCGTCCGAGCAGGTTCGGGCCGACGCCGAACAGCAGCGGCTCCGGACGCAGGCGGACCCGCGTGCCGCTCAGGCTGAGACCGGCGGTGGATTGCAGCACCTCGATGACCATCGACTGCTCGTCGAGCGCCGCGACCCGGCCGAGCCGCGTGCCGCCGTCGTTGCCGATCACTTCGACCGCGGAGTTGAGGCCCACCCGCGCCTCGCGCTTCGCGAAGAGCAGCGGTCCCTCGATGCGGGTAACGGCACCCTCGAGCAGCAGGTCAGCGAACATGACTGTGCACCGGTTGCAGGGCGTCGAATTCGTAATCGAGCTCGCGTGGCAGCAGCGCCAGTCGTCGCAGGTCACCTTCGCCGAACTCTTCCCCGAGGCGCTGCAGCTGCCGCAGGATCTTCATCTCGGCAAGACGAGTCGGGTGGATCCCCGACTGCACCGCGGCCTCGGCCCGGTCCATGAAGTGCAGCAGGACCGTCAGCATCGCGACCTGGCGCGCGGGCGAGCAGTACCGATCCACCTTCGAGAACGAGGACTGGCGCAGGAACCCGTCGTTGACCAGGTCCGCGCACAGCAGCTTCAGCTGCTGCTGCGCGGGCAGCGCATCGCGGCCGACGATCCGCGCCATGCGCTCGAGATGCGCCTGCTGCTCGAGCAGGGCGAGCACGCGCTGCCGCTGCGCGAGCCAGTCCGGGTTGCCGGACACCTTCCACCAGCTCGCGAGCGCGTCGGCGTCCGCGCTGTAGGACTGCAGCGGGTGGATGGCGGGGTAGAACCGCGCCTGTGCGCGCAGCCGGTCCAGCGCCCAGAAGCAGCGCACATAGCGCTTGGTGTGCAGCGTCACCGGCTCCGAGAAGTCGCCGGCCGGCGGACTCACGGCGCCGATGATGGTCACCGACCCTTCCTTCCCGGACATCGTCGTCACGCGTGCCGCGCGCTCGTAGAACTCTGCGAGCCGCGAACTCAGGTAGGCCGGGTAGCCCGATTCACCCGGCAGCTCGCCCAGGCGCCCGGACACCTCGCGCAGCGCCTCGGCCCAGCGGCTCGTCGAATCCGCCATGAGCGCCACGTGCAGGCCCTGGTCGCGGTAGTACTCGGCGACCGAGATCGCCGTGTAGATGCTGGCCTCGCGTGCCGCCACCGGCATGTTCGAGGTGTTGGCGATGATCACGGTGCGCTCGGCCAGCGGACGGCCCGTGCGCGGGTCCTCGAGTTTGGGGAACTCGTCGAGCACCTCGGCCATCTCGTTGCCGCGCTCGCCGCAACCGACGTACACGATCACGTCCGCGTCGCACCACTTCGCGAGTGCCTCCTGCAGCACGGTTTTGCCGGTGCCGAACCCGCCCGGCAGCGCCGCCCGTCCGCCCCGCGCGACCGGGAACAGCGTGTCCAGGATCCGTTGACCCGTGATCATGGGCGCGCTGGCCGCGAGACGAGCAGCCACGGGACGGGGCGTCCGGACCGGCCACGAGTGCCGCATCGTGATTTCATGGCGGGTGCCGTCGTGCGCCGTCACGACCGCCAGCGGCTCGTCCTCCGAATATTCGCCCTCTCCGGAGATGATCCACTCCAGCCGTCCGCTGACGCCGGGCGGCGGGAGAATGGCCTGCTGGCGTGGCACGGTGACCGTGCCGATCGCCGCGCCGGACGGCAGCAGGTCGCCGGATGCGACCGACGGCGTGAAGAGGAAGCGGCCCGGGGGCCGCGCGGCCAATCCCGGCCGGACCTGGAAATCGTCGGTGCCGGTCAGCGGCCGCAGCAGGCCGTCGAAAATGCCGCCAAGCAGTCCCGGGCCCAGCATCACGGACAACGACTTGCCGCGTCCCATGACGATCGTCCCGGGCTCGAGTCCGGTCGTGTCCTCGTACACCTGCGCCACGAGTTCGTCGCCGCGCAGCTGGATGACCTCGCCGAGCAGTTGCTGCGGACCGACGGAAAGCGCTTCGTAGACGTTGAAGGGCCCTTCCATGCGCGCGCGCAGTACGGGCCCGCCGATCCAGGTGATGCGTGCATTGCTCACGATGGCTGTCCCCGTTGCTCGAGCAGCCGGCCGAGTTCGGCCAGCAGCTCGGCTTCGATGCGCTCGCGCGACGCGAGCAGGCCGGTGACCGTCGCATCGACGCAGGCCAGCCCGCCACGGATCCGCAGTCCCGGGCCAAGGCTCGCAACCCGGCGCACCTCGATCGTGGGCCGGCCGGGTCCGTCAAGCGCGGCCGTGATCGCGCGGCCGGCATCCTCCGGCGCAGCCGAGTCGATTTCGGCGCTGAGCGACGCATCAGGGGTCAGACATTCGCGGGCCACCGCGCAAGCGGCGGCGCACCAGGCGCGACGAGTCTCGGGCTGTTCCCATGAACCCGCCAGCACGGACGGCAGGTCGCGCCAGGCTTCGTCGATGAGCTCGCGCAACACGGCTTGCTCGCGCTGCCGGTTCACGGTCTCGAGCGCGGCGCGGCGGTCCGCCACCGCGTGTTCGATGCCGCGGCGCTCCTCGTCGAAGGCCTGCCGCAGTCGCACACGAGCTTCTTCCCACGCTCGCGACACGATGGACCGCGCCTGTTCCTCCGCTGCATCCCGAGCACGCCGCGACTGGGTCTCCTGCTCGCGCGCCACGCGTCGCAGGAGCGCTTCCATCTGGGCCCGTACGATGCTGTCAGGTTCGGTCATGGTTCGATGCCCAGCGCGAGTCGCACCTCGCGCGCGATGTCCGGCGTCGGATGCCGCCCGTAGACGTCCGACACGATCGCGACCAGCGGCTGTTCCCCGAGTAACGCCGCCGTCAGTTCCTCGGGGTCGAGCGTGCCTGCGAACTCGGCCGAGAGCAGGATCAGGGTGGCGCCGTCGCTGACCGCCCGGTGGAAGGTCTCCGGTGCCTCTGCAACGGACGGCACCCGTGTCTCCGCGCCGGCGAGCCGGTAACCGGCCGCCGTGGCCTCGTCCCCGATGTAGTAGACCTGGGTCACTTCAGCCGAGCCGGTTCAGGATCAGGATGGCGACGATCAGGCCGTAGATCGCGATGCCTTCGGCGAGGCCGACCATCACCAGGACGCGGCCGAAGAGTTCCGGTTTTTCAGCCAGCGCACCGAGTGCCGCCGTGCCGACCTGAGCCACGGCATAGCCGGCGCCGAGTGCTGCGAGACCCGCCGACGCGGCTGCCGCGGCGAATCCCCAGCTGAGCACCGATGGATCGACCGCGGTTGCGGCGCCTTCTGCGGCAAGTGCAGGACTGGCGAGCATCAGGGCGACGGTGGCCAGCGCGGCGGTCAGCACCGTGAAGGCTGCGATCGCAACGAGCCAGCGTGTAGAGGATTTCATGACTTGCTCCGCGGCGTCGGTTGGGAAGGGGGGACCGGCGACGGCAGCGGCTCGAACGGCCGGCCGCGCGCGGTCAGGAAGCGAATGAAGAATTCGAAGAGGATCAGGCGGGTGGTCTGGATGCCGACCACGAGTCCTTCGAGCAGGACGATGGCCGTGTTCCCGATCAGCAGCACCGGCCAGAAGGCGGGTCCCGAGGCCTCGGCGATGCCGACGACTGCGGTGCAGAGCCCGGCGTGCGCCAGCGCGAAGGCGCCAACGCGCACGAACGAAAGCGTGTTCACCGCGAGTTGCAGCATGCGCTCGAGGGTCTCGCCGGCCGCGTGTCCCATCTCGCCGATCCGGTCCCTGGGCGCCATGAGTCCGGCGCCGCCGATGGTCCACGCGACGCCGAGCGGCAGCACCCACAGGCACCGCGCGTCGAGGGCCGTGCCGACCAGCCCGAGGTAGGCGACCAGGAGTCCCGCCTCGCTCGCGATCCAGTGGCGGAATTCGCCGCGCCAGTGAAACTGCAGCGCGTTCAACAGGAGCCCGAGCGTGATCACGACCACGCCGAAGCCGAGCGCGGTGCCGAGCACGACCAGCGGCTGTCCGAGGGGATGCAGCCACTGCGGCGGGAAGACGTTCTCGAGCGCGAACACGCTGCCGAACGCGAACCCGAAGGCAATCGCCATCACGCCGCCTGGCACCAGCAACCGGAGCGCGGGCAGGCGGTTGCGAAGCAGGTAACCCGCAATGGCGACGACGAGGCCCTGCGCGACGTCGCCGAACATGAAGCCGAACATCACCGGGGCGAGCAGGGCGACGACGATGCTCGGGTCGGCTTCGCGCGTGCCCGGCACGCCCATCAGGCCCGCGAAGACCTCGAAGGGCCGCGCCCACGCCGGGTTGTGCAGCACCGACGGAGGCTCCGAATCCGCCGGGGCCTGCATGATGCGCAGCAGGTAATGCAGTCCGCGCGCGTCGAGCGCGGTCTTGAGCCGCGTGTCGTCCGGGTCGGCGCACCAGCCGGTGACCCACGCGAAATGCTCGGTCACGGGCAGTTCGGGCACGTTCGCGACGAGCCAGGACGCGAGCGCGAGTTCGCCGAGCGCATCGGCGAGCGTGTGTTGCTGGTTGAGCGTGTCGAGCGATGCGCGCGCCGCCTGCTCGCGTTCCTCGATCGACGCTCGACGCGTTGCGAAGAATTCCGCGACCGCTGCAGGATCCTCCGGCACGCCCGCCGGAATGTTGACGACGCGCGCCTTGCGCGCGGCGAGCAGCTGGTCGAGCGCGGCAATTTCATCGCGCGGTCCCACCGTGATCAGGAACAGCGCTTCTTCCGTCGTAACGCGCTGCACGAGCACGGCGGGCGGCAGCGACTGCGGCGGACCGTCCTCCTGCAGCATGTAGACGCGGCCGGCGAGCAACGGGCCGGCTCCGGCGACGCGATCGAGGCGCGGCAGCCCCGCACCCGACGAGGCCTGCAGTTTCACGAGCAGGTCGATGTCCTCGCGGGCCTGCGCGAGACCCTGCAACTCGGCGATAAGTGGATCCGCGTCGGTCGCCCAGGCGCGCATGCGCTCCAGTGCCGCGCGCGGCGCTTCCAGCAGCTCGCGATCCGGGCCCGGGGGAGACATGCGTGCTGTCGGCCAGTACACCCCGTAGCGGCGCGCGAGGCCCTCGTACTCGACGAGCGTCGTGCGCAGGTCGGGCAGCGCGAGGCGCGACTCCGACTGGCTGTAGGACTGCAACTGCACGCTGCCCGTCGCCGCCAGGCAGTCGAGCGCGACGCCGAGTTCCTCGCGCGAGGTGAGCAGTTCGAACCAGCTGGCGGTGACCGGGCGCAGGATCACGATGCGGCCACCGCCTGTTCACGCACCGCGCGTACCGCGAGCAGTCCCCGCAGCCGCCGCAGGTCCACGGCCAGGAGGCCGAGGTAGGCGACTGCAGCCGCGGGTGACAAGGGGTTCCGCCGGAAGAAAAGCCGCAGGCGGCGCACGAACGTCTGCGTGGCGTCGGCGGAGCGCGCTACTGACGGCAAGCTGGCCAGCCGCTGCCGGTGGATTTCAGTTTCACGCAACACCGCGTCGAGTGCGGCCGCTGCGGCGCCGTCGGCGGGCCACAACTCCCGCCAGTGCTGCGACCAGGCGCCCGCGACGTCGGGCTCCGGGCCGAATCCGGCCGCAAGCGCAGCGATCGGCGTGCGCTGCAGCGCTGCGGCACGCTCGCGCGGCTCGCGGGCCACGACGGGGCCAAGGACGGGGTCCGGACGCATCCAGTCCGGCGCGCGTCCACCGCGCGCGAGCTTCTGCAGCGCCGGCAGGTAGACGATCCAGCGCATCCAGGCAATGGCAGCGCGCCAGGGCGCCGGCTGCCACCCCGCAACCTCGTCCACGCTCAGCGCCCATTCATCCCGCAGGCGCACTTCGATGTCGTGGACGTCCGGGTGCGCGCCGAGCCGCGCCGTCCAGCGCGCGAGCGTCGTATTACGGACGACCTGGAGCGTCGCCGCGAGATCCGCCGTCGCCTCGATGTGGTTCCAGTCGCTGACGGACGGGCGCGCGCCGAACCTCGCCTGCAGCCGGGCCTGGGCGAAGGCGAACGACAGGTCAGTGTGGCTCATGATCGACTGACGTGAGCCGCCTGGCGAGGTTCTGGATTGCATCGCGTGCCAGGCCGCGCAGCGTATCGATGTCGGACGTGGGGCCGCCGCCGTGACCCTCCAGGTCCCTCAGGGTCTGCTCCAGGCGTGACTGACCCTGGACGTGCAGCCGCGTTGCCCGGCGCCGGGCCGTGTCGAGTATGCGGCGCCTGCGCAACCGAGCCGACTCGATGACGGATTCCGCCGAGCGATTCGCGGCCGCAATCGCCTCCGCCGCCTCGCGTTCGGCCGCAAGGACCCGGTTCATCGCCTCGGCGATTGCAGCATCGGGCGTCCGTTTTTCCATCCCGACCCCCACAGACCAAGCCAACATACGGGGGCAGGGCCGGAAGCCCCATTCGCAGAATCCCCTACGGGATTGCAGTGTTTCGCGGGAGCCGCAGCGTCGGGCGCCGCGGACGGGTCAGCCGCCGTGGCCTTCCATCATGAGGCCGGTGCCGCCACGCGAAATGTGGGCGACCACGGCCGTGCGGCGGTGGATCTTGGTGACCACCCCGAGGCTGATGGCGAAGGCGAGCTCGACGGTCTGTCCCTTGCGCAGACCCATGTCGCTGGTTTCGACGAACACGCCCGTCGCGCTCAGGTTCTTCGCGCGGCACAGCCGGCGCTTGCGACCGGGCAGCAGCACGTAAACGGTCGTGCGGGCGCGATGCCGGGTTGTCAGGCGTCTTTCCACTGGCCGAGTTCTCTTCTAGTTATCCGCGGTCAGCTGCGTGGGCGCAATTATGCACCGCACGCACCGCGTGGGAATAGTGCTTTGCGTATCGGCGGCGTTATGTCGCCTGCCGTGGGCGCGCTATTCTTGCGGCCCCGATCCGGTGGAGCGCATGTCGCACAGCCTTCCGTCCGTCCGCGAGCCGCGTGGGAGCGCCCCGATCGGCGTCTTCGATTCCGGCGTCGGCGGGCTGACCGTGCTGCGCGCATTGCTGCGTGCGCTGCCGGCCGAGGACTTCGTGTACCTCGGCGACACGGCGCGTCTCCCCTACGGCACCAAGAGCCCCGAATCCATCCGGCGTTATTCCCTGCAGGCCGCAAGGCTGCTGCACCAGCGCGGCGTGAAGTGCCTCGTCGTCGCGTGCAACACGGCCTCGGCGGTCGCGCTCGATGTCCTGACCGCGGAGTTTGCCCCCGTGCCGGTGCTCGGCGTGGTCGAGCCCGGCGCCGCGGCTGCCTGCGCCGCGACACGATCGGGCCGCATTGCAGTCGTCGCGACCGAAAGCACGGTGCGCGGCGGCGCATACCAGGCCGCCATCCAGCGCCGCCGTCCGGACGCGATCGTCGAGGCGCGCGCTTGCCCGCTGTTCGTGGCGCTGGCCGAGGAAGGCTGGACGGAGGGGCCGGTGGTCGAGGCGGTCGTGCACCGTTATCTCGATCCGCTGTTCAGCGGCGTGGCAGCGCATCACCCGGACACGCTCGTGCTTGGCTGCACGCATTTCCCGGTGCTCGCGCCCGCGATCCACAGGGTGCTGGGCGAGGGCGTGGCGATCGTGGATTCCGCGGAGACGACCGCGGCCGCCCTGTCCGGAGTGCTCGACGACGCGGACCTCAGTCGTTCGGGAGGTCCGGCGCACGGAGCCGTCGCCCTGCTGGCGACGGATGGCGCGGAACGTTTCGCACGCGTCGGCGGCACGTTCCTCGGCCGGCCGCTGCAGTCGGGCGACGTCGAGGTGGTGGACCTCTGAGCAGCCAGGCCAGCGCGACCTGGGCGGGCGTCGCCGCCCCCTCCTGCGTCACGCCCCAGACTCGCGTTGACACGGGCGCGGCCGCCGACGAGAATACACGGCTCTCTGTCCGCGGAGGGGTACCCAAGCGGCCAACGGGAGCAGACTGTAAATCTGCCGGCTTATGCCTTCGTAGGTTCGAATCCTACCCCCTCCACCAGGTCAGTCGGGCAGGAAGGCGCGGACCACGATGGACGGAAACCGAGCGGTTCTGCGGGTGTAGTTCAATGGTAGAACCTCAGCCTTCCAAGCTGATGGTGTGGGTTCGATTCCCATCACCCGCTCCAGTTCGGGGTGCTGGGAGCGTTGAGGGCGGTTGATCGGGCCCACGTAGCTCAGTCGGTAGAGCACGTCCTTGGTAAGGACGAGGTCACCGGTTCGATTCCGGTCGTGGGCTCCAGGTTCGGGGAAAGGGGGTAGGGGATAGTGATCAGGGGGTAGTGAAGAGGCGCTTCGTTCGACGTTGGATCGAAGCACGGGCGCCGTCGCAACCACTGCCGTTCTTCACTACCCCCTACCCCCTGGTCACCAGTCACTT
>Ga0316604_10001099_pt1 | contig 25931 bp, 23 predicted proteins | sample OWC_soil_day20_C_FD_207650 | JGI IMG/M metagenome (GOLD analysis project Ga0316604, IMG submission 207650) | Wetland soil microbial communities from Old Woman Creek delta, Ohio, United States - OWC_soil_day20_CT | ecosystem: Environmental > Terrestrial > Soil > Wetlands | place: USA: Ohio...
TATAGAAAACAGCAGGGGAAGCCCCTGCTGTTTTTGACATCAATAGCGTGATTCAACCAAGCCAAAACTATAAACAATTTTGGGCCCGCTATCATCATTAGGATCAGGTTGGGCCGTAACTGGTGGTATTATATCAGCAGGCGGCGGATTATCATCACTATCTTTTGCTTTTTCAGTTATCTTACCGTCGTTTAACAGTTGCGCTAATTGATCACCTTCCAGTGTCTCGTGTTCCAAAAGCGCATTAGCAACCAGGTGCAATTTATCAATATTTTCTTTGAGCATTTCTTCGGTTTTAGTGTAAGCTGCTTCAATCAACCGCCGAACTTCTTTGTCAATTGAGGAGGCTACTTCTTCGCTATAGTTGCGATCCCGAGAAATATCCCGTCCGAGGAAAACCTGTTGTTCTTGACGGCGACCAAAGGTGATTGGCCCTAATACTTCACTCATACCGTACTCGGTAATCATCTTACGTGTCAAATCAGTAGCACGTTCCAAATCATTTTGTGCGCCAGTACTGATTTCACCCAATACAACAGCTTCAGCAACCCGTCCACCAAGAAGCGTATTAAGTTGCTCTAATAGTTCAGTCCTGGTAGCATAGTAACGGTCTTCCTTAGGCAGCATCAACGTATAACCGCCAGCCCGTCCACGGGGAATAATAGATACTTTATGCACAGGATCAGTATGGGTAAGCATCATGCCAACAAGAGCATGACCAGCTTCATGATACGCAGTCAGCCTTTTTTCCTTGTCACTGATAACCTTGGATTTGCGCTCAGGCCCGGCTACGACCCGTTCAACAGCTTCTTCCATTTCCGGCATGTCAATGCGCCGTTTACTGCGCCTAGCTGCTAGCAGTGCCGCTTCATTAACCAGGTTGCTTAAGTCAGCACCCGTAAAACCAGGGGTGCGCCGCGCCAAAACATCAAGATCAACTTGCTCGCCGATGGGTTTGCCTTTTGTATGCACCTTGAGTATTTCCTGACGACCTCTGACATCCGGTTTGTCAACCACAATCTGGCGGTCAAAACGACCAGGACGCAAGAGTGCCGGGTCAAGAATGTCCGGACGGTTGGTAGCGGCAATAATAATAATGCCTTCATTAACGCCAAAACCATCCATCTCTACAAGTAATTGGTTCAACGTCTGCTCACGCTCGTCATGACCACCGCCTAGGCCAGCGCCCCGCTGACGGCCAACAGCATCAATCTCGTCGATAAACACAATGCAGGGCGCACTTTTCTTGGCTTGTTCAAACAAGTCCCGCACCCTAGACGCACCAACACCAACAAACATTTCCACAAAATCGGAACCACTGATACTAAAGAAAGGTACGCCGGCTTCACCAGCTACCGCACGGGCTAACAGTGTTTTACCTGTGCCTGGAGGCCCAAATAAAAGTACACCTTTAGGGATACGTGCCCCTAAATCATTGAATTTTTTAGGGTGCTTTAAGAATTCAACGACCTCTTCCAAGTCCTGCTTGGCTTCATCGGCTCCAGCCACATCGCTAAATGTAACCTTAGTCTTATCCTCACCATGCAGTTTGGCCCGGGATTTACCAAAAGACATAACCCGGTTACCGCCACCCTGTGTTTGCTGCATGATAAAAAACCACACACCTATTAACAAGAGAATTGGTAAAATAGATGAAAAGATTGTCGTCCACCACGGTGGCTGCGGCGGCTGTTCCGCCTTAATATCAACACCCTTTTCCCTCAGTTGGTTGATTAGCGTCGGATCGTCTGGAGTAATAGTAGAAAACTCCTGACCATCTTTTAACTTGCCGCGAATGGTATTCTCGACAATGGTTACCCGCTCAACCTGTTGATCTTCAACTTGTTTCAGGAATTGAGTGTAACTAACTTCCTGTTTGGGTGTCGTCCGTGATGAATAGTAGTCGATTATCGATATGGCTATAATGATAATCAACAAATAAAAACTGACATTTCGGAAAAACTTGTTCAACAAGCAGCCTCCTCTCGCTGGACCATAGAAACGGCATTAGAGACATGGTAGCATTCATATCGCATAATTATAGCATACTAAATAAAAATTGACAATTAAGGAAAAACATTTATCCCTCATACGCTTCTGGTTTAAGTACGCCGATAAAAGGGAAATTGCGATATTTTTCCGCGAAGTCCAAGCCATAGCCCACAACAAAGTAATCAGGTATAGTAAAACCATTGTAGGCAATCGGAACCTCTACCTTACGGCGATCAGGCTTATTTAAAAGCGTACAAATCTTAATGCTGGCAGGTTTACGAGACCATAAATTATCCATAAGGTAGTTTAAAGTCAGTCCTGAGTCAATAATATCTTCCACAATAAGCACATGCTTATTTTCCACATCCTCATCAAGATCTTTTAAAATCCGGACAACACCGCTAGAGGAAGTCGCAGCCCCATAGCTGGATACAGCCATAAAGTCAATGGCTACCGGTAATTTGATGGAGCGGGCCAAATCTGACATAAAGATTACGGCACCACGCAAAACGCCAATCATTAATATTTCTTTGCCTGCGTAATCTTTGGTAATAGCTTCACCCAATTCTTTAATTCGACTAGCAACTTCTGTCTCACTAAATAATATCTTTTCCAGGTCATCCATCATATTATTACTCATATTCAAAATTCCTCCCGTTTAGTAATGCTAAGCTGCAAAATTTTTTTGTAGTTTCATCAATCCGCCCATGCTCACTTTGGCGGTAGCCGGCCACCCAGATAATTTCTTGTTGGTCAACAACAATAGGAACATCGTCGCGCACCGCTTCAGGAACCTTATGGTCGATAAGAAATTTTTTGAGTTTTTTGCTGCCATTGAGTCCCATGGGACGAAATCTATCACCAGGCAATCGTGACCGCACAATAAGCGGCAAGGTCAGTTTCTCAAGATCGAAGACTGCGGTATTTTCCCCCTTTTTTAGCGGCAGTGCTGTCACCAGTTCTGCCACTATTGTACTACTACCAATAGTCGTACTACCAGGCACCACAAGTGCCACTGGCTCAACCCTTTTTGCAGGTACAGGTTGGGGTTGATACAAAACGCCGTTTTCCACCACAAGACCGGTATACGTTTTTCTGGCAATAAGCCCGCCAGGCAAAGTCAGCAAAGAACCTACCGTACCTGAGAGCGCCATAGTAAGTAATTTTTCCACATGCTCAAAGCTTATTCCTGTTAGTGCCCCCCGTTTTTTCTCAATTGCCTGCCTAATTAACTCTCGCTGCAATGCTGCGGGCAAGGCGGCTAACCCCTGGCTTTCAATAGTGATGCTGTCACCCGCTGTCGCCACCTTCCCCCAGAGCTTGGCAGCTTCTCCGCGAATATAGTCGTGTTCAGCTCCTACCAGCGAAGCCAACCGCCAGATGGCCTCCCTGATGGCTGGGTTGTAACTTTCCTCCAAAGCAGGCAATAGCTCTAATCTAATCCGGTTCCTTCGATACTCTGTCGTAAAGTTTGTGCTGTCATGCCGCGGCTGCAGCCCCTGTTCCTCACAATAAGCCTCAATCTCCGGTCGACTGACAGCAAGTAGTGGGCGCATAACATCACCGTTTAGCGGTTTCATCCCCCTCAGCCCCCCACTACCTGCTCCCCGTAAGAAATTAAGCAGCACTGTTTCCACTTGGTCATCACGGTGATGACCTGTGGCAATCTGTGCCCCGCCCCACTCGGCAGCAATCCTGCGCAAGTATTGATACCTAAGCAGCCGCGCGGCCTCCTCCTGTGAGGATATTTTATTGGCCTTACTATAGGCTAATACATTGATGTTCGTAACTGAACACGTTAGTCCAAGACTAGTTGCAAAAGCCTCAACAAATTCAGCTTCCTCTGCCGCCTCTGGCCGCAGCATGTGGTTTACATGGGCCACAGCCACACTAAAACCATACTCAGCTTTCAGCCTATGCAAAATATGAACCAGGGCCAGCGAATCCGGTCCCCCTGAACAGGCGGCCAAAATCCGGCTGCCTGGCTTAATAAGCTGGTAGTTGTTAATCCATGTCTTTACCTTATCAAGCATTTACTATCCCCGGCTTCCTACTTGCCTTAGTCTATGTTGGCATTTTAGTTTTCCATTCGCGCCACAAGCTAAATTTTCCTGCCTCACGCTACCATTTATGCTAGCGTTTTGCTGCGTAAAAAAGGAACAGGGCTTATTCGCCCTGTAGCTCAGTGCCTTTGCCTATATACCTAACAGCTTAGTCTGCCGATATTTTAATAAATCTATAAAGGCTTCCAGTCTTGTCCTAATACCCGCCTCACCGGTCTGCTCATCATAGGCCAGTGTAAGTACCGGCATATCAATATCCTGACTAACTTTAGGCAAAATATTCTTGGCTACCACCTCTGGCATGCAGGCAAATGGATATACCTGGATAATTCCATCATACCCCTGTTGTTTTTTCAAAATAGTATATGCAATACTTTTCAGACCATGGCCACCAACAGAATGCCCCAGATAGGGTTCGGCCATGGCCTCGAGTCTTTGGTATAATTCCAAATAACTTTTGCGTTTCAGCAACTGACCTTTGACATAATCGCTTAAAAGCAATGTCTTGGAGACCTCAATCCCCATGTCACCAAGGCACCGCTCGATATTCTGATTAACAAAAGGTTCCAACATTACATAGATTTCTCCCACTATCGCAATCCGTAATGGCTGTACCACTTGAACTACTGTGACCGCCTGTAGCTTTTGCAACAATTCCGCCCGCAAGACCTTGAGCTCCTGGCAACTTTCTGCCAGATCAATGTCCTGAACAGCTTGTTCCCATAGCTTATTCACCGAACCACGTACAGATTCAACTGCCCTGAGCTGGTTAACCTCACAACTAATATCATCCAATAGATTCATCTTGGCACCTGCCAACTGAAAGGCCTTGTATATTTGACGCCAACTCGTATGAGGAGCAACAACCTTTAGCTGCCGATAAGCTTCTATCAAGTTGGGCTCTACCGTAATCATTCGAAACTGATAACCTAACTGTTGCAAAATCCCTTGTTGAATAACCCCATAATAGCCTAGACGGCAAGGACCAACGCCCCCACAAGTTATAATTGTATCAGCGCCTTGCTCCAGGGCTTCAATAAAATTGCCTAAGGTCAGTTTAAACGGCAGGCATACCGTTTCTGGTGAAACCCGTATCCCGAGTTCTAGTGTGTGTTTGGTAATCGGCGGTGGCACCAAAACCTGACATCCCAACTGAGTAAATAGTGTTTTTAAGACAATACTCAATGTACCCATATGAGGAAAAGTTACAAGCATGTATTTTTCCTCCGCTTAACCATGTCAGTAAAGGCCTCTAGCCGTGTGACTAACCCAGCCTCTGCTGTATGCTCGTCAAGTGACAGCTGCATGCAGGGGATATTCAAGTAACTCGCTTGTTGCCGAATAAGCTCTCCTACCATCGCGTCCGGTCCACACGCGAAGCAAGTCATAAAAATAATACCACTTAGGGGACGTTTCCCCGCCATGAGCGCCATAGCCGCACCAGCAATCGTATGACTATTAGACCAAAAAAGTTTTTTCTCCAGTCTTGCCGCAGCGCGATTAATTTCCTCAAACTCCACCATTTCCGGAGTAAAAACATGCATCCCTAGTTTTTTCAATTTTTCCAAAGTGCCCAGACTAACCTGGCGATCATAAATAATATACGGGTGACCGATAAGCGCAAGCCGTGGCCGACCATCATACGCACACTCCACAGGCTGGATTCGTGCTCGATACTGCCAAGCCCGAAACCAAGCATATAGGCTAGTCGCTACACTGCAACCCAACAACTGACCTACAGTAACAATAGCGTGGTACAACTGCCTGCTTTTTTGCCGCATATCAATATTTGTATCAATGATGGGCGGCAGCTGACCCACATTGTTTCTGAGCACATCAGGCATACCAATAATTTTAGGGCAGGTGTACTGCCCCTGTCTGATGCTCACAATCCGTGGCAAAAACAAATAGTCTACCTTATCACGCAAACAACAGGCATGACCGAAAAAAACCTTTGCCGGCAAACACATCTCATCAAGAACACTCCCACAATCAAGTGTGTGCCGCGAGGTTTCACCAGATAATACCACCTCAGCTCCTAATTCAGATAAAAAACGTTCCAATACAGTTCCATACTGAAAATGCAATAGCCCTTGTGGCACGCCCACACGCACGCTCATGTTCCCACACCTGTGTATAAATCTACTGCCAGTATAACGAGATATATTTTCAAGTTACTCAACTCCTTAAACTCAACAAAATGCTACAATCACAATATTTCTGCACATATCAGATACCGTTTAGGCCACCTGCAATTCCTAGTATGTCATAACATTTCATAATTATGCATAAGTAACTTGCGCAATAATGTATAATAAAATAAGTTACCAACTATATTCGAAAGGACTGAGTTCCACAATGTATACTCGACAACTTGAAATGTCTTCCGTTAAAGTAATACTCGTATTGCTAAGCCTTTGTGCTGCTGCTCTTCCCGCTTTTGCAATCGAACCAATCACCGTGGCCGTTTTACCGCCGATTAACACAGCCAACTTCAAATATAGCGATGATGTTCAAATAATACAGAACACCATAAAAAAGCCCTTCAAGTACCCCTATTATTCATTGTTGCCTGATGATACGGTGAAAAAAGGCACCAGCACCTATTTAGTTGAACATAAAAGATCCCGTTTAACTGATGAAAAAAGCATGGCAGAGCTTGCCAATAACCTATCTGCTGACCTTGTAGTTGTTGTTGAATTGTCGCAAGTCAGACAAGATAGAGTACATTCTTTTTGGTATGATGAAACATATATTGACTCTGATATCTTGTTGAAATGTTATGCTTACTCTGCCCTATTAAAGAGGTATGATGTAATTAAAGTAGTCAAATACGACAGAGAATCAGAAAGCGTCGATACAAATACAGATGTGATTTTTAAAGATCTCACCGAGCAACTGTTAGTAAAATTACCTTATAAACGTATTCCGCTTGTAGGCTTTGAGAAGCCAGCTCCAAACCTGTAAAAAAGCAATTTCCAGATTAATAGTCTGGAAATTGCTTTTTTACAACATTCATTGAACAATTCCTGGTCTTTCCGCTACCTTAGCTACCAGTACAGCCATATCATCCTTGGCTATGCCACCAGACAATTGCATGGCCTGATATAATAACCTGTCGGCAATATCTTGCGGACGTTCACTGCCTGTGCGGCGGAGGAAATTAGCTACCCAATTCTCCTTGTCAGCACCATGAACAACATCTGTAACACCATCGCTCACCATAACCACAATATCACCTGGAGCCAGTACGCGTCTGACAGGCTCAATTTCGACATGCTCTAGTATCCCGATTGGTGGCGATACTGGGTTAATCGTTGTTACTTCTCGTACTCGCTTAACATAACTTGGAGCTGAACCTACCTTCAAAAACTCGGTTTCGCCTGTAAACATATCGACTACCGCCATATCAACAGTAGCAAAGATATCGCCTGGCATTTTTATTAACAACATCGAATTAACCATCTTGACCGCCGTATCGACCTCAAATCCGGCAGTGAGCAGCCTCTGCAAAAAGCTAACAGCCTGCCCACTGCTGCTAGCAGCAGCTTCACCACTACCCATTCCATCACTTAAAATGAGTGCTGTCCGTCCCCGGCTGACTGGCTGAACCACACAGGTATCCCCCGAAACTGAGCTTGCTGCTTTGGCAGCTGTCGCCATACCTGTTTCCACATGATATCGTTCATCCAACTCCATAGTTAGTTTGCAATTTTTATGACAAATTTTATTGCCACAGTCGGCATGTAATACCATTTTCTCCTGCAGCAAATTGGCCGTCACCGGCAAAATCGTATTGACACATTCCCGCGTTCCATTGCAGACCGTTTTTTGTGCTGCTACCCTAACCTTGCCTTGTTCACTAATTACCTGTATTTCACTTAGCGGACACCCTAATACAGCCGCCCGCTCTGCCAACATTTCTGCAACCTCGTTGTCTGTCTGCGGACCCCTTTTCAGTTCTTGTGCCAGATTGCCAATAATTACACCTGTTTCCTGCAGCTGTTCTACCGCTACTTGACGGCACTCTGCGATTTTTTTACGCCAATATATATCGGTCTGATTGCTTTTTGCTGCCTGAATAATAAGTTCGAACAGTGCCTGGCGGTTCACGCACACACTCTTGATAAGATCAGGCATAATCCCGACTTTGAGCTTCCCAGCCTCAGCCAACGCAAACATGTCCAACATGGCTTGATATGTTTGGTAAAAATCCCGCTCCCAACACTCACCCCGCCGTTCACAGGGGCCGCAAATCCGTTCCCCGACAGCAGTTAGCATATATGCTAACTGCTCTTCCTTTATTTTTTCATTATTAGCTTCCTTTTCGCTGTCGGCACCGTCAGTTTGGGCTAAATCACTTAAGATACCAGCAATATTATTCAATTTTTCCACAGCCGCCTGAATCGTTCTCTGAGCAACCTTCGCATCATCTGCTTCATCAAGATACGTTTCCCGCCACTGGCTAAGTTTAGCAGTAGGAACTAACATAAAGACCGCTCCAGCCGCTGACACCTCGACCAGCACCAACAATAGCTGACTTGGTTGTCCCAAATAGAGCACAGCAATAGCACTACCGAGAATAAACCCAAGCAGCACTGCCGGTTTTCCAAGTTCACGAAATATCCCGCCAATCATTCCCGCCACAGCATACATTGCAATGACCGCAGCCGCATCACTATCACTTAACCCAATAACCAGTCCGGTAATTACCCCCACCGCAGCACCCACGCCTGAACCACCGGTAAAAGCTAGTGTCATGGCAATAAGCGATCCAGCCATATTGCGTAAACTATAGTCATATATCATCAAGCTGCCCAAACCGGCAACCGCTGTAGCTACCATAATTGTGCCGCCAAGCAGATTTTCAGCCCCCATCTGCCGCTCCCCGGTATTGGTCAGAAACAGCGGCACACCATAACGAAAGATGAAGGCCAATACCATACATAATGTCGCATCAAGAATTACCATCAACATACCATATAAACTTAAATCCCGCCACGGCGTTAGCATTGTACCGCTTAAAAACATACACCCAAACAAAAACAGTGGAACTGCCTGTACCTTTTTTCCATACCGCGTCAGCTTGTCTGACAATCGCCAATATAAGAACATTGCGAACAAATATATGATTGCCTCCTGATAAAAGCCCGCACTCAGCACGCCGGCTAGTGCCCATATCCCAACAGCAACTGCCCGCTCTCTGGCCAAACTGGCAACAGCACCAAAAAGCGCTAACCCAAACGGAGCCAACTCACCCAATAATGATACCCTCCCCAGAAGGAGTGCAAGGATATACAGCGGCAAATTCTGCTGATAAAACAACGCCTGCCGCCTGGTTCTCGCCCAATCCAAGAATTCCCTCAAAGCAGAAACCTGCTTTTCTGTTTGTACCAAATTGACCGGCGGCCTCACAAGTGATGTCTGTAGAATTTCTTCAGGCAGCGTAATAACAGATACTTTTGGCATGGTTCTTCACCCCTGTAAAAAAGTGTCTTGCATTTAATTTTAATTTTACATAAATTTCCATTAAAGATTTGTCTGTTTACGTCACCTGTGTAACAAAATAATCCGACATATATTCCAATACAAATGCTAAAAAACCACCTGGCAACTCATTGCCAGGTGGTTCCTGCTTATATTATCATTAATTATTCCATTTTTTGTCGATAAAACCCAATCATTATGACTGCTCTGCCCTAACGCGCAACGCCGCCAGCACTCCCGCCACTGCTGCCGCTGCCGCCAGCACCACCGCGACCGCCGCTGCCGCCGCGTTTTGAATCAGTACTGCGCTTCAAATCAGACTGGCGCTCATCGCTGTCTTTTAAAAATTTACTCAGCTTATCCTCAAAGGTTAAGCTGTTCACTCTATTAGGACGACGGAAATCGTTGGTATGCGGTTTTCTTGGCGCAGGAGGTTGCAGTTGCTTAATAGAAAGGCCGATTTTGCCGCGATCATCTACTGATAAGACTTTAACTTTCACTTTGTCCTGTTCTTTCAAAAAATCCTTAACATCGCGGACGTATACGTCAGCAACTTCGGAGATGTGAATTAAACCTACCTTTCCACCCGGCAACTCGACAAAAGCGCCAAAATTAGTTATGCCGGTCACAACTCCCTCAACAACACTGCCAACTTCAATGGACATACTAATCAAATTTCCTCCTTAAAATCTCTCGTACTTTTTATTTATTTTTGGAACCCGCAATCCATATTATACTCTTGCCAGTGAAAATGTGTCAAGAATGACGTTACCGAGAAGGAATATAGGGTACTTCTCCCGGCTTCACCAAACCCAACTGTTCGCGGGCCACCTTTTCGATATAAGCAGCTGTACTTAGCATTTCTTTTTCTGCCGTCAAACTAGTATTGAGCGCAACGGCCTCGTTCATGCGAGTATTTACCAACTCAGCTTCCTGACGAATTCTGGCAAGCTCAGTTTGTTGACCAATAAAGACATAACAAAAGTATCCAGCCATAACCATGATACATAGTCGAAACCAACTAAATTGTCTTGTTGTCTTATTTTTTTGAATCATTTACATCACCATATTCCTTGATTGTTACTATATTCGCTCTTTATATAACAAATCCTCTTGTTGTTGGAAATTTATATAAAAAATTATATTGATTATCACGGTGGTGGTATTTCTTCTGGCGGCGGCGGTGGTGGTCGCCAGCTTTTGCACCAACATTTATACTTCCTTCCCATGAATTTCGCTGGCCAAAAAAGCATCCGTATAATCAAAACAGCTGGCCTAATAAAAGTAAAAATAATAATTTTTTTGCTCATATGTAAAGCCCTGGATATTAATTTAAACAAGATTATAATGCATTTCCTAACATATCGGCTGGCCAGGCGGTAATAAAAAAGCATTCCGGAAACTAGCGCTATTACTACATAGAAGCGAAATTCGCCCCAATTGCTAATAAGCAGTGCGGCAAACGCAATTGCCGACGCAAGCAGGCAATAAATTAAATCTGTAACTGAAGTTATTAACCACTGCGGCCTAAGCCGCCAGCGCAATACCCGGTAGACATCAAACAATATGCCGAGAACTATGCCAGTAGCCGCAATAACCAAAAATGTTTTAACCTGCGTCGAAAGTTCCACCTATTCACCCCCTCCGTAACACCACCCGCCTGTACCCACAAACTTCTTTATCGCCAATGGAAGCATTGATATCGCCGAAACAAATATCTGCCCACTAACAATAACGCCAAAACAGTCATTCCACTGCTCCAGCCTAGAGCGTGAGCAACCATTACCCAGTTTGCAGCTGTTAACCAACCTGGCGGCACTCGTCCGCTTAGCTGATACCAATAACCCACTACTCGTTCCACATATTCTGTTGTCTCAGTGTACGGCGGAATCCCACCATATTTATCAACAACTCCTGGTCCTGCGTTATAAGCTGCGACTGCCCATTCCATGTGGCCGTCATAGCGTTTAGCTAGTTGACTTAAGTAACATGTACCAATCGCAATATTAAGTTCAGGATTATAAAAACAGTCACTGCTACATTCCCCATCATGACGGCCGCGGCAAACCAGGACCTGACGATTGACCAACCGCCAGGTACCTGGCATAACCTGCATAAGGCCATAAGCCCCGGCCTTAGATAATGCTCGGGATTCGAACGAACTCTCAGCCTTAATTACAGCAGCAATAAGCCCTGGACTAACCCCGTACCTTGTGCCAGCCTGATTTATACTCGCAGCATAGGGCAAGTCCTTAACTTCTTGCCGATCAGCTGTTTCAGCTGTAAATTTTGCATATAGAGCCTGGCGGCTACAATCTGCTAAACAGGTCGCGAGACTATAGGCCACAGCCTGAGCCACAAATACATACAGCAAAAACAGCCACAGCGACAACGCCCGGCTGCGCATTTTATTTCAAAAACCGTTCCAGCAGGCCTTTTTTCTGGCGTGACTCTTCTTCGTAGTGCATGCCCTTGATTGTTCCATCTATAATAATATTGCCTTGCTCCAGATTGAGTTGCTTAATGTTAAGCGTGTCACCTTTAATGATTAATACCCCCTGCTCAGTTTCCATAACGATTTCTTTTTCATCATAACTGCCTAAGCTGACAACTCCATCCACATTGAGTTCCTCCCGGTCAACCAATGTTAACTGATGTCGCCATTTAGGAGTCTTGTTATCTATCGGCATAAAATTCTCCCTCCTAGCCAATGCTATTTCAGATTATGTATATGCCGAAAAATAAGCTAATAGTACAATGAGATTCCATGTCTACCTTTTCAGTGAATATAAGCTGGACCAGAAAAATCGTCCTGCTGGTCTTTATGGAGGTTTTATAATTGAACAACCTAGCCTATTATTGGCAAAAACTTGCTTACCAACTTGTCCACCAGACTACCTTGTGGGTGCTTATCGTATTTTTCACCACCGCTATTGTTGCCTGGGTGCTTGGATCAGTTTTGGATCAGCATAATGCCCGCGGGCGCGAAGCCAATTTCGCACGCAAAACAGCGGTATTTTATGCCGCCGCTGCGCTTGGTCTGTGGCTGTTTACAATCATCTTTAAATAACTATTTGTGTTCGCCCACCTGAAAAATATTAACATTAACCGAAACCACCATCGGGATTTTGGGGAATATCTCCTCATTCCAGCGTTCTTTTACCTCTTCCCATTTATTGGGATACTGAATTTTAAGCGTTCTGCCCAAATTCAGACCATCAGCTCCCTGTTCCTGCTGCCGCTTCAGTGTGAGCTCTACACTCTGTTTAACTTCTTCGGCGAATTGTAGTTCAAGCTTCCGAATATAGTCAGGATTGCTTGTATTGTGGTCATTCGGTTCAGTGCAACCTCCCATTTCTCCGATCTGGCCATACATAGTAATATCTAGGGTATAGTAAATTGTATCGCCTGATACATGCGCCTGCAGGCGAGTATCGTGGCGAAAAAGTTCGAAAGCAAGAATATGCTCCGGATGGTCTCTGCACCGAGTAGTAATAATGGCCGACTTTTCCACCCCTAATATATATCTTCCTCCAGCGGTCTCATCCTCATTAAGATAGCCTGCTAGTCTGTTATTCTTCACAACCGCTACACCGCTAACCTTGATAATGCCGTCAGTAAGTTCAATTTTTGGTAAAACAAGCGGAATTTTATTATCAAGTTTGATAACAGTAAAACCAAGATCGCTGCGGCCACTGGCAATATGCGGGTTTTTAAGATTGTTACGGGCAATATTGGCCAAAAAAATACCGTTAGCCTCACCACTCGGCGGCTGATATGCAAGAATGGGGCTGGCATCACCGGGAGTAACATATACATGAATGCGCCAGCGCATTTTACTATCCCTCATAAACCAGTCAAGTAACTGATCCAGTCCGCCGGCCTCAAGGGCAGCTTCGCTGATAATAATAACCTGAATATGCTCCCAGGATATTATTTTCCCCAGTTGGCCATACATATCTCTAGTTATTTCCAAAAATGACCGGCCTGTATTAGAAACAACGTAGGTCTGATTTCCTGAACCGCCTCCCTGCTCACCCTGGGTAGGCGCAACATCCAACAGTTGTACACTTAAGCGAAACTGCTTGCCGCCATAAGGCTGCACAAAAGTCTCAACCTCTGTTTCACTGCCATCGGCGACATCAATGGCCACAGCCAGAGCAATGTGTCTGTTCTGCAGCTCCCGCTGATCCCAGCAGCCAGCAAGCAGCAAACAAACACTTGACAGCAGCAGCCATCCTAGCAGTTGTTTTGACACAGCAACTAGTAACCACTGTTTAAACTGCTGCTTCATTTATGTTCACCCAATTGATTAATCACCACATTAACCGATACTACCAGCGGGATATACGGGAATAGTTCATCCCAATGGTCTTTGACTTTAGCCCAGGTTTTGGGATGATCAGTCTTAAGCTTTGAAGAAAAAGTAAGAATATCTACCCCCATTGACTGGCAGGTATCTTTTCCATACAGCACAATCCGCTTGACTTCCTCGGCTGTCTTGACCTCAATCCGTCGGACAAACGCGGGATCACCGGCCCCTTTGACTTTACCGGGCGTCTGGTACTCACCCAGGTTTCCCCACATATTGATATCAAGGGTAAAGTAAATAGTATCGCCATCTACATGCGCCTCAAGCCGGGTATCGTGCAGGAAGAGTTCAAACGCTACCACCTCGTCAGGGCTATCGCCAGGCACTGTAATAATCGCCGACTTTTCAGCAGCCCGGAGATACTTAGCCCCGGCCACAACTTGCTCATCGACATAACCCACAAACTTATCTTTTTTAAACAACGCCACTCCATTTGATTTTACAATATTATTCGTCATCTCCAGGCGCGGAATAGCCATGTCCTGTTTATTGCTCAACATAACACTGATATTGCCAAGATCTGTGCGCGCCCCGGCAACATGAATGTTTTTGGGATGATTGCGGAGGATGTTGGCTAGATAGATACCACCGGCTTCCTTGGTTGGCGGCACATATTCAATAATAGGTCTGGCTTCACCTGGCGTTATAAACATCTTTATCCGCCAGCGCATCTCAGCATCGCGTAAAAACAAGTCAAGTATCGGCTTTAGGCCTGCCTGCCGTACAGCCGCTTCACTAATAATAATGGCCTGAATGTGTTCGAAATAAAGTGACTTGCTGCTTTGTCCCAACGTATCGCGCACAATCTCGAACAAAGACTGACCGGTATTTGACAGTACATAGGTCTTACCGCCATTCTTACCACTGTCGCCGCCTGCCTGCTGGCTGTCCCCGTCCCCGCCCCTGCCTGACTGTCCCAGCCGCAGAATCTGCAGACTGACCCGATACCGTTTGTCGCCATGCGGCTGAACAAAGGTCTCTGTTTGTTTGGCGGCCTGACTTTGTCCGGGTTTTTCACCGGCGTCTGCTGTATCAATAGCTACCGCCAGTACAAAGTTCCTGTCCTGCAGTTCGCGCCGGTCCCAGCAGCCGCCAATAAATATAGAAATCAGCACAACAAGCAGTATACCGCTCAGCCGAATTTTACCCCCCACCTGACGCCACTCCCCGTTTGCGCCGCTTAGCCCAAAAATAGACAAGCGGCATGATCCCCCATGACAATGCGAGCCCCAGCCAAGTCACAGCCTTATCAACCAGCTTAACCAGCTCCAGACCGTCGATCACGGTAGTACCAACGAAAATAACCGGTGTCAGCGCCAGCACCCATGGACGATGGTCGGCAAATCCCCATATTTTGGTCATTGTCTGGCTAATAACATAGACAAATATCGCCAGTGTTTTAAAAACCGACGGAATCCAAGCGACAAGTAAGTAGTTTTCCAGACGTTCAATGAAAGTGCCTGGCAACTCAACACTTCTTACCACCACCAGTGTCGGGTATGACTCACTTTTTACCCCCTCTACTGTCAAAACACCAACTGTTAAAACAACGATAACAATACTTGTCACTACTACAAAAGCAATCGCAGCCGCCAGTGCCAGCGTAAGATTACCTTTTGTTCTATCAATCAAGGGAAATAATAGCAAGATTATCTCATAGCCGCCATATACACCCCATATACTGATCGTTCCCTGCAGAATACCGAGCGGCTTGTCTGTCCAAAACGGCATGAGATTTTCCGGTTGAAAATTGAATATCCCCAGTACCCAAATGGTGCCCATCATTAGGGCGGAAACAATAAAGGTAAACTCCGCTACCCGGATAATTGTCCCCAAATCCTGGAGCGCGCAGTAAACAACAACACCCAGCATGCCCATCACAATAACATCACTGGGCGTCCGATCAAACATAAAAAACGCTACTGCCTTGCTGAACTGATTAAAGTTCAACCAAGTGACCATAAGAAACAGACTGATAAATACACCAATGACAGCCAACCCCGGCCATTTGCCTAAAAGCTCTGGCAGGTACACAGTAAAGTCACGGTCAGGATACAATTCTCCCAGTTTCATCATAATCCAGGCGGCGGTGAAAAACACACCGCCACCAAGGATTACACTCACCCAGGCAAACTGTTCGGCTTGGGGCACAAGCGTGATTGGCAGCCCAATAATCTGCCCGCCAAACATGGCAGCGGTAACTAACACACCGAACTGGGCAACCGACATTTTGTTTTTTACTTCAAGATTGGCCATGACCTGTATCGCCACCTCGCCGTTTCTCGTCCTGCGCACCAAACTCAATCAACCTATTTTTCATGAACTTTTGCGGCAGCCGGACAAGCCCGTCTTTCCAGTCAGGCCAAAGCGCAACATCCAGTATACCGCCAAGATAGGATTCGCCGAAATTTCTCAGCGAACATAAGTGAATTGTGACAATAATAACCCCCAGCATAACGCCATATAATCCCAAAGTGGCGGCTAACAATAAGATGGGCACACGCAGTGACCGGAGCGCCAACCCAAAAGAATAATAAGGCATAGCATAGGACGCGATAGCGGTAACCGCAGTGACTACCACCAGGAGTGGATTAACCAGACCGGCCTGGGCGACCGTTGTTCCAATAACAAAGGCCCCCACCATACTGGCTGCGCCGGACAGTTTCTTAGGCAGCCTAGTTACGGCCTCCTGAAACAGTTCTAACAGCGCTTCCATCAAGATGGCTTCTAAAAACGATGGAAAAGGCGTCCGCGCCCTGAGCTCAGCAACCGAAATAGCTAGACCGGTAGGCAGCATGCCGGGGTGATAAGACACGATGGCAATATAGAGCGCCGGCGTATAGATCGCGATAAACGCCGCTATATGACGGCTCAGGCGGACAAGACAGGCCACCGAGGCCGGCATGGTATAGTCCTCCACGGCATGCATAATACTGGCATAAGTACAGGGCACCATGATAGTAGCCGGCGTATTATCAACAATCAGACCTACACGACCTTCGTAAATGGCAGCAATCACCTTTTCCGGCCGTTCGGTTGATTCAAGCTGAGGAAAAGGCGTCCACGGGTGCTCTACCATGGCATCTTCAACGACTTTGGATACTAACACTTGGTCTACACTCAAGCTTTTTATGCGCCGCTCGACTTCTTCGACAAGCCCCGGTTTGACCAAGTTGGCAGAATATAGAATCGCAACTCCGGTTTTGCTGCGCTCACCTACTTGAACGATGCGTATTTTTATGTTAGGGTCTTTAGCCCGGCGGCGAATAAGCACAATATTGTCCACCAGAGTTTCATTGAAGGCATCCTGCGGTCCCCGAATATTTTCTTCGGTAACCGGTGTACTTACACTTCGTTTAACATGTTTGGTCGCGCCGGCTGACAAAATATCGGCAATACCATCAATCATGATCAGCGCATTCCCGCTCATGACGGCTTCAACGGCGATATTGGCATGTGTCTCAATATTAACGGTCGCCACAGTTAACTTTTCTTCAATAAATTGTTTTAAATCAAAATTGCTCGTATTGGCTTGCATGAGCGGTTTTAAAATATTATCTTCCAAGGTAGGGGTATCGCTCATACCATCTAAGGAAACTAGCACTGCCTGCCGCCCGGCTGTTTTGAAAAAGCGAAATTTAACATCATCACAATCGCGAAATACCGTTTTTAAAAGCTGAACATTTTGCGCGAGTTTAGGCGTAAAAACAAACATGTCATCGCCAGGAGCCGCCACGGCCCTAAGGTCAGCAACAATGCGGAACATGCCTTCACCGAGTTCAGCGCTGTCCTTGGTCAGTTGCTTTAAATCGGCAATACGTGCCTTTAATCTACCCAAGTTATTTTCTGGCAAAATATCTGACAGTTTGCCAAAAGTACATTGTTTGTCGTTATTGGTTTTCCCCACCGCAGACAGCCTCCTCAACATTCCATGATGACAACGGCTGTCGCCATGTTGACTGATTCACCTTAATTCCAACGTTTTTCTACTTTTACATCTTTGAAGTAATAGGAAACAATCTCTTCTGGCTTTTTACCGTCTTGGGCCATGCGGTTTGCCCCCCACTGGGACATGCCGACACCATGACCATAGCCTTTACCCGCAAAGGTTACACTTTCTTCACTTACCATGACTTTATCTAATAACATCGACTTTAGATTTGTGCTGTCTAACGCCACCCTAAGCTCTGGTCCGGCTACCTCAACTTCTTTATTAATCATCAGCACAGTCGCCCGCCCTGATGGGCCTTTTTGAGCAATTTCTACGCTGCTGATATCAGTTACTTTTTTCCCTATTTTAGCCATTGCACTGATGACATCTTCTTTCGGAAAAACAATTGTCCAATTTTTTACGTCTTCTGGTGCCAGATCATCTGGAGACTGCACTGACTGGATATAGGCAGGCTCGGCGTCTCGGTAGTTAAGCCCTTCTTTTGCTGTTGCGGTAATGCCGCCTGCTGATGCATGAAACCAGCCTTTAATCGGCTTACCCTGATAAGTCATAATCATGCCGCGCGTCATTTCCACAGCTTTTTTGACATTGTCATTTACAGCCTTAGCATTATAGGCTTGAAATTCTTTTATATCTGTAGAAGCCTGGGTACCGCGTTCAGGAACGCCGCCTTTGGTTTCCATTGCCTCCACCGTAAAGGTGCGAGCAATAATAGCTTGCGCTGCCAGAGCTTCTACCGGCCACTCGCTCTTCATCTCTCCTGCCACTACCCCAGCAAGATATTCTTCCATCTTCATGGTTTTCTTTTCCCCTGTTTCATGCATGAAAACAGTTATTTCAGGTTCACTCTGCTGGGCTGCCTGTTTTGGAGTCTGCGGTATTTCAGGTTTTTTCTGTGGCTGCTTATTACAGCCAATGAGCAGCATGCACAAAAACACTAGTAAAACTAAATAACTAATACTCTTTCTATTCACCCTAAAGCCACCTCACTAAATATTTTGTGTCTATGTTATTATGGCAGTCAACCGCCTGTTACATACATTTCCAAAAACTTAACAGAATGATTACAAAGCAGTTCGCTGCTTTGAGTTATAATAATCGTATAATACGCCACATTCCTAGGAGGGACTTTGGGGTGCCGCTTAAACTGCTTAAAAATATCTACACCAACATACTTTCCGTTAATACGCTATTACTTACCGCAGGCAACCTGTCGTTTTCTGGCAGATCTTTACCGCTAGCGCAATCCCACGCGGCAGCTGACCTTAAAGAAGAACTTGAACTTATTATTAAAGACAAAAAAATCACCCCTGTGTATCAACCTATTGTTAATTTAAAAACAGGAATGATTATGGGATATGAAGCCCTAAGCCGCGGGCCGGTGGGTAGTCCCCTTCATTCTCCTACCAAATTATTTAGTATTGCTATAGAAACTAACAGGCTGTTGCCATTAGAACAGGTTTGTCGCGAGGCCGCACTTAACCAAATGACGGCTTTAGGAATAAATCAACGACTTTTTCTCAATATGAATGCCGCGGTTATTAAAGACCCGAACTTTCGCGGCGGTTTAACCAAAGCCTTTTTAATCGAAAACAATCTTAATCCAGCGCAGGTAACCTTTGAAATTACCGAACGAACAGCCATTACTGATTTCGAAAGTTTTACCAAATCTCTAAACCACTACCGTCAACAGGGCTATAGCATTGCTGTAGATGACGCGGGTGCAGGTTATTCCAGTCTGGAAGCCATCACAACACTTAGACCTAACTACATCAAACTGGACCGTTCTATTGTACACGATGTTGATAAAGATCCACTTAAGCAAGCTATGGTTGATGCGATGTCCAGACTAGCTGCCGTTATTAACAGCCAAATTATCGCCGAAGGCATTGAGAACGCTGATGAATTGGCTATCCTCATTAGTAAGGGGGTCCATTACGGCCAAGGCTATTTTTTGGCGCGACCAGGCTTTCCCCCGCCTGAAATATCATCGGAGGTGCTTGAAATGATTGCAGAGCACAACTTCCAGGATGCACAGGCAAAATCCCGTTCCCGTAAAGGACTTGGAGTTAGCATCGGCGAAATTATTGAACAAGTTCCTACAGTTAAACCCACTGCTCCCGTAAATACAGTTGAAGAAATTTTTACTACTCATCAGGTCAATGGGGTTGTTATTGTCGACTCAGGTCGTCCTGTTGGCTTGTTAATGAGAGACAAACTATATTATCAGTTAGGAACAAATTACGGTATATCCCTCTATCATCGCCGTCCTGTTGACCGGGTAATGGAAAAATGCCCGTTGATTGTTACTGCCGAACTGCCGCTGGAAGCCGTATCACAGATGGCGATGAGCCGGGAAGAATATCATCTCTATGATTTTATCATTGTCGTAAAAGACGGAACGTATGTAGGCGTGGTATCTGTTATGTCACTTCTGAATCGCATAACCAACCTCCAAATCCGCCGGGCCCATAATTCCAATCCACTAACCGGCCTACCGGGAAATCTGGTAATTGACGACCACTTAAAAGAGCTGGTTGAGTCCAAAGAACCTTTTGCCGTTATGTATCTTGACCTTGATAACTTTAAAGCGTACAATGATAAATATGGATTTGAACGCGGCGATCAAATACTGCTTCTAACCTCTCAAATCGTAAGCCGGAGCATCGGCAAATCCGGCTCTACCGATGATTTTCTAGGCCATATCGGCGGCGACGATTTCATAGTCATTACCAAACCGGAGTATGTCAAAACTCTAGCGGAAAATATTATTGAACTATTTGATCGCGAGATTAAAAGTCAATATCATCCTACTGATCTAACTACAGGTTACATAGAAGTTAAAAACCGTCGCGGCCAATTGGAACAGTTTCCGATTATATCGATTTCCATTGCTGCCATAAGCAACCAGCTCTACCTATTTACTAACTATCTTGAAATAGCCGAAGTAGCCGCTGACCTAAAAAAATTGGCCAAACAACATCCAGGCTCTTGCGTTGTTTATGACCGACGAAGCGGCGTTACTCAAAAGCCATAGTCAAATAAGTTAAACCGCAACGCGCCGCGCTGATATTGCAAGCCTATTAGCAATGAATGCGCGCGTTTTTTTGTTCTGATAAAAAGTATAATAAATTTAACGTCTCGTTAACGTGGCGTTAACAGTCTAGCATTGGCAACATGGTACGATTATATTGAGGTTAATGACGGGGTGATTACTTTGTCGACAAAAATTTTATTAGTCTCAGCGTCAGTCGGCGATGGGCATACCCAAGCCGCCCTGGCCATCAAAACAGCTATAGAAACCCAGGGACTAGCCACTGTGCAAGTGGTTGATTTCATGGCTGGCGAAAACTCTTATCTTAATACGTTGGTAAAAGAGGCTTACCTCAAACTCATTGATATTTTCCCTGACATGTATGATCTACTCTATCGTTTTTCGCAAATGCCGTTACCGGGAGGCAAAGTCCAAAGTCTTATGGCTATATCCATGAAACGTAGTATGCTTACACTGATTAATAACTACCGCCCGGATGCCATTATCTGTACCCATCCCTTTCCCTGTGGTGCTGCGGCCTACCTAAAACGTACCCACCGAATTAATCTGCCACTTATTGGCGTTATTACCGATTTTGCCATCCATCGTTTCTGGCGCTATAACGAAACAGATATGTATTTTGTTGCTACTCCAGAACTCAAACAGCAATTAGCTACGCAAGGCATTAACCTGCCACGCATTCACGCCACCGGCATACCTGTTAGTCCTAAATTTAGCTATATACCTAATCAAAATGAATTAGCCTTCATTCGCCAGACGCTAGGTTTTTCCAACGACCAACCGATACTGCTTATCATGGGCGGTGGCTTAGGATTAGGCGATCTGGAACATGCCGTAATGGCTCTTGATGCTCTGCCATTACCTTTCAACCTAGTTGTAGTAGCCGGGCGTAATGCAACCCTGCGCCGCAGTCTCTTAGCCAAAACACACGCTTCTGTCCACCCGCTCAAAGTATTTGGCTATACCCAGCATGTTCCTGAACTTATGTCAGTAGCCAATCTCTTAATTACCAAACCGGGCGCCCTTACCATCAGTGAGGCTCTTTCCATGCGACTACCCCAGCTCTTATACCAGGCCATCCCCGGCCATGAAGAAGAAAATGCCAGCTATTTGACCCAAACCGGGGCAGCACTTTGGGCCCACAACAGCCACAGCCTCGCTGCCACAGTTAATGAACTTCTATCAAACCCAGAACGGCTTGACGATATGCGCGAGATGGCTGCCTTAGTTGCTCATCCGGCTGCTTCTCAGGCAATTGCAACTACCCTCTGTCAAGAACTATTTCACACCAGCACTGCGATGTTTCGCTGATCTGGATAAAAAACCACCATATACGACCGAGAATGTCACGAGGACGATATTCTGTCAAAATATCGTCCTCGTGACATTCTTGCAAATAGAGGCGTTTTTCCACTTACAGCGAATACATAAACATAATAATGCGGTTACTTTTTACATACACCATACTCAAGGAGGTGTTTTCCCATGTCCAACACAGAAGCAGAATTGAAGTTGCGGTTAACTGATCCAACCTGCCTGAATAACTTACTTAATTCCCCCTTGTTAAAAGAACTGTCAACTCAACCAGCCGATAAACAACTGCTTGATACCACTTATTATGATACCGCTGATCAGCGATTGCTGAAATCACGCCTGTCTTATCGTTTACGATTAGCCGGTGATGACTGGACCGCCACCGTTAAGGCTGATGGTACGAGCGATGGCGGACTTCACCAACGTACTGAATACAATATAGCTGTAGACAACGCCCTCCCCAACCTTATGCCGTTTATGCTTACCGATATTGGTACCCGGCTGACTGAAGCGGTGGGAGAAAAGCCATTAGAACCGCTATTTCGCACCCGATTTGAACGTCACATACTGAATATTACTACCCCAGACGGCAGCAGTATTGAACTGGCGTTGGATGATGGTGAAATTATAGCTGGTGATAAACAACAAAAACTGCTGGAGCTTGAACTGGAATTGAAAGCAGGACAGTCGCAGGCTTTGATTTGGTTAGGAGCGGCTTTGGCGGAGGAATTTCCACTACTGCCAGAACACGATAGCAAGCTGTATCGGGCGACCGTCTTAGCCGGTCTTACTACTATCCAAGATACAGAGCTTCCCTCTCCCTTGAAAAAATCAAGTGGGTCCCTGCCTGCTAACCAAGTACTCAACCAATTAATTATCTATAATCTGCATGCAACAATCAGAGCGCAACAGGCCTATTTAACCGATCCTGATGATATAGAAACAATACACGACTTTCGGGTAGCCTTGCGTAGACTGCGAGCGTTGTTTCAGCTTGCCAAGCCGCTGCTGCCTAACGAGGAATATACCGCTTGGCAAGCCCGCCTCACCACCTGGAGTTATAAGCTGGGCCATGTGCGCGATCTTGATGTATTCCGTCTAATCTGGAATGAACTAAGGCTTACTCTGACACAACTGCTTTCTCAGCAGGCCGGCAAACCTGCTTTGACCACCTTAATTGCCAACAAATGCCAATCATCAAGAGCCCACCTCTATACCGAAGTTGCCGCTGGTCAATGCACACCCGTATTATTAGGTCTGTGGGCTTTTATCGATAACTGTCCTGCCCCAGCTGCCGACGAACCACAGCTAGCCTGTAAAAAATTTGTCCTGGAGCGATTGACTCACTGGCTCGCCCGCTTTATCGAACAAGGTGATACACTAGATATTACTGACCTCAGTGCCGCCCATGAGCTGCGAATTGCCAGCAAACGCTTGCGGTATACGCTGGAATCGCTAACACCTATCCTGCCTGACAACACCCGCTTACTCACCCAACGTTTAGAACAACTCCAAGATATGTTAGGAAGAATTCAGGATATTACCTTTACCCCGCCCCTATTACAAGAACTTGTCAAAGCCTCTGCCAGCCGCCTCACCCACCATGATGCCGGGCTGATCATCGGTTGGCAGCTAGCCAAATCAACTGCCGCCATCGAAAGTTGGGACAGAGCATGGACTAAAGTAAAAAAAGCAGCAGCTAAAGCCAAAAAGTTAAAACCGCTCGAAGATGCTGAAATTAACAAAAGAAGTCCTGAGCTATAAGCTCAGGACTTCTTTTGTTAATGACCTCCACTGGCCATTTTTCGTTGGATATATTTACTAGGCAATGCAAACATTAAGTTAAAAATTAAAATTGTTATAATTAACAATGCACCAGTACCATCGGCAACTGCTACCCGATCAGGTACGAGGCCAACAGCCATAACATACCACATATGCACTGCCAACGTTTCGCCAGCAGCCATAACATTAAAATCAGGTATGGTACGCGATACTGTAGTACCGGCAGTAAATATCAAAATGGCGGTTTCCCCCAGCGCCCGGCCAGCTGTTAATGTAATACCGGTAATGATGCCCGGCATAGCATTTGGCAATACTACCCGCCAAATAGTCTGCCACTTGGTTGCCCCCAGCGCCAGACTGGCTTCACGATAATAAGCAGGCACAGTACGAATAGATTCTTCCGTTACCCGCACCAGCACCGGCAGGTTTAACAACATCAAGGTAAGCGAACCACCAATAATACTAAACCCCATGCCAAATATATTGACAAAGATAATCATACCAAACAAACCCAGCACAATTGATGGAACAGTAGCCAAACTCTCGGTACTTAAGCGAATCATGTCTGTCAGCCGGTCATTACCAGCATATTCGGCGAGATATATTCCCGCGCCCACCGCCGCAGGAATGGAAAACAACATCGACAGACCGAGTATATAAAACGAGTTAAACAACTGTGGACCAACACCGCCACCGGCGTTAATGTCACTAGACTTACCTGTGATAAAATCCCAACTCAAAACCGGTAAGCCTTTGATCAACATGTATCCTAGAAAAGTAACTAATATGAGCAAAATAAGCATACCGGCCAACCACATAACAGCGGTAGCCAATTTATCCTGACTTCGTGCTAACGACATTACGCCATCCTCCTTGCTGCAATCTGTCTAATAACTAAAATCATCACAAGCGATATAATCAGTAGAACCAAAGCCATTAAAAACAAGGAATTTCCCCAGGCTGAATCAAAAGGCGTATTACCCATTTCCACAACAATTTCACTAGGGAGAGTCGATGTCGGTGTAAACAGCGATTTTGCCATTTGCGGTGTATTACCGATCACCATTTGCACTGCCATGGTCTCACCAATCGCTCGAGCCATAGCTAAAATGATGGCTGTCAAAATTCCAGGTAACGCCGAAGGCAATAGCACCTTAGCAATGGTCTGCCACCGAGTAGCCCCTAAAGCCAATGAGGCTTCTTCCAAGGTCTTAGGTACAGCCCTCAGGGCATCTTCGGAAATACTGATAATTGTCGGCAATATCATAATTGCAAGAATCAGTGCGGCCGCGAATAAGCCAAAGCCGGTATTAACGTGGAAAAACTCGCGAATAAAGGGAACTAGCAAAGTTAATCCGACATAACCGTATACAACCGAGGGAATGGCAACATACAGATCTGTAGCTGGACGCATGATCTCACGCAGCCAGTCTGGCGCAATCTTAGCCATAAAAATGGCTCCAGCCAGCCCGAGCGGCGCACCAAACAATACAGCCAGTACAGTGACATACACCGAGCCCGTAATAAAGCTCAAAGCGCCATATTTTCCTTCTGTCGGATCCCATTTAGAGGATAAGAAAAATTCCATTGGACTGACATCTTTAAAAGTGGCCAGCCCTTGCTGACCTACAAAAACAATAATCGACAATATAATTACCGTCATAAGAAAAGCACTGGTAATAAATAGGTAGCGTACATAACGGTCATATAGCAGTTTTCGCTGATGCTCTCGGTTGTCAGCAGTTGTTGCCATCAAAAAGTCACATCCTGTCTAATATAGTTCTTTGCCTCAATTATACTTTACTAGTATCTCTCACTTTGTTAATGCAATGTTAAGATTGTGTTAAGGTTACAAAAGCCCTGAACCACAAGGTTCAAGGCTTTTGATTACAAACTATTCAGTTGTTTTTT
>Ga0316604_10001100_pt1 | contig 25925 bp, 28 predicted proteins | sample OWC_soil_day20_C_FD_207650 | JGI IMG/M metagenome (GOLD analysis project Ga0316604, IMG submission 207650) | Wetland soil microbial communities from Old Woman Creek delta, Ohio, United States - OWC_soil_day20_CT | ecosystem: Environmental > Terrestrial > Soil > Wetlands | place: USA: Ohio...
CCAGCCGCTTCCACTCTCTGTCCGCCGCTTCAAAATCATTGTAAGCCGCTATCATCTGCGGGGAATCGTAAGGCACCTTGTTTTCGGCCAGTCTGCGCAGCTTGTCCCTGCATTTTTCCACTTTGCGTCCCAGGGTATAGAGCTTTCCGGATTGCTTAAGAAGCGTCGTTTTTTCCTTTGCAGTCATTTTTCTTCCTCCTGAATTGTAGTATAATATTATAGTTTGTATTATTATAAGATACATCTTTGGAGGAAAGCAAGACAAAAGAGACACAAAAAGAGGGACTCTTTCAGAGTCCCTCTCTATTTTCGGCCTATTCTCATTCTTCGACAGCGTATCGGATCATAATCTCCACCATCTCATTTACCATGTTTATCTGCCTGGGCGATAAGTGCTTGAATTGCTTGCCGAGCTGATCCACGCTTTCTGGCATGACGGGATAGTCAAGCAGATCACCCAGCAGAAAATCCGCCGAGGTTCCCAGCGCGTTGCATATCTTCAGAAAAAGAGGAAGGCTTGGCAGTGACCCGCCGCTTTCCACCTTTCGGATATGCACGGGATTGACTTCACATATCTCGGAAAGCCGCTCAGAGGTCATGCCCTTTTTCTTGCGGAGCTGATTGATTCTTTTTCCAAGCACATGTTTCTCCATGGGAGTCACCTTCTCTATTGTATCATTATAATTTTGTTTGTATGCTTTAAGTTTACACTTATTCCATCTTTGACAACAGAGCCTATAATCATACAAAACAAATTTTAATGCTACTAATCGTTCTTTTTCTGTGATAACGCCCTTTTTTAGAGTGAGAAATTCCTTGGGGGTTCACCATGAACTCACCCTGGGGTCAGCTTGAGGGTAGACTAGCTCCTTGACGGAAGCTTATATTTTTTCAGAGGTCAATCCCCTTTCAAAATCAGCCGGTTGGAGGTGTGAATTCCGTTTTCCCGGTACCGCGCTTCTTTTTTAATTAGTCCGAACCGCACGAGGTCGTGCAGGGCGCGCTTGACGGTGCTTCGGGATAGCTGCATGTCGGCGCCGCCCCGTCCGGGCACCATCAGATCCTGTACCAGCTTGAACACACTGATGATATGGCGACAATCCACCTTTTTCCCATCTACCTCCGTGGGCGGCAGGTATTCGGCCACCAGTAAAATGACCGCCGTAAGCAATCCCTCTGCGGCGTCATAGAAAAACTGGTTTTGACCGAAGTTCTCATTGCTGGCGTTGATGAGGGTTTTGGAGATGATCTTGGCGTACTTTTCCGCCTTGGCTTTTGCAGAAAGGTTTTTATTATCGATCCGGTATTTGTCCATGTAGGTGTTAACCAAGTGCAGCAGATTGTTGCCGTCCGACCGGGTGGGATTACGCAGGTCGATCACGCCACTTGGTAGCCGTAGTGGTCGTGGGCGATGGCGCCGTAATTGCGAAAGAGATCGCCCTTGGTGTCGGTCGACAAAAAACTCATACCACTGGCACAAGCGAATTCGAGGTTAGGGTATAAAAAGAAGGCTGTTTTTCCTACGCCAGATGCGCCGATCATCAAACAGTGGATATCGTCCGTATCCACCAGTGCGGTGAGCTCGTTTTTCTTGCCGCTGCAGCCGAGAATGACACCCTGGTCCATTGCTACGGGACAGCCCTCGCCCTTGCGCCAGAGCGCCGGCCGGAACAGAATGTGCTTGTATGTCTTCTTGATTTCCCGCTTGTTGGCAAACCGGGCGGTTCCATGCTGGCCGTCGCCCACGGTGCGGGACTTGATGCCGCTGAGGGTATAGTGATAGGCCAAAAGCGAGAGCCCTCCGATGACGGCGAACATGATCGCCGCTGCGATAATAAGGGTTTGCAACTGTCCGTTCATGGGAATCTCCTTCCATATTTGATTTTGTGTGGTACAATGAATAAAAAACGCCCCGCGTTTAGCAGAGCGTAAAAAGGCGATGAGGCGGTATGAAATATGGATTTCTTCCGAGAGGCATGTGGCTGGTGTTTCAGCGGTCGTTTGAGAAGCAGCTACCTCTAATGACCGAAGACAATCCGCGGATGATTATGAAAAAGTCGCGGAGCAGCTATCGGGATATTCTGAGAGATATTCCCGATTTTGATAAGGATGACCGTTTCCTTGTGAATATTCTCATCGCGGCGATGCTGGCGGCCGTCTATCTGAACCTATCGGAAAAGCCGTGTCTTGACGCTGTCACGGCGTATTACCACAAGGCCATGACGGAAAGCCGGGTGATGCGGCTGTTCTTAACGCGGCAGGATCAGTATTCCGCCAAGGCACAGGCGGAGCTTGCGCGGCAGGCCGAAGCCAGCCGAAAAAGAAGCAATCCGTACACCTGCAATTCTGCTTTGAGGCCGGGCCGGATCAGAACAGCTATTCCACTTATTTTGATACCTGCGGGATTCTGCATCTGCTTCAAAAGCTTGGCATCCCGGAAATCACGCCTGCCATGTGCAGCTTTGACTATGACATGGCGGAGCTGGGCGGCTCCGTCTTCACGCGGGAGCACACCTTGGCGGGCGGCGGTCCCTGCTGTGATTGCCATTATCGGAAACAAGGATAAATATTTATTTGGAGGTGTTGCCCGTGGACGAAGACAGACTTGCAAGATCCGTCGGGCGTGGAAAGCGGTTTAACTACATCTGCTTCTCCGTGCTGATCCTTTGCATCTTGGCCGCTGCCTCGGCGGTTATCCTGTATATGACCCGGCCGCTCAGCGACTCGGTAACGCTGGCGAGTGCGGGAGGTGCGCTGGTTGGTGAGTACATCCTTGTTAAAACCGGCAGCGGCTATTATAAAATCGACGGCGGGAGTAAGCTTGCCGAACTGTTTCGCCTGGATGAATGGACTCTGTGCGATCAGTTTCCCGATGAGGAGGTCGTGGCTACTCTGCATTTTGGAGAGCTCTACGAGATGTATCTTCACGGTGATGGGAAAGTGTCTTTTTTTGATGGATATTCCCGCTCGGGTACCAGGCAGACGGCCTATTACGAAGTCCCTGCCGGGATCGAAGAAGATGTGATTGGATATATCGAGGAAAACGGCATCGTGAGAATGCTGGGGGATGGCATGATAGGCATGGGTACGTTTCAAAAATGAGCTTGTAAACTACAGCAGAATCTGAGTGGGGTGCAACCTGAAAAACCGATAGGAGAAAATATTACGATGGATAAAAATGAGACATATTCTCTTTTAGATAGCTTGGGTGTAATATACGAACGGTGCGAGCATGCGTCGGTATATACCATTGAGGAAATGGAAGCCCTTGAGCTTCCGCACAAAGAACTGGTTGTCAAAAACCTCTTTCTGCGGGACGATAAAAAGCGAAATTATTATCTTGTCACCTTGCCCGGACATAAGGCGGCAAATCTGAAAAGCCTGAGCGAAAGGATTCCCAGCCGCAAGCTGAGCTTTGCCAGTGAGGATGATCTGCGCAGGCTTCTCATGCTGGAAAAGGGGCATGTCACGCCGCTCGGTGTGCTGAACGACACGGAGAAAAATGTCACGGTGGTCTTTGACCGTTGCCTGGAAGGACAACGGATCGGCATTCATCCAATGGAGAACACTGCGACGGTTTTCCTCGCGTTTGACGATGTGCGGAAATTGATTGAGCGCCATGGCAATCCGATAGTTCTGTGTGATTGCGATTAAACGGATTGCCGCCTTTCTTACCCCATCTTCATGGTCAGGCCCTGCTTCTGCTCCTGTTTCTGGACATGCTGCTCCAGCAGGATCACCGCCTTGAGGCAATGGGCGCCGACGCTTTCATACCGCTGGGCCAGCCGTTCCTTATCCGCAGTGGTCAGTATCCGGTCAAATCCGCGCAGGGACATGATGTCCGCATCCAGCAAATCCAGCCGCGTCTTGAGGTGGCTTCGGTTTTCGTAGGTCTTAAAGCCGTCCCGGAGCCGGGCCTGCACCGCGGGAAGATCCAGCCCGTAATCCATCTGCCGGAATTCTCTCGCGGCGGCGGTCACGGAGCGGCTGAGCAGCTCCAGCAGGCAGTCCTCCGATTCGGAAAAGCGTCCCCAATGCAGATGGTCGCGCACTCTGGCCAAAAGCGCGGATAGGCCGTTCGCGGAGCAGTCGGCCCTCACCTCCGGCGTCATCTTCTCAAGCTCAGCGCAAAATGTATCCAGCAGAAGCCGCTGGGGATGTTCCTCGGCAGGGAGGGGCGACGGGCCGTACTGCGCCTTGATATCCTCGTTCCAGTCCTTGAACTCCGACAGCTCTCTTTCGCATTGGATGCCCCTTTCCGTAAGCAGATCAAGGTATTTTTCCGACGCCTCGATGCCCGCTTCGTCATGATCCAGGCACAGCACGACGCGGTCGAGGGCTGGGTGTAGTTCCAGCATCTTCATCATGGCATGTTCGGAAACGCCGCAGAGGGCCACATAGCTATGCTTCTGCCAGTCCTGGGGGTGCAGGGTGATATACGACAGCAGATCGATGGGCGCCTCGAACACATAGAGACGTTTGTCGGAGCCGGCATAGTGGAAGCTATAGCAGGGGTCGCAGCCGTCCACATTCCCGCGGAACGCCTTGCCCTCGGTGTAGAGGCCGCGCTTGTGAGCGTGCCTTGGGACGCCGTTCTCGTCCAGCCCTACAAAAACGGCGTTGTGGTATTCCTTTGTTTTATCTCTGGATTTTTCACAGCTCTCATAGATGAGCTTCCGGCTTGCAAAGAAGCTGACCACGTCGCGGCTTAAAAGCCGCGTTTTTGCCAAATAAGCGTAAACGCGGCGCATTTCGGGATTCGTATCCGGCAGTGCGAAGGGCTTTTTCGGTTCCGGGTCCTCCTGGCCTGCCGAGTCGTAGACCTGCCCTTGTTCGCCGCCCAACAGTTTGGTGACCGCCTCGGGATAGGTCAGGTCGTAGAACTGCCGCACGAAGTCGATGGCATAGCCGCCTCGCTCCGAGGAGTGATCATACCACTGATTTCCGTGGACGATGATGCTGTGATCGGAGGCAAGCCGCTTGTCCCGGCCGCTGGGAATCAGCTTCTCCCCCTGCCGATGCAGGAAGTCCGCAAGATCCACGTTGTTTGCCCGGTATTTCTGTTCGTCGGTAAAATGGACATAGACGCCCATGAAAACACCTCCTGTCTAAATGTGAAAGCGCCGGCCTCACGGATGAGAAGCCGGCGCTTTAGTAATGCGACATTGTCTGTGTCATCTCAGGTTCGTGATCGCCCCTGGCGTGTCCCGCGGCGCGCTTTTTCTGCTCCAGCTTGAGCCGGCGCTTACGGTCGATCCGCAGTCCGGGCGGTCTGAGGGGCGGAGTCCGGTCGGAGAAAACACGGCTCATGTGATGCAGGAGCCGTGTGACGGACAGGGATACGGAGGGGTCTTTAAACTGATCCATATGGTCGAGAAAAAATTGCGCGTAAATATTACCCTGAGCCGCCGACAGCTTAAACCACCGGGCGGCAGTTTCCTTGTCCCGCGGCACCTCCTTGCCCATCAGATACAGCTTGCCGAGGGTATATTGCGCGTATTGATTTCCCTGCTCGGCGGCGGCGTTCAGATACCGCAGCGCCGCTTCGCTGTCTTTGGGCACATCCTCTCCGGCAAGATACACCTTGCCGAGCCGGTATTGCGCGTATTGGTTTCCCTGGCCTGCTGCCCGATTCAGGAATTCAATCGCCTTGCCGATATCCTTGGGAACATCCTCGCCCTTGAGGTAGAGGACACCGAGGGCATACTCCGCATACTGGTTTTTCTTATCCGCCGCAAAATTCAGCCAGTGGAGCGCCGCCTCCACATCCTTCAGTACGCCCTCGCCGCCGAGGTAGAGCTTCCCGAGCCGGTATGCGGCGTACTCGTTATCCTGCGCCGCCGCTATTTTGTAAAGGCGCACCGCCTCCGCGGTGCTCTGTGGGACGTGCCGTCCCTCTTGGTACAGCTTGCCGAGAAAATACGCGGCGTAGGGATTTTCCGCCTCCACCGCCTGCCGGAGATACCGGAGCGACTTTTCTATATCCTCCTGGCTGGGCGATTCCTCGGACAGAATCAGCTTGGCAAGAAGGAAACAGGCGAAGGGATTCCCCACGCCCGCGGATTGCTCCAGATATGCCTTTGCCCGAATGACGTCCTTCTCCGTGCCAATCCCGTTTGCCAGCATCCAGCCGAGCCGGTACTGGAGCTTATCGTCGTGGCTCTGCTTTTCCAGATCGGTGAAACCGAGGAAGGCTTCCTTGAAGCGGCGGCCAGACTCGACGCTGTTTTTTTCGCAGCCGACGCCGTCCCGCAGCATTTTGCCGAGTTCGAAGCTCGCATACGGGAAGTGCTGATCTGCCGCGGAGGTGTAGAGCTCAAAGGCGTATTTACGGTTTTGTTCCACGCCCTTGCCGTGATAATACAGACCGCCCAGGGAATACTGTGCGTATTTATATTTTTGGTCTGCCGACAGGCCCAGCCAGTCCGCCGCCTGATAGTAGTCCTGCTCCGTGCCGAGCCCCGCTGCGTACATTTTGCCGATGCGGTACTCGGTATATTTCCAGGACTTTTGATTCTCCGCGGCCTGGAAGCCGTCGAGGGCCTCGGCATACCACCGCTGGGCTTCCTCGGCGTCAGCCTCACTGCCGAGACCGTCAGCGCACATGCGACCGAGGTCATACATGGCAAGGGGGTTGCCATTCTCCGCTTCTGAAAGGAAATCTTCGTCCAGCGCGGTGGCTTTCAAAAGTGGCGCCCTTTCTATCGCTGTCATGTATTCCTTGACCATCCGAGAAAAGGGCGCCACCTTGTGATACAGCTCATCGGCCTCGGAAGTGCGTAAATCGTCAAGAAAAATGCACACACATCCACTGGGCTCCACGCGGCAGGCGGGTCGGCCGTCGAGCAGGATCGGCAGCGTGTTCTTTTCAGGAGGAGCTGTCTCGATGTCGTTCTTGGCAAGGATTCGGGCCAGCTCTTTGTAATACCTTTCAGTCATGTGGATTACCTCGTTTCTTATTAATTTTGGACGCAAAAAAAGCCGAGGTTTTATCGCTAAAACCTCGGCTGAGAATCAGGGGCTATTACCTTATTTTGTTGGTATTTAATGCATTTGCTCAAGTGTCCGGCCGTTGATAAACATAAAACAAACCACAAGGTTTTGGCCTTGTGGTTTGTTGTTTTTGGTGGAGATAAGCGGGATCGAACCGCTGACCTCTTGAATGCCATTCAAGCGCTCTCCCAAGCCAGCCTATTACGATAACCAAGTTATTGTGATAGGTTGGTGCGCCAACATAAAATATAGTAGGAGGGGAAAATAATTCGTGACTAAACGCTGGAGGATACTGATAGCGGGCACTATAATCCGAAAAGATTGCAGCTAACGACTTTATCGCTCTGCCATTCTGCAAGCAACCAAGAACACCATTAGACCTGAAAGGCCAACGGTGTTTTTTGTTGCTTTGACTAAACAAAACAGAAATCAGTTTTAATTTTCTTAGTTAACTCCGTCCCTTTTGCAATTTTATCATTTCCACCTAATTGATTATACCGTTCGAAAACCCAACCGCTACATTCTATAATAAATTCGTCAGTTATTCCATCGAGATTCAATTTGCACAAATCGGAACTAGTAATTTCCGGCTTGTTTGTGAGCCGTGCTGCAACCACGTATATCACATAAAACATAATATCTGATTTATGTGCAGGGGAATATAGTCCGCATGCTTTTAATACTTCATCAGTTTTCTTTCCTATATATGCAGCTATATAATAAGTTGAAAGATTTATATTATTACAATACAAGCTATTATAGGCCTCGTCATCAGTCAATAATGTCGAAGGCCTAGCTCTTGCAAAGTCTGGTTTTTGCATTAAGATAGACATTAAACACTGTGCTAAAAATGAAACGCTTATAATTTGAGCGGATTTTTTTCCTTGATTTTTATAGTAGTTCTTCCGTCTGTCATAAAAAAGATTACGTGGTTTCAAAAACAACTCTATTTGTCTATGAATACTATCCGTTGCCCGAAGAGATGCTTTCGGTATGGAGGTTTGACTGTTTGTAGCAAAAATAATTCTATCTCGAGAATCTTCGCTAATCGGTACAATTACTCGTACTAACAGCCTTCTGTTTTCCGAATCTAGCGCTTCAATGTTATTCGAAAAATAATTATATATCTCGTTTGAAGTTTGTAGTCCATTGACAACCTCTGGAAAGACAATTTTAAGTTCTTTCGCAGTAACAAAGCTTGCGCTCTCTGCAATTATTGTTACACCATTGTTTAACCACCAAAAGTCTTCTTCACTTACATGTTCAAGAGAGTCCTGTATTTCTTTGTTTACTGTAACATGTCCTTGATAGTCCCGTACATTTGATTCAAAGATATGTTTTATTAGTTCGTGACTTTCATTTGTTATAAACCTGTAATAATCCGCAAGATTTACAAGCGTTACGTAGACTTGCTGATCCGTCATCGAAATTGGACTTTCTGCAAGCTTAAGGTAATATTCATCCATTGTTGGAGCCTCAATTATCCTCATAAGATCATCTGCTCCAATAAATCTCACATCGACAGATACCGCAGGGCTTGGGAACAGCTTTTTAATTTGCTCTTTTAATTCGGCAGCCTGTGCCATAACATTCGGATGTATTTCTGTGCCTTTTGTGACATATTGAAACTCAATATTAAGCTTTGCCCGTTTTCGTATCAGTTTTATATATGTATCCTTAAAAAATGCAAACGCCCGTAACACCTTGTCGTCGTATCTTCCTTTAAAATCTTCACACGATTTGCCCAACTCCAATAGATTGGATGAAACAGCCTTCCATTTATCAAATGCTTGTTCTCCAAATGAAGTTACGTTTTTTGCTTGAAAGATATATAACGTTAGCTTTACATCGTGCTTACATATTTCCTCAACAGCATCATCTTCATGAAGAAGTTCGCCGTCAGCAAAAAGAAAAATTGCGTCGCATCCGCCATCATTTCCGTTTCCTGTAAGATTTTCTTCAACTTCTTCATCACTAAGATCATATTTTTTTAAAACTTGTTGGGCCGTAAAGAATTCAAAAAAAGTATCCTCAGATTTAAATTGCGGATTATCTGCAAAATCGCGCTTAACAATTTCGCTTAGCAAAACTTGACTATTTGTAGGCATTTTGCCTCTCCCTTCTTGGCTTCATACAGAGATAGCACGGACTTGAAATTATGTAAAAATATATTGCATTTTATCTACCAATGCTGATTCATTTCTCTTTTTAAGTTCACATTCCCATATGCGCAATACCGTCCAGCCGCGAGAAACAAAAAGTTCGGTTATCTCTTTATCATGCTTAATATTCCGCTCTCGTTTCTTTTGCCAATATTCTTGGTTGTCGCTGGGGCGCGTATTGCGGCAATCATGTCCATGCCAGAAACACCCGTCTACAAAGACGGCAACTTTTTTGTCCAGAAACACGAAATCAGGATGGCCCTTAACCGGGTAGTTACGGCGCCATCCTTTTATTCCGTTATTCTGAAAAAGCGTTATTAAACGTAGCTCTGTCGAACGATTTCCTTGTGCCTTTACTTTCCGCATAATTTCCGAGCGTTCTTGCTTATCAAATATATCGCTCAACGCGCATCACCTTTCAAATTCAATGCGGAGGCTCGGATCAGTTTCCGTAGCAAGTATAATTTCATTGTATTTATCAATAATGTCAGCTATCTTCGAATTACGATTTGACTCGTTGAATAAACTGTGTTCATAAATATTTGCCGATAAAAATTGCTGAATGTCCCATACCTCCACACGCCCGGCAAGTCCCGCGTCTGATGCTAAATCCAAGGCTGTGCGAACACGATCAAAGATAGTGATAATAACAGGATGACACCCGCCGCGAATATTGGCCTTACATTTATCCATTAAAAGAGTTCCGGGCATAGTTGTACAATGGATAATCGTGTTATTAATAACGAAATCGCCGCTGCGTTCTGTCGGCGCATCTGCGACAGACGCTCCGTGAATTTCAAACGCTCCCGCTGGCAAAATAATAGAGAGCTTCGCCGCAACAAGATGTTGCAACACCGTTCCAAGATATTGTGTCCCGGGATTTTGCGCCTGCCTCTTTTTGGCTTGCTCAAAAAGCTCGTCCAGATTTGTACCGATTGTTTTGGATGTATCCGCTGTGAGGACAAACGGCTGGTTTCTAAAAAACTCTCTTACTTGTTTAGCCCAAAAATCTTCGACAGCGGCAAAGTCGATAGATTCTTCGTCATGCCACCTGTTCAAAAATTCAACGTATTTAAACATCAACCCCATAATCCCACGGCTTGTTCTACCGCCTTCTGCTGAAAGGCGCTGAGTTATACCATGGTCTTTCAAGATTTTCTTCAAATTACCGCCGCCGAGTCCTGCGACTTGTCCTTCTTTTTCTGTCTTGAAGTCGTCTGGATTAAGGGGGAACTCTTTTTCGCTTGCAATTCGTGTAAATTGCACGACAAAAGAAAGCGGACCTTTGCCCATTACGTTATTTTCGTCTCGAAACAAGCATAGTCTCTCATCAAAGCTAATCATCATAAACCGCCTCCGCAATTTTTGTCAAAAACCGTTCCCCAATGAAGCGGGCCACAGGAAGAGCTACTGCGTCACCCATGGCCTTATATCCATCGTTATAGGCTCCGGGAAGTATAAAGCTATCCGGCGCGCCCATAAGACGAGCCGCCTCGCGCACAGTCAGCAGTCTAGCATGAACTCCGCCGTTCTTCTTTATTACTAAAAACTGCTTACTGCTTCCGCCCTCCGGGGTTCTCAGACAACCGGCTATGCCGTCAAACCGGAGTTCTAATTGTTGCTGCCCGTTGCGAGTCCGTCTGTATCCGGTGGCGTATACCGTATCGTGTTTCTCAAGCGCTATCCTGTGTTTCTCGGGTATTAATCGGATTACGCTATCTTTATCAAAAGGTACGTTCGATTCAATGATATCTTTAAGTACGGCGCGGCACTTTTGAGGCTTTTCCGTATACCACCATATCCAACCCGGTAGGGTTTTACCAAGTTCCGCCGCTGTTTTACTATGCATCCAGCAAGGACCTGTCCCAACAAGTTCTTCGGGTATAGTACATCCGTGCTGAACGGCGATCACAAATACCCTGGGCCTTGACTGAGGTACGAAAAGAGATGCGTTGAGCACAATAGCGCCACAATCATATCCTCTGTCGGTAAGCGCCAGATGCAATTTTCTATAGTTATTCCCGCTACTGGTAGATAGTAGCCCCGTTACATTTTCAACTAATAAAATGCGAGGTTTTTCTGGCATTTCGTCAAGAACTCTAAGCCATTCCCAAACCAATCCGCTGCGATGAGCGTCAATACCGCCGATAGATCCAGCAAGAGACAAATCTTGGCATGGAAAACTTGCCCAAGACAAATGTGCATATGGCAAATTGGCTCCGCGTACATTTTTTATATCTTCAAGCAGGAAATGATCCGAATAGAAATTCGCATCGTAAACATCTGCTTTTTGCGGGCTAATATCGTTGGCCCATACCGGAGCAAACATATTCTTTAGTCCATAGCCAACCAAACCGCTTCCTGCAAAAAATTCATGCATTGTCCACGGAGCCGTTGATAAATCAATTTTGCTTATATCAGAAAGTATTGCGGCGCTACGGCTCATTTCTAGCCATCCTTCCTCCGGCGTTAAATACGAATTATTCTTGTTCTTTACGCAGAAGGTCTTCAACTCCGCAGTCGAACAGAACGCATAGCTTGTGTATTGTTTCAAAATCTATCCTTGTGGCCTTATCATTGTATAGGTTGGAAATCGTATTTCTTGAGAGGCCGGTCTTTTCATGTACATCTTTGATCGTAAAGCGGCGACTTCCCATCAACGTGGACAAATTACTATGAACAGACATCGGCATACCCACTCCATAACCTATTTTCAGTAAATTATACCACGCTTCATGCGCACTGTAAATGACATATTGAGTATCTTACCTCCTGAAAAATTGCGATGTTTATACTCAACAGCTACAAATCCACTGTCTTCAGATGGTGGATTTTTTTATTTTCTCTAAGGAGGTGACACAAATGAACAATGATTTTGATTATTACTATGGCGATGAATCTGAGCAGTTTGCTTTTTACCGCATCCCCCGACAGCTTATAACAGGTGAACACTTCAAGAAACTATCCACCGACGCCAAGCTCCTGTATGGCCTCTTGCTTGACCGTATGGGCCTGTCCGCAAAAAACGGCTGGTATGACGAACAGGGCCGCGTGTACATTTACTACACTCTCAGCGAAATACAGCAGGACATGAGCTGCGGGCATGAAAAAGCGGTCAAGCTGCTAGCCGAGCTGGACACCGGACACAAGGGCATCGGCCTGATCGAGCGCATCAAGCAGGGCCAGGGACGCCCGACCCGAATCTATGTCAAGCGGTTTTCTACGCGGGCGATACCGCCCAAACCCGTTGCGCCGGAGCCGTTTCCCAGACTTCCCATTTTCGGAAGTCAAGAGTTCCGAAAAGCAGAAGTCAAGAGTTCCGAAAAACCGAAGTGCAGACTTCCGGAAACCGGAAGTCTGCACTTCGGAAATTCGGACGCAAGTTATATTAAATCTAATCAAACCGATTTTAGTCAGCTTAATCCATCTATCCATCCATCCCCTTCCCCGCCGCAGCGATTGATGGATGGATACGATTTCCGAGAAGAAATCAGAGAAAGAGTTGAGTACAACCTGTTGTGTACCCGGTATAACCGTGAAGACGTGGATGAAATCGTGGAGCTGATAGCCGATACCCTCTGCACAATCCGCCCCAGCATCCGAATCGGCGGCGACGATATTCCCACGGAGCAGGTAAAAGATCGGCTCCTACGTCTGGACTACTCACACTTGGAGTACGTCTTTGATTGCCTGCGAAAAAATACCACGCAGATACGCAACATACGCGCTTATCTTTTGACCGCCCTGTATAACGCCCCCGCAACCATAAACCATTTTTATCAGGCAGCGGTGCAATATGATTTCCCCGGAATATGAACAACGGGTGTCAATGAGTCTCAATTTGAGACTCATTTCGCCATAAATTAACACATTTGGAGGTATCAACATGGCAGAAGAAAAGAAAAATCCCCTGATTGGTGCGTTCCGTACACCCGCACCGGGGATAGCACCGCCCACCGCTGCTTTGTCCGGCAAGCCTGCTGACGAGCCGGACAAGTCCCCGGCAGACAATAAGGCAGCACCGACCACCACCACCGCCCCTATCAAGTCCGCCGACGAGAAGAAACCCGCCGGACCGGACAAGACCACCGCCAACAGCAAGGCGGCGCAGACCAACGCCGACACTGCCCCTGCGAAGCCCGCCGACGAGAAGAAACCCGCCGAACCGGACAAGATCCCCGCCGACAGTAAGACGGCGCAGACCACTGGCACCGTCGCCCCCGCGAAGCCCGCAGATGAGAAAAAGCCCACCGAACCGGGCAAAACTCTCGCCGACAGCAAGGCAGCGCAGACCACCGGCACCACTATCCCCAGCAAACCCGCCGACGAGAAGAAACCCGTTGAACCGGGCAAGGCCCCCGCCGACAGCAAGACGGCACCGACCGCCACCGCCGCCCCCGCGAAGCCCGCAGACGATAAAAAGCCCATCGAACCGGGCAAAACCCCCGCCGACAGCAAAGCGGCTCAGACCACCGTCACCCCCAGCAAACCCGCCGACGAAAAAAAGTCCACCGAGCCGGGTAAGCCCCCCGCCGACAGCAAGGCGACACCGGCTACCGGCACCACCACCCTCAACAAGCCTGCCGAGGACAAGAAGCCTACCGAGCCGCCCAAGGATGATAAAGCTCCCGCTGGCGAGCGCACCGCCGAGGGGCCGAAAGGCTCCACCGTCACCAAAATTTTTGAAGATCGACTGGATGCGCCCGATAAGGCCGCTTTGTTCTCCCTCCCTGTTCCGGGTGAGGGAGACGTGTTCAGCATGGCGCTACATCCCGCCTATTTCCGGGATTTTCTGGATCATCCGTTTAGCGTCAACCGGGAGACCAAGGACTATAAGGAACTGTTCGAGTCCATCCAAAATTACGGTATCCGGGAGCCGGTCAAGTGCCGACCCGGACGTAACGGGGGCGTTGAAATCATTTCCGGCCATCGCCGCCATGATATCGGTATGCAGCTTAACTACCCCATACCCACCATCATAGAGCGGATTGGCGAGGACGACGCTCAAATCCAATGTGTGGACGGCAATCTGCATCGCCAGGATATTCCCATCTCCGAACTGGCTCGCGCTGCCCAAATAAAGATGGAAGCGTTGAAGCGCAAAGCCGGCCGTCGCTCCAAGACGGAAATTCTGGCGGGCCCGGAGCCGAAGAAGCGCAGCGACGAACTGGTGGGCGAGGATTTGGGCATGAGCCGCGCCAGCGTACAGCGTCTTATGCGCGTCAACCAGTTGGAGGCGCCGCTGAAGAAAATGGTGGACAAAAAGGAGCTTCCCCTCGATACCGCCGAGCAAATTTCTCACATGAAGCCGGAGGAGCAGAAAAAGCTGGCGGACGCCATCGAAAAAGAGGGCGGAACGATACCCTCCAAGACCGAGGCGGTGAAGCTGAAAGAGGAAAGCAAGGCCGGAACGCTGACCCCTGAAAAAATTGAGAAAACTGTCGCGCCTACAAAACGGGAGGAATCCCCACAGTTGAAGGTTACGTTCAACGACGAGGAATTGCGCTCCTACTTCCCCGACAAAGGTACGACCGTGGGCGAGGTCAAACGAACCGTGTTTGAAGCGTTGGATCTTCGCCAAAAGGCGCTGGCACGGGAAAAGGCCAAGGCAGAGAAAGAAAAAAAACCTTCCTTTCTGACGAGGTAAACCCGAATGGAGCTGGTTGTCTATGTATCCAGCCTGGGACGGTATGCCGAGGGACGCCCGCTGATTGAGCCGCTTTCCCTCCCCGCCACCGTGGAGGCGGCACAAAGCTGTCTGCGGCATATCGGCGTGGACGGAAAGCGATATCAGGAAATCCACATCACCGAGTACACATCCAGCATTCCCGGTCTGTCCGCCTGTCTGAGTGAGCATGAAAATCTGGACGAGCTGAATTATCTGGCCGGTCTGCTGCTTGATATGGAGCCTGACGAGCTGGAAAAATTCACGGCGGCGATCCGCCACGGCGAGTATGCCGGAGGCGCGTGGGAGCTTATCAATCTGGCTCAAAATCTGGACTGCTACGAGCTTCTGCCCCAGGTCAAAAGCTATTTGGACTACGGCCTGTATTTGTTGGACGATATGCGAGATTTCACCCTGCCCCAAGAGGCCCGACACTATTTCGACTTTGCGGAATATGGCGAGTGCGCGGCGATCAACGACGGCGGCGAACTGACCCCGCAGGGATACATCTATCATAACGGCAGTCCGTTCACCACCTATTACGACGGGAAGACCATTCCCGAGCAATACCGCATTTTTATCTATCCAGCGCCCCCAAGGGAACGCAAAAAACATCATACGGAAAAACCGCGCGTCCGTTGAGCGTCCCGAGGGGGCGCTTTTTTTGTGCCCGTCGGGGCTTCAAAATAGGTCTCAATTTGAGACGGATTAAGGAGTTGCATTTATTTTGAAAGTCTTAGTAGTAGAACCGTATTATGCGCCCTATGAAAAGGAAATCAACGGCCTGCATGAGATGCAGGCCGTTGTTGGCGGGCTGATTCAGCCGATTTATCCCTATCAGGAGCAGGTGACCGTCGTGTGCAACGAGGAGGGCCTTATCAGAGGTTTGCCCTTCAACCGAAGCGTGGAGGGCGGCTACGGCGGCGTGTTCGGGACGTTTTTTGTCTGCGGACTGACTGAGGAAAACTTTTGTTCCCTGACCCCGGAGCAGATGGAACGCTTCAAGAAGAAATTCCACAACGCGGAAATCCTGATCGACGCAAAGGGGAACACGCCGATAACGCTCAAAATACCGCCGGAGAAACGCGACCATCCATCCAAGGAAAAAGGCCGGGATACCCCGCCCGGCCGGGGGTAAGACGTTTAGCCGCACGGTGAAGAGTGGCGAGATATTGGAGTAAGGTCTATCGCTTACATCCCAAGTGCCAGCAGTCCGCTCGCAAGACCCGCTACCACAAAGCCAATCACAGGGCAAACGATAAACGTCCATTGAAGGGCGTGTTCAGGTAGTGTATGCTTTTTAAGTACGTTCTTCAACGACCAGTTTTCCGGGTATACGTTGCAGCTTGCCGTGAGGTATTTGCGGTATTTCCCCAGCATCCAAATATCCAGTGCCAGAACGTCCCCTATATTTACCAACATCCCCACAAGATAACCATACAAAAACAGCGCCCAAAAGTTTGTAGTGCGGTCGTGGGTGGCGGCGCAGACCACCGCAGCGCCAAGTAATACGAATATGACCGCAATGTAAAAAAATATGCGAAAGCGCGATATGTCCTCTTTTGAGGTTTCCTGTTGACCATCGGGGCCTTGCCGAAAGAACACCGGCATTTGGAACAGCATGTAGCGGGGGTTATGCCAAAACAGCAAGAACGCCGGATAATTGAATAAAAATGCGGCGGCAAGGCCGGTAATAATCAGGCTGGGTACATTCATTTTATTCACTCCTTCATTGACTATGCTTTGCATTATATCTCTTAAAGTCTAACAAATTATACCATGCCCGCCCAACCAAAACAATGTAAAGCTATGACGCGGCAATGCACGAATCAGCAATTTCAGAGCGTCTAAAAATTCAACGATTGCGGGCTTTCTGTCACGTCCAAACCTCGTTTGGAGAGAGTGGCCCTCGACTGTATCCGCGCAAAGCCGCAGCGCATTCCGCACATATCCGTTGAGCGCCCGCAGGGGCGCTATTTTTATACCCGTCACCGGGCATGAAAATAGGTCTCGATTTGAGACGCATTTCAGGAAAGGAGCTTGCCCATGAATCACGTAAAGCAATCTCTGTCAGATGGAGTGAGGTAACTGCTATGGCAGAGGAAAAAGAATTTTATAACGTCTATAATTATTCAGATAATCTCCAGCCGGGTAATGAAATCACGATCAAGCACAGCGTTTCTTTCAATGAGAGCCGGGCGAATCTGTCCCCACTCGTTTCTTTATCACCCGATGAGCTGAAAGGTATGAAGCTCGTCAGCGAGGAAGAGGAAAAGAAGATTTTTGAGAAGCTGTGCGCCGCCGTTGAAGAATGGGAGCAACAGGCGGCGCAGACGCTCCTGTTCGGTAAGGCTTTGGAGTATGTCAGGACCCCGGCGGTCAAGCACACGTCAAATCAATGGCAAAAGGGCGCGTATGACGATCTTGAGGTCAGCAACATGGTCTATAAAATGTCATACCGCATCCGAGAGGAAACACAGTATAGCCGTGCTTTGCAGAAATCCGTGCCCTGTGCATGGTATGTGTCGTGGAGCGTTATCTTCAATGCGCCGCAAAAGCGCGATTATTACAGCGGTTCCTCCTGCAAAATAGCCGGACAAGAAAAAAAACGCTATACGGATAAGGCCGCTGCTGAAAAATATGTTCAGGGCCGGATCGACGTCTATGCCAGTCTGTTCACCGAATTTTCGCCGCCAATCCCGGAAGAAAACAAGAATATTTTCAGCGTCAACGGACACCTTCTGCCCGGTTATTCCTTGAAGCCGCATGAACCGACCGTGCTGGAGCTGCTGTCCTTTGTGCAGGAGCAGGATATATCAGAGGCTTGCGCTCCCGCCGTGGAAGACCGCGAAGACAAGCAAAGCACAGAGGCGGAGAAACGACCGGCAAAGAAAAAGGCTCCCGATAAGACCAAGCGGAGCCGTATGGCCCGATAGACAGGAGGCTCCGATGAAGCAGGAACAGTACAAGTATTACTCCACCCAGCGGCCCATAGATTTAGGCACCTTTCCAAAGCCTGCGGACAACCCGCCGCTTACCTTCACCAATTATGATGAGCGTATTCCCGTGGAGCATGGCGCGTTTTTAGCATGGGGAGAGCTGCTTTATGCAAACCCGCTGACCGCCCGGCAGGCATCGGATTATGAACTGAGGCCCGCCCCCGGCAATCCCGACATTCGCCGGGTAATGGACGAGCAGGCGCAGACCGTCGGAAAATGGGAAGCTCAAAAGCGCGTCCCCGATACAAAACGCCTGACATGGTGGTATCCAGATTTCGGCTCCTATGTTCCCAAGGAGTATGTAACCCCGGAGCAACTTGACGTACGGTATCGGCAGGTAGCCGAGCTATCAGCCCGTTCCAAGCAAAAGAAGAATCCAAATCCCCATAGAGGCAGGTAGCACTTTATGCAAGACAGCCATGTTTCTTTTATCGAAAAAGAGCGAGTGCAAGCACTCAACTAAGAACACTCGCACTCTATTTGTAGCCTTTCTTTTAGAAATAAAATATTACTTTCAATCTGATTTACTATTTTGATAAATTCTTCATCGCTTTTCCCAGTCGGGTCATCCAGCCCCCAATCCTCCCTGTGCTTGCAGGGCAGATATGGGCAGGTGACGTTACAGCCCATAGTTATAACAACATCAACCGGAGGGATTTCTGAAAGCATCTTGGAACGCTGCGTTTTTTCCATATCAATTCCGTAAAGCTGCTTCATAAGGCGAACCGCGTCCTGATTAATCTGCGGTTTAGTTTCGGTTCCCGCCGAATAGCTCTCAAACACATCCCCGGCAAGATGTTTGCCCAACACCTCCGCAATCTGGCTACGGCAGGAATTGTGGACACAGATAAATGCGACTTTTACCATGCTTTCCTCCTCACAATGTCAACAGGCGGTCGCCCTTGATTTCCCAGGCATTCCACGCGATCAGCGCACATTTACCGTCCGCATGTTCATCAATACGATTGAGCCATTCTACCTCACTTGCCGCTTTTGCCGCCAGCATGGGATTCGTGGTGTTCGTACCATAAAGGGATTGATTGACCACCCACCATTTGGCGGCAATACCCGCCCGCTTCAAATCGTCCTCCAAACGCAACGCTTCATAAACAGGGGTCGCTTCGGGCAGCGTTACAATAATAACTTCGGTTTCGCCGGATTTCAGCCGGGGCAGCAGCCGCTTTACCGATTCGGGGATTTCGCCCTTGGTGCGTTCTATTTCGTGATTGTAGCTCTGCGTGGACTCCAGCAAAAGCAGAGTGTGGCCGGTGGGGGCGGTGTCGATGACTACCACCTGATCGTCGGCCTTTTCCACCACCTCCGCAAAGGCTCGAAATACGGCGATTTCCTGTGTACAGGGGGAACGCAGGTCTTCCTCCACATAGGCAATATCTTCGTCGCTCATGCCCGACGCGCGGGCCTTGGTCAATACCTCGGACTGATACTTCTTTAGTTCTTCGGCCTCGTCAATGTGGCTCATGGAAACGCCGTTTGTTTCGTCAAGCACAAATTTAAGGTGCGCAGCAGGGTCGGTGGTGGTGAGGTGGACTTTCTTCCCATGCTTTGCAAGGCCCAGCGCGACGGCGGCGGCAACGGTGGTTTTACCAACGCCGCCTTTGCCCATTGTGAAAATGACGCGCTTACCCTCTGCCACAAGTTCGTCTATCACATCGTTCAGTGAGGGAACGCGGGCAGCTTTCAGCGTTTCCGTGTATGCGGACACATGGTCGGTAGTCAACAAGGCGCGCACATTTTCGAGTCCCGTGACGTTATAGGCCCGCAGGGGCACACGATAGCACGGCAACGCCTGCAAGCCCTCCGGCATCGCGGCAAAAGCGGCTCGTTGTTTTTCATACAGGCTGGAAGATAAGGCATCGTTGTGTTCCGTCAGTACGCCGTTGATCACCAGCCTTTGATTGCGAACACCCAATGCGGAAAGCTCGCCGGAGGCCCGTTCCGCTTCTCTGAACGGAGCCATCTCGGGGCGGGAAACGAGAATCAGCGTCGTCAGGTTTCTATCTGCCAACGTCTCCACGGCCTGTTTGTAAATCAATTTTTTATCTTCCAAGCCGGAAAGCTGCCCCAAGCAGGATGCGCCGTGTGTGCTTTCGCTGATGAAATTACTCCATGCGGACGGAAGCTGGAGCATCCGCAAGGTGTGGCCTGTGGGGGCCGTGTCGAAAATAATATGGTCGTACTCCTGCTGTACCTTAGTGTCCGTAATGAAGCTGGAAAACTCATTAAACGCCGCGATTTCCACGGTACAGGAGCCGGAAAGCTGTTCTTCCATATTGGCGAGAACAGACTCAGGCAACTTGCCGCGATATGGCGCAATTACACTTTCCCGATATTCAGCGGCGGCCTGTATGGGGTCGAGGTTCGCCACAACCAAATTTAGCACGTCGGGGATGGGCGTTCCTTTGTTCGTCAGTTCCATCGAAAAGACATCCTGTAAGTTGGAGGCCGGATCGGTACTGATCAGCAGTACCTTCTTTCCGCTGTCGGCAAGGGATACGGCAGTAGCGCAGGCGATGCTGGTTTTACCAACGCCGCCTTTCCCGGTGAAAAAGAGGTACTTCGTCAGGGGAACCGTCAAGGGATGAAAAAAATCCATCAGCAGTCGCCTCCCTTGCAATCGCAGCCGCCCGATTTCTTCCGGGTGATTTTTACCGTTGCAGGCTTGCTCTGCTTTGCCAGTATATTGTCAGGAAGGTCAAGCAGCTTCGTAAATTCCTCATTGGTTGGGTATCGGCCCGTGATAACAATTTCCCCGTCTACCATAACGGCGGGCAAGCCCTCCGGCCCCTTTTCATTGATATAGGCGTTGATGGTTTGATCGGTGATAAACGCCTGCGGTGCGCTGCTGAGATTGAAGCGGTCAACGGCCACTCCGTGCTTTTTTAGTGTGTCCAGCACAGTAGAAATACGCAGCAGCTCGGGATCGACACCCACGCCGCAAAGCCCGGTCGAGCAGCACATAGCGGGTTCAAATATTTTCAGTTTCTTCATAACAGACAACTCCTTTTATAATAATGACTTTTCCGCCGAAGCAATAAAAATACTGATGGCGGCGCTGTCGCAGGATTCACAGGAATCACAACAGCATTTTTCATTTAAATCATCAACCTGTATCTCGGAAAGACCGGCATTGGCAAGCCATTCCCGGATGTCAGAGCGTTCAAAACCAAGCCAGACATCAAACTGTTCCGTTCGCAAAAACTCATGCTCATGCCGGTCTAAATCGGCTATCACCATTTTGCCGCCCGGTTTTAATATCCGTGTCATTTCTGAAATGGCCTGCCCCGGATTTTCAACGTGATGCAGAAACATATTCGCCATCACATAGTCAACGCTTTCGTTCTCCAAAGGCAGCGTATAGGCATCAGCCTGTAAACAGATGATTTGGCCGCTTGAACCGAACTTCCGCTCCAATACGTCCAGCATTTCCTGCGACTGGTCTATCGCTATGACACGGAGCTTTCGATTGAGTAATTCTTGGGTGACAAAGCCTGTGCCCGCGCCGATATCCGCGGCGATTGTGCCCACCTTTACCTGAGCCGCGTCGCACATTTTCTCCCGGATGCTATCGGAGAAAAAGGCTTGCCGTATCGTATCCCATTGGTCTGATGTGGCGTCAAAATATTTTTTACTGTTCAATGGCCGATTCTCCTTCCGATGGAAACCAATGACGGGTTTTGTTGATAAAACGCACCAGCAGCAGCATGACCGGAACTTCTGTCAGTACGCCGACCGTGCAAGCGAGCACGACCGGAGAATCGGGGCCGAAAAGAGCAATCGCCACCGCCACCGACAATTCAAAAAAGTCCGAGGCTGCGATCAACGAGGCCGGAGCCGCTATGTTATGCGGCTGCTTCGTCCATCTGCATAGCAGATAGGTGAAGTTGGCAGAAATCACGTTTTGTAAAATCAGCGGAACGGCAATCAGCAAGACGTACACAGGCTGTTCTACGATAATGTCACCCTGGAAAGAAAAGATAATGACCAAGGTGAGAAGCAATCCTAAAGTCGTAATACCGTCAAACTTGGGAACAAACTTTTCATTGAAATACTTTTCGCCCTTTTTCCTGATTATCAGGAATCGCGTGAGCGCGCCGCCGGCCAACGGAACAACTACAAATAGGATGATGGAAAAGACAAGCGTATCCCAGGGAATATGAACGTCATTCACGCCGAGCAATAACTGCACCAGCGGAACAAACAGCACGAGAATCAGCAGATCGTTGACCGAAACCTGTACAAGCGTATGCGCCGGATCGCCTTTTGTGAGATTGCTCCACACGAATACCATAGCGGTGCAGGGCGCGGTTCCCAATAATACGGCTCCTGTCACGAAATCCTGTGCCAAATCCGCTGGGAGGAAAGCTTGGAATATAACTTTAAAAAACAAGGTTGCCAGCCCAAACATAAGGAAAGGCTTGATGACCCAACTGCTGCCGCTGGATATGAGGATGCCCGACGGGTGCTTCCCGACATTCCTGATGGATTGAAAATCAATCTTCATCATCATGGGATAGATCATAATCCAAATCAGGACAGCGATGGGGAGATTCTGACCCGCGAATTGGAACTTCTCCAAAATCGCAGGGATACCCGGAAGGAATTTCCCGATCAGGATGCCCCCCGCCATACACAGCAAAACCCAGATGGTCAGATATTTTTCAAAGAAACCGATCCCTTGCGGTTTTTGTTCGCTCATATTGCGTTACCCGCTTTCTCCTGAAGCTCTGTTTTGTCCTTGCAGGCTTTGGCAGAAAAATATGCTTCCAGATTAGCGGGAAACTGATATGCTTCCTGCTCCGGCCCGCCCTGCTTCGGGCTATAGACTTCCCGGAGGATGGCGTCTACAATAAGCTCTTTGGGCGGCGCGGAGTATTCAATACCATTGTATACCCAAACGCGGCAGTCAACGGTATCTCCGCAAAGTGTTCCGCAGTCCTCGCAAACCGACTCCTTTAATTCAACAATGTCATTTCCGTTTACGCGAATGGTGGGAGAGCTTATAAACTGATATTGGATCGCCAACTCCCTCGTGGTAATGTTCACCTTATTTACCTTGACCTCATATCCGGCTGCGCTTAATACAACGGCAACGCTGGAAACCGCTTCGTCCAGAGTTTTTTCTGTATCCTGACACCTGCCGCAGACGGTCGTGTCCAGATAAAGAAAATCAATGACTATCGCCTTTTTCGACTGTGGCTGCCCACAACAATTTTCAGACGAACAGCAACATTTACTCATTTTCATCACATCCTTTGCAGCAGTTCGCAGCTTCCTTACAGATGCAGTTTTCTTTATCAGAGGTGATATCGCAGAAAAACTGCTTTGTTTTGCTGATGGTATCCGCATCCAGCGAGTAATACGTCCATTTGCCTTCCTCTCTGCCTTTGACAAGCCCGCACTCACACAGGAGTTTCATATGATGGGACAGAGTAGATTGAGACATTTCAAACTTCTCCAAAATCATGCAGGCGCAAAGCTCACCACAGGAGAGCATATCCACAATCATAGCTCTTTTGGGATCGCCCAGCGCCTTAAACACTTTTGTATATTCCAAATACTTTTCCATATTGGCACCTCAAATCTAAATACTTCGATATGGCTATTATATGCACCAAATCGAAATGTGTCAATATGAAATTGCATTTTCCATGAAAAAGGCACTCGCAAATGAAATCCCCCGTGCCTGGACAGCAGCGCCTACGGTGCTGCTGTCCGCGCAAGCACGGCATTTGTAGCACAAATGCCCGCTTGTTAGGGGAAACCCCTAAAACCCCGCACCACACGAAAACGCGTCTCAATTTGAGACGCGTATATTTTTTGCCCGGAAAGGAGGAAAACCGCCGTGCGTAAGCGCAATCATCCCGTCAGTATATGGCTGTCGGACAGTGAGCATGACCACCTGAAAGAGCAGGCGGAGCTGGCCGGACTGCCCGTTGACCCATTCGTGCGGGCGCTCATTCAGGGCGTCAATCTGCGGCCCCGTCCCCCGGATACCTACCCCGCGCTGCTTCGGGAGCTGTCGGCCATTGGCAATAATGCCAATCAAATTGCGCATATCGCCAACGGCAGAAAGGACATTTCCCCGGAGGAAGTGGCCGAAGCTCTCCGTCTGATCCGGCAGGCGTGGCGGCTGGTGAAGGACGCATTCTAATGGCCTACACCAAAATCTTAGTCATACATAACCGGCTTGACAAGTGCCTGAGCTACGCCATGAACGAGGAAAAAACCTCTCTGTCCGCAGCCATCGACTACGCCCTCAACCGGGACAAAACAGAAACCACCTGTTTTGAAACCGCCATCAACTGCGAGTTGGAGGTTGTTTACCACGACATGATGGAAACCAAGCGCCGCTGGGGAAAGGACTTAAAACCCCGCATACAGGGCTATCACATCATCCAATCCTTTGTCCCCGGAGAGGCCACGCCGGAACAGGCCCATGCCGTGGGCGTTGAATTCGCGTCACGGCTGCTGGGCAGCAAATACGAGGTCATCGTAACCACCCATCTGAACAAGGCACACCTGCATTGTCACGTCGTTTTCAATTCCGTTTCCTTCATGGACGGCAGGATGTACCGCAACAATTTCCGGGACTACTTCGGCGGCGACGGCGTGGGCATTCGAGGCACCTCCGACGCCGTGTGCCGGGAGCATGACCTGTCCGTGATCGAGCCGTCCGGCGGCAAGGGTAAGCAGTACAGCGAGTGGCAGGCGGAGAAGTCCGGCAAGCCCACTGTGCGGGATCTAGTTCGCCGGGATATCGACTCGGTGCTGGCGCAGGCCCTTACCTACAAATCCTTTCTGGAAGGACTGCAACGGCTGGGCTATTCCATAAAATCTGGCCCCAACGTCAAGCACACCGCCGTCCGGCCATCGTGGGGAGAAAAAAACATCCGTCTGGACAGTCTCGGGGACGGCTACACCACGGAGGGCATCAAGACCCGGCTGGCCTCCGCCCGTTCCGGCGAAGCGCCGCCCAAGGCCCCGAAGCCAAGCGTTCAACAACCGTATCCGTGGCGTATTCTCCCCGGAAAGCGGTATACCGCCCGAAGCGGCGTACCCCGCCATCCCCAAAAGCTCAAGGGCTTCCGCGCCCTGTATTTCAAGTACCTGTATCTGCTGGGTGCCGTCCGAAGCAGCCGTCCGCAAGTACGGGCGTCTACTGTACTGCGGCAAGACCTGATTCAGTTTAACCGCTACAAGCAGCAATTTCTGTATCTCATGAAAACCCGCATCGAGACGGCGGGCCAGCTCTCCATGCAGTACGACGCCCTGCAAGCGGAAATCGACGCGCTGACCGACCACCGCGCCGAGCTGTATAAACAACAGCGCCGGTATGGACGCAACGAGGATGTTGCCTCAGAAATCGCCAGCATCACCGAACGTCTGCGGAGCCTGCGCCGGGAGCTGAAGCTGTGCGTCCACATCGAGGGGGATATCCCCAAGGTGGAAAGCCGCATTCAGGCCGTGCGGGATACGGAAGGACAGGACAGGCAAAAGACGCTTGAACAAACGAAACAGCGTTCCGCGCCGGAACACGGCGCACGGTAATTGAACGGAAAGGAGCCTCCAGAATGAAAGAAGTTACGCCGCCCTCGCACGGTCCTCCCGGAAATGCGTCTCAGTTTGAGACCTATTTCCAATGGACACGTTTCCATTGCTTAGAACGCGCCGAAATGGTATAATAATGTAGTAATAGGAAGAAGGTGAGCAGCACGAAACAGGATGCTCTTTTTAAGAAAATAGACCGCTATTCCGAGGTCATTCGGAACCATCGTCCTCTCTCGGCCGACGAGATCAAGGAGCTGGACGCATACTATAAAATCGGCGTGACCTACAGCTCCAACGCCCTTGAAGGTAACTCCCTGACCCTCTCGGAAACAAAGGTGCTTCTGGAGGACGGTATCACCGTGGGCGGCAAGCCAATCCGGGACTGCTACGAGGCTACCGGCCACGCGCGGGCTTATGATTTCATGCTGGAGCTTGCCCGGAGTGCCAACTTTACCTTTTCCGAGGACGGCATCAAGCGCCTGCACTACCTGTTCTACAATGGCATCGACCCGGAAAAGGCCGGGCAGTACCGCACCG
>Ga0316604_10001101_pt1 | contig 25852 bp, 23 predicted proteins | sample OWC_soil_day20_C_FD_207650 | JGI IMG/M metagenome (GOLD analysis project Ga0316604, IMG submission 207650) | Wetland soil microbial communities from Old Woman Creek delta, Ohio, United States - OWC_soil_day20_CT | ecosystem: Environmental > Terrestrial > Soil > Wetlands | place: USA: Ohio...
TTTCTTCACCTTTTATATAGCCCATACACTCACCTTCTCAATCAGCATTTGACTATATTTTAACATATTTGTAGTTTTATGTGAATTTTAACCACTTTTCACACAGTCTGACAGGTTCCTTGTCCCAGAAATAAGCGTGTTGCAATGCTTGTTTAACGGATGATTCCAACAGAAAACAGCAGGGGAAGGAGGACAATTGCGCGTAAATGTTTATTTATACTGATATTGTTGCGGATTTTGCCTGTGAGATGTGCGGCACCTGCTGTAGTAATCACTGGCAGGTAACCCTGGATGAAACTAGTTACCGCCGCAATCAGGCATTGTTTGGCAGTGCTGGACGCCAGGCTGAATTTGATCAGGCATTTATCAAGCTGCAAGAGGCGGCCGGCTATGGTGAATATGCTTATATTGCCAAGCAAGATGGCGGCAGCTGCTGGTTTTTGGATAACAGCAATTGCTGCCGCCTACATAAGGAAGCTGGGCACCATCATCTTGACGCGGTCTGCCAAACCTATCCGCGTTACCCGATGAGCAGCTCGCGGGGCATTGAATTGACACTTAGCTTTAGCTGTCCAGCTGTATTGAAACTGGCTGACCGAGAACAGCCAATTGCTATCATAAAAGAAAAACAACCGCCTACTATTTTTCCTGAGAAAAACTATGCGGTTGAGGTTTACCCACAGCAACATCGGCCATGGGAACCACTATACTATTACTTTGAACTCGAAACTCATTTTATTGATATATTGCAATGCCGGAATCTGAAAATCGAGGAACGTCTGGCATTTTTAGCGGAAATAGTAAGAGGTATTAATTCTCTGCCACAAGACGAAACAATTGGTCGGGAACTTACCGCCTTATTTAATCACAATTATGATTTCATGGATAAGCTGGCAACTGACAAGCCGGCAGAGAAGCTTGAGCAGGGATCCTTTTTGCTGGAAAATTTCCTAGTCAATTTTATCTTTCGAAAACCCTTTTATATTTACGGTTTTGAAAAAACGCTGCAACTACTTACTAACATGTGGCAGCAAATTAATAACAGTCCCAATATTGCCGCAGCCATCATTCAAATTGAACTTCAATATGGTCATGACCGTCAGTCCTTGCTAAGAAAATGATCTGGGACAAAGGGACAGGTTATCTGTCCCAAAAAGAAGTGATATATTGGATTTGAGGTGATTTAATGCCAAGGCAAGCCAGGAAGAAAAGTGAGAGTGGAATATACCATCTAATGGTTCGAGGTATTAATAAGCAAAGTATATTTGAAGAGGATGATGACAGGCAAAGGTTTCTCCAAACGCTCGGACATTATAAAATGCTAAGTAATTACTTGTTATATGGCTATTGTCTGATGGATAATCATGTTCATTTGCTGATAAAAGAGACGAACGAACCCCTAGCGCAAGTGGTAAAACGAATTAGCAGCAGCTATGTGCATTGGTATAATCAAAAGTATGAGAGATGTGGGCATTTATTTCAAGAACGATTTAAAAGTGAAGCAGTAGAGACAGAAGAATATTTTCTTACCGTGTTGCGTTATATCCATCAGAATCCAATAAAAGCAGGGATTATCCCTGCTTTTGGAGAGTATTTATGGAGCAGTTATCACGAATATGTTAAAAATCCCAGAATTACTGATGTGGAGTTTGCCTTATCGATTTTTTCAAATGATAAAACAGACGCGATAAACCGCTTCAAGAAATATACTAATGAAATGAATAGCGATAAATGTTTGGATTACGCGGAAAAAGATACTATAGCGGATAAAATCTTAATTGAGTATTTAGATGAATTGGATATTGCATCCATTCCAGAGTTGCATAAGTTAACCAGAGGGCAACGTGATGATGTAATACGGCAACTGAAAAAAATCGAAGGCATCACGCTACGACAAGTAGCTAGAGTGACTGGGATACCCAAAAGTACGATTGAGAGAATATAAACTGGGACAAGGAACCTGTCCCCTTGTCCCAGTTATTTTGGTTGGGGTGATTCGAGATGGATGCTGCCGGAGGCGGTGCCGAACAAGCTCTCGATCATTTTTTCGGCAATGGATAGTTTGTTTTTCATAACTTGGGGATTGGCTTCATGGCCAAATTCTGTCGGAGAACTGGCTTCCAGCAGCGCGGCCATGATGCCGCCGAAGAAAGCGAGGGTTTCTTCCATGTGGATGACCTTTGTCAGGCCGGCCTGGTTGCACTCCTCCAGGAGTTGCGAGAGCAGTGGATTTGTGATGACAATGGTTTGCCGCCATAATTTATTGATCAACAGCCCCTGATCTTCTTTGTATAAAATCTTGCAAATTAGTCCGGGTTCGCCAAAATAGCTTAACTTGTAAAACAGATTGATAAATAACTGCAGTTTTTCCAACAGATTGTTTGAAGTAAAGGCCTGAACTTCGGCAATCATGCGCTGGACGTGGCGGCTGAGAATAGCCTCGACGATAGCTTCTTTTGAAGGAAAATAGTAGTAAAAGGTCCCTTGCGCTACTTGGATGCTTTTGACAATGTCCTGCACGGTTGTATTTTGATACCCCGCAGCCAGAAATAATTCCAGCGCGGTATCCATTAGTTCGTTTTGGCGTACCTGCGGGTCTTTGGTGATTCTAGTAATAGAAAACACTCCTTGTAATATAAACTGCCTCAGTTAAATTCTAGAATAAAGTAAAAATATTGTCAATGAAGGTGGATTTTAGACTGGTTAAATCGCTCAGGATAGAGTGTTTTAGCGATTTTTTCGAGAGCAGCGATAGTGCGCAAACCGCCGTTGTTTACTGTAAAAAATGGCAGGTGGATGATATTGCCTTGCTCAATGGCGCGCATACTTCGCAGCTCGCTGATTGCCTGTAAAGTAGTGATTGCTTCCTGGTCGGTAAGGTCTTTGTTATTACTTTTGGGATTTGTTGAGACAAATAGAATGAAGTCAGGATCGTAGGCCAGTACTTGTTCGGCCCCGACGATGGAAGTGTGGGTGGTGCCGATATGCTGACCGCCGGCAATAGCGATTAAGGAGCTAATAAGATAACTGCTATCATAAAGCGAAAACTTGCCGTCTGCCTGCATTTGCAGGACCAAGACGGTTTTTTTGTGAGTAATGCCGCGCACTGCTGTTTCCACGCGGGCGACACGGGTTCGATAGTCAGTTAAATACTGATTGGTTTTGGCGGTTATGCCAAAGATGCTGCCAATATCGGCAATGCTGGCGTAAACGGTGTTTTCCAGCGTTAGTTTGTCCTGATGCAATGCGCTTGGCAGGATATAGGTGGCAACACCGCGTTCTTGCCAGCTTGCAATATTACCAAAGACTTGATCGCTGAAATGATGGGGCCAGCTTATTATCATATCAGGTTGCAGTTCAAACATTTCCTCTTGGGAAGGAGCATAACGAGCCTGCATAAGGGGAAGCTTGGCATATTTTTCGGTCAGTCGGTCAAGCGGCTGGCCATATAGGGCAACTGTCGACAGAATCCGGTTTTCAAGCCCGAATTCCAGCAGAAGTTCGGTTGCTCCCGGATGTGTGATGACCACCCGGCTGGGGATTTGTTGATAGGTATAGACTGACGGCTGGCCGTTGGCGTCAAAATTAGTGAGAGTTACCGGTGGTGTTTGTGTAGTAAGAGACGCTGCGGTAGACGAAAGCCTAAGCCTGGGAGGAGCCTGTGAAGGACTGCTGCAGCCTGTCGCGGCTATCGCCAAAAAGCAAGTTAGTAAGAATGTAATAGTCTTGCGCACTCCTGTGGGCATTTTTTTCGTCTCCTTATGCATACCGGTGGATGGGGTGATAGGTTATTGCCAAATAGCCGGTGTCCGGGTTTTCTCTGATGTCACAGTCAATTTCATATACATCCTGCACTAAGGCCGGGGTTAAAATTTCTTTGGGAAGGCCGCTGGCCACTAGTTGTCCGGCCTTCATTACATACAATTTGTCACAGTACATGGCTGCCAGGCTAAGATCATGCAAGGCGGCAAGAACGCCGATATTCAGCGACTTTACAATGCTGAGCAATTGCAACTGATATTTAATATCCAAGTGATTGGTGGGTTCATCCAAAACCAGCAGTTTGGGCTGTTGGGCCAAAGCTCGGGCCAAAATTACGCGCTGTTTTTCCCCACCGGAGAGTGTGGCAAAGCTGCGGTCGGCATACGCTTCCAGACCTACTTTGGAGATAGCCTCCAGGGTAAGTTCATAATCACTGCGGTTATTGGTAGTAAGCAGGCTCTTATGGGGAGTGCGTCCCATCATAACCATATCTAAAACGGTGAAATCAAAATTAATGTTATTAAACTGGCCCACAACGGCCATTTTTTTTGCCGATTCAGCCGGTTTGATTTTTTTGTATTCGGTACCATCGAGCAGCAGTGCGCCGGAAGTAGGTTCAATTACCCGGTAAATGGTGCGCAGCAAGGTCGATTTGCCACTGCCGTTAGGACCGATAATTCCAATAAACTCGCCGGCTTTGGCTTCAAGTGAGACATCCTGGATAATGGTTTTTTGACTAAGTGTCACATTGATATTTTTTAATGATAAATCCATGATTCTCCCTCCTTATTTACCAACAAAGCCGAGTGCGTTTTTGAACAAAACATACATGAAAAAAGGTGCGCCGATTAGTGAAGTAATGATGCCGATTGGCATCTCACCTGACGGCAGCGCGGTGCGGGCTAAGACATCGGCCCAGAGAAGCAAGAGGGCACCTGTCAGCATGGATGCAGGCAGCAGCCGCCTATGATCAGAACCAACAAAGCCGCGGACAATATGGGGAATGATTAGGCCAACAAAGCCGATAATGCCACAGGAGGCCACAATCAGGCCGGTGACTAGGGCGGTAACTAAAATGACGCTGCGACGCACAGTGTGTAACGAAATACCCAAAGTGGTTGCTGCTTCTTCGCCAAGCAGTAAGGCATTAAGATTGCGTGACTGTGCGAAAAAAAAGATAAAGCAGAAAAATACTCCGGCAGCCGGCAATAGGATGCTATTCCATTTAGCAGAAGCTAGCGACCCCATTGTCCAAAAAGTTACGCTGCGTATGCCTTCGGCGTTACTGGCCATATAAATAATGAAATTAGAAAATGCGAGAAATAATGCATTGGCAATGGTTCCTGCCAATACCATTTTGACGGTGGACAACTGGCCGCCCATCCCGGCCAGCGCCATAACCAGCAAGGCGGCGGCGAGGGCACCGAGAAAAGCCCAGAATTCTGTTGGTAAACCCGTTAATAATCCGGATGAACTAAGCAAAATAGAAAAGGTGGCGCCCAGGGAGGCGCCGGCAGATATACCCAGAATATACGGGTCAGCCAGAGGATTTTGTACTGAGGCTTGCATGGCAGTTCCGCACATCGCCAGGCCTGCGCCGGCAATTACAGCCAGCAGCACCCGGGGGAAGCGCAGCTGCCAGATGATATCTATATGAGCGCGCGTGGTCTGGGTAACAATATCGCCAATATTGAGATGAAACAGTTTGAACAGGAGAATCCGCAAGGCCTCTGCGGGGGCAATGGCTACCGGCCCCATACAGACTGCCAGTAGTATGGATACGAGAACACCGGCGGTCAAGGCTGTTGTCCAGCCGAGAAAAATTCGCTGGCTACGAATTGCTTGGTCAAACGAAAAAGTTTGTGGTACTTGTACTTGCTGCATATAGTATGATCTCCTAATTAGTTTTGTCTGTACTGTGTTATGCGATCTGGGAAGTACAGAGCCGGGCGTATAAGCCGCCGGTGGTCAGCAACTCTTCATGAGAGCCCTGTTCCACAATTTTTGCTTCATTAAGGACAATGATCTTATCGGCCCGGCGTACTGTGGAAAGACGATGGGCGATGACGATCAGGGTGCGGCTGCCGGCAAGCTGCTGGATAGCCTGTTGAATTTTCTTTTCGGCTTCAAGGTCTATCGCAGCCGTGGCTTCATCCAGGATGAGTATAGGGGTGTCGCGTAAAAGTGCCCGGGCAATGGCCAGCCGCTGTTTTTGGCCGCCTGATAAGAGTACTCCTTTTTCGCCTACCAGGGAATCATAGCTTTGCGGCAAAGTTACAACAAAGTCATGAATATATGCCTGTTTGGCAGCATTTACAATTTCTTCCCGGGTTGCATCCTGTTTGCCAAAAGCAATGTTATCGGCAATAGTGCCGTTAAACAGGAATATATCCTGGGAAACTACGCTTAGCTGATTGCGCAGCGAGCTAACCGCGATATCGCGCAGATCGACGCCGTCAAGTGTAATCCGGCCGGCTGCAGGGTCATAAAAGCGGGTAATGAGTGAGGCCAGTGTGGTTTTGCCTACGCCGGTCGGACCGACAAAAGCCACCATTTCTCCCGGCTTTATTTCAAAAGAGATATCTTCTAGTACCGGAGCGTATCTATCATAATTAAAGCCCACATTTTCAAAAGCAAAATGTCCCTGCGCGGTTGTCAGATGGATGGCAGTTGGTTTATCGTTAATTTCCGGATTGGCATCCAGCAGAGAAAAGACACGTTTGGCGCCGGCCACAGCCTGAAGCAGGCTGTCAACTGAGGCGACCAAGGTGGCTATCGGAGCATAAAACAAACTGAGATACAACAGAAAACGTATAATATCTCCCACGCTGAGAACACTTTCTAACGCCATGATGCCACCAAAACCAACAACAATCACTGTGCCCAGTGATAAGATGCCCTCGACCATGGGATGATAAGTCCCGCTGAGCCAGGCAACACGCATTACTGCATCCCGCCATTTATAGGTTTGTGAACGGAAAGATTCGACTGCGCTGGACTGACGGTTAAAAAGTTGAATCTCCTTTAAACCGGTAAGATTATCTTGCAGCACGGCATTCATATCGCCCAAACAGGCTTGATGCTGACTATAGGCGGGATAAATACGTTTGGTATAGTATAGGCTGAAAGCAATCATAAAAGGCACTGGAATAAAGGTCAGCAGAGTCAGCCAGGGATTAAGCACCACCAACAAAATGGCAACGCCAATTACAACGAGCACACTGCTGAGGATATTAGGAATGGCATGGGCAATAAGCAGCTCAAACTGCGCGGTATCGTTAATCACCTGACTCATAAGCTGACCTGTTTGTTTGTCGCTGTAATAGCCTAAGGACAGTTTTTGCAAATGGTCATACACTTTGACGCGCATGTGGGCAACAATGCTCCAGGCCGCATAATGCGCCCAATAATCACTGGCCAGACGAAAAACGGCTCGCAACAGATAGCTGACCAAGAGTAGCATTGCCAAATTGCGTACCTGAGGGATGTCAGCTTGACTAAAACTTCCGCTTGTGAGTAAATCAATTAAATCGCTGATTAGACTGGGGCCAATCAGATTGATGGCTGTATATATAACAATACTGGCAGCCGCGCCAATAAGTAACCAGTAATATTTCTTTGCTTCGTAAAGTAATCGTACAATATGTTTCATAACATGTGTCCTCTCCTCGGTTAGTGAGGCTGATTTCGTGTCAGACAGGATTAGTGTAAGCGAAACGATACCGGCAGTGTGGAGTAGCAAGTTATAGCCCGGCCACTGCTGCGGTCTTTGGCCGGAATAAACCGCCATTGCTCGACCGCATCGACGGCGGCATCATCTAATAAGGGATAGCCGGAAGAACGAACAACGGATACTTCACCAGGACGGCCGTTTTCTAAAATTTGCACCTTCAGTACCACTGTACCTTGCTGGGCTGCCTGGCGGGCTACACTGGGATAACTAGGCTCTGTTTTGCTTAAAATGCCTGGGGCGATAACGCCACGTGGACTGCCACTGCCGTTACTGGCTGAGGCGGTGCCGCCGGCGGATGGGCCTGCAGGGACGGTAGTGCCGGTTTCATTACTGCCGCCAGTAGCCGGAACTTCGGCAGCTACCATTGACAGCGCACCGGTTGAAGCAACTACCGGTGTAGTACTGGATTGCTCAGGAACGGTAGCAGGTGTGGGGGTTGGAGCAGATTGTGATGCCGGCAGGTGCGGTGAAGTTGCTGCTGCAACTTGGTTGTCCTGAAATGCTTGCGGCTCTGGTGCACTAGACAAGTCCAGCTCAATATATTGTTCGAGGACCGGTGGGGCAGCAATTAAGCGAGTTACCAGATAACCTGAGCCGGCGACAAGCAAGACATGCAATAGGAGAGAAGTTGTTATGGCTTTGCGCCAGCGCGGTTGTAAGTGTAACATGTCAATTACCTCGTTTTAGTTCGCTTGCTAGAGCGATGCGGCGGGCGCCTGCCAGCTTAATTTCATCCAAAGCGGCAACCACCTTTTCATAATTGGTTTGCTTATCGGCACGCAGGGTAAATACGGTATCAGGCTGCTGGTTGAGAGCGGCAGTAACGCGTTTAGCCAATAGTGGCAAGGCGATTTCTTCCTGTTCAAATACAATTCGCCCATCCTGCAATACCGTGATATTGACACTTTGTGCTTTATCTTGCTGGACGGCTGCTGCCTGAGGTAGATTAACCGGTATGGTATGCTGTTCCACCATGTACAGGGTGCTCATCATAAAAAAGACCAGCAGAAAGAAGATAATGTCAATCATCGGAATGATCATTAATTGCGGCTGGCTTTCCACCCGCAAGCTACGCAATTTCATGGTTTTCCCTCCGGACTGTGCGCTTAGGGGATAATGCGTAGAGCAATTGTGTGTTTACCTGCTCCATATCGGTTATTAAAAGATCTACCCGATGGGAAAAGTAGGTGTGCATAATCATGGCCAGAGCAGCGACACTCAAACCGGAAGCAGTTGCCACCAAAGCCTCGCCAACGCCGCCGGTAATGGCCATAGGCTGGCCGGCCTGGACATTGAATACGCTAAAAGAGCTAATCATGCCAATTACTGTTCCGAGTAACCCGAACAGCGGGGCCAAAGTTACAATCGCGCTAAGGAAATTCAAGTATTCACGCAGACGGGCAGCCAGCAATAAGGTTGCCGCTTCTAACGCGCCTTCGGCAGAATTGCCTTTTTGATAAGCTGATAAGCCCTGGAAAGCTATTTGTGAAATGGCTGCCGGGGTTTTTTCGCAAAACTGGATTGCTTCTGCCAAACGTTGGCGCTCCAAAAGCGGTTTTAGGCCGGCAATAAAGGCGGAAGCATCTGTATTCATATTTCGGTAGTAGATAAAGCGTTCAACCGCGATAGAAACCACTGCCAACGAACATAGCAGCAGCAGATACATAACCGGTCCGCCTTTCTGAAAAATAGTGATTGCCTGTAGTAATGACTCCATGTTTTATCCTCCAATCAATTAGGGCCTACAATTTATATTTGAGGCCAATATAAAAAATGCGTGCTGGCGAACTGCCCGAGTTCGGGAACATATTCGAATAGCTGTCGCTTGTTTCAGAAACTTCATGTATGTATGAAATTACGATCAATGACTGACGACAGTCAGTCATTGATCATAAAAATAATGCCTGCAAACGATAACCTCCTTCAATTGATAAGCTGATGAGACTTACGACTATCCTATATAATTACAAAACAAGCAGTAAGAATGAAAATCATTATCAATGAAAATTATAGTGGCTTTTTCTAGATTGGTCAATACCTTTTTACGAGAAATTTTGGTATTGTATTAGGCGCCGGTGTAAGTAAGCGCGGTTTAGTAATCAGATAAAAACAATGCTCCCTCAATAGAATGAAGCTCTGTTATTATGGCACAGAGCTTCATTCTATTTGGGGGTTATTTTTTATATAGAGTATAGTTGCTTACAGTAATGCCGTTACGGTCGATAAACTTAATATGAATAGGCTTGTTAAAGTTTAAATTTGCCCGGTCAATAGTAATAACGTCATTGGTAATGGTTGATAGTGGTGGTGCTTTCTCCACCGGACTCTTTATTCTGAGGGTGACAACTAAATCGTTATTTGTTTGCACCACTTTTTCAATACCAATTCCATACCCTGTGCTGCCTACATATCCAATATGTGCATAGAGTGCAAATTGTCGTTTGAAATCAATAGAAGCCGCTTTGCCGATAATGATGCTTGGGAGCTCTGTAATAGCTGTTGATTCTGGTTGGGCCAGGAGAACACCAACTTTCATATCAGCGGGGTAAGTGCTTTGATTCCACGACCAGCCGGTAAAAGCGTCAGTACTATACAAGGTTTGCCTAGCGGCATTTCCGACCGGAGCGGTAGCGGCTTGGTAGCCGTAGAAGCTGGCCGGACGATAGGTGGCAGGATATTTGCTGTTGCCAATTCCACGAATCGCGGCAATAACCCAGTTGTTCTCGTTCCTTTCTAAATCAACCTTAAAGGTTTGGCCCCTCGTATTTACTTGAACAATGGCTTTGTCACTGGATATTGACAATAACGTGAAGTTATCTGTGTATGCATCAAAGCCGAAGGTGGTTGCACTGGTCTTTACAACTCCTACCGGATCACCAAAATCAACGCTGTCATTTCCATGAGTGCCGGTTATGACTTCGGTTACACTGGTAACTTTCCAAGCGCCATCTGTCAGGTTAAGGCGCACTTTGAATGTTTTGCCTTTGCCGGTGTGAACCAGGACTACTGCTTCAGATGTACTGCTCCATTGCAATGAAAACCTGTCATGTGTAGCGTCGAATCCGTAGGAACCGGCAACTGCCTTTACGGCGTTTACCGGCGAAGAAGCATGTTGTAGCCTGGAAGACTCGTCAGTATTGTCATGATTTTTCATAATATCGGCAGCAGCATTAGCGCCAAGCTCGCTACTAGCCTGTTCAGCTGCTGGCAGAGGATTTGCTGTAGATTCAGGTGAGGGGGCAGAGACTGGCGGAGTTTCAGCAGCCTGAACTTTGGAGAGTGGAAGTCCTGGCAGCATTGCCGAGGAAACAACTGCAGCGCCAGCAAGAGCGGCTACTAGGCGTTTGTATCGGCGGTAAGCACTTTTTCTCCGACTAGAGTGCCTCATGATAACACGCTCCTTTCTATATCAATTTTTATTGTTATTGTCTGCGAAAATAAAGCGTTCTAGCCCTGCCAGTTTTTGGCGAATGCTTTTAAGAAATTGAATTTATTTGTTGAAAATGGCAGGAATTTAACAAATAAGGTAGAAAAATATTTTGTTTATGCTAGTACGATGCGATTTTTTACATGGCAAGAAAGGTCGGGGTTATCATCAGGGTGGTTAGTTGGGATGAGTTTTGCGCCGAATTGCAGCAGGATTGCAAACTATTTCTCTTTATATTAGGCGTTTTCTGCTTGTTCCGTATGGGCTTTATTGCAGTAATGCATTCGTTTTTGGGTGAAGCAGTGACGATAAAGGATATTGCTTCCGCGTTGTATTATGGTCTAAGGATTAGTTTAAAAAGCGCCGGTTTGCTGGTATTGGTGCCGTTGGTTTGCTGCACCGGGCTGCGGTTGTTTTTTCCCTGGAAGAAACTTAGTCATTTGCGCTTTTATTTGGGTGTACTTTATATTACCGTGCTTAGTTTTCTGTTTCAGGCGCGTATTCCGTATTATCAGGAATTTCGTATGGCCTTCAACCAATTGTTGTTTAACACGCTCAATGATGATGTTGATGCTATTTTTCATACGGTTGTCGAGCAGTACAATTTGCCTGTCCGGATACTTGTTGCCGGAGTAATCGCACTCTTGTTGTGCAAGGTGCTGAGATGGTGGTTGACTGCGAAACCCTTCCGGTTTCCTAGGCTGCCCAAATGGTATCAGAATATTGTCTTGCGGGCGGCGCTGCTGGTGGTAATGTATTATCTGGCTATTTTTGTCCGGTTTGGCGGCACAATGACCTATGCATATAATATCGACTGGGAAAATTCCGGGGTTACCAAAGACCAACTGCTCAATGAAGCGATTTTGGACGATGTGCAGGCATTATACCGGGCTTATGTCTTACATGAGCGGGTATCTTCTTCGACCGGCCTGGAACTGGAACCGGCACGAATGACTGAATATGGCAATTATCTGGCAGGGTCTCCGGTGAATTCGGTTAAATTAGATGATTATTTGCGTAAGCAAGTTGTAGCGGGAACCGACGCGCCACCACGGCAGGTATTTCTCATTATTGCCGAAAGTTATGCTAATTGGCCGCTGCTCCCAAAGTATAGTAATCTTAATATTGCCAATGGTATGAAGGACATAATTGCACAGGAAGATGCAGCCTATGTTCCTAACTTTTTGCCAAACGGTATGAGTACTATTTCCGGTATCATGGGAATAGTGACTGGTTTGGCGGAAGCCAATCTATATTTGAACTGTCTGCCGGAATCGTACAAAGAACCGTATTCTACGGCACTGGCTCCCCAGATGAAACGGCTTGGGTACAGCTCTGATTTCTGGTATGCAGGACCGGCGTCCTGGGAGAAAATCAAGGATTTTACGCTGGCACAGGGGTTTGAGGCGTTTTACGGCATGGGCGATTTCCCCGGTCAAAGCGGTAATGTCTGGGGCTCTAATGACGGAGATTTGTATAAAGCTGTGTTAGGGCAAGTCAATGATGAGAAACCGGGGTTTCATGTGATTGTTACGGTATCTAACCATTCGCCATATACGGTCGATTTGGCTAAGGAAGGCTTTGATCCTGCTATGGTTGCTGCCGGTTTGCCGGATAAGCTTAAGGAGAATCAGGAACTTATCAAGAAGCTAGGACATTTTTGGTATGCGGATAAAATGCTAGCTCAGTTTATTATCGAGGCTCGTCAAAAATATCCGGACAGTTTGTTTGTCGTTGTGGGCGACCACGCCGACCGTGTCAATATTGAGACTAATCCGCCTATGTTTGAACGCTATGCCATTCCTTTTATTGTTTATGGTCAAGGAATTAGCAAAGAAACTTTGTCGGAACAGGCGGCCGGCAGTCATATTAATGTTACGCCGACTTTGCTAGAGTTGGTTGCGCCCCGGGGATATGAATATTATTCGGTTGGCCGCAGTCTGACAAATGGTAACGATTTTGGCATGAATTACGGGTTTTGGATTACGTCCGGCTATATGGGAAAAACTGATGAAGAGAATGCTGAAGAACACTTGGCCAAGCAGGGGATGCAGCCGCCTGACCAGGATAAAATCCGCCGAGAAGTGGATGCAGCGCGGGCCATTTCCTGGTGGCGGATAAAGTTTGGTAAAATGCTGCAAGCGGCGAAGTCTATTTGAGTATTATGTGCTATACTACTATCTGGATACTATAACAGGAAGAGAGTGAGTTCATGAAAAAATATTTAGTTGCATTTACTTTGCTGGTAACCCTGTTGGCGCTTTCTGCCGCCGGCTGCGCCAGTAACAGCAGTCAGCCTAAACAACCGGAGAGCAAGCCGCAACAAACCCAGACACAACCTACTACAGCAAAGAAAAATAGTGTGGCTTTGTTTGAAACTTCGAAAGGCAATTTCCGTATAGAATTGTTCGAAGACAAAGCACCATTAACCAGCAAAAACTTTATTACTCTTGCCCAAAAAGGGTATTATGATAATCTGATTTTTCACCGGGTTATCGATGGTTTCATGATTCAGGGCGGTGATCCTAAGGGCAATGGCACAGGCGGACCCGGATATGCTATTCCAGATGAATTCCATCCTGATTTAAAACATGCGCAAGGAGTTATTTCTATGGCTAACTCCGGCCCCAATACCGGTGGATCGCAGTTTTTTATTACGCTGCAAGCAACTCCTTGGCTTGACAACAAACACGCTGTGTTTGGCAAAGTTATTGAGGGCATGGATGTAGTTCAGGCTATCGGCAAAGTCAAAACAGGTGCCCAAGACAAACCAGTAGAAAATGTAGTGATTAAAAAGATCACCATAGAATCTCCTAAAACCAATTAATATTGGCTGCAACCAGAACTTGCTATAGTTCTGGTTTGTTTTTTTGTACAGAAAAGAAAGGGTTTTAACGGTGCGACCTTGAAATAATCCTTACTTTACTACTGTGGAGGGATGTAAGATGGAATATAAGGTAATTGATCAGGTTATTGCCGGTTTTATTGCCGAAACACCGCTCAATGCTGCAAGCGAGATCGGACTCAGTAAAATATATGATAAACCGCTGGTCGGTGTGGCAAGTGCCGAAGATGCTTTATTTATCGACTTTAAGGCTGCGAGTGTTATCGGCGCATGTCATTTGCTGCCATGTGAATGGCTGCCTACAGCTCAGTCGGTTATTTCTTACTTTTTGCCCTTCAGTCAGGCAGTACGGGAAGCTAACCGTAAAGGTGATCTGCCGGCTGTGGAGTGGCTGTATGCACGGATTGAAGGGGAAATAGTCATCACCGCATTGCGCAAGTATTTAGCGGCGTGGTTTGAAGAGGCTGGTTATCAGGCGGTTTCACCAAGCTTAGATGCACGGTTTGCTGTGGTTGACCGCAAAAGCAACTGGTCAGAGCGCCATGTCGCTTTTGCAGCCGGATTGGGGACGTTTAGTCTGAACAGGTCCTTGATAACCAGAGCCGGTGCGGCCGGACGAATTGGCAGTATTATTGTTTCGGCAGTGATAGAGCCTACGCCGCGTGCGTACCAGGCTTTTGATGAATATTGCAGCAAGTGCGGGGCTTGTATCAAACGCTGTCCGCCGCAGGCTATAGATGATAACGGCAAAGACAATGCTGTTTGCTCCGCTTTTCTGGACACTACGCTGGCCCGATTTAAACCACGTTATGGCTGTGGAAAATGCCAGACAGCCGTTCCGTGTGAAGCAACTGCGCCGGTGTAGTATGGGAAAATGACATTCTAATATAATGCGCGTTATGCCGCAAACGCGAGATATAGCATACAAATACTATGATATTTGCCCAAATGCCGCTTTTTATTGTTTCCAAACTTTAATATGTTAAAGTAAAATAAGAATAGTTGTTTTTGAAATTATTTTATAGAGTAAGGAAGAATCACATGGATTATGTTATTGGAATTTTGCCGCCACTGCTCGAGGGTACGGTAGTAACACTGCAAATGTTTTTCGCTACGATTGTTCTTTCGCTGCCGCTGGGCTTGCTGCTGGCGCTTGCTCGCATTTCCCGGTTTCAGGCCCTGAGCAGTGCAGTTGGTGTCTATATTTGGCTGTTTCGGGGAACACCACTTATGCTGCAACTGTTGTTTATTTATTTCGGGTTGCCCTTTTTGCCATATATCGGCATCAGGCTGGATGATTATCCGGCGGCTTTGCTGGCTTTTGTGCTTAACTATGCCGCCTATTTTGCCGAAATATTCCGGGCCGGCATTCAGTCAATCGATCGCGGACAGTATGAGGGTGCCAAGGTGCTAGGCATGACCTATGTTCAGACTATGCGGCGTATTGTGTTGCCACAGGTTATAAAACGTGTTCTGCCGCCGGTGAGCAATGAAACCATTACGCTGGTTAAGGATACTTCGCTGATTTATGTGCTGGCTATGAATGACCTGCTCAGGACAACCAGAGCTATTGTGCAGCGGGATTTTACCACTATGCCCTTTATTGTTGCCGCAGTTTTTTACCTGATTATGACGCTGGTACTTACCTGGGGCTTTCAGAAGCTGGAAAAGAAATACGCTGTATATGACGAGTAGGAGCAATACATTATGAACATGATTAATGCAGTAAATATTCATAAACAGTTTAATCAACTGGAAGTATTAAAAGGCATATCGCTTTCGGTAGATAAAGGCGAAGTTATTGCCATTATCGGCCCTTCCGGTTCTGGCAAGAGTACGTTCTTGCGCTGTTTAAACCGTTTGGAAACTATTAATAAAGGTACTATTGAAATTGAAGGCGATACGCTGGTAACAGACAGTGGTGACGGTACAATCAAATACGTTGCCGAACCTGAGGCCAGAAAGATTTGCCGCCGGATGGGTATGGTATTTCAGCAGTTTAATCTTTTCCCTCACCTCACTGTGTTGGAAAACATTATTGAGGCGCCTATTACCGTCCAAGGTTGCAAACGCGAAGATATTGTTCCTAGAGCTGAAGAACTGCTGGCCAAGGTTGGGTTATCTGATAAACGTGATGTCTACCCTTCGCGCTTGTCAGGCGGCCAAAAACAGCGGGTGGCCATTGCCAGGGCGCTGGCAATGAATCCTGATATTATGCTGTTTGACGAACCCACTTCGGCGCTTGATCCTGAGCTTACCGGCGAAGTGCTAAAGGCAATGCGCAAGCTGGCTGAAGAACATATGACCATGATTGTTGTTACTCATGAAATGGGGTTTGCCAGAGAAGTGGCCAACAGGGTCATTTTTATGGATAATGGTGAAATTGTTGAACAAGGGCTGCCGGAAGACGTGTTTGGTTCACCGGCGCAACCGCGAACGCGGGAGTTTTTGCAGCGGGTGGTATATTAATAAGGAGGGGATGCCTGATTAAACATAGCTTGTAACAACAGAATAGAGAATTTTGTAGGATAATGTTAGCTTGGCTAACAGAAGTAGGAAGGGGTTTATTTATGGAGACGTTAGTATTTACGTTGCTGCCTATTGTAGTAATTTTGGCGATGCTCATTATTTGGAAGCAGCCCGCCGATATTAGTGGTATTGTAGGATGGTTAGCAATTTCGGTTGTTGCTTATTTTGTGTTTCAAACAACTGTGGAAGTGCTGCTGCGTTCGACTGCAGCCGGATTTATCAGATCGTTTGCCGTTTCACTGATTGTGGCGACTTCGCTCTTGCAAATGGCGTTTATGGAACAAACAGGATCTCTTAAGCGCATTATTATTTTTATAAAAACAATTGCCTGTGAAAGCCGGGCTGTACAAATCATGCTGATTAATATCGGCTTTGGCACCTTGATGGTGTCTGTTGGCGCAACGCCGGTGTCGCTGTTGCCGCCAATATTGCTGGCGATGGGGTATTCGACTAATGTTGCCATTGCTTTGCCGGCAATTGGGTATGATTCTTTGTGCACGTATGCGCTCTTAGGTGCGCCGATTGTTGTGTTTGTTGATGTAGCTAACAGTTTTTTTGGTAAAGGTAACGAAATTACTTTGTCCCAGGCGGGAATGGCATTTTATATGTTTTTGCCTGTTGTCTCGACTTTGATTGGTCTGTGTATGCTTTGGATTGTCGGGAAGTGGCAGGCCATTAAGGAAGGCATAATTCCATGCTTGATTACGGGAGCTGTAATTGGTGTGGTGTCATACTTTACCAATAAATATGACAATCTGGTTGTGCTTACCGGGGTGCTGTGCGGCATTGCCGTTATTATCATCATGGTGCTGCTGTTACTGGTTACCGGGAAAAAGGTAATTGACAAAAGCAGACTTACAGCCGAGGAGCTTGAATATGAGCGTCAATATCCTCTGTGGAGGGCACTAACTCCCTGGCTTATCTTGATCTTGCTTATTCTGGTTTTGAACATACCGAAAGATGTGTTTAACTTTTTATATAGAACGCTAAAACTGCCGATTGAGGGCATAACGGCTAACAACAGTCCGATTGATACCCGGGCGTTGTGGAATGCTTATACCTGGATATTTGTCAGTACGGTGTTGGCAATACCCTTTATCAGACCGACTTCCCAGCAAATCAAGCAAACCCTGACTATTTGGTGGAAACGGGCTCCCCGCCCGGTTTTCTCAGCTGCGATCTTTTTCGCCATCGGTGAAATTATGAATATGTCTGGTTACAGCATGGTTACCGGCAAGTTTGAGACTGCCAGCATGGTAAAAGTATTGGCAGATTATTCGGCGCTGTATTTCCATGATTCCTATGGGGCTGTTGTCGCGTTTATCGGTTTGTTTGGCGGGTTTATTACCGGCAGTGAGGCTTCAACTATTGCCATGTTTGCTAAATACACCATGACAACCGCCAAAAATCTTGACATGAATTTAATGGGGACAATCATTATTACCGCCGGTCTGGCATTTGGCGGCGGCCTGGCAAGCGTAATTTCTCCTGCCAAACTCCAAAATGCGGCAGCGTCCATTGACAAGCTGGGGCAGGAAAATCAGATCATCCGCATTGCCTTTGTATTTTCGATTATTATTACGTTGGTCACATCGCTGTTTGTTGTTGTACTGCTAAAGACGGCGGTGTAATCTTCAACTGGAAGAATCGAATTTGTTTAAACTAAAAAAAGCGAGATTGTATCACTGATTAGTGAAGCAATCTCGCTTTTGGTTTTACTTATATTTAATTATATATTACTGTGATTTACTTCTTCAAACATATCAAGAATTTCTTGTGTTGGCGGCGTATCTAGAATACTCACAACATAAATAGCCAGACAGGAGAAGATAAAGCCAGGTACTATTTCGTATAGACCGAACAGTGCCAGCTGCTTCCAGATAAGTACGGTGAGGCCGCCGACAACAATGCCGGCTAAGGCCCCATTGCGAGTCATACGATTCCAGAAGAGTGACAGTACCAATGCTGGTCCAAAAGCAGCGCCGAAGCCTGCCCAGGCATAAGATACCATATCTAATACAAAGTTGTTGGGGTCCAGGCCAAGAATAACGGCGAGAACTGAGACTCCGACAACAGTCATACGGCTAACCCAAACCAGCTGTTTTTCACTGGCGTCTTTATTGATTAAGGCTTTATAAAAGTCTTGGGATACAGCTGAGGCTGTAACTAGTAGTTGAGAGGAAGCGGTGCTCATGACTGCTGCCAATACAGCTGAAAGAATAAGACCGGCAAAAAAGCTGGAGAAAAGATCATGGGTCATAACCATAAACACAGTCTCAACTGCCGAACCGGTGAGCGGTTGTTGTAAATACACCCGGCCAACCATACCTACCAGCACAGCGGCCGATAAGGACAGGATAACCCAAGTCATAGCGATCTGGGTGGCTTGCTTGATTTGCGAAGATGATTTGATAGCCATGAATCTGACTAAAATATGTGGCTGACCAAAATAGCCGAGCCCCCAAGCTAGTAGAGAAATAATAGCAATAAGTGATAAAGGCTTACCTTCCGGGGTGGTAAAAGGATTAAACATTTCCGCATTAAGGGTGGATAAAGCTGCAACGGTGGTTTCTGGGCCGCCCATCATAAAGGAGGCGGTAATTGGTACAGCCAGGATGGCAAAGAACATCATGACGCCTTGTACAAAGTCTGTCCAGCACACAGCCATAAAGCCGCCGAGGAAGGTGTAGAATACAATGACAGAGGCTCCTAAAACCATTGCCCAAGTGTACGGAATGCCGAAAACCGTATTAAACAATTTTCCGCCGGCAACAAAGCCTGAAGATGTGTAAATTAAAAAGAAAATAAGAATAAATACCGCAGATATAATTCTGAGAGTCTGAGATTTATCCTGAAAACGGTTCTGTAAATAATCAGGTAATGTTAATGAGTCATTAGCGATCTCGGTGTATTTGCGCAGTCTCTTAGCAATAAACTGCCAGTTGGCCCAGGTCCCTAAAATCAGCCCTAGTGCAATCCAGCCTGCGCCGAGTCCTGCCACATAGGCATAGCCTGGCAGGCCCATAAGCATCCAACCGCTCATATCAGAAGCCTCGGCACTCATTGAGGTAACCCAAGCACCTAACTGGCGCCCGCCTAAGATGTAATCGGACATTTTCTGTTCTTGCCGCCAATAGTAGATACCAATCGCCATCATGGCGCTTAGATACACAACAAAGGCCATAATGACTCCCATATTCAATTCTAACATGTGTATATATCCCCTCCTCGCAATATGTAAAATTATAACGCCAATATGTAAAGTTGTGCAATAGGCAGAGACTTTAATTGTAAAGTATACATAGTATTTGGTTAGGTTAGTACACGGAACCTGTCCCAAAGGTTAGCAATAATGTACAAAACAGGAGCGCTGGTTTTTGTGATAATTGTATTGCAGTTATTATACAAAGGAGTTGGAACCTATGAGTATTGTATTAGAACAAATTTTTCAAGGCAAAGTAGTAGCCGGATTAACGGTAAAGGACGTGGATTCACTGCCGTGGAATAACCACCCGGCATTTACCGGGGTTGCGCTGAAACACCTGATTACCGGCACGGATACAGAGGGTAAGTTTAGCTGCCATATAGTGCGTGTAGACACGGGCTGTGAAATCGGTACGCACATTCATGAGGGGAAATGGGAACTGCATGAAGTAGTGGCAGGCAAAGGCTATTGCGTACTGGAAAATAAAAAAGTCGATTATGATACTGGAATTGTCACTGCTATCCCGGCAGATTTGCCGCATTCGGTAGTTGCTGAGGAACAATTGTATTTACTGGCGAAGTTTGTGCCGGCGTTCCTGTAACTATTGCCATCAGCAATACAATTTGTTATAGTAAAAACAAATTGAGGCCAACCAGCGAGATAAACTGGTTGGCTTTTTGCCTATTGCGGGGTGCGGAGTATGGGAAAAAAGCAGGGGAAAAGTGGAACAATACAGTTTGCTGACTATCGAAAAACCTTAGGTGTGGAACTTGTCTACGGCAATGAAGTTACTCATGAGTTTACTCGCCACACTCACCGGACGTTAGGACTTGGAATAGTGGAGCAAGGTCTAAGGCTGTACTGGTGCCAGGATAAAAGCTATCATGTTAAGCACGGACAGATTTTTATCATACCGCCGAATTGTGAACATGGCTGTGGCAGTGTTGGCGGTCCGCATAGCTACCGCTTGCTGCTTATTGCCGATCAAGCACTACAGGCTAGCGGCCTGATAAGGGAACAAGCTAATTATGCTTTTGCACAACTGGTAATTAATGACCAGGGGTTGTATGCCAGGCTGCGCGAACTGCATGGAAAGTTAACCGGCGATGAGAGTGATTTTGTCAAAAAGTCATTTATGCTTGCCGTGGTAGGAGACATTTTTGAAGAATATGCTCAAACACCTCCTGCAAGGCTTGAGTTTAATCCTGATATTGAGCAGGCTGTACGGAAGGTACAGAGCTATATTGAAGAAAATTACTCTGCCGGTTTTTTGCTTGAAGATATTGCACAGCTTGCTCATATCAGTCCCTATCATCTGCTGCGCCAGTTCAGCCGCATTGTAGGAATACCACCTCATATCTACCAACAGCAAGTGCGTATTCGTCAGGCGAAACAACTGCTAAGCCAAGGCTGTTCTATCCTGGATACGGCGATGAACACCGGTTTTGCCGACCAAAGTCATTTTAGCAAGGTGTTTAAGAAGCTGGTGGGTATAACACCGCGTGAATATAGGTAAAAAAGAATTTTGACAGTGCGCGCATCCTTACGCTAAAATATAGGGGTATTTTCTAAAACTAGAGGAGTAGAAAAATGAGTGTTTTAACTGTTGAAAATGTATCCCATGGATTTGGAGCGCGCGCGATTCTTACTGAAGCTTCTTTTCGTCTCTTAAAAGGCGAGCATGTTGGCTTAATCGGCGCTAATGGTGAAGGGAAATCAACCTTTTTAAATATCATTACCGGCCAGTTAACGCCTGATGAAGGCAAAGTGGAGTGGTCTAACCGGGTTACGGTGGGTTATCTTGACCAGCATTCGGTGCTAACTAAGGGCAAGACCATCAGGGACGTACTCAGGGAAGCTTTCAAGAACATGTTCGACATGGAAGCAGAGATGCTGGGAATGTATGATAAAATGGGTGATGCTAGCCCGGAAGAAGTAGAAAAAATGATGGAGGATGTCGGGGAGATCCAGGATATGCTGGAACACGGCAGCTTTTATACCTTAGATGCCAAAATTGAGGAAGTGGCTAATGGCTTGGGCTTAGGCGATATCGGTCTTGACCGCGATGTAGCCGATTTGAGTGGTGGTCAGCGTACCAAGGTACTGTTAACCAAACTGCTTTTGCAAAACCCGACCATCCTTATACTGGACGAGCCTACTAACTATCTGGATTTTGAACATATTGAGTGGCTGAAACGCTACCTTAAAGAATATGAGAACAGCTTTATTCTGGTGTCTCATGATATTCCCTTCTTAAATGAAGTGGTTAATGTTATTTACCATGTGGAAAGCTCAGTACTTACCCGCTATACCGGTGACTATGAGCAATTCCAACAAATGTACACTATGCGCAAAAGCCAGGAAGCCAAGGCCTATGAGCGCCAGCAGCAAGAAGTTGATCGGCTGGAAGACTTTATTGCCCGCAACAAGGCGCGGGTAGCTACCCGGGGCATGGCTAACAGCCGACAGAAGCGGTTGGATAAGATGGAGATAATAGAGAAACCGCGGGAGAAGCCCAAACCTACGTTTCAGTTCCGCGAAGCTCGTACACCTAGCCGGTTTATTGTGGAAGCTAAAGGGCTGGTACTGGGTTATGATGAGCCTTTAACCAAACCTGTTGACATTACGCTGGAACGCGGTCAGAAAGTAGCGATTAGAGGCGTAAACGGCCTGGGTAAATCTACCTTACTGAAAACGCTGCTCGGTGTCATCAAGCCGGTAGACGGCCAGGTAATCTTGGGCGATTATTTGGAGACCGGTTATTTTGAACAGGAATCCAGCCGCAATAACAGCCGTACAGCCATGGAAGAGGTGTGGGATGAGTATCCCGGCCTGACCAATTTTGAAGTGCGGGCGGCGCTAGCGCGTTGTGGCCTGACAAATGAACATATTACCAGTCAGATGATGGTACTGAGCGGTGGCGAGAATGCCAAGGTTCGGTTATGCAAGCTGATGCTTAAAGATATTAACTGGCTGGTGCTGGACGAACCGACAAACCACCTGGATGTCGAAGCCAAGGCCGAACTCAAACGGGCGCTGATGGAATTTAAAGGCACTGTGCTGCTGGTTTCCCATGAACCCGACTTTTATGAGGACTGGGTAACTACAGTATGGAATGTGGAAAAGTGGACGACAAAAATCGTGTAAATACTAATCAGAATAAGGGCCGGTCGCTTGCAGGTGCAGTGGCCGGCATTTTGCTTTACCGGGTGTACAATTCCAAACAAAATAATATACACATGCAATTTTGTGAGTAATAAGGAATTTTGTCGACATAATTGGTGATAAATTAAATTCACTAGGGAAAAAACATCTTTTCGCGACATAGGAGTCTATGATATAATTCGAACTATAATGGCGAAATTTTTGCCGAATGTTCGACAATGGAGGAAGAAAATTGTTCACAATATCTACTATAGCGCAGCCTGATACACTGGAAGCTGCCTATAAAGTATTAAAAGAAAAAAGAAGCAATGCCGTGCTGGGCGGCTGCGCCTATCTGCGGATGGGCACACAGAAAATCCATACTGGCGTAGATCTAACTAAATTAGGACTTAAATATATAAAAGAACAAGATAACTGTATTGAAATAGGAGCCATGACAAGTTTTCGCGATGTGGAAACCAATCAGGTTTTAAATAAGTATGCTGGCGGACTGCTTGCCAAAGCCGTTGCCGGTATTATTGGCGTGCAATTTCGCAATGCTGTGACTGTAGGCGCTTCTGTTTTCATGCGCTACGGTTTTTCTGATTTTCTAACTGCTTTGCTGGCACTTGATGCCGAGGTGGAACTAGTACAGGGCGGGCGGATGACGCTGGCAGCTTTTTTGGATATGCCTCGCAGCAAAGATGTTTTGACAAAGGTCATCATTCACAAAACTGAGGGACAAGCCTCTTATCAGGCACTGCGTAACTCGGCAGGTGATTATCCGCTGGTGACGGTGGCTGTGTCACGGCTTAACAATGAGTGGAAAATTGTTGTTGGTGCCAGACCCACCCGCGCTAAACTGGCTGGGCGGGCGGCAGCCTTGTTAAACGAGGCCGGCACTTTGCTTGGTGCTGAACTTGCCGAGCAGGCGGCACAAACAGCAGCCGACGAACTACCCTTTGGCAGCAACCGGCGCGCTTCGGCCGCATACCGCCAAGCAGTAGCCCAAACCCTGATTAAACGGGCCATCATGGAGGTAGCAGCATGCAAATAACAGTTATGATTAATCATCGTCAGGTTACGCTTGACGTGGCGCCTGACGATTTTCTTGTGGATACACTGCGCCAGCAGGGTCTATACAGTGTCAGAAGAGGTTGTGACACCACCTGCTGCGGCTTATGTACTATCTGGATCAACGGTAAACCGACACTTTCCTGTTCGGCGCTGTCGTTTAGAGCCAATGGCAAGCATATTACCACAATTGAGGGAGTGCGCCATGAGGCTGAGGAGTTTGCTCACTTTATGGCGGCAGAAGGAGCCGACCAGTGTGGTTACTGCAGCCCTGGGTTCATTCTTACCGTACTGGCAATGAAACGGGAACTGGTTAATCCTACTGAGGACGATATTGTTCATTACCTGACAGGCAATCTGTGCCGTTGTACCGGTTATCAGGGACAACTTAGGGCTATCAAAAAATACCTGGGGGTGACAGCATGAGAAAATATGTAGGTCAGCCTCTGCCCAAAACCGATGCTATCGCCATTTCCACCGGCAAACCGGTATATACCGAAGACTTGGCACCAGCTGAGGCACTGGTGGTAAAAATGCTGCGCAGTCCTCATGCTTTTGCCAGAATCAAGTCAATTGACACTGCCAAAGCGCTCAAGATCAAAGGGATAGAATGCATTCTTACTTATAAAGATGTTCCGGGCGTGCGTTTTACGCTGGCCGGCCAGTCTTATCCTGAGCCTTCTCCATATGACCGCTTGATTCTTGATCCCATTGTCCGCTATGTTGGCGATGAAGTGGCAATTGTTGCAGCAACCAGTGAACGGGCGGCCAATGAAGCGTTAAAGCTTATCAAAGTAAACTATGAGGTGTTTGAACCTGTACTTGACTTTGAACAGGCCATTGACCACACGTCTGTAGTGCATCCAGAAGAAACGCTTACCTGCAATTTTGATATTGGCATGGAGAAAGGCCGTAATATCTGCTCAACCCATACGCTGGCAGTCGGCGATGTGGAAGCAGAGCTGAAAAACTGCGAGGTTGTTGTTGAGGAAACCTATTACACGCAAGCACAGGCACCGGCGATGATGGAGACCTTCCGGGCCTATACCTATCTTGATCATAACGACAGATTGGTTGTGGTTAGTTCCACCCAGGTGCCGTTTCATATAAAACGCCAAGTAGCCCGGGCGTTGGAATTGCCGTTTTCAAAAGTTAGGGTTATTAAACCGCGGATTGGCGGCGGTTTCGGTGGCAAACAGACAGGTTCGGGTGAGGTGTTTGCCGGACTGGTTACACTGAAAACCGGCAAGCCGGCCATGTTTATCTATAGCCGTACTGAGACCTTTACTTCTACTACCAGCCGGCATGCCATGCGGCTCAAGGTCCGGATGGGCGCTGACAAAGATGGTTTTATCCGGGCGCTTGATATTGAAAACTTATCTGACACTGGCGCCTATGGCGAACATGCGTCAACAACTTTTATGGTGTGTGGTGACAAAACGCTGCCACTCTATAATAAAACCAAAGCAGTCCGTTATCACGGGCATGCCGTATATACCAACAAAACTCCGGCAGGGGCGCTGCGCGGTTATGGCGCAACCCAGGGAACCTTTGCGCTAGAGTCTACTGTCAACAAACTAGCAGCCAAGCTTAATATGGATCCGGCCGAGCTTAGACTTAAAAATATCATTAAAGCCGGTGAAACTGCACTGGCTTATCATGGCAAAGTTCTGGGCAGTTCAACTTTGGACCGCTGTATTGAAAAAGGCAAGGAACTTATTGGCTGGCAAGAGAAATATCCCTTCCAGGAATTGCCAAACGGTAAAATCCGGGCTATCGGCATGGCGGTAACCATGCAAGGTTCTGGTATTGCCGGCATTGACACAGCTTCGGCTTCACTGCGCCTAAATGAGGACGGTCACTACAACCTCCTGATTGGTTCCACTGACATGGGAACAGGCAGTGATACTATGCTGGCTCAGGTTGCTGCCGAAGTACTTGATACACCGCCTGAAGAAATTATCGTGCATGCAGCCGATACCGATGTTTCACCTTATGATCCTGGTTCTTATGCCTCAAGCACTGCGTATGTTACCGGTATGGCTGTACTCAAGGCGGCAGAGGAATTAAAACAGCGGATTATTGAATGTGCGGCCAAAGTGCTGGAAGTAACTCAGGAACAAATAAAATTTG
>Ga0316604_10001103_pt1 | contig 25775 bp, 31 predicted proteins | sample OWC_soil_day20_C_FD_207650 | JGI IMG/M metagenome (GOLD analysis project Ga0316604, IMG submission 207650) | Wetland soil microbial communities from Old Woman Creek delta, Ohio, United States - OWC_soil_day20_CT | ecosystem: Environmental > Terrestrial > Soil > Wetlands | place: USA: Ohio...
CCGTCGCTGCAAACAGTGAAAGCGGTCAAAAATCATCAGATGATCCAGATTCCGGATCGCTATCTGTTCTGTACGTCCCAGTATATTGTCAAGGGCGTACAGCAGCTTGCGGCGGCTGCTTATCCACAACGCTTCAAACTGGATTGAAAGATTGAAGTATAAAGGTTGGTGCACGATGGCGGGAAAACGGCTCAATAAGAAACTGGTATTTACGGCGCTGGGGCTGCTTCTGGCAGGCGTTACCTTAGCTTCGCTGGCGGCAGGGCAGGTCAAGGTGCCGATAGAATCCGTACTGGCGGTAGTCGGAAGACATCTTGGTTCTCCCGTTGAGTTGCCGGGGGTTGTGCCTACTCCAGAGCAAATCGCCGTTATTTGGCATATTCGATTGCCCCGGACTCTTGTGGGGGTGCTGGTCGGCGCGGCGCTCGGCGTGTCCGGGGCCGTGATGCAGGGCGTGTTTGGCAATCCGCTCGCCGATCCCGGCATTATCGGAGTATCGGCAGGTGCATCATTGGGAGCGGTCATTGCCGTAAGCCTGGGGCTGACATCCATCAGCCTTTACTATATGCCTTTATTTGCGTTGATTGGAGCCGTGCTGGCGGTGGCGACTACGGTAGCGTTATCCATGCGGGATGGGAAAATTCCAGTCATGACGTTGCTCTTGGCCGGAGTGGCGGTGAGCATGTTTACAGGCGCCGTGACTTCGGCGATTCTGACATTCATGAACGAGTATCGTCTGCGGGAGTTTCTATTCTGGATGGTCGGGGGCCTCGACTACCGACGATGGGAGCACGTGTATCTGGCGATAGGGCCGGTGGTGGTCGGGATTTTGATTTTATGTGTTTTGGCGCGGCATTTGAATATTCTGGTGCTTGGCGAGCAGGAAGCGCGCGCGGTGGGCATGCCGGTAGCTTTTTTTCGGATGTTGCTGCTCTGTGTTTCGGCGGTTACAACGGCGAGCGCGGTATGCGTTAGTGGCTCGATAGGCTTTGTCGGTCTGGTGGTGCCCCATATTATGCGAATGTTGATCGGGCCGGAACATCGGTCGCTACTTCCGGCATGCGCTCTGACCGGGGCAATATTCCTGCTTGCCTGCGATACAGTAGGGCGACTCTTGATCCCGCCGGCGGAAATTCGGGTAGGGATTGTGACTGCACTGACCGGAGCGCCGTATTTCCTGTATTTGTTGCGTCGGGCACAGAAAGCGGGTGGGCTGTAATGAACGATACCGAGTCGTTGGCGCTGTCGGTTGCAGGAGTGGATGTCCAGCTCGGGGACCGTCTGATTGTGCGGGATTGCAGTTTTACCGTTGGTCGTGGCGAGTTTATCGGCATCATCGGGCCAAACGGGGCGGGAAAAAGCACCTTGATGAAGAGCTTGCGCGGCATGCTGCCGCTTGCGGCGGGAACTGTCCGTGTGTTTGATCATCCGATCCACAGCCTGGGGGACAAGAACGCAGCCAGGCTGGTGGCCTACATGCAGCAGGAAGTAAATGTCGGCTTTGGGTTTACTGCGTTGGAGGTGGTACTGGCCGGACGCTATTCGTACTTGAAGTGGTGGCGGAATGAATCGGAGCATGATCGAAGTATTGCTCGAAAATATATGGCGTTTACCGGGACCGAGCCCTTGGCGGATAAACCGGTAAATCAGGTTTCCGGCGGGGAACGGCAACGCATTCTGCTGGCGAAGGTGCTGGCGCAGGAGACGCCGTTGATCTTTCTCGACGAACCGACAGCCAGTCTGGATCTGGTTTATCAGGAGGAGATTTTTCGCTATTGTCAGACGATTTGCGCCGAAATGAAAAGCGTGTTACTGATCGCACACGACATCAAATTGGCGGCAAAATTCTGTTCCCGATTGATTTTGTTGGCGGAAGGGCGGATTGTTGCCGACGGAAGTCCGGATGAAGTGATCACGGTCGAAAACCTGGAACGGGCCTACGGGCTCCATGCTGCCGTGTTCATGAATCAGGTGACAGGTAATCTCGATATTCATACCTATGAGGCTCCTGCGCAGACACAACAGCCTGGAACTGTTCATGTGATCGGCGGTGGCGGGGCTGCCGCCTCGATTCTGCGCGCGTTGTATGAACAGGGCTGCCGGTTGAGCGCCGGTGTGTTGCAACCGGGCGATACCGATGCGGATGTGGCGTCGGCCTTTGCGGTGGATGTGGTGATGGGACAATCTTTTTGTGCGATAGGCGCAGCTCAGGCCGAAACAAACCGTCGCAAGATTGCGGAGGCCGATGTGGTGGTATTGGGTAATATATGCTATGGGCAGCAAAACCTGGATAACCTGCAGGCTGCTTTTTTTGCGCATAAACTGATTGTGATCGAAGATACGCCGATTTCTGAGCGAGATTATACTGGCGGGACTGCTGCCGGATTATATGGGCAATTGGTGCGGCAAGCACAGGTAGAGGTGATGACATCGGAAGAATTTATGGGAAGGGTTGTCACGGGTAAGATTGGCAAGCAGTAGCGCTCAATGACTGAAATATAAGTGTAGGATTGATTCGTAAACAAGCAAATGAACAAAATGCTGTTTAATAAAGGCGGGAATATGTTCACACAAACCCGCCGACTTAAACGGTTTTTTTGTGTGTGTGAACACTATTACGCTTATCGAAGTATAAAAATTAAATGGACGAAACCTAGTTTCGTGGTTGTACTATTGACATCGATTAGAACAAAAGATAAAATCGAAGCATAAATGATAAATAGTATCAATAAAAATAATAATAGGAGGTCATTATGGCAGTTCTGGTTGTAGGTGGAGATCATCTGGGAAAAATACCAAGAAAGCTGGAAGCCTTCGGTTTTACTCGAGTTATTCATGTTTCAGGCCGGAAAAAAGGTGAGTGGTTAATCGAGATTCCGAGTCAAGTTGATTATATTATCATCCTAGTCGACTATATTAGTCATGGCTTGATGGGGATTATCAAGGAAAGAACTCGGGAAAGCGGCAAAAAAACTATATTTTCGCGACGTGCTTGGTCCCATATAGAAAAAGCATTGGCGGATAGTATTGTGTAATCTTGGAGCAGAACCGAAATGCGTTAAAAGCAGAGAGCCTCGAGCTCCTTAGACCAATAAGCCTGGAGGAGTTTTTTTATTTCTTACTGGAAAACAATAGCTCAAAACGATAACTAGGAGGCAGTATAAATGAAAAAGATTGCGGTGATTTATTGGAGTGGAACTGGCAACACCGAGAAAATGGCTGAAGGAGTTTTGAAAGGAATTGTGGGGCAAGGTCACAATGCTGCATTGTTGCGTGTCGATCAGGTTTCATTGGAAAGTGAAGCGGAGTTTCAAGCTTTTGCACTTGGTTGCCCGGCAATGGGGAACGAAGTATTGGAAGAAATGGAGATGGAGCCATTTCTTCAACGTATGGAAATTAGAAAACTGCAAGGCGTTCAGGTTGCTCTGTTTGGGTCTTACGATTGGGGCAATGGGCAATGGATGCGAGACTGGGAAAAAAGAATGAATGGGATGGGGGCTCAAGTAATAACGGCTGGATTGACGATCCAAGGAACTCCGGATCAAGCGGGGATTGAACAATGCCGGAAGTTAGGAGAAAAATTGGCTGCTGCGATTGTGTAAAACGATTGACAAAAATGATTCTCTCCGATAAAATTAGCGTAAATGAAAATATATATCATTTATATTGTTTTTTTAAGGGGATGAGAAGAGGTTTATGGGAAATAACGCATGTGAAAAATCGCTATTTAAAGATTTGAGCGAAGACGATCTGATTCAATTAATTGGTGTTGAAACCGAAGATGTAATAGGAGGCGCTTTCCCACGCAAGCGAGTTGTACACCCTGGTATTAAAGGAAAAATGATACCTATGCCTGAATATGCCACTCGTTGGGCAGATACGATGCGAAGTTTGGGAGAGCCGGGAAAAAGAACCGCCTACATCCACATTCCTTTTTGCCAGTCAAGATGTTTATATTGTGGGTTTTTCCAAAATTTTTCCGAGTCAGAAATGGAAAGCCGCTATGTTGATCGCTTGATTGCTGAATTAGCGTCTAATGCGCGTACCCGTTACGGAATAGCCTACCCACTTCATGCTGTGTATTTTGGAGGGGGGACGCCGAGCGTATTGTCGGCGCGTAATATACAACGTCTTTTACGCGCTGTGAGAAAGTATCTCCCACTAGCCAATGATTGTGAAATTACTTTTGAAGCTCGAATTCATAATTTTGATGATGAAAAAATTAATGCTTGCCTTGAGAATGGGGTGAATCGTTTCTCTTTTGGGGTTCAATCGTTTGACACCGAGGTTCGTCGAAGTGTGGGGAGATTGGATGACGGAGAAACCGTGTTGCGACGTTTGGATGAATTGCATGCGAGAGACCAAGCCGCCATGGTAGTAGATTTAATTTATGGTTTGCCTTTTCAATCAATGGATGTGTGGCGTAAAGATCTACAGACCTTGCTAAACGCCGGGATTGATGGCGTGGATCTATATAAATTGAATGTATATGATAACAGTTTACTGAAAAAGGCGATCGAAGAAAAAATACTTCCTGCGGGGAGCGATCTTCCCGGGCAAGGGAAGATGTTTGCTGAAGGGAAAGGGTTCATGGAAAGTAACCACTTTCGACGATTGAGTATTTGCCATTGGGGGCGCAACGGGCGAGAGCGTAATTTGTATAACTCGCTTAATAAGGGAGGCGCTACAGTTCTTCCATTCGGGGCTGGCGCAGGAGGTAATCTTGATGGGCTTGTCGTTTCACTGGAAAGAGACATGCAGCGCTACTTGCAACGAGTAGATAATCACGAAAAACCCATTCAATTTATGATGTCGCCACATCGTGATTTTCGGTTGCACGCCTTCGTTGTGGGACAAATTGAGTCAGGGTATTTGAATACTCAACAATTGACCCGACAGTTTGGCGTCCAAACGGATAGCGTTGATGCGGCCTTCGATATTTGGTGTCAACGTGGATTGGCAAACAGAATTATGCATGGATTTCAACTAAGTTTGGCAGGACAATTTTGGTATGTGAATATTACCCAATCGGTACTTGAACTGTTGGCAACGGATGAAGGTGGGAAGACTAACCTCGACCAAAGCTTGATGGCGTACTAAATGATCAAACAAATATATGGTGAACATAGAGAGCCCAGAGCTCCGATGACTATACAAGTCAGGCGGGGTTTTTGTTTTTTTTTACGTTTTGAGGGGTGAGAAGGTGTGAATACTAGCGTCGTGATTACCAATTTTGCCGGTATGCGCGAGGATGGTGGTAGGACTTTCATAATTGCTTTAGGGCTATCCATACTGATACATGGGGTAATGTGCGTTTTTTTGCCGCTGTTAAGATCGCCTGCGAATGCGATACCGATGACGGAAGTCAAAATACGCCTTACGAAAGCCAACCAAACTCCGTCGTTGAACAGCATTCATGAAGAAAAATCAAAGTCAGTACCAACGATGCCACTGGCGTTGGACTCGGGGTTGCCACAGAAAACGAGTATAGCATCTGTGCCGTCTGAAATTGATTCAAACATGCCGTTGGTGAGAGGAAGTGCCTTGGGTTCGCAGCCCGTTTCGGCAATTGGCGCAACAAGTGGTTCACTTGCACAAAACGGTCCGACAGTATCGCACCAAACGGTTGAAGATCTTTCGGGAGTAATTGAAGCCTTTGTTCGTCGATTGGAAGAACGAAAAGAATATCCTTACATTGCCAGAAAACGTGGGCAAACGGGGACAGTCACTGTCAGGATAAGTATTACGAAGAATGGTGTGCTAAATGAAGCGACTATTGTTTCATCTTCCGGGGTGAGTCGACTGGATGAAGCAGCGCTTGCCTTGGTCAGCGCTGCTTGCCCTTTTAATCATGGCACGGGACGGGATTTGAGAATTACTGTTCCAATTACCTATGACTTGAAGGAGAAATGATATGAATCAGACATCAATCATTTTATTGGAACAAGACGAAACTTTGCCTGAAGTACGTTGCCCAAATTGTAACCGTCTTTTATTTAAAGGCCGAATCATTCAAATCGAAGTGAAATGCCCAAAATGCCACTTCTGTTATTCCCTGGACTACTCGGGAGAAAAAATGACCAACCGTTGCACTCTGACGAGAGGAGAAGAAAATATTGATAAAACTAACTAAATGGCTCATGCTAGTTCTACTCATTATGAGCTTGGCGTTTCTCTTTGCGGGGGGAAAACAAGAAAAAAAAGATGCCGGTGTGCTAAAACGCGAAATGCAGGATTTTTCAGGACGACATGTTCTCGTGCCGGAGCAACCCCAGCGCGTTATAGCGCTAAATGCATCAAATTTGGATCTTTATTATGCGGCGGGAGGAACGGTCATCGGTAGGCCGACCACGGTCGCGCTGTCAGCGGAGTTGCTGGAAAAAATTAAAGAAATTCCACAAGTCGGCGAGACGTCTTCTCCTAACCTGGAAAACCTCGTTGCATTGAAGCCGGACTTAGTGCTGGGGGTAGACGTGGCTTTTCATCACGCTCTTCTACCAGTACTGGAAAAAGCGGGTATCCCAATTCTGTTGCAGGCGTTGCCGGATTATCCATCGGTATTGCGCACAATCACTTCCTACGGAACGTTGACGGGGAATCAGGATAAGGCTGCAGAATCTGTCGCACGCATTGAAAAACAGGTGCAACAGGCAAAAAAATGGTGTGAAGGAAAACCACCGGTTCGCGTTTTGGTTATTTGGGGTTCGCCGGAAAGTTTTAGTATGGCATTGCCGACTAGCTTTACAGGGAATCTGGTAGCGATGCTAGGTGCGACCAATATTTCAGAGTCACAGACTCCGGTAACCGCAAAAATGTCTGTTGTTCCGTTGAGCCTAGAATACGTTGCCAAGGAAAATCCGGATGTGATTTTGCTGATTACCCATGGAGCGGATGAACGGGTTAATGAGAAATTTAAAAAGGAACTGGCGACGCATCCGGCGTGGAAAAATATGGGTGCCGTAAAGAACCAGCGGGTTCATAAGTTACCATATTCTTTATTTGCGGTTAATCCCGGAACGCAAGTTGGGACAGCGGTGGAATTATTGGCGTCGCTTTTGTATCCGGAGGGAAAATCGTGAAAGCAATAGGCGCGGATCCACGCTCCGCATTTCGCAATTGGATGGTAGTGGGTGGCGCTATGCTGTTGTTGTTGTCGATTTTGTTGGGCATATCGACAGGTGCAGTTCAGGTTGGGATCGGTGAAATTTTGGATTCGTTACGATGGACGCAACTAGCAGGCGAAAATCAGCAGATTATTTATAATATCCGAATTCCGCGAGTAATGGTGGGAGCTTTGGTCGGTATAAATCTGGCTTTGGCCGGAGTTATTTTGCAAGGAGTGCTACGCAACCCGTTGGCGGATCCGGGAATTGTCGGCGTTACGTCCGGTGCCGGCTTAGCAGCGATGGTTGTACTGATCTTATGGCCGGAGCGCACTTTTATTGTTCCCGTAGTGGCGTTTGCCGGGGCATTAGCTGCTACAGGACTAGTTTTTTTACTGTCCTGGCAAAATGGCATTCACCCGCTGCGTTTGATTCTTGCCGGGGTGGCGGTCTCAGCTTTTTTTGGCGGTGGAATGTCGGCATTGATGGTGTTCCATTCCGATAAGGTTCAGGGCACTGTTAATTGGCTTGCCGGTGGTTTCCAAGGGCGAAGTTGGGATCATGTTCGTATGATAATGCCGTATACGTTGCTTGGACTTGCTGGAGCCCTATATGGCAGCCGATACTTGACCATTCTGAATTTGGGCGATGATGCAGCCAAGGGCTTGGGTGTTCCGGTGGAGCGAGTTCGCTTTTTCTTTATTATTCTTGCGGCTCTTTTGGCGGCGTCGGCTGTGAGCGTTGCAGGGTTGTTGGGCTTTGTAGGGCTGATTGTGCCTCATTTAACGAGGTTGTTGGTTGGGGTGGACAGTGAATATATGCTTCCCTGCGCGGCAGCTTTCGGAGCGATTTTGGTTGTGGTAGCTGATACGGCGGCTCGGGTCATTTTTCGCCCGGTGGAAATACCGGTGGGGGTTTTGATGGCTTTTTTAGGCGCGCCGTTTTTCCTGCATCTTTTAAGAAAAGGAGTACGGCATAAATGAGTGCTATTTTGGAAGCACGCAAATTAACGTTATCTTATGGTGAAAAAATGGTGGCGTCTAATATGTCTCTAAGATTTGATAAACCCGAAATTGTTGGAATCATTGGCCCCAATGGTTCGGGGAAATCTACTTTGCTTAAGGCATTGAGCCGTCTATTGAAACCTGTTTCTGGACAAGTATTGCTGATGGGGGAAGCGATCGAGAAATTGCCTCGCAGGAAAGTGGCGAAGTGGATGTCGGTTTTACCGCAGGGAGCGCAGGCTCCGGGAGAATTTGTCGTGTATGATTTGGTGGCTTGTGGACGGACTCCCTATAGGAGTTCATTTGGAGCTTTTTCCGAGGAAGATCGGAGTGTGATCGCGGAGTCGATTCATATGGTGGGATTGCAAGATCTGACGTATCGAAGGATGGACACTCTTTCGGGTGGAGAACGGCAACGAGCGTGGTTGGCGCTTGCATTGGCTCAGCAATCGTCGATTCTGATGTTGGATGAGCCAACAACATATCTGGATGTTCATCATCAACTGGAAATGTTGAAACTGATTCAACGTTTGCAGCAAGAGCTGTCTTTGACTGTCGTCATGGTATTGCATGATTTGAACCAAGCGATCCGGTTTTGCCACCAGATCATAGCGATCAAGGACGGAGCTGTTTTCGCATGCGGAACGCCGGAAGAAGTCATCACGTCAGAAAATATGAAAAAACTTTACGGTGTCGAGTCAATCGTTACGCATATTGCATATGAGGGGAGTTCTTTTCTTGTTTGCTTTCCACACAATGTCTGCTCTGCCGCTTTATAAATTAGAACCGGACATTCAACTGGAGCGAGTAACTTAAATGTATGGAGCGATAAAAGCGTTGGATAACGTATTTACTGTTAAAGAATCTTTACTGGCGTATGGGCGGATTTACCAGATTGAAAACCTTCGGGACCGCATAACGGAGATGGTCGCGTCGATTCCAGGTGATACGGCTCGTGCACTTGAAACACTATTTGTCCAGTTAGCGTGAGTGGAACATGATGGCTGGGTGCAAGGCTGTTTCTTAGTTATTGGCATAGTTGGTGGGATGATGGTAAACGAAGCGGATGAAATTTCTCAGGTCAATAATTTCATCATTACTCCAATGGTGTTTTTTAGCGGGTCGTTTTTCCTCCTGACTCAATTGCCAGACTGGCTGTCGTCGCTGACAGCATTTCTTCCTATTGTTTCAATTAATAAGTTGTTGCGGTCCCCAAATTGGACAAATGACCTTTTATGAGGAGTGGGCGGGATGCTGCTGGTAATTGTCGGGTTCTTCGTATGGAATATTCGATTGATTGAAAAGTATAGCGAGTAAATATGAAAGAGGAAACTTTTTGGCAATAGTAAGCAATTTTTTTGTGGAGGGTAGATTGTGAAAAAAAGAAAAAGGACAATAGTCTCTTGTTGCTTGATTGCCCTGGCGTCATGCCATACTGTGGCATTTGCTGCAAATTCGGAGGCTGAAGAGGCTGCCCGGAGTCGAAATGTTGTTGTGACGGCCACTCGGACGGAGCAAGATATCAAGGATACGCCGATGGCGGTGACGGTGATTACTGCGGAGGAGATTGCACTTAAAGGGGCCACGACATTGCGCCAGGTTTTGGAAAATATGCCGGGTATTCAAATCTCGGCCAATAGCACACACGCTCGCAGCACGGTAGGAATCCGCGGGATGTCCGCCCAGCATACCTTAATTATGGTTGATGGAAAACGCAGTGCCGGCGAAACGGGAATGAGTGCGACAAATACCGGCGACATCGACCGGATTCGACTGGAGGATGTCGAGCGCATCGAAATTTTGCGTGGATCGTCCAGCTCATTGTATGGTAGCGATGCCATCGGCGGGGTTATCAACATTATTACCAAGGACCCGCAAAAGCAGCAATGGGAAGTCACGCTGGAAGATGCGATGTATGGGCGAGGGTCAAATGCATATAATAATTGGGGAATCCGCTATGATAGCGGCAAAAATGGTCCGTTTTCCTGGACTGCATCAGTAGCGGAAAAAAGCGAACAGGCATTGTTGTCGGAAACCGCTGCCAACAAATCGTTAAATATGTACGGAACTCGTTGGCCTCTTTCTTTTAAAGGGGTATGGGATGTTGCGAAAGGTAAACGATTTGTATTTGACCTTGATTATTTAAAGGAAAATTTGGAACGTCTGAACACTTATAGATATATATATCGAAATACTCGCTTGGACTATTCTGTAGCTTATGAAGCGAAAAATAAAACTGGTGATTATCAATTCCGTTTTTACCAGTCGACATTTGATCGAGATTATGATTACAGGAATATTAATACGGGAGCAATGACCAGCTTTGACGTAATCCGTCGAGTGACAACTGTAGTTGAGGCGAAATCAAGCTTTGAATGGGGCAGCAATAATCTGTTTACTATCGGCGGCGAGGTGCGACGCGATGAAATTCGCGGAACCCGGATCAACACTGGTATCGATACTTTCACCGAGGTACGTGAGGGAAAAACTCAGACCGGGTCTAAAGGAAGCGTCGACTATTCGGCATTTTATGTTCAAAGCGAGTGGAAAGCCGGGTCCAAGTTGTTGATTATCCCGTCGCTGCGGTTTGATGGCAGCGATAAATTCCAAAGTGCATGGAGTCCTAAATTAGGAATTACCTATATGATGGATAAGTCCAACCGCCTGAAATTTGTGTATGGGCATGGTTATAAAACGCCGACTCCTACTGAATTGTATCAATCATTTGTTATGGGAACGAGTTATTGGCAAGGGAATCCTAATTTAACCCCTGAAAAATCGCAATCGATTGAAGTTGCATGGGAATGGGAAAAAGGAGCGGAGTTTGGACGAATTGGGGTATTTAATAATAAGCTGACAGATATGATTGACTATTACAAAACAGGGACCACTTATATGAACATGCCGGTCTATACATACAGGAACTTGGACTCGGCGACAATGCAGGGTGTGGAAGCCGAATATCGGCATAAATTTAATAAGTATTGGAATTGGAGCGTAAATTATTCATATTTGCGAGCCGTTAATGATTCCACTGGAGCACGTTTGGAGGATCGTCCCTCCAATACATGGGGATCTTCCTTGACGTATACGGATGATAAAAACGGCTTTAGCGCCGTGCTGTCGGGGGCATGGTATATAGGCCTGATTGATTCGAATGAAGCAAAAGAAAAATCATATTCGCTCTGGAATGTGATGCTCACGAAAAAATTGGCCGCCAATACTACTCTGTATGCAGGAATCGACAATATATTCAACCATAAAGATGAATATATGTGGATCGACGGTTTGGTTTACCGTATGGGAATGAAATTTAAATTTTAATGAAAATGGAGGATGTTGAGATGAAGAGCCTTGTAATTTATTCAAGCAAAACAGGCAATACACAAGCGGTTGCAAATGCTATTTTGGAAATCATGCCGGAAGAATGCGGGATATTTACCGTGGAGGAGGCACCGGAGCCTGACTCATATGACTTGATTGCAATGGGATTTTGGGTGGATCGCGGAACTGCGGATGCCAAGGCGCAAGTTTACATGAAGAAAATTCATAATCAAAAAGTAATTTTGTTCGCAACTTTGGGTGCTTACCCAGATTCCGACCACGCCCGTGACTGCATGGCTCGGGCGGCATTACTGATGGATTCGAGCAATGAACTGTTGGGTACGTTTATTTGCCAGGGGAAATTGGACAATAAGCTCGTTGAAGGATTCAAAACGTTGCCAAAAGACCACCCGCACGCTCTAACGCCCGAGCGGATCGCACGGCATCAGGAAGCAAGCAAGCACCCGAACGAGGAAGACTTTTCCAAAGCAAAAGGGATCTTCCAGCGAATTTTGTCGATGACCCAAAAGCATGCCGGTTGAGTTCTGAAACTACAAGAAGGTGAGTAATGATATGGTGGACTTTTTTTACAAGGGTGGACCCTTGATGTACCCACTGCTACTTTGTTCGATTCTAATGCTGGCTCTTTCATTGGAACGGGGATATAACTATTTCCGAGCCAGTGGGTCCAAGGAGTTTCCTGCTGTAATCAAAAAGATGATTTTGCAGCAGCAGTATAACCAAGCGTTGGAGCTTGCCAAGTCTGAAAAAGGACCGGTTGCGGCCATCACGGCAGCTGCGATTCAAAGCCGTCAACAAGGGGTCGTTGCAATGGAAGAAGCAATCTCTGTAGTCGGTTCTATGGAATTGAAACGCTTGTCCAAACATTTGCATGTATTGGAATTGATTGGAAGGTTATCGCCGTTGGTTGGCTTGTTTGGAACGGTTTTGGGGATGACAGAGGCGTTTAGGGTTGTAGCCGATTCGAAAGTCGCGGTCAATCCGTCCATGCTGGCTGGAGGAATATGGGAAGCCTTAATTACGACGGTAGCCGGTTTGGCTGTGGCAATTCCGGCGATGGTTGTTCATCATTTCTGTGAAGATTACGTACGCAGTTGGGCGTTTTCAATGAAACGGATTGGACGGGAATGGATCAAGTTGTTGGAGGGGGTCCAGGCGTGATTGAATTTGACGAACATGTTCCACAAAAGCAATCGTTGGATTTGACACCCATGATTGATATAGTTTTTAATTTGCTGATCTTCTTTTTATTGACTTTGTCGTTTACTCAGTCGACGTTGCCGCTCAATTTACCGGAAGCGGAAATGGCCAGCAGCAGAGAGATGAAAGTCGTACGTGTAGAAGTGAAAAGCAGGGACGATATTTTGCTGGATGGGAAACCAGTTGCCTTCAACAACTTGTACCTTTCTTTTTTGGCAATTTATCAGGCGGATTCCGACAAAGAAGTGGAGTTGTTTTCAGATAAATCGATCTCTTTTGGAGTGGTAGTAGAAGTTCTGGATGTTGCGCAAAAAGCGGGAATAAAAAATATTGCGGTGGCAACTATACAGAAAAAGTAGCAGTTACGGTAGCTTGAAGAAGAAATGATCATCTCTCAGGAAGTGCCCTGTGGTGGACCTCGTCGATATAAACCAAGAGTCGGATGGCCGTACGTTAGGATCTTATGGAGGAATCGGAGATAGTCAATCCGTATTGCCAAACCTGAGCTTTGAACGGGAAAGCGGTGCACAAACAATATATACGGTTTTGGACCATTGTGTGGAAGCGTTACGGCAAGGTTCTAACCCCCCCTGATTTTCTGAAACTGAATTTCTGTCGTAATGGTTGTGATGCAGGAGTCGGCATAGGACCTCCTTGGCTATTTGCTAATATGGCAGGGAGTTGTACGGGTACCGTTAAAAAAGATTTAATACAAATATCGTTTGAGTGGAACGATTTTTTTCGAGAACTGGATATCAACGACTTTTTTGGCGAATTCCATAGCCTATGTGAAATTGAATTGATAGTCGTTCGTGTGGAACGGGATAGCCTTATTAAGTCAGAGGCTATTTTTTTTGTGTAAAGATAGAGGCGAAAAAGCAAAGAAAAACGGCGAAATCGATTCGTGTCGGAACGAACGAGATGCGCTGAAATAATCTTGACAAAACGTTTTTAACAAACTAATCTATATATGTAATCATTACAAATAAAGAACTGTAATAAATTACTGCATTTGGCAACTGAATTTATCGTGAGAGGTTTTTCATGAAACTATCATTGAGAACTCTGTCAGATGAATTGTCAAAGCGGACAATACGGCCATCTCATCCAAGAATAAAAATTTTGGAATATCTTCTGACTCATCAATCTCACCCCACAGTCGAGCAGATATTTAGTGCTTTGGTCGACGAGAACCCTACTCTGTCAAAGTCTACCGTTTATAACACGTTAAACTTGTTTGTGAAGGTACAGTTGGTTAGAGTTCTGACTATCGAGAATAATGAGACCCGTTACGACATTATCATGGAAAAGCATGGGCATTTTAAATGCGAATCCTGTGGGACCATTTTCAATTTTAAAATCGACATCGATGTGTTTATGTCGGACGAACTCAGTAAGTTTGAAATCAGAGAAAAAAATGTTTATTTGGCGGGCATCTGTCCAAGATGTTTGAAAGATAAAAATGAAAGAAAACAGGAGGGTACACTATGAACCAATTGAAAGGAACTAAAACGGCAGAGAATCTGATGAAAGCTTTTGCAGGCGAATCGCAGGCCCGTAATCGTTATACATTTTATGCGTCTGCAGCCAAAAAAGAAAATTTTGTCCAGATATCTAACATTTTCACCGAGACGGCGGAGAATGAGAAAGAGCATGCCAAACGGCTCTTTAAGTTTCTCGCTGCTGCCACTGATGTGGAAAAAGTGGAAATAACCGCCACGTTCCCGGTAGCGCTCGGCGATACCAAGAGCAATTTGCTCGCGGCGGCGGAAGGTGAAAAGGAAGAGTGGGGTGAAATGTATCCTGCCTTCGCTGAGACAGCCGACACGGAAGGGTTTCCTGAGATCGCCTTTTTCTTCCGCAAACTGGTTGAAATTGAAAAACATCACGAGGAACGTTATCTGAAACTGCATGCGAATCTGGTTGCTGGAGAAGTGTTTAAAAAACCAGTGGTTACGGAATGGAAATGTAGCAACTGCGGTTATATCCATTGCGGTGACAGCGCACCGAACGTCTGCCCGGCATGCGCGCATCCTCAAGGTTACTTCGAGGTTTTTGCGGAGAAGTATTGAACGATTGAAACTGATTCAAAGATGCAAGGGAAAAGAAGTAGCTCTTTTCCCGGCAATATAAACAAAAGATTGAGAACTCCGACGACGTTTGTCATGCGGAGTTCTTTTTTTTGCGGGCGTAAACAAACTGTCCTTTTTGCGCCAATAGCATAAGGGGGTTAATTCCCGCGCGAAGAAGATTGCGCATCTGTTGCTGGTCACGGCGATGACGGTTCATTCGCTGAAGCGACAAACGCGGATTTCCATATACACACCAATGCTTGCGACATGATAAGGGGCATTTGCTCAGTCCCATAAATCCCTGTACATCTTTTAGCGGGATTCCTAGTAATATCCCTATTTCGTGGGGGAATGACTGGCTGAAATATGTGGATAGCTCAGAAAGAAGGTCCTCTGTGCCTTTTTCAATGGAATAGCCTTGGCGCTGAAAAAACGATTTTGTAAGGGGATGGCGCAGACAACGTTCCAGTAGCTTCGGTTGATAAAACATAACGGTCTTGCGATAAGGGCATGTAAACATGATCCGAATTTTAACACAGGAATTGGCAAGAATTGATTTGCCATAAAAATCCCACCAGGATAGCAGCGGTAAATGGGGGAGATTGGAGAGAGTCAGCAAGGTTGCGGGCTTGCTGCCGAAAATGGTAGGAGCCAGCTGTTCGGCGAGCCAGGCTGCAAAATGAGTTTGCGATTTGTTGTTGTAAGTGCTTTCGCTTATAAAAACTGAATCAGTAGAGAAATTGGCTGCTGAAAATTCCATAATTTCCTCTTAAATGAAAATTAATTTCATTTAAATACTAATAAAATCTTGGAGGTTTGTCAATCGGAAATGAGAAAAAACGTTCTTAAAAAAATGATTCTGTAAAGCATGTTTTTTTGTGTGCAGAAATAAATAAAGCCATACATCGTTTGATAAAGAGTCTTTTATCGATTTCGATTTAGAAATTTTTATGCACGACTGATAAGTAAGAAACAAAAAAGACTTGACGTAACTGTTGGAAATTATGTATTATAAACGAGATAAATTATCATTAAATCTTTGGACTAGCCGACTTACTCTTATCGTAATTGTGAATGGAGAAAAATACATGCAGACAGAAAATCTGACTCGCCGATTTATTTGGATCAATCCCGTCGTGGAGGCAATGGCTGACTCTCTATATCCCAGTATTATTCAACAAATAACCGATCGGGGGTTTAGCGTCGTTTCCTGCAACACAGGACTGGAGAAAGTTCGGCAGGCCTACAGGCAGTATCTCCAGCGAGATGTCAATAAACCAGTCATTGATACCAGATGTCCCAAGGTTGCATGCATGGTGAATTGTCATTTCCCGCAATTGCAAGATTCACAGTCCGAGGTGTTGCCGATTCTGATGGTCTGCGCCCAGGACTTGTATGAACTCCACGTGCGAACGAATCCCGACAAGGCAAGTCTGACGATTGTGACTCCTTGCAGCTCGCTGGCGGATGTGGGCAATAGCAAACTTGGCCATATCGCACGTTTTATCACCTGGATTGATTTTTGCACTGAACAGGAGTTTTTTATTGCATTGCCTCGCGCGGTTTCTTCACCTATTCCGCCGGGATACTTCAGGTTTCCAGAATATCGTGTGTTGGAAGCTAGTGGACCGGATGCCGTTAAAGGCCTTCTGAATCGAATTTCCCAAAATTCGAATGAGGCGGATTTGGTTGAACTACTGTACTGTAATGGGGGCTGTCACAACGGAGACGGGGTATGAGTATGGCCGTAAATGCACGCACGTTCAGAAGCTTATGCCTGCCGGTAATGCTGGCGATAGTGTGGATCATCGGTTCCAGCTTGTCTATCTGGAATAGTTACATTATTCCAACTCCGGCGGAAGTAGTGGGGAATGCTTATAAGCTGGCGCTAAACGGAACCTTGTTTAAACATGCGGCAGTAAGTCTGTACCGGGTGTTTGCCGGATTTTTAGCAGCCTTTTTGCTTGCGTTTCCTCTTGGCGTACTCTTTGGAATGAATTCGCAGGTACGTGACTATTTCGAAGCGCTGTTGGAATTCCTCCGCCATATTCCTCCGTTGGCAGCCATGCCAATGCTGATTCTCTGGTTTGGTATCGGCGAATGGCCAAAATTGTTGATCGTTGTCTTGGCGACTTTCTTTCCGATTTTTCTCAACACATTGCATGGCGTAGCATCGTGTGACGTGAAATTAATAGAAGTCGGCAAGTCATTCGGCTTGCGAAAACGGGAGATATTCCGCCGGATTGTGCTTCCCGCCGCATTGCCATCGGTTTTGGTTGGCATGCGTCTGGGGCTTGGATATAGTTGGCGAGCGCTTGTGGGAGCGGAACTTATTGCGGCTTCTTCCGGAATTGGTTACATGATATTGGATGCAGAGCAGTTGGCCAGACCGGACATCGTTGTCCTGGGGATATTGACCATTGGAATATTAGGTTCGGTAATCGATTGGGCGTTTTTTCATGTGACCCAGCTGGCCAGCCCTTGGAGAGGAGGTGAGTTTACTAATTATGACAGGGGTTGAGATTGCGAATGTAACCAAAGAATATTACGTTGGAGGCCATACTTTCTGTGCTTTGCGCAATGTGTCGCTAACGATATCGCCAGGTAGTTTTACCATAATTGTAGGTAAAAGCGGCTGCGGAAAAACTACATTGCTTCGTTTGCTGGCAGGTCTTGAAGAGAAGACGGCGGGTAAGGTTGGTAGCAATGACAGCGGGATAACTCAGCAGGGTAGCCGGATTGGAATTGTATTTCAAGAACATCGGTTGATGCCGTGGCTTACAGTGCGGGAAAACATGTCATTTTCGCTCGTACAAAAAAACGATCAATGGAAAGTGAAGTCTGTTGTTGATCGATACCTTTCTATTCTTGGGCTTGAGCAGTTTCAGGATGCCTACCCAGTTCAGCTTTCCGGCGGGATGGCGCAGCGAGTGGCATTGGGACGAACATTGTGTTATAACCCGGATATTATTCTCATGGATGAGCCGTTTGGAGCGCTTGATTATTTCACACGAAAAAAAATGCAGCAGGAAATTGTCGACTTATTCCTTCTGCAACAAAAGACAATCATTTTTGTTACCCATGATGTAACAGAAGCCGTATACCTGGGGCAAAATATCATTGTTATGGATGCAGGGGAGGTGGTCCGTGAAGTGCCGGTCGGATTGCCTTACCATCGTAATCCTGTTTCACCGGAGTTTCTGGCGATCCAGAGTGAGATTCTTTATTCACTTGGTGCAAATCAGTTCGGAGTATAATTTGTAATGGAGGTTGTAATTGTGAAGTTTTTGATAAGAGAAAAACTGCTGCTCCTTTCTCTGCTGGGAATTATGGTGATGCTAGGCGGTTGCGCTGGTAACCCTCGGACAACGTTGCCGGAAAAACCGAAGGCCATAAATATTACATATGTAAAAGCACCTCTTAACGTTCCTTCTATCGTAGAAAAGAAAATGGGTGTATTTGAAAAAGAATTCGGCAAGGACAATATTGCCATAACCTTTCCAGAAATTACGGCAGGTCCCAAACAAACGGAAGCTATGGCTGCAGGCGCTGTGGATTTCGCCCACTGCCTGGGAGGAACGCCTGCCATTCTCGCAGCCGCCAATGGCGTTGATTTGAAAATAATCGGCATTTACAGCAGGGCTCCCAAAGCTTTTGTGCTTCTTGCCAAAAACGGAAAGCTTCAGTCGGTAAAAGATCTGAAAGGCAAAAAGGTCGCGGGGCCTAAAGGAACAGTACTTCACCAGTTGCTGCTGACAGCTCTTGAAAAAAACGGGCTGAAAGCGGACGATGTTGAATTCATCGCTATGGATATCCTAGGAGCAGTGGCTGCATTGATGAATGGAAGCGTGGATGCTGCGCTCGCGGCTGGGCCGGATGCTGTGAAGGCGGAGCTGGCTGGGGCACGGATTATAACTACAGGAGAAGGCTTGGTTGAAGCAACGATCGTTACTGCTGTTCGTGGAGAGTTTTTGCGCCAGCACCCGGATTTGGTCAAACGCTTCATGCAGGTACACCGTTCAGCGCTTGAATATGTCAAGAAAAACCAGGAGGAAGCGTTGGCCTTAACGGCGACGGAAACAGGATTGACGATCGAAATGGTTAAACGTATGTACCCTTGGTACGATTTTGACGCCGGTGTTCGCCCCGCAGACATTCAGGAATTGAAGGTAACGCAGGAGTTTTTAATAAAAAATGGAATGCTGAATAAAAACGTAAAAATAGAAGATATTATTGCGAAAATTGAACCATAATGGGAGGTGAATGTAATGTCACAAGTTTTACGTGTTAAAGACCGAGGAATTATATTGGAAATAGGTTTTGAAGACTTGCTGAAGTATCACGGCCGTTTTTACATCGGGGGTGTTGCGCTGGCTTTTAAGCTTTTGGAACTAGGTTTTCGCGAACTTGTACCTGATGCAACGCCGGACCGTGAATTGATCGGATTTACCTCCGGGCTAGGCCTGCACGGCCCTGGAGTGATTGACGCAGTTGAGATGGTGACTCGGGCTAGGACCCGAGGGCAGTTGATCACCGATACAAATTCGATACAGGGAAAGCCGGGAATTATCGCACCGGACGGAACAGGAAAATACTATTTTGAAGTGAGTTATGGCGAGACGAAAATTGGGGTGGCAGTGAAGCCAGGCATTATTCCAGATGAATTTATGGAACTTTCTCGAAAAAACCATGCCGAAATAATCACCGAAGCTGAAAAAATCCGTTTACAGGAAGTGAAGGAGTGCTTAGCTGCTGAGATCGTTGCATCGGCGCCGGAGAAATTATTTGAGGTTTATCGGGAGATTGACAGTCCCAAGCCCCTGTGATAACATTTTAAACGTAGTAAAATTTGAAAATTTCATATCGGGATAGGTGCCCGCGAGGGCTTAATAGGGAAGTCCGGTGTAACACCGGCGCGGTCCCGCCACTGTATTGGGGAGCGAACCCATCAAATGCCACTGGGACGAGAGTCTTGGGAAGGTTTGGGTGAGCTATGATCCAGAGCCAGGAGAACTGCCTGTCTGACAATCACCGTTTTTACCCACGCGCGATGGGGAGGGGATTTTGACGCAGCTTCTGTGTTGGATTTCTTCCCGGCAACTTTTGCCGGGATTTTTTATCAAGACGCCTGTCTGTGCCAAAATAGCTTCTCGCGATGTGGGAGGCTATTTTTTATGCGTTCCCTGAATTACACGCTCTATTGGCTTGGGCGTGGGATTCATTAGCCGGAGGCTTCTTTTTTAGGGGGGAAGCCTCCATTTTTGATTTCTTCCCGCAAGATGATTATTTCTATGAATCTAAATATTAAAATAGGGGTGGACAGAATGAAAAAACGTATTTGGGTGGCAATGGCGGCGCTAATGACGACGGTTTCTCTTAGTGGTATGGTAGGAGGAAACTCGGTGTACGCGGCAGAAAGTGCGAACGAAAAAAAGCGATTTTAGTTGTCAGCTTTGGAACAACATATGCCGATACGCGAACCAAAACCATCGAAGCTGTGGAAAATAAAATTAGTGCGGCTTTTCCAGGCTATGAAGTTCGGCGCGCTTTTTCCTCCCGCATTGTTATCAAGAAACTTATGGAACGCGATGGTTTACAAGTGGATACGGAAAAGCAAGCTCTGGACAAACTGAAATCTGAAGGGTTTGCAGAAGTAATCATTCAGCCGCTTCACGTTGAACCAGGCGATGAATATGATAAGGTGCAGCGTGCTGCGGAGCCCTATATTCAGAGTAAAGCATTTTCGTCATTGAAGATCGGCAGGCCAATCCTGTACTTTATGGGACAGGAAGAAAGACCGGATGATTATTTGATAGCAATTCAAGCGATACAGACCCAAATTCCCAAGCAAAAAAATGATGAAGCGATTGTTTGGATGGGGCATGGCGGCAATAACCCGGCCAACGCGGCTTATGCAGTGTTGCAAATGAAGATGGAAGATGCCGGATTATCCAACAATTTTATCTATACGGTGGAAGCTTATCCGAATTTGGAAAATGTGATTAAGAAACTGAGCCGGAATAAGATTGAAAAAGTTACGTTGATGCCGTTTATGCTGGTTGCCGGCGATCATGCCCAGAATGATATGGCTGGTGATGAGGAGGATTCGGCAAAAACCATTCTAGCTAAAGCAGGGTTCAAGGTTGATGTATATTTGCATGGTTTGGGCGAAAACCCCGGCATCCAAAATATTTATGTACAACATGTGAGAGATGCGATTGAAGACAAGTATGTTGCACGGAGCAAGGGTAAGCCGGTTATCCCGGTGATTGAATGAGCGCGGAAAAGTGAGTTAATGGTTGCGTAGGAAAAAAAATTTCGTCCGTATATCTGATATGGAGCGGGTTGCAGGGTATCTGGCGGCCCGTTCCCTGTATTCAACTGCTTTTGTCAAAATGAGGTATAATATAGCTGGTTTTGGTTTAGTGAATTTCAGGAAAAGTGGGGAGCCTATGCTTTTGGAACGCTTTGTTGGCTATGTTGCACGCAGTATGTCGAACCGCTATATTCAATTTGAGGAAAGTACCTCCGGTGAGCCGCCGCGCCCGACAGAACCCCGTGCTCCGTTGATGCTGTATGTGCATATTCCTTTTTGTGAAGAACTCTGTACGTATTGTTCTTTTCATCGGGTCAAGTTTCAGGAAGAATTGGCCCGGAGTTACTTTGCCGCACTGCGCAAAGAAATTTTGATGTACCATGAGCGGGGCGGCTATAATTTTAAGTCGCTGTATATCGGCGGCGGAACCCCGACGGTGTTGATGGATGAATTGACGGCGACGATTGCATGGATCAAAAACCACTTCGATATCCAGGAAATTTCGGTGGAAACGAATCCGAACCATTTGGACAAAGAAAGAATGCTGGCGCTGAAAGAGGCCGGAGTAAGCCGCTTGTCGGTGGGGATTCAATCATTTGACGATGCGATTTTGCGCGCAACGGACCGCTTCCATAAGTACGGCAGTGGCGAAGAAATTGCTCGGCGACTGCAAGAGACGCAAGGGATATTTACAACGCTAAACGCCGATATGATTTATAATTTCCCAGGACAGACAGAGGAGCTATTGCAACGGGATTTGGCGATCCTTCTAAAACTGAAAGTCGATCAAGTGACGTTTTACCCTTTGATGATGGCGTCAACGACCCGTAATAAGATTGAAAAGACGATGGGGATTGTTTGTGACGAACGCGGGCAAGCCTTATATGATCTGATTAAGACGACACTGCAGAAAGAGTACCGCCTCAGCACGGCTTGGTGCTTTTCACGTGATGCTTCGCTTATTGATGAATATGTTGTCAATTATGAGGAGTATGCGGGGATCGGCAGCGGAGCTTTTGGCTACTTAAGCGGGTGCGTTTATGCGAACACGTTCAATATCCCTGAGTATATACAACAGATCGACGCAGGGAAGTTCCCGATTGCGGCAAGGCGTAATTTTAATCATTTGTCGATGATGTTGTATGATTTTATGATGCAGTTGTTTGGGTTGCGGGTCGATGCCAAACATTTGCGACAGAAATACGGCTGGTGTGCTTCGATCGGTCTTTGGCCAATACTGCTGTTTTTTCGCCTGAGTGGCGGAATCGGTAAAGGCCCGAAGGAGGGTGTTTTCGTAACGACGAAACCCTACTTTGGAGTGATTATGATGCGGGAGTTCTTCACTGCCGTAAATAATTTTCGCGATTATTGCCGCCAGTCTTTGCATTGATAAAATCCGGGAATAATGTCAGAATAATGACGATCACGATTCGGCTTTTTTGACAATTTCATATCGGGATAGGTGCCCGCGAGGGCTTAATAGGGAAGTCCGGTGAAATACCGGCGCGGTCCCGCCACTGTAATGGGGAGCGAACTCATAGAAATGCCACTGGGACGAAAGTCTTGGGAAGGTTTGAGCGAGCGAAGATCCGTAAGCCAGGAGAACTGCCTGTCTAGCAATCACCGCTAGACCCACGCGCGATGGGGAGGGGATTTTGACGCAGCTTCTGTGTTAGACTTCTTCCCGGCATTTTGCCGGGATTTTTTATTAAGATGCTTGTCTGTGTTTAAATGGATGGAAAAAGCGGAGTGAGCAAGGAGAAATTGAATGTTTGGGATGATGAATGATATGAAAAAATACTCGATTGTATGGGCGTTTGTGTTTTGTTTGCTTTGCAGCGGATCTGCCCATGCCGGCGACCAGCAACAACTGTACCGATTGTCGACAGGTGACGCCGTATTTCGTCAGGACAATAGCATCGGCGTACAGTTTGCAGAGCCTCGGATGGTGCTCAGCACTTCTATCATTAACGGGGGCTATCGTGAAGATCTTCAGGGTATATTCAATCACAACAACACCGATGTGGTGATGACTGTTGAGAGTTATCTCCAGAGCATGAAGCAGGAAGCGAAAAAACTGGGATTCGATCCTGAAAAAGTTTCCAGCATGGGGACCGGCGCCAGAATGGACAACGTCGCCATCAAGACAGAATCGTTTCAGGATGCGGTGGTTACGGCAATTGTGACTGCCGGAGTGGAGGGTAACGCAGGGCGTGCAGGCGATCCCACGAATTATTATAAGCCGAAGCAAAACCCAAACATGCCCAAGCCTGGCACTATCAACATCATGTTAATTATGAACGCCGATATGCCCAAAGGCACTTTGACCAGAGCATTGGTTACCTGCACAGAAGCAAAAACGGCGGCGCTGCAGGAGCTCATGGTCAGCAGCCGCTACTCCAACGGATTAGCTACCGGCTCCGGCACCGACCAAACCATTATTGTTGCAAATCCACACGCAAAGCTTTATTTGGACGATGCAGGCAAGCACTCTAAATTAGGCGAGCTAATCGGTGTGGCTGTCAAATCTGCGGTAAAAGAAGCATTGGTAAAACAAAATGGCCTAACCGGTCAAAAGCAGCATAATGTCATCAGGCGTATAGAAAGGTTTGGCATTTCGAAAGAAAAACTATATCAAGATTATTTGCAGGCGGGCTACGAGTCGGTTGGCAAGGAAGAATTCTTGCGGCAGTTGGATAGCTTTGCAGGGGGAGATCGAATTGTAACGCTCACTTCCTTATATGTTCACCTGATTGATCAACATGCCTGGGGATTGTTGTCAGCCGAAGAAGTAACGGAGGCTGGAGATACGCTTATCACGGATGCTTCCAGTCATTTTGGCGTTGCGACAGGTAAAATTGAAACACAAACTGTAGCTGGGTTTGTTGCTGCCTGGGAAAATCTATTGCTGACATGTTTGCGTGAAAAAATCGCATCACAATAAGGGGATGGGGTGCTTGACTCTATCCTAGGAAGATACCTTATTATGAAAATGGGTTAAGCGATGTAACCCAAAAATATTAATGAGGTGATTTGAAATGGCACATCCAAAGTACGAACTTCCCAAAACTCCCCATGCGGAATATCGTTACAAGATGGCGATGAAACATGTTGAAGCTGCGAAAGCCGCTGGACAATCTTCGGAAGAAATCCATGACATGTTTAACAAAATTATGAATTATGATATTGATAATTTGCCGAACGATGACGCACACAAAAAATATCGCATGGCTGTTGAACATGCCAAGAAAGCACTGGAGAACGGCAAATCGTCCGAAGAAGCACATAAGATTTTTCAACAAGTCTTGGATTCAAACGGCGAAGGGCATGGACACAAACACGCATAAAAAAAGCCGCCTTGGTTGTTGAATAAGACAGCTGAAGAAATATCTCTCGATTTTGGGAGAAAGAACATTATTGCGCAATGTAAGAAAGTGTTTTTTCGCTCAAAACCGGGAGATTTCTAATTTTTGTCGTCAACTTGGATAGCAATTTGTGTGACATATTCTTTGGGGTTGGTGGTCGACCAGTAGTTCAGAAGTTGGGTAATATATACGTCACTAATAATTTCCAGATTGTTGCGCGAAATAAAGTCAAGCAGCTTTTCTATGGCAAATTTATAGTTGACATGATACCCATCCGGCGTGGTAATTTTCGCATAAAGTCCCTGCGGTTTGATGATGGACTTTGCATATTCATCGGCATGGGATACTTGCGTGAAGATCCGGGATATTGAAAGATAGTTTGCGGATCGCAAATCTTCCTGGGTTAAGATATAGCCCATAAAGTATTCGCTGAAAAGCTCACTTTTGGCGAAGGGAAGATTGTGCTCGGCGATCAGCTTAATCTGATCTTTCATCGAGCCTTTCGCTGCGGAAAAATTGCCAATGACATAATACTCTTCTGCACAGTTTTCTAAAGTAATGCGGTTACTCCTGACTTCTTTTGCTTGTTTCAAACGATCCAGATTAACGAGAAGATTGTGCCTGTTTCGTTGTAACAAGTCAAGCTGTACCTCGTATTCCAGTACTTTATCCGAGAAGAGTTGTTGGAGAGCATCGATATTTCGATGGTTGACATAATTGCTGATTTCTTTTAAAGCGACTCCCAGTTTGCGCAAGGTAATGATGATTTCAAACGTAAAGTACTGGGCGAGCGAATAATAACGATACCCATTGTCATCAATGAATTCGGGTGAAAAAATTTTATTCTTTTCGTAATAAAACAACGTTTGTTTGGATATTCCAAAAAGGTGCGCAAATTCTCCAATGGTAAAATGAGTGTTGGCTTTTTCCGACATGCAAATATTCTCCTTGACTCTACTACGGGAATATACCTTATTATTACTTTTATAGTTTGATCATGTCAAGAAATGGATAGACATAACAATTTCATACCGAGCCAGGTGCCCTTCGGGGCTTAATAGGGAAGACCGGTGCAATACCGGCGCGGTCCCGCCACTGTAATGGGGAGCGAACTCATGAAATGCCACTGGGATGAAAGTCTTGGGAAGGTTTGAGCGAGCCATGATCCGTAAGCCAGGAGAACTGCCTGTCTGACAATCACCGTTTTTACCCACGCGCGATGGGGAGGGGATTTTGATGCAGCAGGAATACTTGGCTGTTTCAAATAGCTCCTCATAATCTTGAGGGGCTATATTTTTATGAGGGAAGTGAAGGATAGTATGGGAAGACTTCTGTTTTTGACGAACATGGAGCAACAGCAGATTGCCATG
>Ga0316604_10001104_pt1 | contig 25768 bp, 31 predicted proteins | sample OWC_soil_day20_C_FD_207650 | JGI IMG/M metagenome (GOLD analysis project Ga0316604, IMG submission 207650) | Wetland soil microbial communities from Old Woman Creek delta, Ohio, United States - OWC_soil_day20_CT | ecosystem: Environmental > Terrestrial > Soil > Wetlands | place: USA: Ohio...
GTCATTTTTATGAACAAAGGATTGGCGAAGCTATCCCGAAAGTGGTATACACGCTTCTTTCGCCGTATAGGATGCACCAATGGTAGGTGTTAGATGAAGAATTAGCCAATATAGATCGGGTGTTATTATGCTTGCTATTTGTAGTAAATTCAACTAGAGTTAAGTTGGAAAGTTAAACATTCAAACTTAATTCTGGAGGCGTGTGGAATGCTTGTTGAATTGAAACAAAAATCGCAAGTGACAATTCCCGTTGAGTTGTTAAAAAAGATGAATTTGAAACCTGGAGATAAATTGGATATTGAGGAAAGAGAAGGACGGTTGGTTATTACGCCGGTCGTGGTTATTCCCCGTGATCAACTATGGTATTATTCGAAAGAGTGGCAAAAAGATGAATTGGAAGCGGAGCAACAGATTAATGATGGCAAGGTAAAACTGGCAAAAAACGAAGACGAACTTTTTAATGGACTTGGTTTGGATGAACTATGAATATTTACTATACCGAGCTTTTTAGGGAAAAAGTTAAAGTATTGCCAGTAGAAATTAAGAAAGCGCTAAAAACCAAGCTAGAGTTGATGGTAGAAAATCCGCGACCTCCTTCGTTACGAACAAAAAAGATTCAAGGCCAGGAAGGGTCATTTGAAGTTAGTGTCACTATGGGGATTCGCATGACGTGGCAATATACCGATGACGGTGTATTGCTCCGCAATATTGGTGAGCATGACAAAACATTAAAAAATCTATAATAGTATGTGGCCTGCAGTTTTCTACTGCGGGTTTTTTATTTGCACAGAAACAAGGGGAGAGATGTTTGAACCCAGGAGAACTCAATTGCCGGATAAGTTTGCAGCAGCAAACCAAAGAGCCGGACGGTCAAGGTGGATTTCAGACTACCTACGTACCCAGAGCTATCGTATGGGCTAAGATTACGAATCGGACCGCAACCATGAAGGATCAGTACGAAGTGGTGGTGCCTGAAATTGTGCATCAGATTATCATTCGGTATCGACGGGATATAGTGGTAACCGACAGACTGGAATATAAAAATCGTATCTTTGAACAAATTGGGCCGCCTGTTGATGAAGGCGAGAAAAAAGCATATATTCGACTCACGTGCCGGGAGGTAGTAACTGATGCAGATGGCGATTCGGGTTACGGGTATTGATAAATGCCTAACGTTTGGTAATTTGGTAACAGGGAATGTAAGTCTGGCAATCGAAAAAGAAGCAGAACTCGGAGCAAAAGAAATCCGAAAGCGTGAGCGGGCATTGGCTCCGGTAAAGTCTGGTGGATTAAGAAAGAGCATTGTTTCGCAAAAAGGGAAATATGGCATTAGTCGCATGGTGCGGGCGAAAGCTCCGCATGCACCGCTCCAGGAGTACGGAACCAAGCGAGGGGTGAAAGCCAAACATTTCGCGGAAAAAGCCAGAGAAGAACTACTTCCAGGTATTGAGGAAAAAATAAAGGCCGCTGTCCGGCGAGAGGTGAATCCATGATCCGGTCACCCGTATCTCCGTTAAATAAAGCAATATATGAACGGCTGAAATCCGCTATGAAAGTTGCGGTATATGACGCAGTACCGGTTGGTAAGAAAGCGCCCTTTGTGGTGTTAACCGATACTGCGGCCCAAAGCTGGAATACGAAAACCCTATCTGGAGCATTGGTAACTGCGACAATTAAGGTAGTTAGCGAGTATCAAGGCGATAAAGAAGTGGCGGAATTAGCCGATCAGGCTATTTCCGCCATTATGCACCCGAAGCTGCTTGTAAGTGATAATTGGCAGATCGTACAGAGTGCGATTGACAATCACACGGTGGATCGTTACGAAATGCACAGGGAAGCTACCATTACTTTTAAACTTATTATGATTGACATCAAGGAGGGATGAAATGCCCTTACTCCCTAGTGATGGTGTAGACTTTTTACTTAAGGTCAACACCGGAACGGCAGAAAATCCGGTTTGGATTATTATTGGAGGACAGCGTGGTGCCACACTCAGCATGACGGCGGCGGTGATTGATGCCAGTAACAAGTTATCTGGCGCTTGGACAACCAGTGTTCCCGGACTTATGAGCTGGAGCATGGATGCTGATGCCGTCATGCTGACTGATGTGGCTGGGCTAACCGTGGAAGCCGCCCGGCAACAGTTACTGTCGTGCTTCTATAACCGAACCTTAGTGCATGTCCGGTATGTACGCAAAGATGGCAGTAAGTTTCAAGGCTATGCGGCTATCACGGATTTATCTGAAGAAGCCCCGCATGATGGGGTAGCCACCTATAAGATAAAGCTCGATGGCAGTGGTGCTCCGGAAGAAGTAAATGGGACGAAACAAGTAGAGTCGTTAGTTGTAAGCGGTACGGTTACGACTGCAGGTAATGCCTCACTTACTATTACCGCAGCAGGATTAAGTGGATCGCCGAAAACCTTGAGTGTGGCAGTGGCCCAGAACGATTCGGCAGCCGTAGTGGCGCAAAAAGTTCGGGAAGCGTTAAGCGTAGATAGTGCCGTAGCTGCTTTTTTTGATATTAGCGGTGTGGGAACTGCGGTTATTCTAACCCGGAAAATAGCAGCGGCTAATGATTCTACGCTAAATAGTGCCATAGCCAATGGCACCTGTGTAGGCCTTAGTGCTGTTCCCGTATCAAGCGATACGACGCCAGGAGTTGCACCGGTATAGATAGTAAGAGTAAGTGTATTTTCCATGCACTTATTTTTTATTTTTATATAAGAGGAGGCTTTGTAAATGACAGGGTCTGTATATATCGCGATCGGCGGTAAAGAACGAAAACTTCGTTATGATATTAATGCGGCGGCAGATATGGAAGAACTTATGGGCGGAAAATCGCTGTTGTATGTGCTGGGGAATCCGATGGCAGCAGGTTTTTCTGCGATCCGGGTGCTTTTGTGGGGTGGATTAAAACATGCCGAGAAGGGCCTGACCCTGCAGCGGGTCGGTCTAATGATGCAAGAGTATTTGGAAACCGGTGGGACCTTAGAGAGCCTTGCCGTTAAAATTGGCGAAGCGGTTAGAAAGTCCAAGATATTGGGCGAAGAAACAGAAAGCGAAGAAATGGGCGGTGACCTGGGAAACGAGGTTCAGCCACAGTAACCGAGTGGCTGAGCCGGATGACTCCTATTGCTTACGGAGCGCTGGCGCTCAAACCTTGGGAGTTTTGGCGGCTTACGCCGGGTGAGTTCCAACAATTAGTGGAAGGGTATATTTGGCGGACGCAAGAACGGCAAATAGAGGCGGCTAGATTCGTTGCACCAATTATTAATACCTGTACTTCGTATGAACTCAAACGGCCGGTTACTGTGGAAATGCTGTTAGGAAAAGATCCTAAAACAAAAGAGCATAGCGAAAAAACACAGGGTGAAGTAAAGACGGAACTAGCGAAATTGGTGGCAGAAGTGGGGTGAATGGGTGGCGGGCAATGCTTCCATGACTATCTTCATTGGTGGAGATAACTCGGATTTTCTTAAAAAGTGGGAAAGTACGAAACGCGCCATGCGAAAGGGCTTCGGCTCCGAGGCCATGGCGATGTCGGAAAGCGTAGTTACCGGCTTTGGCGCGGCGGCAGTGGCCATGGGAGCTTTAGGATTAGCCAGCATAAAACTGGCCGGGGACATGCAAGCCAATAAAAGAGCGTTTACCACACTGTTAGGAGATAGTCAGCAGGCAGAAGTATTCCTAGGAGATTTAGCAAAGTTTGCCGCCCAAACTCCATTTGAACTTCCTGGGTTATTTTCCGCCTCTAAGAGACTCTTGGCGTTTGGTTTTACCGCTCAAGAAATTTTACCGATGATGGCCGCGTTAGGAGACGCTGCCGCCATGCTGGGACTTGGCGAAGAAGGCATCAATCGAATGACCATTGCCATTGGTCAGATGCAGGCAAAAGGAAAAGTCTCGGCGGAAGAAATGATGCAATTGGCTGAGGCTGGAGTTCCTGTCTGGCGGTATCTTGCGGAGGCAATTGGAACAGACATTCCTACGGCCATGAAGCTGGCGGAAAATGGAGCGATTGATAGTACCACCGGGATTAACGCGGTACTGAGTGGAATGCAGACCAATTTCAAAGGTGGAATGGCCGGACTATCCCAAGAAATCCCCGGCCTGTTCAGTACAATAAAAGATAATGTAAATGCTGTTCTGCGTGAAATGGGCGATCAATTGATTAGCGCACTGGATATTAAATCCCGCATGCAGCAATTAGCTACCTACCTCGATCAATTTACGGGGTATATAAAAGGAAGCGGAGTGAATGCCGCCTTACGTGAATTGATACCTAAAGAATTATCGCTGGCCATATTTGTTGTGGCTGGTGCCTTGACTGCTGCCGCTATTCCGGCCCTTGTTTCTTTTGCCATTGCTGCTTGGACTGCGATTGCTCCATTAGCTCCGTTTATTGCGGGTGGCGCGGCTCTTGGAGCAGTAGCTTGGGTGATCTGGCAAGCCTGGGAGCCATTAGGTGGTTTGTTTGCTAATACATGGACCGCGGCGGTTAGCTATACCGTACAAAAATGGGCGGAACTCAAAAGTGTGGTATATAGCGGCGTGGAGAAGGTATTATCGGCGGTCATGCCACTGCTTAATCTCTTTGGCGGTGGTATTCAGCAAGCTGCCGCTGGCTGGCTGCAAAGTGTTTCTGAAGGTGCGGCGACTGCAGGAGAAGAAGCGGTGGCGGCATCTGAGCAGGCACGACAAGCCGCTAATGGAATTAGCACGGCTTGGAATGGCATTGGTAATAAAATTACTTCTGGTGTTGATGGCCTAAAGGAAAGTATCAGCGGCTTATCTACGACTTTTACTGGCTTGAGTGGCAGTGGGAAATCTTTCGTTCCAAGTAATACCGGTGCTGGTAGTGGAAAGAGTACCTGGGATAAACTGAAAGACAAAGCAGAGCAAGTGACTAAAGAAATTCGAAGCCAATGGATACAAACCACCAAAACAGAACTCGAACAGCTGGATATTTGGAAAGCAGAACAAGTGGCTGCCTTGGAAGAAACCAAGGCAGCCAATGAAACCTATCAACAAGATGTAACCCGATTGGAAGCTGTATATTCTGTGCGCCGCCGTAAGATTATGGAGGAAGAAGCCAAGAAACGAAACAGCATCTGGGATGAGGCTGCAGATACGGTGCGTGCTTTAACTACTAAGCTAGGAGCCATCGGTAAAACTGGGGTGGTAAAAGAAAAATTTGATCTTGAAACCGAGGCTGTGGCACAAATAGAGGCGGTTCAGCGTAAATATCGGAATTGGACAGCAGAGTTTACTAGTGCTACTCAACTAGAGCAGGAAGAGTTCTGTAAAGCCTGGCAGGCCAATGGAATTCAGTTTGAAGTTATGGCAGATGGTATGGTGAACTTTTCGCGGCAAGTTGCAGCAGAACAAGTAGCAATTGAAGCCGAGAAAAATCAGAAATTGAAAGACTTGCATTATGACCGGGTGAAATTCCAAGAAGATTTGGAAGAAGCCAACAAAGAGGGCGACATTGACCGTTATTGTCAGCTTCTAATGGAAAAGCAAGCGTTAGAGGCACAGAACCTTGCGGGACGGCAGGAATATTTAGACACCTATTATGAGATGTGGAAAAACGCACACCGCTCGGCGATGAGCTATATGGCTGAATCCATGAGTGGACTCTATAGTGGGTTTCAAGGATTTTTTAGTGATATCATTACCGGGACAAAGTCCATCGGAGATGCTTGGCAGGACTTAGGCAGTAAAATTATGAAAATCATCGCCGATATGGCGGCTCAGTGGGTAGCCAGCCGCTTGGTCCTATCCGTATTTACCGGAGTGGGTGGGAGTACTAAAGGAATGTCACCTAATACATCAACACCAAGCAGTTTCAACACTTTTGCTGTAAGTTTACCGGCAAGAGCCGCCGGTGGTCCGGTATCTGCCGGAACGCTATATAAAGTGAATGAGCTTGGTATGGAAACTTTTGTGCCTGCTGTTGATGGGTATATCTTAAATGCAAAACAAACTAGCCAGACAAAAGCATCGCAAGGAGCACCTCCAACTATTATTATGAACATTACCACACCGGACGCGCATTCCTTTCGGCAGTCCCAAGGGCAGATATTAGCCAGTATGAATATGGCTTTAGCGCAAGGCAGACGCAATTTATGAGCAGCTTTCATGAAGTGCAGTTTCCGCCGGATATATCGTTTGGTTCTACAGGCGGCCCTGGTTATTCGACCGGGGTCGTTACTACATCCAGTGGCGGAGAACAGCGCAATCAGAACTGGGCGCAAGCCCGCTGCAAATATAACGTTGCGCATGGTGTGAAGAACCAAAAGCAATTGGATATATTAATTGCCTTTTTTCGAGCCAGAAGAGGTAAAGCTTATGGGTTTCGCTTTAAGGATTGGGCAGATTTTACGGGGGTAAAACAAAGCTGCAGTGTTTTTGGCAGCGGACCGCCTTTAGTGTATCAAATGCAAAAGACGTATACTGATGCAGCAGGCTATACTGAAGTGCGAACTATTTATAAACCGGTTGTAGGCACTGTTAAGGTTTATATAAACGGGTCGTTGCAAACCGGTGGTTATACTGTGGACTATGCAACAGGGAGAATTACCTTTGTGGAGGTTCCTTCAGGCCCGGTAACCGCAGATTTTGAATTTGATATTCATTGCCGTTTTGATACCGATGAAATGCCGATTAACATTGATAATTGGAGTAGTTATTCGTGGTCGGGTATTAGTGTAGTTGAAATTAAAGTTTAGGAGGATTGCATGGCTTTTACCTTTTATACCGTGGGGTTGCTTGAGGATTTTTCCTATTATAGTAACTGTGTACAAAATAGAAATAGTGCGTACGCCAGATTATCCCCTTATTACGTCGTGGAATTACAAAATGGTTCTAACTATGTACTAAGGTATGATTTCCCGCAAGCTGTATCCGAAGTATACCTTTCGGAAATAACTTATATTTCAGCAACCAACGGAAATTATGCATCAAACCGCTTATTGGCCTTAAGAAAATCTGACTTAACTACGGATTTGCTGTGCTTTGCCATTGACCATACCACAAGGGTGGTCACGGTGTATGCCAATAACATCGCTAGAGGTACGTTTCAGATGATTGTTGGCGTACAGACACAAATCGAAGTCCGATTTAAACGGGATGCTATAGCAGGTGTTGTTCAAGTGTGGAAAAATGGCGAGCTTGTTGTAGACTTTACCGGAGATACCGGATCGTCAACTGATCTCATTGCTTGTGCCTATTGGTGTTCGTATTCAGGATATAGCCTTCCGCAATATATTTCTGATCTTGTTATAACTACCACAGGCCGGATTGCTAACAAGCGTCCGGTAATTCTTCCCCTTACCGGACCAGGCGATAGCAATCCGCCGAAATACTACGACTTTGTTGGCAACCAGTTTTCTACCGGGGGTAGTGGCCTTACTGTGAATCGAACCTATATTCAAAAACAAGCCTTTCAGTATGCTGGGACCTTAACCAGCGTTACCGCCAACTTTTCAACAGTTGGAACTTGTTATATCGGCATATGCACTAGGAATGCAGCAACACCTACAAAACACACCCGCCGATTAGTCTCCTCGCAGCTAACCGTTGGAGCCACTGGAATAAAAACATTTGTAGCCGGAACGGATTTTCCCGCCGACTGGGTGATTGCACCGGGAGAGTGTTTGGCCATTTTCTGTGAGACAGCGCAAGTAAAATCGGTCAGTGCTTTGGCGGATGATAACAAATATAACTCAGATGCGTCGTATTACTATGCGGGTAATGGACTGGCAGGCACTTCTGAACTTTCTTATATAGCCGGGGTAAGCAATACTTTTGACCTAATCTGTGCGCAATACCAAGTTACCAATAGTGGAAACTTTTATAATACCTCGTCGGCTGTAGATAAGCTTTCTAAGAAAGATTTCGTGGAAACGCAGCGGTATGCCGAATTCTCGAATGCCGACGAAGCCGTTTTTTGCAGTATTGGCGACTTACCGTTAGTATGTACGGGCGTAAAATCTATAAAAGTATCAGCACGGTCTATTGCTGGGTCCGCCCTCCTAAACTCTGAGTGGCGGTTAAAAATTGGAACCGATGATTTAGCGGTACTCAGCGCGGCTCCTACAAATATGACGCTAAAGACGATACAATTTGATGGCACCTGGACGCCGGAACAATGCAATTCGGCGCAGATCGGTTATAAGGTCAAACCGTAGAGAGAAGGCACGAATATGGCGAATGCAAAACTGGCGCAACTAAACGGGACGGTATACATGGAGGGGCTTTCGGCAGAAATTGCGGGGTTGTATGTACAGGCATTTATAACCGATGAAATGCTAAATGCGACTAAGCTTGTAGAGTTGTATGCCGAAGGATATATAGATGACAGGCCTGAACTTGCTGCTTTATATGTCCAAGCACTTGTTGATCCCCATCCCTATCCTTGGATGACGGAAGAAGTATTAACGACGGCGTATTGTTGGCGTATTGAGAGAACAGATGGTGTAGTTTTGGGGTTCACCAGCCATGACCAAGATATCACCTTTGACGGTGTTACGTATGAAGCGGCCACTGGTTTTACCCCGACAGCGGTTGACACGAACGATACGCTTGCCGTCGATAATCTCGATGTCGACGGAATGCTAACCGCGGATTGTATCACCGAAAATGAACTGGCGGGTGGTGTATATGATTTTGCCAAGGTAACCATTTCTCTGGTTAATTGGAAGAATATTAGTGATTCCAGGCTTGTATTACGTCGAGGAACAATCGGCAGACTACGTTATGGAAAAAACGGATTTACTGCCGAAATCCGCGGGTTAACCGAAGCGTACCAACAAAAAGCTGGGGCGGTATACCAAAAAACTTGCCGGGCTACCCTGGGTGACAAAAAATGCAAAGTCAATATTGTGGACTATACGACAACGGGAGCAGTGCTGGCTGTAGATGCGGATACTGAGTTTATGACAAATGTACAGGTGACAGCGGGATTCTACGACTATGGCTGTCTCCGCTGGACTTCTGGTACGAATATCAATACGACAGTCGAAGTGAAAACCTATTTGGCAGATGGAACCATCGAGGTATATCTGCCGACGATTTGGAAGCCGGAGGCAGGGGATACCTTTATTCTTATGGCTGGGTGTGACCGTAACTTGTCTACTTGTATAAACAGGTTCAATAATATGCTAAATTTCCGAGGCGAACCGTATGTGCCGGGGAATGATTATCAGACAGGGTATGCCACCCAAGGGGCCTCTAATGTGGTGGCTTCAGGAACTAATCCTGCTAGAGGGTAGGTGATGTTTTGCTTAAAGACGCAATCGTATCAGAAGCGAGAGAATGGCTTGGTACGCCTTGGCAGCATCAGGCGAGTTTAAAGGGAGTAGCCTGTGACTGTGTGGGGCTGGTCCGAGGCGTTTATACTGAAGTTACCGGAAGAACGGTGGAGAGTAGTACTGATTATTACCGAATTCCTATTCCGGGGCGTGAAACCCGGTTAGTATAAGAGTTGTCCCAATATGCAAATGAAGTCCTTGTAGAAAGTAGGCAGCCGGGTGATGTGCTGCTTTTTTCTTTTTTATTTCAAGCTTCTAATCATGTGGGCATTGATTCTGGTAATGGTCAATTTATTCATGCGTGGCTGGATGTTAACCGGACGGTGGAAATGCCTTTAAGTTGTGAGTGGCTGCGGTCGTTACGGCATGTGTTTCGCATCCCGGAGAAAAGCTAGTGGCCACCCTGCTTCTTGCCAACGCTATTGCGGCGGCAAACCCTTTTTGGGCCGCTGTTATGACCATGGGAGCTAGTTATATTGACCAGAGCTTGTTTGGCCCTAAACAGCCAAGTGTACAAGGGGCAAAACTGGATGACCTCCGTTTGCAGTGTTCCACCTACGGAGTACCCATCAATACGATTTATGGAACCGTTCGGATTTCCGGCAATGTAATTTGGGGTACGAACTTTGTGGAACATAAAAAAACTCAAAAACAAGGAAAGGGCGGCGGGAGAGCTACAACTAGCAGTTACTCCTATACCGTTTCCTGCGCGATTGGTTTATGTGATGGTGAGATTTCTGGTATTAGCCGGGTGTGGGCGGATGGTAAAGAAGTAACTGATCGGTTCTGGCCACAGGAGAGTTCTTCGATAAACTGGACGCTGTACACCGGAACCGAAACCCAAGAACCTGATCCGTTTATAACGGCGATCGAAACTTCGCGACCGACTCCCGCCTATCGGGGTTTAGCCTATATTGTTCTAAAAGATTTGGATGTAACGGACTTTGGTAATCGTATCCCCAACTTTACGTTTGAAGTCGTGCGCGATGGTGCTTTTTTAGACGGTATTATAAAAGAGGCTTCTAAAAAGGCTGGATTAAATGCCGCTTTGGGGAGTGTGGATATTGATGCCAGTGACCTAGCTGGCATCGCGGTTGACGGATTTACGGTATCATCTGATCGGACCTATCGCGAGCGGGTTGAACAACTGATGACCGTATATAACTTTGGCGCGTGCGAAACGGATGGCAAAGTTACTTTTCGGCGGAAAGAACAATGTAATACATTTTATATCCCATTGGAGGATTTAGGGGCAAAAGAAGGCGATAAAGGGGAAGACGAAATTTACCAGGTGGAGCGAAAGCATGACCAGGAATTGCCGAAGGCATTAACTGTTACCTATTTGTCGTTGGATAAAGACTACCAGGCTGGGGCGTTAACAGCGATACGAGTTAATTGCAACAGTGAAAATGCCGCCTCTTTGGATATTAATTTTTGCCTGACTGATGCCCGCGCTAAAGAAATGTCGGAACAGAAGCTCTATGAAGCGTGGATTCGACGGTCTACGATAACTGCCGCACTTGGACCGACATGGGCTTTTCTTTCTCCCGGCGATCAATTGGACCTAAATTTAGCCGGGCGCAGGCGGTTGGTGCAACTCACTAAAACAAAACTTGGCGCCACTATGGTTTTAAAAGTAGAGGGCACGGACGTTGGTGGTAATACCTATAAACGAATAGAGCGGGCGATTGATGAAGAGGTGAAACCGTCGCCTGTCCGTGAACCTTCCTCTGTTACCTTCGAGTTTTTGGATATATCCCGTTTGCTGACAGATACCCGAACAGACCATATTGTATATATCGCCGCGACCGGAAATCCCTACTACAGCGCCAATGTTTTTGAGACCCAAGATGGTGGCGCGTCTTGGTTTTTAAAAACTCAGGTACTCAGCCAGGGAACAATTGGTCAAGCTTTAACAGCGCTGGCAGTAGGTCCAACGGAATATTGGGATGAGGGGAATAGTTTAACGGTATGGCTAGCGAGTGGGACGCTGGAGTCGAGGCCGGAACTAGATGTACTGAATGGGTATAATGCTGCTGTTATCGGGTCAGAAATTATCCAGTTTCGTTCGGCGACATTGGTTGCGGCAAATACCTATGTTTTGAGAGGACTTCTGCGTGGACGCTTGGGCACAGAAGAACAGGTTGGTTCGCATACAGTTGGAGAAAGGTTTGTACTACTGGAGGCGGGAAGAATCGAAAGTATGCAAGCATCGATGGCGGAGTGGTATGCAGAGAAAACGTATCGCGTCGGACCGGCTACGAAATCAGTTTTGGATACTGTGTATAGGGAAGTTACTTTTACCAATACAGGCCGGATGTTTCAGCCCTGGTCAGTTTGCCATGTAGCTACTAGCCGGGATGGTGCTGGTAATCTTACTATTACGTGGATACGGCGGGATCGTAACGGGGCGTGGCTGGATAATGTTGATGTACCGATGAGTGAAACCAGTGAAATGTATGAAATAGATATTATGAATGAATCAACTATTAAACGCACGCTAAAAGTTACGGCACCAAATGTGACCTATACCGCTGCGGACCAGATAGCTGACTTTGGTACAACTCAGGCATTTATCACGGTTCGCATCTATCAGATGAGCAATATTCGTGGACGAGGAATTGGAAAGGAGGTGATCGTTTGAGTAACACCACTCGGTTAGCACTGCCTAATTTAGTGGCAGGACAGGCACAAAAGGAAATTACCCATAACATGGCATTACAACGTTTAGATGCATTAGTTCAGACGGCGGTAGAAAGTATGACGCTCACATTACCTCCTGCTGGAGTAGAGGGAAACCTATATATTGTTGGCCCAGGAGCCACGGGAGGTTGGGCTAGTAAAGAAAACACTCTTACGCAATTTATAGGAGGCGCTTGGTTTTTTTATGCGCCATTTTCTGGTATGCGGGTGTGGAATAAAGCCACTTCTACGGCAATGGTCTTTAAGGGAACCACGTGGATGCAAGAAGATACGGCACAAGATAAGATCGGCTTTTTTGGAACGGCACCGGCAGCTAAAGCTACTGTTGCGTTAAGTAACACAGATAATAGCATGGGTAGTTTACCAATCAGTACTGCGTATTCTCAAACGGAGATACAGGCTCTGCGTGATAAGTGTGAACAACTGGCAGATGACGTGCGGGCGCTTTATGCAGCGCTGGGCCAATATGGGTTGATTTAATAAAGGAGGACTTTATGGTCGAATATACACAAACTGAACTGCGAATCATGGCGGTGTTTTCTGCTGTGGGCGCAGTTTTTTCTTTTCTTATTGGTGGTGTAGATACGTTGGTGAAAGCTCTGCTTATTTTTATTGCGATGGATTACCTGACCGGTGTTATTGCTGCCTGGAGTACGGCTGATTTAAATAGTAAAAAAGGGTTTGAAGGGATTAAACGAAAACTGGTCATGCTGCTTGTGGTCATTGTTGCCAACTGGATCGATATGGCTCTCTTTGGTAGCAGCGCATGTAGATCAATGGTGATTTTCGCGTATTTAGGTAATGAAGGGTTAAGCATTATGGAAAACGTAGATCGGATGGGGTATGGCAAGATGATCCCGGCAATTGTTCGAGAAAAACTTTTGCAGCTTAGAGAAGAAAAAAAGCCTGGTTCAAAAGAGGAAAACCTCTAAAAATGATCCTTCGATTTTCCTACAAAAACTGTATTTTGAAAGGAAGAAAGATATATGAAGATCATGTTAGATCCGGGACATGCAGGAAGAACGGTTGATCCTGGTGCGGTACATGCCAAATCTGGTTTACAGGAAGCCGATGTTGTTTTAGTTGTTGCGCGGCTGGTTAAAAAATATTTGGTAGCGGTGGGTCATGAAGTCCAGATGACTAGGAGCACTTGGGAAGATGTGAAAACGGATGAGCTAAGTTATAGAACCTCCGTATCTAATGAATGGGGAGCAGATGTTTTTGTATCCTTGCATTGTAACAGTGCAGAAAATAAAGAAGCAAAAGGGTTTGAGGTTTGGACATCGCCCGGCAATACCCAAGGGGATCGGTTGGCGAGCTATATATATGAAGAAATCCATAAGGAGTTTTCCGATCGTAGAGGAAGAACCGATTATTCAGATGGGGATGCGGATAAGGAATCGCGTTTTTACGTATTGGTGTATACTGACGCGCCAGCGTGCCTGATTGAAATGGCGTTTATATCTAATGCTGATGAAGCAGCATTGTTAGGAAACCTAACTTGGCAAGAGCGTTATGCAAAAGCCATTGCCCGAGGAATCACAGATTATGCAGCTGCTTTGAGTAAAGGGCTATGAACTTTTATTGGACTTGGAGGTGGATATTATTTATTTCCTTCCTATTAATATGTGCAATTTGTGCAGTCTGGTTTTATCAACGGACTACTGGTGAAGACGAGTTGCAAGCGGTTTTACTTAACCAAGATCAAATGAATGATGCATATTTGGTAGCCCGAAGACTTGACATTACGCAGGTGGAAGGCAAAGAGTTGGTGGCGGCATATTATCGGGAAAATACCAAACCTGCGGCTAGCTTTATTGTAAAAGTGCCATCAATTGAAGAAGCGTCAGAACAGGTGGTGGGACGGATCAATGCACAAGATCCGTCCCTGCCGCTTGCGGCGCGAGATAAGAGTGATCGGACTGTGGTAGTGAAAAACGATGCAGCGCATAAGGTGGATGTCCTAAAGATTAACATGGATAAGTCTTGGGAGATTTCGCTGGGGCTTGGCAGTCACCAGGGTGATGTGTATGTGCCGGTATCTGTGCAGCGAAATTATGATGTGTATCATGCTGTTATGGCAGAGATCCATATGGGGCCAGAAGAATTGGCACGGGGAAAAATAAAGACATCCGGTTGGGAGGTTAAACATGTTTGGCGGTATTGAATATTCAATGCTTTTTGTTATAATAAAAATACGGAAGAGTGGAGTTGAGCTAGATGTTAATAAGCAGGAAGTCGATCGATAGTACGACTGGTAATGCTGCTGATGATAGAATAAAAGCAGAAAAACATGAAGTAATAGCGGCGTTGGTTAAAGCAGAAAAAAAGTATACTAAAATGCTCACTCAATTAAGTAAGTAGAATTGCTGAATATATTTAAATACACGAATACGGTATAGTGAACTTTTTATGGAAAAATAGATAAAATGGTTTAATTGTTGACCAAGTATCACTTTGTTGAGAAAAACCGCCTAAGCTATATTTGGTGGTTGGCAAAATGGTTAGAGCAACACAGCCAACCATTATAAATTTTATATTATGAACTGTTGCTTTATAGGAGGCAACAGTTTTTTCATTTTAAACTTTAAGGTAAGGAGAAATGCCGATGTTAGTTTATCCGGTGATATCAAATGAATATGAAATTGCCAGATATATCATTAATAGCATGTTACAAAAAGGTATAATTTCGAAAAAAGAATTCGAAATCATTGATGCAGAAAATAAACGAACATTTATCGGCGAATAATAGCTAAATGGCTTGTCATATAGGGCTGTTTCGAGCTAACATTACCTACCTTCTAAATTACGGAAGGTGGGTATTTTTTTTAGAAAAAATATGTTCCCTTATTCCTCAAAAGCGTGAACTGGAAAGGGGTATTGTATGAAAAAAATAACAACCATTAAAGCCGCGCAAAACTATGATGAAGAAGGAAAAAGAATAAGTAAGCTTCTTGTTTGTGCGTATTGTCGGGTTAGTACTATGCATGAAGAACAGCAAAATTCGTTTGATGCTCAGATTCGGCATTATAGTACCATGATCGAAAGCAATTCCGAATGGAAGTTTGCTGGCATTTATGCGGATGAGGGGATATCTGGAAAAAGTAAGAAAAATCGGACGGAATTTTTGAGAATGATCCGAGATGCAGAGAACCGTAAGATTGACCTTGTTATTACCAAGTCTATTAGCCGTTTTGCCAGAAATACAGTCGATTGTATTGAAACAGTTCGATTTTTGAAAAGTTTAGGTGTGGGAGTATTTTTTGAAAAAGAGAGTATTAATACATTAAATGCAGAAAGTGAGCTGATTCTTACCATTTTAAGCTCCATTGCTGAAGAAGAACTAATATCTACGTCGCAGAACATTCGCTGGTCTAATCAAAAGCGATTCAAGCAAGGCAAGATGCATTTAGTGACAGAACGCTTTATGGGATATGAAAGAGATGGCAAAGGTGGACTGATTATTAATGAAGAACAGGCGGCGATTGTCCGCAGAGTATTTCATGAAAGCATTTCTGGTATGGGGGTAACCTTGATTGCAAGGGGATTAGAGGAAGATGGAATCAATAATGTGTCGGGAGGTACACGTTGGCAACCTTCCGTAATCTTGGGAATGCTTAAAAATGAAAAATATGTAGGAGATGCCATTCTTCAAAAGACAGTCACAGCGAATACGATTACGTTTAAGAGAAAGGCCAACGAAGGAGAAGCGCCGATGTATTATATTCGAGATAATCATCCAGCGATTATTGAACGAGACAAATTTGAATTGGTGCAGGAACTTCTTAAAGAACGCTCCAAAGGGAAAGGATATAGGCCTGAAATTGCTTGGAAGTATCAGAACCGATATCCATTTAGTCAAAAAATCGAGTGTGGCAATTGCGGGAGAAGTTATAGGCATCAAATTCATAATTGCTCAAAGCCTTCAACACAGCAATTTTGGGGATGCGCTAATTATATAGAACGAAAAATCACTACCTGTGATAGTAAGCCAATCAAAAATGATACACTCGAGCGTTTATTTGTGAGGCTTTTCAATAAGCTGCTAACCAATAGAAATATTTTAACTTCTTTTTCTGCCACACTTAGGCTGGTCAATCATGCTAAAATTGGTGGCGGAAAACTAGATGATATTAATGCGGAAATCGATGGATTACTTAAACAGGAACATGTTTTGCTGCAATTGTATGAGAAGGGGGCGGCCGACAAGGCCATTGTTCGCATTGAGCATGAAGAATTGATTGGCAAGCTTGGTAGGCTAAGAGCAGAGCGTAGCAATATTATTGAGCAAATTGAAAGTCAAGATGCACGACTAAAACAGACAGAGAAACTAATCACAGTTTTTGATGGAGTGGAAAATCCAATCGAGAGCTTTGATGAAGAGTTATTTTCGACCATTGTAGATAAGTTAGTGGTAAAAGAACGGGAATGTATTGTGTTTCGCCTGAAAAATGGCATGGAGCTTGAAGAACGGTACGCGTGGCAGCGGGGCGAAGATAAAGTGTGAGGTGATCAACATGGCGACAATTCCTTTGTATCCATACGGCTACAAGTTGAATTATTTAGGAAGAAAAGAGATTCATGAAGAAAGGGCAGCTGTTGTTCTGTTAATTTATGAAAAATATATAGAAGGCATGAATCGTTATGCTATTACCTGGCATTTGATCAAGCATGAGATTTTACGGCCGCGTGGCGACTCTTGTGATTGGCAATATAGTATGGTATCGAGAATCTTAGAAGACGAGAGATATTTGGGAAATGAAAAATATCCGCAAATACTTTCTGAAGAGATGTTTGAAGCGGCCCAGGCGGTACGCCGAAGGGAAAAAGACAAAGCAGCTGTATCAAGGCATGAAAGTTGTAATGAAAATCGAAAATATCCTTTTTCTGGTTTTATCCAATGTGGAAGCTGCGGCAGCAATTATATCCGGGGACTCCAGCAATGCGGCGTTCATCGAAAGGCAAGTTGGCGATGCCTAAATTATCATTTGAAAAATGAGGGTAAGTGTAAAGCAAGCGGCAATATTTATGAAGAAGTACTAGAAGTGGTTTGTGTTAAAGCATATAACCGGGTATTAAGAGAGTGTATTGAAGGAAACCTTCATGCTGAATCAAAAGCTAGCCGACCGGACATAGATAAAACCTTGGAAATGCTCATACATGAAACGATTGAACAAATGAAGTATGCCGATGAAAGTAAAATGGAAAAACTTCAAAATGATTTGAACGTATTAATGAAAAAACGAACAGAAGTTGAGTGGCAGGTCACTCCATTGGATTTAGGCAACTATGAAACAGAGAAAATAAGGCGGCATTTTGAAGAATATTCAGCACTCATGCTGGACTTAGATATAGAAAAAATTAAAGCAGTGTTTTCTAGAATTGTGGCCTCAGAGCCTGGAGAGTTAAAGCTAATTCTTAAAAATGGCAATGAAATAATCGAAAAATATAAGCCAATGAGGGGGCAGACGAAACATGCGAAAGAAAATAGAGGTTATACCTGCAAAGCAGATCCAAGAACTTAGGGGGCTAGAAGCGACAGCTAAAACTAGAGTGTGTGCTTATTGCCGGGTTTCAACAGACAACGAAGATCAGCTCAGTTCCTTGGAAGCGCAAGTGAAGTTTTACTCAAACTTAATCGCCAATAACCCGGCGTGGGAATTTGTAGGTATTTATGCGGATGAAGGAATTAGCGGTACCAATACTAAAAAGCGGCTTGAATTCAACAGAATGATTGACGATTGCATGGCGGGAAAAATTGATATGGTTATGACGAAATCAATCAGTAGATTTGCACGTAATACGCTGGACTGCCTGCAATATGTGCGGCAACTTAAAGAAAAATGTATTGCGGTGTTTTTCGAAAAAGAAAATATTAACACACTGGATGGGCGGGGCGATTTGCTAATTAGCATTATGTCGTCACTTGCGCAAGAGGAAAGTTCGAATTTATCGAAAATAACCCGCATGGGTATTGTGTATCGATTTCAAGAAGGTAAGGTGTGGGTAAACCATAAATGGTTTTTGGGATATACCAAAGATGAAAATGGTAACCTGGTAATAGTTCCAGAACAAGCCGAGGTTGTACGGCGAATTTATCGAGAGTATCTTGAAGGCAAAAGTGCCAAGAGTATTCTTAAAGGATTAGAACGGGATGGAATACGAAATGGTGCCGGACATTTAAAATGGCACGACACCAATATTTATCAGATATTAAAAAATGAAAAATATACGGGTGATGCGCTCTTGCAAAAGTCGTATACCATTGATTTTTTAAACAAAAAGAGAGTGCGCAATGATGGTTATGTTCCTAAATATTATGTGGAAAACAGTCATGAAGGAATTATAACGAAAGAGGATTTTGCAGCGGTTCAAGCGGAACTGGCTCGAAGAAATAATCTGAGAGGTTATTCTAAAACTGGTAAAAGTGAATTCTCTAGCAAATATCCGTTTTCAGGCAAGTTATATTGTAGCAATTGCGGGGCTAAGTTTAATCGGCAGATTTGGGGCACGGGTAAATATAAAAAAGGCGTCTGGATTTGTGCCAATCACAGAATGAATGGTGAGGAGGCTTGTTCGCAGAAGGCGGTAATAGAAAGAAAGCTAGAGCAGGCATTTGTAAGGGCGATGAACCAAGTCATTGGTGGCAGGGATGTGTTTATGAACAAGCTTTTTGATAATATTTATAAAAGTTTAGAGGCTGTTGAGCACGAATATACCAAGGAACAGATAAATCAACGGTTAGATGAACTTCAGCAGGAAATAATGAGTTTGGTTCGATTGAATGCCAAGACAGGGCTTGATATTAGAGCCTACGACAGTGAGTATGGTCAATTAACAAAAGAAATTGAGCGGTTTAGGGAACTACGGCAGAAGTTATTGGATGATGATGCCCAAAATGTGATCAGGATTCAGCGGATTGATGAGTTAAGACAGTTCATTCAGGAACAGTCTTCGCCGCTTGAATGGTTTGACGGAGACCTCTTTCGTAGGCTCATTGAGAAGGTCAGTGTGAAGTCTTTGGTTGAGGTGACCTTTGTTTTCAAGACAGGGGTTGAGGTAAGGGAGGTTTTGGGATAGATACAAAACTCAATACTGGCAGTAGCCGACATATCTATGCCATAAATGCAAACAATGTTTTATTATTTGCATTTAAGTTATTGAAATGAAAATAAAAATAAAGTATAATCACTTCAAGAGGAAAAATGAAGGAGCGATACTATGGATGTTCGTGCTGGAAAAAAGGTAAAGCAGGGTAGCGGCAAAGCGGAATATTTTTGTTTTGTTCCGGCCGATCTGCCGCTGCAGAATCCGCCTATTCAGTATGATGATGAAATGATATACCTGGTATCTGAGGCAAACAGGTTTATAGGCAGACTGGATGAGGTGACGGATACCCTGATTTCACCCAGCTACTTTGTATATATGTACGCAAGAAAAGAAGCCGCTCTTTCCTCCCAGATCGAAGGGACAAGAGCGACTTTTTCGGATCTGATTAAGGCGGAAGCCGGGATGGCTGACGAGGTACCAAACGATGTCCAGGAGATCGAGAACTATGTAAAGGCTATCAGCTATGGTTTTGAGCGCTTGGAGACACTACCATTGTCGCTGAGGCTAATCAGGGAAATACACGCTATTCTGATGACGGGCGTGCGCGGTGAGAATAAATCCCCCGGCGAGTTTAGACGATCGCAAAACTGGATCGGCGGATACTCCATCAATACAGCCAGCTATGTTCCTCCATCGGTTGATTATCTGAATGGTTGCCTGGACAATTTTGAGAAGTTTATGCATGAAAATGACCGGATGTCACCGCTTGTGAAAGTGGCGCTGATACACAGTCAATTCGAAATGATTCATCCCTTTTTAGACGGAAATGGCAGGGTAGGAAGATTGTTGATCGCTTTTTATTTGGCGGCAAAAAACATTCTGCATAAGCCGACCTTATATATTTCCAAGTTTATTAAACGTAACCAACAGGCGTATTACGACTGCCTTTCGAACATTCATATCAAGGGTGATTATGAGTCTTGGATCAAGTTTTTTTTAACCGGCGTGATTGAGACGGCTAAAGAAGCGGTTGAAATTGCGAGATATATTACTGTTTTACGCGAGAATGATTTGCATAAGATAAGTGTGCTTGGTAGAACGAGCGAAAATGCAATGGCTATTTATGAAGGATTGTTTGATAAACCGACAATCAGCATTGAAGAGGCGATGGCAAAGCTAGATATTAGCGCAGCTACAGGCGGCAGGTTGCTCGAGCGGCTTTGTGAAGAAGGAATTTTAACCAATTTGGACAATCGTAAACGGAAAAAGGTGTTTGTATATCAAAATTATATTGATGTGTTTAGTCGAGAGTGATTTTGGAAAATAATCCGGCACATTAAAAGGAATGTTATAGGGAAATGGGCGTAGACAATGAAAGCTTATCAAATAAAAATCGAATTGGTAGATTCGAAGCCTTTAATATGGCGAAGAGTTATTATCCCAGCGGATGTAACTTTTAGGCGGTTGCACGACACAATCCAGTTTTCTATGGAGTGGTTGGACAGCCATTTATATGAGTTTGAATTTCCGGAGGAAAAGCTTCGCATCACAAATGATGAAGAAGCCTATGAAGAGTTTAAGTTCTACCAGGGAAAATATAAGGGTAAAGCCCTGACCAAGCGTACTGATCCGCATGGAATGATTGCGCGAATACTGGAAACGGCGATAAGGCAGCCCCAGACAGTAAAAATCGATCGATATCTGGAGAAATATAAAACGATTACTTACGTTTATGATTTCGGCGATAACTGGCAGCACAAAGTTGAGCTTGAGAAAGTCATCGACGATTATGAATTTGGTTATCCAATAATTCTTGAAGGCGAGGGTGCATGTCCGCCTGAGGATGTTGGCGGACTTCCAGGCTATGAAGAGTTTCTTCGTGTCTGGAACAATCATAGTCATCCCGAGCATGAAGAAATGCGTCAATGGGGAGAAAGTCAGCATTATCGGACTTTTGACATTGCTTTTAGAAATAACTTGCTTAAGACTTGTTTGAAGCTTAAAAAGACATCAAAATAATTCGCTTAATCGAAAAGTGATAGTGTATGAAACAACAAAACACAATATATTGCACCTGCTAATTTAAATAAACACTGTATATTGTGTTGAGGACAATGCCCCAGGAGAGGCAAGATGAGTCGAGGTCTATATCGGAAAACTCAACCTGGGGCATTCGAAGACGGTTTGAGCAAGGAAAGTTGCAAATCAACCATAATAAGTTTTTAGGTTATGATAAAGATGCCAATGGAAATTTAGTTATTAATCACAAACAGGCGAAAATAGTCAAACGGATATATACGGAATTTCTTGACGGTAAAGGGGCTAATAGAATTGCGAGAGATTTTGAACATGACGGTGTACCCAATTGGAATGGTAAGGCAAAGTGGTATGAAAGCAGTATTCGAAAAATGCTTACTAATGAAAAGTATAAAGGCGACGCCTTATTGCAGAAAACCTACACCGTTGATTTCTTGAGCAAAAAGCGGGCAGAAAACAATGGACAAGTACCGCAGTATTATGTAGAAAACAGCCATCCGGCGATTGTTGATAAGGATATGTGGGAAGCGGTGCAGCTTGAGATGGAGCGCAGAAAAGCATATGCGGTAGAGCATGGTATTCAGAAACTTGAATATGCAACAAATACTAATCCTTTTGCAGGCAGAGTCATTTGCGGTACTTGCGGCCAGATTTTTGGCAGGAAGGTATGGAACTCTACCGACGAAAGGCTTAGACGGTACATCTGGCAGTGTAATGGCAAATATCCTGGGAAAGGGAAAAAGGGTTGCGCCAATAGGCATATTGATGATGGGGTTTTGTATCAGGCTTTCGTCAATGTGTTTAATGTGATGGTTGAGAATAGGAAATATTTTTTGAATAAGTGGCAGGAGCGGTTGGAGAGTGATAATGTGCTCCGGCGGTATAAGGCTGGGCAGTTCATACGGATAATAACAGATGCCAAGCAGATAACGGAATTTGACGTGGATTTATATTTTGCATTAGTTGAGAAGATGACAGTGTATGATGGTGGTAGGATTACTGTAAACTTGCTTGATGGTACTGAGGTTGAGTGTGAAATTGAATAGTGTGAGAATAAATCGATGGGGGTGAGATTTATTCACCTTGACGGTGAAGTTCATAAAAAAGAAAAAAATTTGTTTAATTTATCGATAGATACTGTTTTAAGATTTCTAATCCTCTTTTCAGCTCGTCTAATGAATTTGTGGACGAGAGGGCAATGCGCAGGTATTGGCTGGATGGAGTCTGTCCGCTAAGAAAACGATTGGAGTGAAACGCGCGAACGCCGAAACGGTCTAAATCGGCCTCCATTTGCGTTGCATCAAAGTGGTCTTCAATAGGGAGCCAACGATAGAAACTGAGAGAATGACCAACAGGATTGCTCTGTGAAAAATACTGACTGTATATATCGTTGGCAGACTGTGCTAATTGTTTTTTCCGGGAAACAATATCGAAAGCCTTGCCTGATAGGATGAGTTCTGTAATAATCTCTGTATCAAGAGAAGAGGTCTTGACATTGATGTTAAAAATGGCTCGTAAAATCTTTGAACGAAAGACATCCCCATATACCATATAGGCAACTCTCAAACCGGAACAGATCGATTTGGAAGTACCTGAGATATAGATGGTTTGTTCGGGAAGAAGAGCGAACATAGGTTGCTTATAATCAGAAATAATTCCAGCAGTCAAAAATGCATGAATATCATCTTCCAGTAAAATCAGATGATGATTGCGGATAACAACTGCCAATTTCCGTTTACGGCAATCGGACATCATAACCGTAGTAGGGTTGCAGCAAGAAGGCATAAGGAAGATGCCGTGAATATCCGTTTGACAGCATTGATTTTCGAGTTCTTCTGGCAGCATTCCAAATTGGTCGCCGGGGATAGGCACTAACTTGATGTGAAACATCTTGGCTAATTCAATAAAGTTAGAATATGTGTATATATCTGTTGCAATGCGGTTGCCCGGCTCAAATAAGGCGACCATGGCGATGGCCAGTGCATTCTGCGAACCGGACACAATCGCAATATGCTCCAGATCGGAATGGATACCGAAAGATTCCATCCAGTTTAGCCCTGCTTTTTTCTGGTGGGGGATACCGGTCGGGTCGTTATAATTTAGTAGCTCGCAAAAATAGCTTTTCTCAATAACTTCTTGGGCAACTTTAGTCACTATTTCATTGGTTTGTTCAAAGGATGCAACAAAGCCAAGATCAATGCAGTTGCTTGAGATTTTATCCGTGGAAATGGTGATAGAACGGGTCGCATTGGGAGCAACAAAAGTTCCACTTCCGGTGATAGCGTAAATTAACCCCTTGGCCATACAGATTTTATAGGCGCGGGTAATGGTTGTGAAATTTATATCGAGAAAATCTGCCAACTCCCGCTGGGGAGGCAGTTGTGTACCGGGTGCTAACAGGCCGTTCGTAATTTCCTGTTCCAACAAGGCCGCGATAGAGAGATAAAACGGACGCTTTAAAGCCTTACGATCTGGTTTCCAAGACATAGGGTAATTGTCAAAAGAATTTATTGGCATAATGCACCTCTAAAATTGTAATACATACAATTTTAACATTGATTGTATGTATTAGCGATGGTAAAATCGTATAAAAAATAAAAATCATTTAGAGGTACGAGAAGTATATGGAAAAAAGTAAGCAAATAAAGAGTGCGTTTCGTGCGGCTTTTCCGTACACAGTGCCAATTTTTGCAGGTTTTGTATTTTTGGGAATAGCCTACGGGATTTATATGAATTCATTAGGCTTCAGTGCCATTTATCCTATAGTGATGAGTCTGACAATATTCGCAGGTTCCATGGAGTTTGTTGCAGCAAATTTATTGTTGGGAACGTTTGATCCAATGAATGCGTTACTTCTGACTTTGATGGTAAATGCACGTCATTTATTTTATGGCATATCCATGCTGGATAAGTACAAGGGAACTGGAAAGAAAAAGTACTATTTAATTTTTGGCCTATGTGACGAATCGTTTTGCATTAATTGCACGGCAAATATTCCCAAAGGAGTGGATAAGGGGTGGTTTATGTTTTTCGTTACGCTGCTCAATCATTCCTATTGGGTTTTGGGAGCTGCCCTTGGCGGCTTTTTTGGATCTGCGATACAGGTTAATACGAAAGGGCTTGAGTTCGTCATGACCGCCCTTTTTGTTGTCCTATTTATTGAGCAGTGGATGAAGGAAAAAGAACACTATAGTGCTTTGGTAGGGATTGGGCTTTCGCTTGCCAGCTTTGTTATTTTCGGTGGCGAGAAGTTCATTATTCCCGCTATGGCTCTGATCTTCGGAATGCTCACGGTACTTAGAAGGCCGTTGGAGAAAGCGGGTACCATCACATGACTATGAATGTAATGCAACAGCTTATCATGCTCGGTATGGTAGTCGTAGGTACAATAATTACAAGGTTTCTTTCTTTTATCGTTTTCCCGGCGGGCAGACTTACACCGAAGTATGTTCAGTATCTTGGGATGGTACTTCCTTCAGCGGTATTAGGGCTTCTGGTGATTTTTTGTTTTAAAAATGTAAATTTACAGTCCGGCAGCCATGGTATTCCCGAATTCATCGCGGCAGCAGTCGTTGCCCTGATTCATATTTGGAGGAAAAATATGTTTCTTTCCATATCCGGGGGAACAATTCTCTATATGGTTTTAGTGCAATTCATATTTTAAGGATGACAGGCAGGTATAAATACGCTACGTCAGCAGATAAGGAACTGTAAGATGAAATTTTGCATTCTTGTGGGAAGTCCAAGGAAAAAAGGCAATACTGCAGCCCTGTTAGATCCGTTTATTGAGGAAATTGAGCGTCATCGGGTGGAGCATGAACTAAGTTGGCTTTATGATAAACGAATCGAAGCCTGTGTTGCCTGCCGGATTTGTCAAAAGGATTGGACGATTTTCGGCTGTCGATACAATGATGATGTGCGAGAGGTTTTTGATAAAATACTTGATTGTGATGTACTGGTTTTGGCAACGCCGATTTACTCGTGGTATTGTACGCCACCCATGAAAGCTTTGCTCGATCGTTTAGTGTATGGTATGAATAAATATTACGGTGATAAAAAGGGGCCTGCGCTTTGGGCGGGTAAGCAGGTAGCGATTATTGCAACTTGTGGGTATCAGCCGAAAAAGGGGGCTGATTTGTTTGAAGAGGGCATAAAACGATATTGCAAGCATTCACAATTGCGATACAGCGGAATGCTTGCAGAACGGGACTGGGGATATAATTCATCCTTTATGACTGATGAGAAAGCTGAACATTCTCGCTTGTTTGCCCAAAAGCTTATTCACTATATACTATAAATTATAACAACAGAGATGATTCCTTTAGTAGATCCACAATTCCATAGTAGAGGAGTGCTATTTGATAGTGATTTAAAAAGGAAGCAGTTTGTAAAAATAATAAATGAGATTGGGCAAATCTAGAAAGCTGATATAGTTCTAGATGCTGCGTTGATGGAAAAAGTAGTAGCTGACGACAGATTGATGGTAAGAAGTTGAGTGTATAATTGAATATAAACAGAAAACAGGCCGGTTGGGTAAGTTTGAGTCACCTTGATCGGCCTTTGCTAGTATTTGGGTACGTTTATTTCACTGACAGTTATACATGATTGCAGTAATTGTGGAAAATGTCAATAATAATCTTAACGCAGGTCAGACTGACGTTA
>Ga0316604_10001105_pt1 | contig 25767 bp, 16 predicted proteins | sample OWC_soil_day20_C_FD_207650 | JGI IMG/M metagenome (GOLD analysis project Ga0316604, IMG submission 207650) | Wetland soil microbial communities from Old Woman Creek delta, Ohio, United States - OWC_soil_day20_CT | ecosystem: Environmental > Terrestrial > Soil > Wetlands | place: USA: Ohio...
TAACTGCAATTATTATGCCATAGGCTAAAACCTAGAAAATATGTGCCTTATTAAATGTGTTGGGACACAATCCGTTAATTGTGACGTGATCGTGTCCCAAATTGAAGAGTGTTAATAACGAGGAAGTGCGCTCCAAAATTTAATTGATAAAAGCGAAATCAACAAAATGTGCGTAATTTCTGATATAATTAAAATATACTGGTATGACTAAATATAGTTGAAATTTTTTTTATGGTAAATTATTCTTAAAGAACAGGCGGAAAAGGGAGTGTCATTATGCAACCTCTGGAGCATTTACTCAGCCCAATTATAAATAACTTAAATAATACCAGTAATCAACTTGAACACGATAAAATTCTTATAGAAAAAATAAAAAAACAAAAAATGGATATGCTTCAAAAAAAAATCACCCCATCACAGGTTAACTTGGTTCGACCAGAAATCGTGGAATCCTGGATAAGATCAAGCGAAAGTGGTCTTGACCCATTGGTTTATAGGGAACCTCCCCTTATGGATCCATTTTCCTTTGAACAGCGAATGAAGGAAAAGGACTATCTTATTCAAGCAGCAACCCCTTATATCTCTCAATTAGAAAAGATGTTATCTGATATTGAGGCATATATTTTTCTGAGCGATGAACATGGACTCATTCTTCGTGTGGCTCAGGCTTTGGGTAAAAATAGGTTTCAGCTTACTCCGGGTACGATTTGGACAGAGGAAACAATAGGAACCTGCGCGCATGAATTGTGCATGCGACTGAATACTCCAATTCAACTCTGCGGGCCGGAACACTTTTGTCGAATATTTAATAACATTTCTTCCTCATCTGCTCCGGTTTTTGATGCGAACGGTAATCTGGAAGGGACACTGACTATCTCTAGTCCAAACTTTCATCGCCGTGATTCCTATTCACTAGGACTTGCTGTCATAATGGCCGAGACAATACAGAAAGAGTTTCAGCTTTCGGTAAACAGGGAATTATTTCATAGTGCGCTTACGGCTACAGAAGATGCTGTGATAATGATCAAATCAGGGGTTATTGCAAAAGCTAATAAGGCTGCCTGTGGAATATTTAGGCATCTTGGACAGGATTTAGTCGGTTTACAAATTGACGATATTTTTGAAAATCAATCGCTTATCGAGTCAATGTTGGAGACTGGCGAACCCCAAATAAATACTCATATTAAAATAAAAAAAGCGAAGCAAAGATTTTCAGGGTTTATCCAGCCGGTAAAAAGTTATGACAATAACAATTTATGCTGTTTATTAACGCTTAAGCCAATTAACCAAAGTCAATCAAACAACGGCTTTACATCAAGATTTACGTTTGAAAACATGATTGGTAATTCACCGCAATCCCTAAAACTAAAAAACTTAGCAAAAAAATTCGCACACCACAAATCTAATGTGCTTATACAAGGGGAGAGTGGAACAGGCAAAGAAGTATTTGCCCAAGCAATTCATAATGAAAGCAGACCGGATGGCCCATTTATAGCTGTGAACTGTGCAGCAATCCCCAAAAACCTAATCGAAAGCGAATTATTTGGTTATGAATCAGGTGCATTTACTGGCGCTGAACGCATCGGTAAAATTGGAAAAATTGAGCAAGCCTGTGGTGGCACTCTCTTTCTGGATGAGATTGGTGATATGCCTTTAGAGCTTCAGGCAGTTTTACTTAGAGTACTAGAAGATAAAATGATTGTGCGCTTGGGTGGTAATCGCTATATTCCTGTTAATTTCCGATTAGTTACAGCTACTAATAAAAATCTGTTAAATCTAGTGGAGCGAGAGTTATTTCGCGAGGATTTATACTACCGGATATCAGTATTTAAACTAAATATCTCACCTTTAAGAGAAAGAGGGGCAGATATCGTTCAATTAATAGATCATTTTATGACTACTTACGCTGATACCGAGTGTATTGATAAACCTACTTTAAGTACCACAGCAAAATATATATTATTACAGTATAACTGGCCGGGAAATGTCCGACAATTAAGTAATGCTATCTCCTATGCAGTGTGCATGAGTGCTGATGGTATTATTTATCCAGAGCATCTTCCGGATGAAATTTTAAAGACTTCACCTGCTCCTATTTTAGAAAAGAGTGTTTCTGAAGAAGTTGCAGATGAAATAGAATTATTGACTGACAGCGAGCCATTAATGGTTAATATTTCCGTCAAAGAGATGGAAAAAGAGGCTATAAAAAGGGCTCTTGATAAAGCCGATAACCATGTACGTGATGCAGCAAAGATAGTAGGTCTTAGTAAGTCCACTCTTTATAGAAAAATAAAGCAATACGGACTGGACAGTAATATTAAGGACTAACACAACCCAATAATATAAAATTAAGCTATAAGCAAAAACTCAGAGTATAATGGCTCTGAGTTTTTGCAATTTTCTAGTTGTATATATTTCGATTTTTTCTGCCATTGGAGGAAATTAACTACATCCTGCCGACTTATATGTCTCAAAAAAATACCACTATGCTGTTTCGCTTGCAATTTGTTGCAAGCTTTTTGTTTTGAAACTGTGAACTGCAACTCATTGAGATTGGCGAGCCTTGGTGAGATATGTTTTTGAACAGTGCGATTTGGCATGTAATTTGCATTACTTAAATTCAAACTGCCAGGAGGAGATATAACATGATTCAGAAAGAGACAAAAAAAGAACAGCTAATATCATCTCAGTTAGCTTTAAGTCAATATTCTAAATCTCTCGGCATAACAATCGACATGATGTCGGAGAGCTGCGCGATACTTCGCTTGATGCCAAAGGAGGAAGTTATGAATGCCTTTGGCATTATTCATGGAGGTGTCATAGCTACATTAGCAGATACTTGCATGGGCATGATTCTGCGTGCTGCCAATGTCCCATCAGTTACGCTAGAGTTAGCGATAAATTATCTTAACGTCACTAAACCTGGTGACAAATTAATTGCAGAGGGGCAGGTAGTTCATTTTGGTGGTACTGTCATTACTACCCAATGCTTAATCAGCACAGAGGATGGTAGTAAAATTGCTTTCGCGAAAGGTACCTTCTTTCATCGTAAGCCACGATAAGGAATGCCGATCAATCTTGCTAACTAGTGGTGCATAGGTCTCAGTTATTGGTTTATTTTTGGTATCTTCAAAATGGGACAGCTAGGTTCATGATGTGGGAATTGTGTCCCATGAACGATTTGCCATAAGGAAACATGGGCATTTTCTTATGGCATGAGTATTGCATACATTTGGTGATAGGCAATTGGTAGTCTGCTAACAGTGGTAGTTTTGCTTTAGTTTAAGTCAATGCTGTTTCAGATAAACTGGTCATGAAACATTCAAGATGAAATTCCTTGAATATTTTATGGCCGCGGGGAGGTGTTATTAAGGAACGAGCAAAGCAGCGAAAAGGTAGGCCATGAGCAATACCAGCGTATAAACAGTAAAAGAAGTGCTCTACCACCAGCAGAAACAGTGGACAGGCCAGTTGTCACGGACAAGTAATGGCATTTCCAAACGTCGGCATTCAGATTACATTACCTAGTACGAACAATGGGGAGGAAAGGTATGGAAAAAAAGTATAACCGTTGGTTAATTCTTTTTGCTACAATGGTCGTTAATATTTGCATTGGTGCACAATATGCTTGGAGCGTGTTTGCGCTTCCCCTGGGAAAACTATTCGGGTGGAGTGGACCAATACTGGCCTTAGCCTTTACAATCACATTTGCCACAGGACCGATTGTTATGATTTGCGGTGGAATGCTGCTAGACCGTAAGGGCGCAAAATTTAACATTGTTCTTGGTGGTATCCTTTGGAGTGTAGGGCTATTCCTTACAGGATTTATTTCAAGCCCAGAGGGTCTTTACTGTACGTTTTCAGCTATTGCCGCTGTTGGCGCGGGAATCGTTTATTCTGGCAGTATTGCCAATACGAATAAGTTTTTTCCTGATAAGCGGGGACTTGCGGTTGGTTTGAATGCAGCCGGATATGGTTCAGGTGCAATGATCGTCGCTCCGATTGCTAGTTCTTTAATTATCAGTTATGGAGTACTTAACACTTTCAAAATTCTAGGCGCTGCTTTCCTGGTAATCATTATGTTGTGTTCCCTAGTGATCAAAGCTGCTCCGACTGGCTATAAACCTGAGGGCTGGGAGCCTCCGGTAATGGCAGGTAAACCTGGTGGTAACGATAAAAATTGGAAGCAGATGCTGCAAGATCCCCTATGGTATGTTATGGCCTGTATGTTTGCGATAGCTGCAATGGCCGGGCTTATGATTTTAGCGCATGCTTCACCAATCGGTCAGACAATGTTTAAGTTAGAACCTCAAGTAGCAGCCTTATATGTTAGTTTAATTGCGTTGTTTAATATGGCTGGACGAGTTTGTTTTGGATTTTTATCAGATAGAATTGGACGCCCCAATACGCTGTCAGTTATGTTTGCGTTAGGAGCAGGAATGCTTTTCCTTCTGTCTAACACAACGTCGAGTTTCATGTTTGGTGTTGCTGGTGCGGGAATCGGAGCTTGCTTCGGCGGGGCTCAGGCCGTTTTCCCATCGCTAGTAGCTGAAAAATATGGGACAAAAAACGTTGGCGTCAACTATGGAGTAACCTTTGTTGCCTTTGGTGTTGCCGCTTATTTTGGACCAATGATTGCAGCAAATGTTGCGAAGGCTAGCAACGGAATCTATTCACAAGCCTTCTATTTTGCGATGGTCTTAAATATTATTGGCTTTGCCATAACATTTGTCTATAGATTTCTTGAAAAAAGAAACAAGCGCTTACCGACAAATGTGGCTCGATGAGCATTTTATATTAAGAGAAAGTAAAGTTAGCAAAGGGTAGAATCTATTAGGCTAGTGAACAATTCTTTACCCTAATAACGAAAGTTTTGAATGAAGTAAAGTGATGTCACGGAGGCTGAATAATGGCTATTAGACCAAAAATACCAGGTATTCCATTAGCGCAGCAGCCATATCTTAATGGTCGACAACTGGAATTTGAGAGTATTGCCCAAATGCTTACTGTACGCTCAAATGAAACTCCGAATGCTCCGCATGTATATTACTACGAACAGACACTAACTTACGAAGATACTAATGATCGGGCAAATAAGGTAGCAAATTATCTAAAGGAAAAGGGCGTGAAAAAGGGAGATATCATTGCTGTTATGATCTCAAATTCTCCTGAATTTTACTATGCTATGTGGGGTACTCACAAGTTGGGAGCTATAGCAATGGCTGTCCCTCACATGTTGCGAGGCCCGGAAATTGCCTATATCTTGGATGACGCAAAACCAAAGGTAGCGTTTGTTGGTAGTGATTGTCTGCCTGAATTTTTCAAAGGATTAAATGAAGCTAATTCTAAGCCGATTGTGGTGGATGTAGTACTTGGAGAAAAGGTTGATCCTCAAATAGCACAGGAAACGCTTGACGATATTTTAAATAAGTATCCGGCTGAAGAGTGTTTAGTCAAACAGAACTTGGATGATATATTTTTGTTATTATATTCATCTGGTACGACTGGAAGACACAAAGGAATATTGCTTTCCAATAAGGCGGCACTGTCATTATGCCGTGATCAAAACAGGAGCGGGATTGTAACAGGTAATGATGTTATGTTGCTTATTCTTCCGTTATTTCATTGTTGCCCATTATGTGTGTTTACTTACCCTATGAGCTATGCCGGACAAGCTCTCTGTATTCGCCACTTTTCTGTTAGAGATTTTTGGCCAACTGTTATTCAATATGGGGTAACAATTATTATGGCTGTTCCTACCATGCTTGACTATATTCTAAACAGGATTGATCCGAAGGATGTTGATTTATCCAAGGTAAAGATAAGATATGCAAACACGGGTGCAGGTCCTCTTTCACTGGAAACGCGAAGGAGACTTAAAGAGCAGTACAATATTGATCTCCTGGTGGGATATGGCCTTTCTGAGGGGTGTGGAGGGTCCAGTGTCGAGCCACCCCTGGGACGTTATAAAGAAGGGTCATGCGGACTACCTTATCAAGAACAGCATATCGAGATAATCGATGAACAAGGTAATATACTATCCAACAACCAAATCGGTGAAATCTGTATAAAAGGCGATAATGTGATGTCCGGATATCTAAATAAGCCTGAAGAATATGCCAAGACTATGGCCGGTGGTTTTCTACATACTGGGGATGTGGGTTATTTTGATGATGAAGGCTATCTATTCGTTACAGACCGCAAAAGAGACATGATTATTCGCGGCGGGGAGAATATCTATCCGCGCGAGATAGAGCACGTATTGGAATCCAATCGACTGATTGCTGAAGTTGCTGTTATCGGTGTTGCCGACAAGCTGCTTGGCGAGAGATTAAAAGCGTTCATTGTTCCCAAAGTGAAGGGAACGATAACGGCTGAATCAACCAAAGTCTGGTTGGCGGAGCGAATAGCAGATTTTAAAATTCCTGATTATTATGAATTCGTAAGTTCGCTCCCTCGGACGGCGACAGGCAAAATCCAAAAAAATGAATTGCGGAAACGAACTGAGCTAGACTCACGGGATAATTCAAAGCGTAAAAGCGTGACCTTTGGAACGGGAAGTTGTTGAGAAATTTTAGATATTGTAATAGGGGAGAGATAGTTATGACAAAGAGAAAAAAAATAAATAAATGGTTAAAAATTGCTCCGGTCGTACTTATGGCTATTACCATGAGTGGAACTACCATGATGCCCAGCACCGCTCAAGCTGCGCTTGCACAATCCTTTGACGACGTTCCCGCAAATCACTGGGCTTATGCTGCCGTAACGAAACTGGCACAAGCCGGTATTGTCGACAGCAGCAGGACCTACAATGGTGATAAAACTATTACCCGTTACGAAATGGCCGTTGTTGTGGCGAAAGCAATTGACAAATACGACACAGCCAATGATGCCGATAAGCAGGTAATTGATAAGCTATCTGCTGAATTTGCCAGCGAACTTAACAAGTTAAGCGGTCGGGTAACAAAAGTAGAATCGAAAACCAATACTTGGCTCAGCGGTGAAACCCGGTTCCGTTTTATGGGAAATGATGCCAATGCTCCTGGTGCAAAAAAACTCAGCGGTTCCGACAGATTTGAGTTTCGTCAACGTATTAAAATTAATGGCAAGATCAATGAGAACATATCCCTGACAGCCCGGATGAATGCCACCACAAAAATGGGTAACTATGGCGCTTCTAGTGGTGATGCAATGACCATGGATATCGCTGCCGTGACCGCCAAAAATGCGTTTAGCTTAGATAGTATCCGTTTGGGGCGTTACTTCTACGATTCCTTTACACATGGTCTGTTCGGCAAAGCGATTGGTGTTGATGGCGCTCGTTTTGATAAAACCATCGGCACTACCCGGTTTACCGGATCAGTTAATAATGTTGTCGGCAATGGTACGGCAGCAAACGCTTTAAAAAACAGTGCTTCGGGGGATGCTGAAACCGTTACAGCAGCGCAACTTACCTTTAAAGCAAGTGACAAGCTTAATTTGACTGGTGGCTATTACTGGTCTGATGTTGCTGGTACCAGCAGTACATCCGGAGTTGGTGGCACTATGAATATCTCAACAGGTGATAGTTTTAAAAGCTCTACAGGCTGGGCTGTGGGTTTTGATACCAAAATCGGGGATAAACTACTGCTTATGGGTGACTATGTTTCCACCAAGCTTGACGGTGTTAGCGGCTCAAGCCTGTCCGATAGTCCCAAGGGCTGGGCTGTAGAACTTACAAGCGCTGCCAAAATGCCAGCGGCCTACTTTGAGGCCAAACCGCTGACAGACTATAGGAAAGTCCATGACTTTGGCTGGTCGATTTCGTATCGCAGCGTTGAGGCTGGCGCCACTCCGTATGGCATTGGCGGCTTTGACGGTCAAGCAGTAAGCTCTACATCTGGAGCATATCCAACCTATATGAAAGGTACTGACAATATTAAAGGTGTATCTATAGCCCTGGCTAGCACGATTGCTCAGAATGTAACTTGGACGATTGGAATGCAAGACCTCAAAATTAAGGATAGCAAACTTACTGGCGGAGTAAGTGACCTCGGCAAATCGTATTTTTCAAAAATTGAGTTTTTCTATTAAAAGTAATAGTGGATCTGCTAATACTGGTTACTTTAATTGATGAAATAAAACTTCAACCCTATTCTGTTGCTGTACTACTATAAGGTATTAGCAAACGTCCGTCAGTTTGACGGACGTTGTAACTAAGGATGCAAATTGTTTTTTGACTCTTGCCCTTCATCAGGACACCTGTTGGTGCCCTATGAAGGGCAGGTCAATGTCTAAGGGTTGTAATACAATTTGTGGGAGGTAAACAGTGAAAAGCATTCAAACAAAACTAACTGTCACCATTCTCGTTATCTTCTTGGTAGCGATGAGTGCTTTGGGTGGCCTCAACTATTGGAAGGCGCGAACAATTGTGACCGGAGAAATTACAAAAAGCATGGAAACATTAGTAGGTAATTCCGCGCTCAGTGTTGGCGATTGGTTAGATAAAGGAATTTTCCATCTTGAAGGAATAGCAAAAGCGCCAGTAGTTCAAAATGGCAATCTAGAAGAGTTGGGTCCATTTTTTGTACAAGTCAAGAAAAATATGACTAAATTTGCGACCGTGGGATTTGTAGCAGCAAATGGTCAAGCAATTGACGCAAAAGGGTTCAAGTTAAATCTTGGTGCAAAGACTTGGTTTCAGAAGGCGATGAAAGGTGAACCTAGCGTATCTGACCCGGTTACATCTCCCTCTGGCGATTTGGAGATAGTACTGGCAGTGCCGATTAAGGTGGAGGGGAAAACAACTGGTGTTTTGTTTGGGGCGATCAGTATAGCTGATATTAACCAAAAGGTGCTTGACATTAAGGTAGGGGAGACCGGATATGGCTTCATGGTGCAGGCGAATGGCTTGACAATCATTCACCCGAACAAGGAAGTAGCTATGAAGGATAATATTTTAGAAAGAGATGTTGATTCTTCAATGAAGGCAACCTTTGAGCGTATGATCAAGGGCGAAAAGGGACTTGCCGAATACGAGTATAAAGGTGTTAAGAACACGGTGACATTTGCGCCTGTGCCGAGAACGGGATGGTCATTGGCGGTAAATGTTCCTACTGCTGAGATTACCAAAGAAGTGGCGTCGCTAACGACAATTACATTGATAACAATAATTGTCGTTTTGGTTTTGACAGGCTTAATTATTGCTTGGTATGCGCGCAGAATCGCAAAACCCATCCGAGAGTTGGAAATAGCAGCTAACCGAATTGCTGACGGAGATATTTCGAATACCACGCTGGATATCAAATCTAATGATGAGATCGGTCGATTAGGCCAAAGCTTTGAGCAAATGGTGAAGAACCTCCGTGGCCTTATCCAGAAAATTCATGGGGCTACAGAGCAGGTTGCGGCTTCATCCCAAGAGTTGACTGCTAGTTCGGAGCAATCAGCTCAGGCGGCCAATCAAATTGCTACTTCGATCACCAATGTGGCTTCGGGAGCCAGCGAGCAACTGGCTGCAACCGACGATACTACTGCTGTTGTGGAGCAGATATCGGCTGGCATTCAACAGATAGCAGCTAATGCCAACCAGGTAGCTGATCATTCAGCTCAGGCGGCTGAAAAGGCAAAAGACGGTGACAAAGCAGTAGGAAAAGCAGTAGAGCAGATGGGACAAATCGAAGAAACAGTTAACGCTTCTGCCCAAGTTGTAGCAAAGCTAGGGGATCGTTCCAAGGAAATCGGCCAGATCGTCAATACCATCTCTGGTATAGCCGGTCAGACTAATCTTCTGGCCCTAAATGCAGCTATTGAAGCAGCACGGGCGGGAGAACAGGGCCGTGGGTTTGCAGTGGTGGCCGAAGAAGTCCGTAAATTGGCTGAACAGTCTCAAGAAGCGGCTAAAAAGATTGCCGAGCTTATTGGGGAAATTCAGGCAGATACTGATAAGGCAGTTGTGGCCATGGACAACGGCACACGGGAAGTCAAGACCGGGGCGGAAGTTGTTACTACTGCGGGAATTGCTTTTAGGGAAATTGTGGGGTTAGTCGCAGGAATGTCAGGTCAGGTGAAGGAGATTTCTGCGGCTATGCAGCAAATGGCTTCCGGAAGCCAACATATCGTGGATTCGGTTAAAAAGATCGATCAATTGGGCAAAAAATCGTCAGGTGAGGCGCAGGGCGTTTCCGCAGCTGCGGAAGAGCAATTGGCTTCCATGGAGGAAATAGCATCCTCTAGCCAAGCGTTAGCAAAGTTAGCAGGCGATTTGCAGACGGCGGTTTCTAATTTTCGGTTGTAGAGAAAGATACTATTAACAATGGAGATGCGGGGTAGCGACCATTGTAGAAAAGAATCTAAGTAATTCATATGGAATTCAGGTAAATACTCTGGAAGTTTGTAGCTTAAAATTGGCTCATTTTCAAGAAAAAAACAAGACTGACACCGAAAGAATCGGTGTCAGTCTTGTTTTAAAAATTGTCAAGTCTTATCTTATAAATAAGCAATTGCTTCGATCTCAACTAAAACGTCTTTCGGTAGCCGTGTAATTTGGACACAGCTTCGTGCTGGTGCATCCTGGCAGAAGCATTCGCCGTAGATTTCGTTGAGTGTCTGAAAGTCATTCATATCCGCCAGAAAAACCGTGGTCTTAACAACATTTTTCATTGTGAGATTTTCACTTTTTAGAATGGCAGTAAGATTATCCAGGACCTGTTTGGTCTGAGCGGCAATGCCGCCGGCTACGATATTGCCGTCTTTCGGATCAACGGGTATTTGACCAGAAATAAACATGAAGCTACCTGCTTTTATTGCCTGAGAGTATGGTCCTATCGCTGCAGGAGCTTTATCGGTAGTAACAACGCTTTTCATAAAATAATTCCTCCCTTATTGTTTAGCCAATATCTTGTACTTTTCCAATCTTTCTTTGGCATCTTGCTCGGTTTTTTCAAATAAAGCTTCCGCCTTATCCGGGAATTGTTGTTTCAAAGACGAATAACGCACTTCACCCAGCAAAAACTCTTTAAAGTTCATGGTTGGCTCTTTAGAATCCAGCGTGAATGGATTTTTCCCAGCATCCTTGCTTTGTGGATTGTACCGGTACATTGCCCAGTAACCGCTGTCAACAGCGCGTTTTGCCTCTAGTTGGCTGCAGCCCATACCGACTTTCATTCCGTGATTGATGCAGGGAGCATAGGCGATAATCAACGACGGGCCTGGGTACGCCTCGGCTTCGGCAATGGCTTTAAGGGTTTGGTTTTTATCGGCCCCCATAGCAATTTGTGCCACATAAACATAGCCATAGCTCATGGCCATCATGCCAAGATCTTTCTTCTTGGTCTTTTTGCCGCTAGCCGCAAATTTAGCAATGGCTGCGGTTGGCGTAGCTTTGGAGGACTGGCCGCCGGTGTTGGAATATACTTCGGTATCAAATACCAGCACATTGACATCTTCACCAGAAGCCAGCACATGATCTAACCCGCCAAACCCGATATCATAGGCCCAACCGTCACCACCAAAAATCCATTGGGAGCGTTTAACCAGGAAGTCTTTGTTGTTATAGATTTCATTGAGCAGCACGTCATTACCCTTTACTTGTTCTAACAGCGCAATCAGTTTATCGGCACGTTCTCTGGTGCCTTCACCCTTATCTTTGTTGGCTAGCCAAGTTTCACATGCAGCCTTATATTCATCTCCCAACTCTAGTTTCGCGGCCTTTTCAATCGCTTGCGCTACTTGTTTTCTGAGCTGCTTGCCAGCCATTAACATACCTAAGCCATATTCGGCATTATCTTCGAACAAGGAGTTTCCCCACGCTGGACCATGACCACGATGGTTGGTGGTATATGGCATAGAGGGAACACTGTCAGCCCAAACGGAGGAGCAGCCGGTGGCATTGGCCACCATCATCCGGTCTCCGAATAATTGGGTCACCAGTTTGGCATACGGTGTTTCACCGCAACCACCACAGGCACCGGAGAATTCTAAGAGCGGTTGTTCAAACTGGCTGCCTTTTACGGTGAAGGGATTGAGTGGATTGGTTTTCGGAGCAACGGTCATGGCATACTCCCAAACTGGCGCTTGCTCCAGTTGTGTTGCCAGTGGTTTCATTACCAGTGCCTTTTCTTTTGCCGGGCAAACCTGGGCACAGTTGCCACAGCCAGTGCAATCATACGGCGAAACGGCCATCGTAAAATACAAACCGTCCTGACCCTTGACTGGTTTTGCCAGCAATCCGGCCGGGGCCTGTTGTTTTTCTTGCTCAGTAAGTAGTACCGGCCGGATCGCAGCATGCGGGCAAACAAACGAACATTGATTGCATTGAATACACGCTTCCGCTTGCCACTCTGGCACATCAATCGCAACACCGCGTTTTTCATAAGCAGCCGTTCCCATGGGGTACGAACCGTCTTCCAAACCGATAAAGGCGCTGACTGGCAGTTTATCGCCTTCTTGCCGGTTCATCGGGAGTAAGACATTTTTAATAAAGGCCGGAACTTCTTTGCTGCTGGTTTCGGATTGTTCCTCAGCCGTTTGCCAGGAGGCAGGAATGTTGACCTTTACAATGGCGTTTATCCCCTGATCTACAGCCGCATTGTTCATGGCAACTACTTTTTCACCTTTTTTGCCATAGGACTTTTGAATGGCATCTTTTAGGTACTTTATAGCATCTGCTTCGGGAATAATGCCGGCAATTTTGAAAAAGGCCGACTGCATAATCATGTTAATCCTGCCGCCAAGACCAATTTCCTGAGCTATTTTCACGGCATCAATGATGTACATTTGAATGTTATTAGCGGCAAGATACTGTTTCATGGCAGCTGGCAGATTTTGGTCTAGTTCGGCTTCACTCCAGCGGCAATTCAACAAGAAGCTGCCACCTTGTTTCAATCCTTCCAGAACATTGTAGTTATATACATAAGACTGATTGTGGCAAGCGATAAAATCCGCTTTATTAATGAGATACGGCGATTTTATCGGTTTTTTACCAAACCGCAAATGGGAAATGGTAACACCACCGGACTTTTTGGCATCATAGGCAAAATAGGCCTGGGCATACATGTCGGTGTGATCACCAATAATTTTGATGGTATTCTTGTTGGCTCCGACGGTTCCATCTGAACCAATCCCCCAAAACTTGCAGGCTTTTGTACCGGCGGCGGTGGTGTCGATATCGTCGCCAAACGGCAGAGACGTATGATTTACATCATCGATAATGCCGACAGTAAAGTTGTCTTTAGAGCTATCTGCTTTAAGGTTTTCAAAAACACCGTGAATATGGCTGGGGATTACATCTTTGCCGCCAACACCGCAGCGTCCGCCCACGATGACAGGCTGCCACTCTTTGCCGTAAAATGCGTTTTTGACATCGAGGTAGAGCGGTTCGGCTAGTGCTCCCATTTCTTTGGTTCTGTCAAGTACAGCAATTTTTTTCACAGTAGTCGGTATGTATTTAAAGAAGTGTTCCAGCGAAAACGGCCGATAGAGATGTACAGTCAGCAAGCCTACTTTTTCACCCTTGGCATTGAGATAATCCACCACTTCTTCAATGGCTTCACACATTGAGCCCATGGCAATAATCATGCGTTCGGCATCAGGAGCGCCATGATAGTTGAACAGATGGTATTCTCTGCCGGTCAGTTTGCTAATTTCGGCCATATAGTCTTCGACGATGGCCGGAATATCTTTATGAAAACGGTTAGATACCTCTCTTTGTTGGAAGTGGACATCAATGCCTTGCACTGTGCCTTTAGTCAATGGATGATCAGGATTAAGCGCCCGTTTTCTAAAGGTATCGACAGCATCCCGGTCTAGCAGTTTGTCCAATTCTTCATATTCGAGAACTTCAATTTTTTGCACTTCGTGTGAGGTTCTAAAACCATCAAAGAAGTTGAGAAATGGCACTCGCCCTTTAATGGCTGATAAATGCGCTACAGCCGCTAAGTCCATAACTTGCTGGACACTGCTCTCCGCTAACATGGCAAAACCAGTTTGTCTGGTAGCCATAACGTCAGAATGATCGCCAAAAATACTGATGGCATTGGCGCCAATTATTCTGGCGCTGACATGGAACACGCCTGGTAATAGTTCACCGGCAATTTTATACATATTGGGAATCATCAGGAGAAGCCCTTGCGAGGCTGTATAGGTAGTAGTCAATGCTCCCGCATGCAGCGAACCGTGAACAGCTCCGGCTGCACCGCCTTCTGACTGCATTTCTACAACCTCTACCGTTTGCCCAAATAGATTCTTTTTGCCTTGAGCAGCCCACTCATCCACACTTTCCGCCATATTAGATGAAGGTGTAATGGGAAAGATCGCTGCAACATCGGTAAATGCGTACGATATGTAGGCTGCTGCTGTATTTCCATCCATTGTTTTCATGTTTCTTTTCATGTAAAAATCCCCTTTTCACCAAGTATTTAATTGCCATAAGATAATCACATTCTTCCCAGTCGCATTGATTTTTGACTGACACTCCTTTCCGATTTTCGGTGTACCACATATATATTATGCAGTCAGCGTCTTAGAGCGTTTATCAAAACGTCAAGAGCTTTTGCAAGTGCTGTAAGATTTGCTGGCCAACTTATGTCTTCGACAGAAGTTGTAAGTCGGCCAGTGAGATCCTGAACGCACCAACATCACTGCCTACTGACCTACTTCGTAGATAAATATCTATAAATTGTGCTTTCTGATGTTTTCAACGCAGTGGCTACTTTGGTAATGGCCCCTTTTATTTTTAAAATTCCATTTTGCCGCAAAGCTTGTACTGCCTGATTTTTCTCTTCAGTGGACAACCGTTCACTTGTAACGTTATACATCGACAATACTTTGGCGATTTCGTTTTCGATCACATGGTCGAGAGAAGAACTTAAAGATTCTTGCACATCGTCACTGTCGCTAACCGACTCGGTATGATTGAACATGTTATTTAAATACCCGTCGACAATATTCGTGTGGTTATTGTAGTTTTCTCTTGAATCAAGAATATTGACACACAGCATTCCAATTAGTTCACCGCATTCACTTTTAACATAATAGGTAGAAGAGATTAATTTCTCACCACTTTCGGTTTGACTGCGATAATTAATCATAGCGTTGCTTCGTAAATAACACTTATTTTCCAGCAGCTTTAGCCCCAAATCGGTTAATGGGCAGCCAATATACCTGCCGCTTATATAGCCATTGCGAATCGCAATGACCGAATTCTCAACACCTTCAATATTGTGGAGCAAGACTTCACAGTGAGGACCAATAATATCCGCAATAAAATCTACTAATGGAATATAGGCTTCCAAATTTTTACTAAAGTTCATATATTCTCCCTCTTTGGGCTCTCAAATTGTATTATGTTTGTTATATTCTCTAATTAATAAAAAAATCCTCTTGTAATAATAAAAATATTATCGTGATAATATTTTTATTGAATTTAGGTAAAAGTTTATTTTTTGTTTCAACCAAACAAAATGAATTTAAATATCTCTCTTAGTCAACTATCGATATCTTCATCTTCTTCGCTATTTTACAGCATTTTATTTTGATTATATCGAGCCAGGCCTCCGGATAGGGGAACATGGTAAGTCCACTTTTACACGCGAGGCGATTTCGTTGGAAGCTGTTTCTTCTGTTTTTTGTAAAAAAATAGGGGCTGTCTCTATTTTTATTGAGACAGCCCCTTCCTGCAATATATTCGTTAGAATCAGGATACCCTATTTCGTTTAACACTCAACAATATGGCTCGTTTTATTCCTTCATCTTCACTGTAAAGTTAACCAAATTTTCATTATTGCAAAAAAAATGTTGACTCTATAGCTAGTATAGTTTTTATAGTAGAGTGTAGAATTAAGATAGCAAAAAGGGGGCTTACTTGTATGTACAAAAAAACAGACAAACAATTTACTTTTGAAACAGATATTTTGAGCAAAGGGATTTATATCAACGACCCTGCTACTAATCCGGAAGCGCCACCTATTTATATGACATCTGCATTTAATGTGGAAGATCTAGATGACTTACAAGCACGGTATGATGCACATGGCTTTTGCTATAATCGAAACCGTAACCCAAACCGAAATGCACTTATTGAATTAATGACATATGCCGAAAATGGCGAAGCATCAATTGCCTGCAGTTCTGGTATGGCTGCTATTTCGACTGTTGTTTTTTCCGCAGTTAAGCAGGGAGACCATATTGTTTCCGATATGACATTATACGGCGAAACGATTGACATTTTCACTAAAGTGTTGAGCCAATACGGTGTAGAGGTAACATTTGTAGATTTCACCGATTTGGAACAAATAAAAGCTGCTATTCAGTCTAACACAAAGCTGCTATATACTGAAACTGTATCCAATCCGATGATTACCGTGGTAGATTTGGCAGCAGTTGCCCATATTGCCCATAAACACAATGCTATTCTTGTCGTTGATAATACGTTCATGACTTGTGCTTTGTGCCGCCCCATTGATTTTGGTGCCGACATCGTAGTCAATAGTCTGACGAAATTTGCCAATGGCCATAGTGATTCAGTTTGCGGATCTGCTACCGGTCGAGCCGAGCTTATCAAAAATGCTCATAACTTGCAAGTATTACTAGGTACACAGGCCGATCCATTTTCTAGTTGGCTTGTTCAGCGTGGAATTCGTACTATCGAATTGCGGGTGCCGAAACAATCTACCAATGCATCGGCCTTGGCGCATGCTTTGGCAAAAAGTCCGTATGTTCTAAAAGTAAATCATCCCAGCTTGGAAGACCATCCACAGCATGAATTGGCTAAAAAACAATTCAAAGGCTTTGGCGGCATGTTAAGCATAGAATTGCCGGATAATCGTGAAAAGATGAATAAATTTATGCGGGCTTTAAGTTTTGCCCACTATGCCATGACGTTGGGTGGTTATCGAACAACATTGGCTTATCCAGTCATGTCTTCCCATTATGATGTACCACGCGAAGAACGATTGAAAATAGGTATTACTGACGGTCTTCTTCGTATTTCCTGCGGTATTGAAAACACAGATGACCTCGTCAACGATTTCTTGAATGCATTAGAACAAGCCTATAAATAGTAACTGTTAACAGCCACATGGGGACCATGACTAGCAGGATATTGTCATGATCCCTATTGTTTTATATCGAACTTTAAGACTTGTATTAGCTGCCTGCGTACCTGACCAATAAAAAGTTCAAAGCATCTTTGTTACTTTACCTAACTAAAAATTTTAATTTGTACCTTTCTTGACAGAGTACCGTATGTATTCTACATTCTTATAGTATGATTATTAAATTTGCAGGGAGGTATCATTATATTGGCACACGTAATTAACGACCTGAATACAATCCTATGGGGCGTACCATTTATGGCGTTCATTATTTCCATAGGATGTTATTTTACTATTCGGTCTGGATTTTTTTCGATATTTCATTTTCAGCATATTATGCGGAATACTTTCGGTAATTTGTTGAGTAAAGAATCGAATACAAAACAGACTGGATCTATTTCTTCTTTTGAAGCGGTTTGCGTAGCTGTCGGCGGCTGCGTGGGATGTGGTAATATCGGCGGTGTGGCAACGGCCGTAGCTACTGGCGGCCCCGGTGCGGTTTTCTGGATGTGGTTGTGGGCATTTTTTGGAATGATGATCAAATGTGTCGAAACGGCGCTCGGGTGTCATTACCGTTCCCGCAACGAACGAGGCGAATTTTTCGGTGGTTCTACTTATTTCATGGAAAAAGGTATTGGGAAACAAATGAACCATCGCAAATTAGGCAACATGTTGGCTAGTTTCTTTGGTATTGGTTTTGTCGCACAGTTTCTCGGTGGGTCACAGGCGTATACGATAGCAGAAATTATGAATAAGTCTTTCGGTATTAACATGATTTTGGTAACTGTATTATACTCGGTCTTGATATTCTATATAATTCTGAAAGGGACGCCACGAATTGCTTATTTTGCAACACGAGCGGTACCATTCATGTGCGTATTCTTTGTTATTGGCGGCTTGGGATTAGTAATTATAAACTATCAAAATATACCTTCCGTACTCTACGCCATTTTTCATGATGCTTTCACCGGCGCAGCTGCTGTTGGCGGGTTTACAGGCGCTACTGTTTCTCGAGCCATCAGCGACGGCTTAGCGCGGTCTATTAATTCTAATGAAGCCGGTCAAGGTTCATCACCGTTAATTTATGGTTCGGCTGATACCATTCATCCGATTCGCCAAGGATTGTGGGGTTGTTTCGATGTATTCATTAATACAATTATCGTTTCTTCGGTTACTGCCTTGGCTGTTTTATCTACCGGAACATGGACAACCGGTACTTCCGGTGCTACGCTAACTATTATGGCTTATGAAAGCGTATACGGCAGCTTTGGTGCTGTATTTATTGGAATTATCGCTGCCCTTTTTGGGTTGACGACAACGACTGGTTGGTTTACATATCATGTGGCCATCATCAATCACGGTTTTCGATATAAGCCAATTTTACGTGATAAAATTGTTAAAATTTTTAAAATTCTTTTTCCCATACCAAACATTATTATTGTCAGTTCCATCGTTCTTACTGGAAATGGTCCGGATTTATTTTGGACGATGGTTAATATTACATTAGTAGCACCTGTATTTACTAACTTGTTAGGTCTGTTTATATTGCGTAATAAGTTTTGGCAACTATTTAAAGATTATAAAGCACGGTATATGGGGATAGGCCAAGTAGATCCGAACTTCTATGTGTTCTATGAAGATGATCCGGAAGTATTTAAAAAAGAAGAAAAAATACGGCAACAGATGCGTATAGTTGCACAATCAGCTTACAGTCCAAAATAAAAAGCTGCGGCTATGCAGTAAGCTATGTATATTCCGACGACATTCAACCAGTAATCTGGTTATATCCAGGTAGGGAGTTTGCCCTGATCCGGACAGTGAAACAAATACTTGACGACAAGATATACAGAAACCGCAACAACTTAAATTTTTGCAATGACCATGAAAATATAGTGTCTGTTCAATAGACATTATATTTTTATGGTCATTTTAAGGGGCCGTGTTGAAACGCAAACGTTTCAGCACGGCCCCTGTGGTATTATAGAGCTTTTGTCAGCAGCCAATTTCCGCATATTATGAGCTATACACTAATCGTCCATGGGTTGCATGATGCTTTTGAGGACAGAACGGTTGTCGATGCCTATTAAATCTCTTTTGTACAATGATCGATTAAATTTCAGGGACCATCAAAACGGCGAGCGGAAAAAAGGAAGAACCATATGATTACAATTTATCGCACTATATGATAAACTATTCCATAAGGTGACAGGAAAATGCCGGATTCACCATTGAATACGACCGGAATATTTGGACGGAATTGACCAAATTAAACAGTGAAGGGTTCATATCTTGAAATGAGTGAATTATGACTATGGACTTGTCTATATAAGAAAAATGGAGGAAAATGGGGGAAATATATGAAGGATCTATATTCAATTGGTGAAGTTTCCGAAATTATGGGAATATCAGTCCAAACAATGCGATATTACAGTACTATCAAACTATTATCTCCCAAATACATCAATCCATCTTCCGGATATCGATATTATAGTGTCGACCAATTTCATTTCATCGACCGCATTAAATATCTTCAAAAAATTGGGTTCTCTTTATGTGAAATTAAATCCATACTAAGCAAGAACGATATTGATGAACTCATCCGAATGTTAGATGACAAGAAAAAAGAAGTCCAATCAGAAAGTAGTCGTTTAGAAGATATTACGGATAGTATCGAATGGTATCGAAACTATTTTGCCTACAGCGAACTTCCCCGCGCCAATAAAATCCTGACTACTCATCTGAAAAAACGATACCTAGTCGCTACAAAAGTTATCGATGGAGAACCCAAAGAAGACTTTCATATTCGTCTAAATAGAATAAAGAATGCGAGTCACTTAAAAAATTTAAACTATATGCGTCAATTTTCCTATATTTTGGATTATGATGCATTTCTGCAAAGCCGCTTGAAACCATACTACCTTGGCATGTTCATTAAAGATAATCCAGACATACAATCGGACCTGATTCTTGAAATTCCGGAGGGCGAGTACTTCTGTTTTACCGCCCGCATCTTGAGTAATGACTGGAACCCATATGAATGCAAGTTATTCTTTGACAAATTTGAAACAACGCCCACCCTCATTTTAGCCAATGAATATGAAGACAATTTATATGAATACTCTCGTTGTGTTTACGAAGTACAAATATTAATTCCCAGCAAATAAGTTTATAGGATAGAGCGGTTGTTCCGATATTTTTATATTAGAACAACCGCTCTGGTGTCATGCAATAGTGGTTTTTCCATTATTCCGGTCATAGGCTGCCTGTGCTTGGCGCGCTTCTTCCCGAATTGCTTCTTCTACCTTGAAAACTTCAGGGTCATCTTCATAGAACACGTGGAAGTTCGGGTCTACTTGGCCGATTCCCATATATCGTGCTTTATAATCTTTAAATAGTTCCCAAAACTTGTTACGCAGTATAAACAGACCTAACAAGTTGGTAAATACAGGTGCTACTAATGTAATGTTGACCATGGTCCAAAATAAATCTGGACCATTTCCGGTTAGAACGATGGAACTGACAATAACAATGTTTGGTATAGGATAAAGATACTTCAATGCTGTAACTAATCTATCCCGCAAAACAGGCCTGTATCTAAAACCGTGATTGATAATCGATACATAGAAAGTAAACCAGCCGCTAGTCGTCGTTATACCGAAGAGCAGGGCGATAATACCGATGAAGATTACACCAAAGGTACCATATCCGCTCTGAAAAGCCATGATAGTCAACGTAGCACCAGACTGTCCACTTGTCCAAACGCCAGTAGAAAGAACCGCCAGCGCTGTTACAGTACAAACAACCATGGTATTGATGAATACGTCGAGAGCACCCCACAAGCCTTGGCGAACTGGATGAACCGTATCAGCAGAGCCATAAATTAACGGAGAAGAACCTTGACCGGCTTCATTCGCATTGATGGACCGTGCTACTCCGTCGCCAATTGCTTTTGCCACCGCGGCGCCGATGAAACCGCCTGTAGCCGCCGTACCGGTGAAGGCATCATGAAAAATAGCATAAAACATGCTTGGAATATTTTGATAATTCAGCAAAATCAAGATGACACCGCCGAGAACAAAACCAACAGTCTTTAATGGTACTGCTATTTTCGAAAAAGCTGCAATCCGAGGAGTTCCGTTAAAAATGATGTAGAATAAGAAGACTGAATATAGCAGTGTCACGACAATCATGTCAAAACCAAATGATTTCTTTAGAATTTCTGCAATCGTATAGGCTTGTGATCCGCCGAGAAACTGTGCGACAAAACCAGTTCCAAAAGCGGTAGCTAAACAAAAGCCGCCTTTATGCTTCAGCTGACGACCAATACCTTTTTCCATGAAATGGGTAGAACCACCGTAATACTCGCCATTTTCATTTTTAGAACGATAATGACAGCCTAACGCCGTTTCTACTATTTTTACCATCATACCAAAAAATGCCCAAACCCACATCCAGAATACAGCACCAGGACCGCCAGTAGCAACAGCAGTAGCTACGCCGCCGATAGTTCCGCATCCTACGTTACCACCAACAGCAATACAAACAGCTTCAAAGGGAGATACAGATCCTCCTTGCTTTTTATTTGCTTCCTTGCTCCACATGCTGCAAAAAGTATGTTTCAAGATATGCCCGAAATGAAATACCGGAAAAAATCCTGATCGAACTGTAAAATACAATCCAATGCAAATGACAAACGTTAAAAAGGGAACTCCCCACAAAAAGTCGTTTATTGTATTTAGTACATGCGCTAACAATATCCTTCCTCCTTTTAATATTACGTAAAAAATGATATTTTTTCTGTGGTCTCAATCTGTCAAAGCTGTTGCAATCAGCATGACTAAGTGCTTTACCCTCGAGGATTTTAAGGCACTATAGCTTCAAAGCTACTTTCTGTTATTTAGGTTAAACTGTATAATAACTATAGAGTCAATAGACAGAATAGAATAAAATTTGCATATGTTTCGCACAATTGAAAAAGCCTTTGAGTGTGATATTAATGGATAAAGCTTCGCTCCTGACAGTCTGGGATTGCCTATGAATTAGTAGCGATACGAGTGGGGTATCTTATGAGAAAGTACTCAAAATTATGGGGGAACTTACGAAAGAACCTATTATATTAAAAAAATTCGCCGTTAGAGGTGATACGAAGAACCGTATCACCTCTAACGGCGAAAAATGGCGTCCAACCTTATAAATGAACTGTTAGTTCTTGCTAAGGTATGTATTCTAAACTGTCGTTACTGCAGCTGCGCTTGTTATTTGATACTCTTACGCGTATAATTATTAATTACGATTTGGGTATTGAATACTAAGGTTTTATGGATGTTGAGGTGGCCGGTAGTGAGGCAAACATATACGCTGCAAGGAAAAATTCGACAGTTAGTAATTATTTTATTACCTATATTTGTAACACAGGTATCCTTATGTTCTCTAAGTTTTTTTGATACTGTGATGTCAGGTCATGCCAGTCAGAATGATCTGGCGGGTGTGGCGATTGGGTCGAATCTTTGGATGCCTGTATTTACAGGGATTAACGGAATACTGATGGCGCTTACGCCAATCATTGCCCAGCTTAACGGCGCAGGTCGTCACAAAGAGATGCCGTTTGTTGTGGTGCAAGGCAGTTATCTTGCTGTAGTGCTGGCTGGCATTGTCATCATGACCGGTGTATTTTTAGTTCGTCCGATTCTTTCTTCTATGAATCTTGAACCAGCTGTGTTTGATATTGCTTGTCGTTTTTTAACGGCCATTGCATTTGGAGTCGTTCCGTTTTTTCTCAGTACGGTGCTGCGTAACTTTATGGATACTCTTGGCTATACGCGCATAACTATGCTAATTATGTTGGGAACCTTGCCGATTAATGTGGTACTAAATTATTTGCTTGTCTTTGGTAATTTCGGTTTTCCGCGGTTAGGAGGTGTCGGAACAGGCTACGCGTCTGCCATTACCTACTGGATTATTCTGTGTGTGACTGGCCTAACGCTTTTACGAATGCAGAAGTTTAGCAGCTATGCTATAGTAAAAAGAACGTATCCAGTTTCGCTAGCCGCGTTGAAGGAACAGTTGCGTATCGGTATACCTATTGGTTTTGCTATTTTCTGCGAAACAAGCATTTTCGGTGTAGTGGCTACATTAATGGCGCGATTTGGTACTGTTACTATTGCTGCGCACCAAGCCGCTATCAATTTTGCGGGACTAGTTTACATGCTGCCGCTGAGTATCAGTATGGCGTTAACTATTGTTGTTGGTTTTGAAATTGGGGCAAAAAGAGTCCGGGATGCTCGTCAGTATACGTATTTGGGTGTGGGTTTTGCCGTATTTGCCGCTATCTTTTGTGCATTGGGATTAGTATTGTTTAATTCGGAAGTAGCAGGCCTATATACAAATGATTATGACGTGCTGATATTAATACAGCATTTCCTATTGTATGCGGCTTTTTTTCAATTGTCTGATGCTGTGGCAGCACCTATTCAAGGAGTGTTAAGGGGCTATAAGGATGTCAAAGTTACCTTTATTATTGCGCTGCTATCTTACTGGGTTATTGGTTTGCCGCTTGGTTCTATCCTGTCCTATAACCAGGCGTTTGGTCCGTTTGGCTACTGGCTTGGTTTTATTGTTGGACTGGCTGTTGGTGCGTCTGCATTATTGCTGCGACTCACCAGAGTTCAAAGAAAAAGTTTGGCATGAGAATTTTCTCATACATTTTAATGGTCTGGGCTTTAAGAAGAGCTGGGACAGTTCAAATGCTTCCCACTAAATTAAAATAACACGACATTGTGCTTTGTCGTGTTATTTTAATTTAGTGGAGGACTTGTTATTCAAAAGGCCGCACGCGCAATGGTAGGCCAAGTTTATCAACAAGCGCTTGGCAGGCTGCGATTTCTGCTTCTCCAATGCAATCGACAACTGTTAGTACAACATGAGGAACAAATTTTTTACAGGTAACAGCGAATGCTAACATAGCGTCAAACGACTGGATACCAAACTGACTACGCGTCAGGCGCAAATATTCTGTGGCATTAGAAGCATTCATACTAATCGACACAGTATCAATGAGTCCCTGAAATAAAGGGGCGATTTCTTTGCCTGTCTGAAGATCACAAAGACCATTGGTATTAATACGCAGTGGGATATTCCCATTGCGTTGCTTTAGATAGGTAGCTATTTCCAGCAAAGTATCCAGGCGCATCGTCGGCTCGCCGAAACCGCAAAAAACAATTTCATTAAAATGCTTCATATCATATTTTGCAAATTCTGCTATGATTTCCTGTGCAGAAGGCTCCTGTTTCAGCCATAGCGAATTAGAGTCCTGGATTTCTTTCGTATTGCGCAGGCAAAAAGTACAGGCACAGGTACACTGGTTAGTAAGATTAACATAAACATTTGTTTTACGCAAAGGCTCGCGCTGCAGCCGATCTGCCAAGTTTTCATACCCGTCGTTTTTAGGTGTGTAAAGTAACATAGAATAACTTCCTTTTTCATAATTATTTGAGGTCTGTTAGGTACTCTTCAAAGCAAATTCCATACTGTACAGGAATATTTTGCTTAACCGTATAGGCAATCGTCTTACTGATAAAATTTGCCGCCTTTGCTACTGCTGTAGCAAAATCAATACCCTTAACTAAATTGGCAGCGACAATGGACACAAATACATCGCCAGTACCGGAACGATCCTCACCAATCTTGCTTACACTAATTATCTGATACGGTTTTCCTTGTTCATATACAAAATTCCGTATATTATTTCCGTCTGGCAGACCTGTGATGACAATTCTGCGCGGCCCGTAGGCACACAGGTCTTGAGCAATATGTTCGAGTTCCTGGGCTGTCAAAACGTGATTCGGGTATGGAATATCCAATAACCTGCAAGCCTCGGTAAGATTGGGGGTCAACACATGCGCATAATTAAGCAACCGTTTCATTTCATGACACATTTCTTGGGTATAGGAAGAATATAGCTTTCCATAATCGCCCATAACCGGGTCTACAATAATTGTCGTATGGTCACTTGTGAATCTTTCCAAAAACTCAATGACAATATCGATTTGCTCTGCTGAACCTAAAAAGCCAGTACAAATACCATCAAACTCTATACCTAGTTCTTCCCAATTATGCATGTACTCTCGCATACGCATTGTATAATCATCCAAGAAAAATTTAGGAAATCCTGTATGAGCGGATAAGATGGCAGTAGGCAATGGGCAACATTGTATCTTCATGGCTGATATAATTGGCAAGGCAACTGCTACAGAACAACGCCCGAACCCGGTTATATCATTAACAACAGCCATCCGTTTTTGTCTTGGTACATTCAAAAGTTCATCCTCCTTCTACTGTCCACTTATGTATTATAACATAGCTGATTTTTTTCGCGAACGGATTGGTCTGACGTTTTATTAACCTGATTAAAAATTAAGCCAGGGGACACGTTACTAGCGTCCCCTGGCTTAGTTCGTAATAGAACTGTTTTATGTTTATCAAAAAACGAAAAATTATTAATTATTTCATTTCATTAAGCGAAATATATATATTCATATCTCCTATATTTGTATGCAAGGGGATATTCAGGGTCTCCTGCGCAAACTGCGGGGCCACAGCGGCATTAGTGACTGCAATTTTGGGTGGCATAATATCACAATGATAATTAGTCTTCGCCAGATAGCTTGCTGCATTACCACTAATAATGTTAGATATT
>Ga0316604_10001106_pt1 | contig 25756 bp, 20 predicted proteins | sample OWC_soil_day20_C_FD_207650 | JGI IMG/M metagenome (GOLD analysis project Ga0316604, IMG submission 207650) | Wetland soil microbial communities from Old Woman Creek delta, Ohio, United States - OWC_soil_day20_CT | ecosystem: Environmental > Terrestrial > Soil > Wetlands | place: USA: Ohio...
TTGCCCGCCACTACTGATTCAGATCTATTCGATATTTTGAAAAAGTACACGCTTAGGTACACAGTTTTCATGTTCTTGTGTAGTTCAGTTTGAGACGAATGATTGTATCTGCCCCCAGAGTCGCCTTCGAGATTTTTTCCAGCAGGGGATGCCTTCAGGGCGATAGCAGAAGTAGCATCCAAGCTATACCGTTTCCATGCTTTGCAACGAAGACAACATGACCGACCAATCATTCGAGCACCGCTGCATCATCGTCCTACCTCCTGCCGAAGTATACGCTGCAACCGATGCCCTGAATCTCATGGCACTTGCTGTTCGAAACAGAGATAACGATGGCCCTCCAGATGCTGCACGGCCACCTATCTTGCGTTGGGATAGCCAGCACCAAGTCTGCAGCCCAAGCGATTTCTCGGTTCACTCCAATGATGCAGAACTCCGAAGCCATACCGCTGATCGTCCGCCGGAGATGCCCAAGCAAGAAGAGCCGCCACTGATCTGGGATGATAGGGCAGAAAGAATTAAGTCTTCGCTCATACAGGAGTTGTATAAGTCTGTCCGAAATGGACATCTGAATTTATGGAGTCTCTTTTGCGACATGGTAAAAGTGCCACCGAGCGATCTTGGCGACATCGATTTCTGGATAGCGACCTCAAATATTTATCGCTCCGACTTGATCAAATTCTGCAGCAGCCAAAAAATCAAAGTGGAGATTGCCCCTGGCGCCCTTAAGGCTGAAGCACAAGAGACATCCAACCAGCACCGCAATGAGCCGAGAAAAGGCCCCTACCAAGATATAACTCGCCCACCTCATTGGGCTCATTACATGGAGCTTGCCAAGGCTTTTCCTGCTGTCGGAAAGACAGATGCCGAAACACTTAAATGGTTCGAGAATGGCTCAGCTGACAGTAAGCGAGCAAGTGGCTTCAAGGAGGCTCGCATTGAAGGCACTGGGAAACCGGGCAAAGGCCACAAAACACAATTCGATATTTTCGTTATTGCAAAATACCTACTCATAACTGGAACCCTTAGGCCATTGACTATCGCTACAGGGGTACGCAACCATCTAGGACCCGCGCTAGAGGACTACAAGGACCAATACGAAGGCCTCTTTTCTTCAGCCCCCTAGAAAAGCAAACCTACGTCATCCGAAAACCCGGAAAAATCCGGGAAAAAAACGCCAAACCCAGTTCAGCACTGGAACAAAAACCCGGAATAAATCCGGAATAAGTGGCATTTCATAAGCTTCTTCCCAGATCGTGTCACACGGTGTGCCACGACACTTTAGAGGAATATGGAATGTCCAAAGCTAAGTCCAGCGCCTTGCATCCGGCGCTTAAAAATTTCGATGAACTTCCCGACTCGGCATACGTGCCGATCTGCGTCGTCGCCGCACTTCGCGGTAGCTCACACGCCACGATCTGGCGTCAGGTTCGCGATGGACGACTGCCCGCACCGCACAAACTTGGAATGCGCAGCTCTCGCTGGAATGTCGGGGAGCTTCGGGCGGCCATGCCCGCTTGATCCAAGAATACCCAGGCGAATTGCCCCCCTGAAAGGCGCACGGCTCCTGAACTGAACTGCAATGCTTCAACGTCGTGGATCGAGGGCCCCGAACCACGGAATAGAGCGCAGTGATCAACCGCACCCAGCTTTAAAAAGCTGTGAGAACACTATTCCGAAGGAAATCAAACCATGAACCACATGATGTACTCAACCTTCCCCGTCGACAGCCTTCCCAAGGTATTTCAAGATCCTTTACGGGAAGTCGTCGCTTTGGTCCAAGCACCGCCCGAAGTTCCGTTTTCTTCCATGCTGCCGACGGCTGCCGTCGCATGCCAAGGCATGATTGACGTGCAGCGCCAGGAAGGGCTGACCGGTCCCGTTTCAATCAATACCTGTGTCGTCCTTAAATCCGGCGGTAGAAAATCTGCTTCGGATGGTAAAGCAACCGCTCCCCTCAAGGCGTTTGACCAGCAACAGCGCGAAATGCATAAAGATGCAAGCCTGCGCTACGAGGCCGATGTGGCTGCCTGGAAAGTGAGGGAAAAGGCCATTTGCGATCAGATTCGCAAAATGGAACGTGAGGGCGAAGACGTTACTACACTCCTCGAGCGCCATAAAAAACTTTACACAGAAAAACCCTCCAAGCCGCGCCTGCGCAGAATCCTATTTAAGGACACAACGGTTGCGGCACTGAAGCAGGGACTCAATATCGACTCCGCGTCCGTCGGCTTGGTCGCGCCCGAAGCCGGCAAGCTCATCAACGGTCCGGCATTTTACGATATGAGTTTGTGGAATGAGATTTGGGATGGCAGCACAATTCAAGTCGACCGTGCAACCGGTGAAAGCTTCGTCATTGAAAACGCACGTGGCAGCCTATCTATCATGGTCCAACCTGGCATCTTCCAAAAATTCATGAAACAGAAAGGCGCAGAAGCGCGCGAATTGGGCTTGTGGGCGCGATTTTTTATTAGCTATCCGCCCTCTTGGGAAGGTATTCGATTTCTCGATGGATATACCCCGGAGCCAGTCAAACTTCAGCGATTTCATGATCGTGTTACGGAATTAATCAATCGCCATGCCAAAGCAGCCGAAGCTGGCAACCATCAGCGCGAACTATTGAAGTTCACGCCGGAAGCTCAAGTTGCATGGATATCAATTTTTAACAGCATTGAATCCCAGATGTCTTTTCTGGGCTCCCTCAGTGCCGTGACGGATTACGCCTCCAAATACGCCGATAATCTTGCCCGCATGGCGGCCATTTTTCATTATTTTCAGGAAAAAAATGGTGATATCGGTCTCGACACACTGAACCAGGCCAATACCATCTGCCAATGGTACCTCGGTGAATTTCAGAAAATATTTACTCCGCCGTCGATTAACTACGGCCCGCCTCAAGCCGTGACCGATGCATTTCAACTTGAAGAATGGCTAGTCGGTCATTTCGTCAAGTATGGCGTGTATTGGATAACGAAAACGCAGTTGATGCGATACGCACCGAATAAACTGAGACGCGCGTATCGCTTGATGCCGGCCATGCACAATTTGATTCAAAAAGGCGTATTAAATCCCAGACCTCTGGTGCACGAGCATGGAAAAAAACCGCGGGTGAGTTACGACCTGAATCCGAACTATTTTAATAATGCCGCACGGCAACGTGGGTATTCGCCGGACTGACCGACGAAGGCGGCAGTTCATCACTTTTTGCCTGACACAGGACCTGTTGCGACCTTGCTACTTTGCTAATTTAGCAAAGTAGCAAGGTCGCACGGCTTCATGATCTATGTATTGCATAAAACAACTTAAATCAAAACGAAAAGAGCAAACACTGAAAAACCAATATTTTCCCAGAGCAGCATCATTGAACAATTGACTGATATTTTGAAAAAAATGCTTATCGTCGGCAGGAAACAATATATTACCCGTCTCTGTATTGGTAGTATATATTTAATAATTAATTTATAAATTATTCACTTTAATCGAAAATATAAATTCCAGCTTACAAAACCGGATAGCCAACACCATCAAAGATAGCAATATATCTAACACCACTTCTTAATTTCATCCACTCACCGAGTTAAGAATGGACTAGGAAAAAAATACTACAGCAGCTAATTGTGTTGATACAACCAACACAGACATCACCATGATCCGCCACCCTCAAAATCGCAACCTTAACCTTTCTCATCAACCTACTTATCAAAATTTTTTAGTTCAAACAAATAGCGGCCCTCTTATTCTGGAATACCTTGAGCGCACTAAACAAGTTATTAATTTATCGCTCCAACAATATGGAAGGGTATTTGCCTTTAGGCTCGATCTAAGGTTCCCATTCGGACAATACCAGCCATATCTCGAGAACAACCTAGTGATGGAGCGATTCATCGCCTCCTTCAAGTCCAAGATTAGGCATAACCGAAATAAGGCTCAAGAAGCCAATCGGTATGCACACGATACGACTGTGCGATATGTATGGTGCAGGGAACTTGGTCAACACGGTGTTCCGCACTATCACATGGCTATTCTTTTAAATAACGATGCCTTCTGTACCTTGGGAAAGTTTGAACTAGATAGGGACAACCTTTTCAATCGCCTGCATGAAGCTTGGGCAAGCGCATTGGGGATTGCGGTAGAAAATGTTGTCGGCTTGGTCGAACTGCCGAAGAACCCGTTCTACCTGTTACGGAGACAAGACCCGGAATCAATTGCAGCCTTCTTCTATCGCGTGAGCTATCTTTGCAAGGCGGAAACAAAGCACTACATGAATGGTGTCCACGGATTTGGCGCTAGCAGGGGCTAGGCAAGTCGCCAATTTCCAAGCTGGGGCTATAGCCACAAGGGATTATCCAGTTGCCAGCGTCAAACAGCTTCTCGACCTTGAGTTCGCAGGGGGAACGGAATGCTTGATTGACAATCTGCTTCATCACGTAATGGTCGCCGTAGTGACCTCCGCACCCACATATCGTCATGTAATAGTCGCTCTCGGCAGTCAGGCTGTAACGAACCTCAAAGTTTGGATGGCGTTTAGTAACTGCATCCAGAACATCTGCTGGTAAGTCAGCAACGTAGCTTAGCAAGTAGCCGTCGCCTTCTTCCTGAATCTCGTCAGGGTCGGACAAACCCTTGGTGGCCAAGGCAATAATGGTGTTTTCTTTGCTGCACAGATTGCAGGGCTGGGTTGCGCTGACCAGATAAAGAGGCCCAGAGATGGCGAGTCCGTCGAGTGTTTCCATGGTGGTTTAGGTAGCGCAAATATGTAGCACTATAGCCCAATAGCATTTGGCTCAGCCAGAATCTAGCTCCTCGAACAAGTCGGATCAGTAGCGACAAATGATGACGATGGGCAGTGACAGGTACTTTGGCAAAGACACGACATCAGAGAAGTCCAAAGTTGGCAGGCCGCGAGACGATGAGGCAGGTTTGGATCGCAGCTATTAGCCGCTGACTGAACGGGTGGTCATTTTCAAAATGCAAATGGCAAGAATCAGCACCGAGAAGCTATGCCACAGCTTGATTCAGGAGGGCATAATTGCACTCCCAGAGTCGCCGCTAGAAACCGCAAAGAAAGCCCTTGATGACTGCATTGCAACAACTCCTCGACACCTACCGCCAAATTTCGGAATCCGAACGCGAGAAAGGCACCTATTTTGAAGAGTTGATAGCCTGCTACCTGCGCAACGAAGCTACCTATCGCGATCTTTACTGTGATGTATGGACATATTCGCAGTGGGCTGAACAGCAGGGTCTGGACAAGCGCGACACTGGCATTGACCTGGTAGCCAAGACTCATGGAACAGGCGAATACCACGCCATCCAGTGCAAGCTATATGCGGAAAACTATCGCTTGCAAAAAAGCGACATCGACAGCTTCTTCACCGCGTCAGGCAAGAAGCCCTTTGCGCATCGCATCATCGTCAGCACGACCAATCACTGGAGCGAGCACGCCGAAGATGCTCTTCGCGATCAGCAACCTCCGGTAAGCAAAATTGATCTGCACGATCTGGAAAACAGCCAGATCGACTGGAGTAGCTATACCCCGAAATCAGCGCCGCTACTCAAGAGCAAGAAACAACTGCGTGAGCACCAACAGGCTGCGCTGGCCGCTGCACAATCCGGCTTGGTTTCGGCTGACCGAGGCAAGCTCATCATGGCTTGCGGTACCGGCAAGACATTCACCGCTCTGAAAGTTGCCGAAACCTTGGCTGGCAAAGGCAAGCGCGTGCTTTTCCTTGTTCCCAGTCTCAATCTGCTGTCGCAGACCCTGACTGAATGGACGCAGGAAAGCGAAACACCGCTGCACAGCTTTGCCGTGTGCTCCGATAGCGATGTCGGCAAGAAGCGGAAGAAAGAAGACGACACCGTTCAAACCTTCACCCATGAGTTGCGTTATCCAGCCACGACCGAACCGGCGCGACTGGCAACAGAAATGGGTAAGCGTCACGACGATCAGCACATGAGCGTGGTGTTCAGCACCTACCATTCCATTGACGTGATCAGCCGTGCGCAACTGGAAAATGGCCTGGCAGATTTCGATCTGATCATCTGCGACGAAGCACACCGCACTACCGGCGCCACCTTCGAAAGCGAAGACGAAAGCGCTTTCGTCCGCGTGCACGACAACGCCTATATCCGTTCCGCTAAGCGGATTTACATGACGGCAACTCCGCGCATTTACGGCGAGGGTGCAAAGGCCAGTGCAGAGAAGGAAAACGTAGCGCTTTGCTCTATGGATGACGAAGCGCTCTACGGGAAGGAACTCTTCGTCATTACCTTCTCAGAAGCTGTTCGCCGCGGTCTGCTTTGCGACTACAAGGTGATCGTGTTGGCTGTCGAAGAGGCCCATGTCAGCCGCCGTATTCAGAACCTGCTGAAAGACCCCGATAATCAGCTCAAGGTCGATGACGCAGCCAAGATTATTGGTTGTTGGAAAGCACTGTCCAAGCAAGGCCTTGCTGACGATTTGGTAGGTGACGGTCAGGCCATGCAGCGTGCCGTTGCTTTCTGCCAAGTGATTGAGATTGCCAAGGCAGGCAAGACGCACAAGGTGAGTTCAAAGCAGATTGCCACGATGTTCCAGTCCGTGGTGGAGGCATACCAGGAAAAGGAAGAGTTCGAGCAAGTAGCTCGTCTCAACTGCGAAGCCGAGCATGTCGACGGCAGCATGAATGCCAGCGAGAAGGAAGCCAAGCTGGCTTGGCTCAAGGAGGCTACGCCAGACAATACCTGCCGTATTCTCTCCAATGTACGCTGCCTCTCTGAAGGGGTGGATGTTCCGGCGCTGGATGCCGTGCTCTTCCTGACACCCCGGAATTCACAAGTCGATGTGGTGCAATCGGTCGGGCGTGTCATGCGTAACGCTCCTGGCAAAAAGCGTGGCTATGTCATTCTGCCGGTGGTCATTCCGGCCGGTGTCGAGCCCCACGAGGCACTAAATGACAACCATACCTACAAGGTGGTTTGGCAGGTTCTGCAAGCCTTGCGCTCCCACGACGACCGCTTCGATGCGATGGTGAACAAGCTCGACTTGATCGGCAGAGACACCAGCAAGATGGAAGTTATTGCTATCACAGACAAGATTGCCAAGAAGCAGGAGAAAACCAAGGGCAAGACCAAGGCGCAAACCGGCCAAGGTGGCTTCACTATCGGCGCAGGCGGAGACCAGCCCAAACCGGTGCAGCACACCCTTGAATTCGAGATTGGTGAAATCGAACGAGCCATCTACGCCAAGATGGTGCAGAAAGTCGGCAACCGCCACCACTGGGAAGATTGGGCCAACGATATTGCTAAGATCGCCCGCACCCACATCGACCGCATCACGGGCATTCTGGAGAACGAAAGCAATGCAAAAGAGCGAGAAGCCTTCGCAGCCTTCGCCCACGAACTTCGCGATGATCTTAATGACAGCATCACCGATGGCGAAATCATCGAGATGCTGGCCCAGCACCTAATCACCAAGCCGGTATTCGATGCACTATTTGAGGGCTACAGCTTCGCTCAGCACAACCCCATGTCGCAGGCCATGCAAGCGGTCCTGGATGTGTTGCAAGAGCATCACCTGAACAAAGAAAGGGATACCCTTCAGTCGTTCTACGACAGCGTAAAACTAAGAGCAGAAGGCATTGAAAACGCCACAGGGAAGCAGAAAATCGTGGTGGAGCTATACGACAAATTCTTTGCCAATGCCTTCCCCAGACTGCGCGACAAACTGGGCATTGTCTATACCCCTGTGGAGGTAGTCGACTTCATTATTCACAGCGTCAACCACCTGTTGCAACAGGAGTTCGGCCAGACGCTGGGCAGCAACGGCGTGCATATCCTTGACCCCTTCACCGGCACCGGCACCTTCATTACCCGCCTGCTGCAGAGCGGCCTAATTACCCCTGACCAACTTGCACATAAGTACCGCCACGAAATTCACGCGAACGAAATCGTACTGCTGGCCTATTACATTGCTGCCATCAACATCGAGGCGGTGTATCACAGCATCGTGGGGGGCGACTATCAGCCCTTTGCCGGCATCTGCCTGACCGACACCTTCCAGATGTACGAAAAGGATGATTTGGTGGACGCCCTGCTAGTGGATAACAGCGCCCGCCGTAAGCGTCAGAAGGCACTCGATATTCGCGTCATTATTGGCAACCCGCCGTATTCCGTCGGCCAGAAAAGCGAAAACGACAACAACGACAACCTAGAATACCCTTACCTGGATAGTCGCATTCGTACCACCTATGCAGCACGCTCCAATGCGACCCTTTCAAAGGGGTTGTACGACAGCTATATCCGCGCCATTCGCTGGGCCAGTGACCGCATTGACGACCGCGGCATCATCGGCTTTGTCACTAATGCAGGCTTCGTCGAAGCCAACACCGCTGACGGCCTACGTCAGTGTCTAGCCGAAGAATTTTCCAGCCTGTATATCTTCCATTTACGTGGCAATCAGCGCACTTCTGGCGAGACTTCTCGCAAGGAAGGCGGCAAGATTTTTGGCAGTGGTAGTCGTGCCCCCATTGCCATTTCCCTCTTGGTCAAAAACCCCGAGGCCAGCCAGCACGGTGTTATTCACTTCCACGATATTGGTGACTACCTGAGTCGTGAAGATAAGCTGGAACGTATCAGCAGCATGGCCAGTGTGGCAGGCATCGCCGATGAGCAGGGCTGGCAGTTAATAACCACGGACGAGCATGGAGACTGGCTGAAACAGCGCGACGACAGCTTTAGCCAGTTCATCGCCCTAGGGGATAAGCGGGGTGACCAAACCAAACTTTTTGGCAACTTCTCCCAAGGGATTCTCACCGCACGGGATGCTTGGGCATACAACGCCAGCAAAGCTGCCGTGGCTGCCAATATGGGGGCAATGATTGACTTCTACAACGCTGAGCTGGACAGGTTCAACCAAGGCCGAGAAGACCTCAGCAAGAAGCAACGAGAGGCTGTACTCGATAGCGTCATCAATACCGATCCGACCAAGATCAGTTGGTCACGCGCTCTAAAACAAGAACTAGCTAAGGGCAGTTTCTTCTCGTTCGATGCACAGAGCTTGACCACAAGTCTCTACAGGCCATTTAGCAAGCAATGGGTGTATTTCAGTCGCCGCTTCAATGAAATGGTTTACCAGATACCACGCTTGTTTCCAGCCACTGACGCCAAGAATCTGGTAATTCTGGTCAAGGCTCGGTGGACTACTGGACAGATTGCATTCATTACGGACCGTCCTCCTGCCTTTACCCCGGATGGAGGGGAACAGTGCTTCCCGCTCTACCTGTATGACGACGCTCCTGAAGTTAGTCAGCAGCCCCAGTCCGGGCTATTTGATGCGCCGACCAACTCAACTCGGCAACGCCGTGATGCCATCACAGATGAAGGGCTAGCGCACTTTGTAATGGCCTATTCCGGCGAGCAGATAAGCAAGGAAGACGTGTTCTACTACGTCTATGGCCTGTTGCACTCGCCTGATTACCGCGAACGCTATGCCGACAACCTGAGCAAAGAGCTACCTCGCATCCCCCGCGTGAAAACTGCCACCAATTTCTGGGCATTCTCTCAAGCCGGACGCGAACTGGCTGACCTACACCTGAACTACGAAACGGTAGATTTATATCCGGTCAAGATTGAGGCAGCAGGAAAGCTAACAGATGCCGACTATCGAGTAGAAAAAATGAAGTACGGCAAGAAGGGCAAGGACAAAGACCTCACCACGCTGCACTACAACGAAAAGCTCACGCTTTCCGGCATCCCTCTGGAAGCCTATGAATACGTGATCAATGGAAAGCCTGCGCTGGATTGGGTGGTGGAACGCCAGTGCGTAAAGACCGACAAGGACAGCGGTATCGTCAACGATGCTAACGACTGGGCTATTGAAACCATGAACAACCCTCGGTATCCGCTGGAACTGTTTATGCGTGTAGTTACCGTCAGCATGGAAACGATGAAGATTGTTCGAAGCCTGCCGAAGCTCGATGTGTTAGCAGGCACCGCATCAGCCAGGAACGATGTACTAGAACTGCTAGAAGCCGGCGCGGCGTAGTCTGCGATTTGGGGTCAGGGAATGGATAACGACAACTTTCGATTGGCTGTTCTCATCGATGCAGAGAATGCCCAAGCATCAATCATCGGAGAATTACTGAGCGAGATAGCCAAAATCGGCGTCGCCACCGTAAAACGAATCTACGGTGACTTCACCAGCCAGGCCCTTTCATCTTGGCGAGAGTGCTTGCTCGGCAATTCAATACAACCGGTCCAGCAGTTCAGGAATACGACAGGGAAAAACGCAACTGACAGCGCGTTGATTATCGATGCGATGGATCTACTGCACTCAAAACGCTTCGATGGATTCTGCATTGTTTCAAGCGACAGTGACTTCACCCGCTTGGCAAGTCGTATTCGTGAGGAGGGAATGAAGGTGTTTGGATTTGGAGAGCAGAAGACGCCCAAATCTTTTGTGGCCGCGTGCGATCGCTTTATTTACACCGAGGTCCTGCGCCCCGCACCAAAGCAACAACCGGCTCAAAATGGAAACGAAAATGTTGGCCCCGCCATCAAGCCCATCCAGGCACAAGACGCCACGTTAAATGAGATCCTGAAGAACGCGGTTGAATCATCGACGGATGAAACCGGCTGGGCCTTCTTGGGTAAAGTTGGCAGCTTCCTAATCAACCAGCACTCTGATTTCGATCCGCGTAACTACGGGCACAGAAAGCTGACATCACTTTTCGAAGCAACAGGCATCTTCGATATGCAGCGAAGAGGAAACGGGAATGGGCCAGCAATTGTTTTCGTAAAGCTTAAATCCGTGCAGGACTAGCCCAATCAAGAACCAAGACGGCTTTCGAGATGCCTAGTAATCCGGACGATATCAAGAAAATCGTTGCGAACCTTCAATTGCCACAGCCGAGTGGACAGTTGAAGGCAACCTTGAATGCGATTAAAGGATTGCCAAACCTGCAGTCAATGCAATACGCCAAGGCTCTGCAAGCCATCAAACCATCTCCTCAATGGCTTGAATTTACGACGCGATTGAATGAGACATTCAGGGCAGCGGTAAGTTGGACAGATGCACACAAGACCGAAATTGGTAGTCTTGTGCGCTCAATTCAAGCCATGTCGTCCCAGATCGGCGGCGTCATGGGTGAATTTCACCAGCATTGGCAGCAGACTCTTGCACCAATGTTTGAGGGTATGAGGCAAGCCTACCAGGCTCGTCTCGAAATTTACCCAAACCTCTCAAGTCGCCTCGACATGTTGGCAAAAAGGGGCTGGTTCATCAGCATGTTCTTCGGACTCAGTGAATTTGATCAGATTGCAACGGCTGCAGACCGAATTGATGATGACACATTGGAAGGAATCATTGCGAAGGCCTACCGTGACTCGTTAGAGGATCATGTTGCATCAATTCTTCACGAGTATCCGGAACGTGAATTTGCCATCAGGCCGGCATTGAATGCGCACCTTCGAGGCGAGTACGCACTATCAGTACCGATTTTCTTCGCCCAAGCTGACGGAATCAGCGCAGCAATGGTTGGACGGCACATATTCTCGGGAAAGAAAGGACGTTCAGACCATATCTCCTCCCTGGCCGCTGAAAAAATCTCCGATCTTGAAGGGCAAAACGAAGAAGAAGGGATCGAGCTATTCAGGCTATTGCATTTAGCGCTATGGCAACCACTCAGCGACCACCAGCCAATCAGCTATAGCGCGTCCAAGAGAGAGACCGAAGACTACGTTGGGTTAAACCGGCACACTGTTCTGCATGGTGAGTCCCTGGATTACGCGACAGAACTCAACAGCCTGAAAGCGTTTTCCTTTCTGAGCTACGTGGCCTCTTTGCTCGCCAAGAGGGGAACATAAGACCTCGGTCCGAAAAAATCAGCCTCACTTGTTGACGAATTATAAAAAATGCACATAATACGTTGACGTTTTTCGGAGATTGCACAATGCAACATTCTGGTTCTAATCTGCCTTCGGCCCTCAAAGAGGAATACCTGACCCTTGTCGCCAACTGGTTTCTCGAAGAGTGGTATGCCACTGAAGACGACCTGGTGCGTGATACAGACACCCCGTACACCATCGGGACCACTCGCTTTGGTCGTCAAAAGCAGCGGATTAGCAATGAATACGTGTCACGTCGCCACCCGTGGCTCCGCGTTGAAAACAACGGCCTGGATATCGTCTTCTCTGTGAATGGCATCCCTTGTCGCTTCAGTAATGACAATGCTGATGCACCGAAAAAGCGCGCAGTACTGGAAGTTCACCCCTTCCAAATGAGCCTGATTGAAGAAGCCGCCCCTGGCGAGGCAGCACGCTTCGTTTTTGTCATTGACCAAGGCTTCGGTGAAATTGAAGAACCGCACGTACTGCTTCTGGGATTCTCTGCTTCTGGTCAGGAGGTCTGCCGCTGGCGTTCCGGCGGCATTCTGCGAAAGCTGGGAGATGCAAAGAAAACCATGCCAGCACCGGTCGAGATCAAAAAGCCGGTTATTACGCCGAAGCGGCGTGACCAGGATGACGATGCAGCAGCATCGGCAGGAGCATGAACCCGATCCTCGGATCGAATATTCGACTTGCCCGCCTCTTTAACGGTTATTCGCTCAACGAGTTGGGCGATTTACTGGGAAAGTCGAAGCAATACCTAAGTCGCGTAGAGACAGGTGCGGAACCTGTCTCTACTGCGTTTGAGCAAGCATTGGTCGAGGCGCTAGGAGTATTGCCAGAGTTCCTGCGACACGTAGACCCGATGCCATTGACTGAAGAACAATGCCACTTCCGAAAGCAGCTAACAACCAAAGTTGCGCTACGCCAGTACGCTCGTGCGCGAGGCGAAATGCTGAAGCGCCTTGTCTGTGTCCTCGATGAATATCTGAATCTTCCAGAGCACAGCATTGCGGAAGCGGACCCTTCATCTGAAGAGGAGATTGAACGAGGAGCAGAGCGCTGCCGCGTAAATTGGGGATTAGGCATGGGGCCGATAAGCAACGTTACGCGAGTTGCCGAGAATGCGGGTGCAGTTGTAATGCGCGTCAATGGCTTGGCTAACGAGGTAGATGCAGTTTCATTCGCAACTCGTCGCCCTGTAATTGCCTTAAATGGTGACGGCAGATCAGCATGCCGCGCACGTTTTGGCATCGCTCATGAGCTTGGCCATTTTGCACTGCACTGCGGCGTACTGACCGGCGATCGACTAACCGAGGCCCAAGCCAATCGTTTTGCTAGCGCCTTCCTCCTCCCTCGCGCCTCTTTTCTGGCGGAGAGCCACCTAGCTTTGCGGCGATCACGTTTGAACTGGGATGGACTGAGTGAATTGAAATTGCGCTGGGGCGTTTCCAAAGCTGCACTACTCTACCGAGGCAGACAACTTGGAGTCTTTAGTGACGATCAGGTTCGCGCTGGCTACATCACTCTCAATCGGCATGGAGAGGCTGTAGCCGAGAACGAAGACGCAATGATGCCGCTCGAAATGCCAGAGGTCGTGTCCGATGGCCTACAGGTGATGAATGAACAACTTGGTGTCCCGCTCTCAGCAGTAGCTCGTCAAATGGGCGTTCAGCCAAGGTTGCTAGCTGATTTACTCGGAAATGAAACTGAAAGTAACGACGCCAACGTTGTGAATCTCTTCCGGTAACGGGCTCTATGCCACTTCGCGCAATCAACGCTAACGGCGCTAGCTTGCATGCGTTCGACTACGACAAGTCGCGCTGGGCCCAACTCAAGATTGAATACCGGGATCAAGGCTTGAGCATGCCGTGCTGCGATGCGGGCGCAATTCCAAAAACGAGTTCTAGGGGAACACAGTTCTTTTCACATGCACGCCGGGGAGAGTGCACTTCAGCGCCTGAAAGCGACGAGCATCTTTGGTGCAAGCAGCTTATCGCCACCGCAGCTAAGGGGGTTGGGTGGCACGTGACAACCGAGTTTCGTGGTCAGGCACCAAATGGCGAAAACTGGATTGCAGATGTCCTCTGTCAGCAAGGCATGGCCCGGATCGCGTTTGAAGTCCAGGTGTCCACGCAGACTGATGAGGAGCTACGCCACCGGCAAGTCAGGTACAAAGCATCCGGTGTCAGGGCGGCTTGGTTCTACTCTGCTCGGTTGCGCGACATGCCGTTCTCGCACGACAGGGACCTACCTGCCTTCACTCTGTCGCCAGTCGAGATCGGCAAGGCGCCGTATGTCTTGGGCTTTGACGTACCATTGCCAGAGTTTGTCGCAGGCATGTTGACGAAGCGACTCCGTTGGACGATTCCCGAGCGAAACGAGCCGGTTCATGTGGAAGTAATGGAGGATGTTTGCTGGGCCTGCAATAAGCCTGTACGGAATCTCTTCGGCCACATTGAGGGCATGGAGATCGGCGAGGAGCCACCCGAGGAGTGGCATGAGCGATACTTCACAGTAGCCCAACTATCAAAGGCTCTGGAAGAGTTGCAGCAGCTTGTCGGCAACGACGAGCTGAAGGCCACAGGGCTCAACACGGTGATGAAGGTTAGTCACATACGTGGGAAACCCACAAACTGGCCGTACTGCAATCGCTGCCTCCATTGCGGCGCGCCGCAAAACAACCACCATGTTGGGGAAAAGATACGTAAGGCCTATCTCGACTCAGACAAGCAATCCGGTTTGGATTTGGTCCCCATCAATCGAATAGTGAAAGGTACTGGGCGTTGGGTATTTGAAGCGATGCCCTAGAAGCAAAACTCCCAAGCGTTATCTGGTTTGGCGTGGGTATGCTTATCGATTTATGGGAAGTGTCTGAAATTTATCGCATTGCTGACGTCGTGTAATGTCAAATCTACCGGCAGCAAAGGCCGAGATGCTTTCTGTCACTGGCAGGAGGCAGGATTTCGGCCAGAGCGGATTTGGGAGTACGGTCAGACTCGGACTGCAATGCGGCAGTAAAGCGACGTTCTATAGCTGACAGCAGATTAGTGTCAGCTCAACAGAAATCGAAGCCATCGCCTCATCGCAAGGTGTAAGTCTTGGTATGCGCCGTATCTTCGTTATCTATGTTGGAAAGAGATCACGCACTCGCGCGAACGGCAAACCAGTCTCTGCGGCCCGGCGTACTTTTCTCTCGAGAACATGATTGAGTGGTAGTTCGCGGCTCAACGTCTCGAAGAGATCGAGTCCATCCATACAAACCACGCGCTTACCCCTGCCGAATGCAATAAGCCCGTCTTCAGTAAAGCCGCTATTGCTGACGAACAGGCCTCGAGTCCATGCGGCCTTTTGCTCGAGCTTTCCGTGAAACGTATGTAGATCCGCTACACCCGTCTGGGCATCCTGCCACTTGGCCTCCACCAGATAAGTTTCGCCTTGTAGCAGGAAGCTTCCGTCGATTTGCTCGCCTTTGAGCCGGAAAGGCTCGCGGGCTTCAAGTCCGAAGACATTAAATAGGTCGCGCAGCAGGCTCTCGAAGGCGTAGCCCCTCGCCTGCGGTGCGAGCTGGAGTAATCCAATCAGGTCATTCCGCAGCGCGATAAGTTTTTGACGGTCAAACGCGGGCTTGGGCTCTTGCCCCGCTGGCTGCATATCTGGTTTGCCCTCAAGTCGATTAATCAGCGATAACAGTCGGCCTTGCGCGTTCTGGATGGTCTCAGGTTTTCCATCGCGTTGCCTGATGACCTCTCGGTATTCCCATAAAGCTTTGAGCGTCCTGATTACCGTCGGGACATCAACTTTTTGCAGGAAGCATCTAAGACGTTTTCCCTTTGATCCGCCCTGCTCAGCATAGATTGGGTCATCGATATCGACGTTAAGCTCGTCGGCGAAAAATCGCGAGAAAGTCGAATTGGAGAAGTTCAAAACGTATCCGCTGCCCATCTCAAACAGGTCGTCTAGAAACATCATGTCGATGGCGCGGATATTTGGCATGGCTTACCTACTGTACGGATGGTTATGGTCAAATACGCAATGCTAATGAGATAGCCGGGTAACGCCAAATGCATGTGGAAAAAATTGTGATCACGGGGTTTCGCTGTTTTGGGCCTGACCCTACGGTAATGAATTTCAACTCCGGATTGACCGCCATCGTGGGGCCCAACGCCTCGGGCAAAACAGCGGTTCTCCATGCCCTGATGCGCCTGTTCGGCATCACTCGCGCGCAGCGCACAATTGTTCCAGCAGATTTTCACGTCCCACAGGAGGAACACACGCCACCGAACACCAGGGGGCTGACGATCGACGTTCAACTGTGCCTACCCGAAATGATTGCAGGCACGGCTACAGCGGCAACCGTAGCTCCGGTGTTTCGGCACATGCGCATCGACCGTCCAGGCGGTGTTCCGGTCTGCCGGCTGCGATTGGAGGCACGCTGGGATGCCGATGGCACCACCGAAGGAGCCGTCAGCCAGGCGTTGTGCTGGGTCAACACCACGGACGATGCTGTTCGAGATGATCAATGCACGCCGGTAGCAGCGGCCGATCGGGGCTTAATCCAGCTGTTCTACACGCCCGCGACCCGGGACGCCAGCTCGCAGATTCGAGCGACCACCGGCGCACTGGCGGCGCGCCTGCTCAAGGCAATCGAGTGGTCGGCGGACACACAAAGTGCCATCGAATCCGCGACCGAGCAACTTACTACCGCCTTTGGCAGTGAGCGCGCTATTCAGGCCTTTAGCGCATCGCTTTCCAGGCGCTGGTCGAATCTGCACGATGGCGATGTCGATTGCGAGCCGGCGCTGAGTCTGATGAGCCGCCGCTTCGAAGAGGTCGTCACGCGAATCGGCGTCATGTTCAGACGCGGCCCCACGGGTGAAGATCGGGGCCTCGACGTACTCAGTGACGGACAGCAGTCGCTCTTCTATTTCGCTCTCGCTGCAGCCGTGTTCGACGTGGAGCGAGCAGCGGTCGCTGGAACCATCCAGGGTTTCCGGTCCGAGGACCTCAGCATCCCGGCACTCACACTATTCGCCGTTGAGGAACCCGAAAACCATCTGTCCCCCTACTACCTGTCCAGGATCATCGGACAGATTCGCACCCTGGTGGATACAGGTGCCGGACAAGCGCTGATCTCCAGCCACTCCCCTTCTGTCCTGGGCCGAGTGCCCCCCGAAGACGTCAGGTATTGCCGTCGTGACACCACCAGCGGGCGCTCGTCGGTATGTGCCATCCCGATGCCGACCGATGAAGTTGAGGCCATCAAGTTCGTGCGCAACGCGATGCTGGCCTTCCCGGAACTATACTTCGCACGATTCGCGCTACTGGTAGAGGGAGATTCAGAGCGCATCGTTCTTCCCAAACTCGCCGAAGCGCTGGACCTGCTGGTCGATCCTTCGTTTGTTGCTATCGTTCCTTTGGGCGGCCGCCACGTGCAGCATTTCTGGCGCCTGCTAAATGGCCTCGGCATTCCCCACGCAACCTTGCTTGATCTCGACCTGGGACGCGATGGCGGCGGCTACGGGCGAGTCAAGAACGTTTTCCGGCAGTTGCTTGCGCTGGGTGTTCCTCGAGACAGGATCATGAAATTCTCTGACGGTTCCATCATGAGTGACGAGCAGCTCGAGGCTATGCACACCTTTGACCTAGCTAACTTGCCCGGTTGGCTGAGTTATCTGGAACGCTCGTCCTCAGTATTCTTTTCCTGGCCGCTGGATCTCGATTTGGCGATGCTTTCCGCTTTCCCAGCAGCCTACGCTGCGACTATCGAAGGAACTGGGCCGCGGATGACCAATGAGGATGCCGCGGAAGTAGTGCTAGGCACCGCAGGACCGGGCTTGGCCTGCTACACCGGGGACATTGAGCCCTTTCGCTTGCACATGGCCGCCTACCGCTACCATTTTCTAACCCATAGCAAGCCCGCCACCCACCTCCGTGCTTTAACACATGTGGAAGCGGAAGCGCTCAGGAACGCCATGCCCGGGGCGCTGCAGCGCGTACTTAGTCACATCTCGGTCCAGTTGTCTGGGCTTTAATCATGTCCCTGCCGCCGCGCCGCGTCTCCCCCGATGATTGGCAGCCCGTTGGTGTCACCGAGCTGGAGACGAACGCCTCGACTGTCGTGGGCTCGTCGAGACACTATGCGGTATTGGCCGGCCCCGGTGCGGGAAAAACGGAACTTCTCGCACAGCGTGCTGCTTTCCTGCTGCAGACTGGCGCGTCACCGGCGCCTCAGCGCATCCTGGCGATCAGCTTCAAGCGCGATGCAGCAAGGAATCTAGCTAGGCGTGTACGCCAACGGTGCCATCCCGAACATGCGGCACGCTTCGACTCCCTCACCTTCGATGCATTCGCGAAGGGTCTCGTCGACCGCTTCGGCCAGGCCCTACCGGAACGATGGCGTCCAACCTCCGACTACGGAATTCTGTTCCCGACACGTCATCTGCTCGAAGACTTCATTCGCCGCGCAGCCATGGCTGATGACCTACCATTCCATCGGGCACAGATTCACGCCATCGCTAGCAAGACCTTGGAGCGTCGGTACGTCCTGGCCGCCCCGTTGCCAGAAGCAGGTTGGTCACCGACTACTCCTGGTCAATGGATCGGCCAGCGATTCTGGGATGAACAACTCCACCAGGGTGTGCGAAGCACACTTACGTTCCCGATGCTCACCCGGCTTGCAGAATTGTTGGTTCGGGTCAATGTGGCAACTCGGCATGCCTTGGCGCTGACCTATTCCCACGTTTTCATGGACGAATTCCAGGACACCACCCAGGCGCAGTTCGATCTGGTCAAGACGATTTTTCTCGGAACTCCGGCCATCATGACCGCTGTGGGCGACAACAAGCAGCAAATCATGCGCTGGGCACTGGCCATGGACGATCCATTCACTGCTTTCGAGCAAACCTTTGGCGCCCAACGAATCCCTCTGCGCAGCAATTACCGCTCATCCCCCGAGCTTGTGCGCATTCAGCATGTCCTCGCCCAAGCCCTCGATGCGGAGGCCGCCGAGCCCCAGTCACGAACCTCGTCCCGGATCTCCGATGCCTGCTGCTCGATCTGGAACTTCTCCTCGGCTGCAATGGAGGCAAAGTACTTAGCCCAGTTCATAACATTGCAGATGCAGGCACATGGCCTCCAACCGGGCGACTTCGTGATCCTCGTTCGCCAGAAAGCCGAAGAATACGCTGCCATTCTCGAACCGGTGTTTCGCGCCCAAGGAATTGCTCTGCGCAACGAGGCTGCCAAGCTCGGGGCTCAGATGCTCCAGGAACTGCTTACTGAGCCAGTGTCAGAGTTGTTGGTCCTGATCTTGCGCTTGGCCACGGTCGGCAGAGCCAGATCGGCTTGGAGCGAGGCGCTCCAGGCGCTGTCATCCCTGCGTGGCATCGTGCCTGAAAACCAACGAGGACACCGACAGCTCGCAGAGGATCTCGATGCCTTCGCGCACCGATTCAATCGTGCTTTTCCCTCCCCGCCTCAGACCGCTGAAGCAGTACATGCAGTCATACAGTACATCCTCGGATTTCTAGGGCGCGAGGCACTGATTTCCGCGAATCCCGCATACGCCCAGGGCGATTGGCTGTCGGAGGTCGAACACAGTGTGGCCCTCCATCTGCAAGCCAGCGCGGCAGGGAGAACCGACTGGAGTGCTGCGCTTGACGCCTACGAAGGAACGCATGCCCTTCCACTCATGACCCTGCACAAGAGCAAGGGGCTGGAATACCACACCGTAATCTTCGTCGGTTTGGACGACTCAGCCTGGTGGAGCTTTCAGCAAGACACCGCGGAGTCCACAGCGGGTTTTTTTGTGGCCTTCACCCGTGCAAAGCAGCGGGTAGTCTTCACATATACATCTGAACGGGGCACTCGTACGACCGTGGCTCCACTCTATGCACTGTTGCGGTCGGCTGGTGTTCAAGCGCATTCCATAGTTTGATTTGGCCGAACTTCGTCTTAGTACATCGCGTTCTATCGGGAATAAACACCCCGCCTTTCGAGGTTATTGAGCGTCCGTCAGTCGGTATCGGCCAGTGTCAATCTTTACCAAGATTTTCTGCGCACAGAGGCTGCCAATCGTACGGCCAACAAGGTGCACGATGGAGTCATCCAAATCGCTGGCCACCAACACCTCTCGCAGCCATTGCTCTATCTGGGATTTGGTGGCAACTATCGCCTCGCGGCGCATCCGAAACTCGATGATCGTGGTGGCGAGGTCTAGGACAGGTACTTCGGTTATCCCATGCACAGCACCATTCGAGCGAGGAAACTGAAAATCAGCGACTAATGCCGCCACTTTTATTAGCGATTTTCCTCGCGTAACTGATCGCACGACGCCCAATTCGGCCGACTGTAATACGATTGCGGAGATATTGGCTTCGTCCAATGGCAAGGCTGGGCAAGTCAGGCATGTGCCAAACGGATCATGCGGTGTCGTGGTATCGCATTTGGCGCAGGGTTGGAGAAAGCAATTGGTCAATTCGTTACGCACCGGGTCGATTCCGGAGATGGGAAGGTTTGTAGATAGCGATAGCCACCACCCCCAAAACTGAACCCCTCGGTTGGCCCACTGGGCACCGCCTTCATAAACCCATCGCCTCCATTTGCTTGCGTAGAAAAACCCTTCACCGAAAACCTCGTGCCTTCCAGTTTCGCCCGCGTATTTTCGTACCTTGTTGGCAATGAATCGTGGGTCCGGATCACAAGCATCCTGATTGAGCACGCTTGAGAGATTGATCTTCTCCAAGCCCTTGCGCAGGAAGTCCGACTTTACTCTGCTCAGGCACGCGAGCAATTCGATGGGTACGATGATGTAAGCGCGCGTGGTTGCCCGCCCAAGTGCGCAGGCCAATGTGGTGTCATCCATGTCGATGCCCACCACGACGATGACGATAGGTTTTTCCATGCCACGAAAGGCAGAAATCGTTGATCGCGAGGCATCGATCCCCTCAAGCGACCAGGAGAACTGACTGAGTACGATCATATCCTGCACCATAACACCGGCCTTCGAGAGCTCCGTCGTCATGGTCTGGATTGTCTTGGGGACATCTCTGCTGATGCTTCTGGACAAGTCCTCTTCGGAGACCGGGCGAGGGCAGTTCACCTCATGTCGTGGTGGTCGCATCTCCGTCATCACCCGAGTTATGCCTCCGGGATTCCGGTAGACCGTCGCCAGATAAAAGAACTTCTCGCCGTAGGTTTCCTCCAAAAATTGATAGGAACTGCCCTTCTCGATACCCGGAAGGACCTGGAGTTCATCGGCGAACAGAAATTTACGCGCGCTGGCGAAATGGTCGCGCAACGCCAAATGATCAGCTTCATTAAGTGCCTGGGCTTCATCGATGATCAGCACCTCGTACTGTCGATCTACTTTCCCATGCAGAGCCAGACAGTGCTTGTCATAGTTCGGCTCTACGAAGCTGCCGTCCCTGCTCCGCGTGCCTTGGGATTCGCAGTAGGAATGGAAGGTCTGAACAGTAATATCCTGGCTAAGATGTCTCAATTGAGCCGCCACCTTCTGCGTGATCTGGCGGTTTTTCATAAGAAACAGCACTTTGAGGCCCAGGGACGCGAACTGCTCGGCAACGGAGCGCGCAATAAGTGTTTTGCCACTTCCCGAGAACCCAGCGATGAGCCTTCGATCGGTGTCGAGGCACAAAGCCACCTGATTCGCTTGTTTGTCGTCGAGTCGAAGCCATAATTCGCCGTCCGCGACGATCTTACGCCCGAGATGCCCGACCTGCATTTCCCGTGGCCAGACTGCGTCGAGGAATCGATTGATTTCAAGGCTGAAGTCATCTTGTTTGCCGTAGTTCAGTGCGGCTTTCCAGTGCGCCATCAGTTGCATGATGCGCGAGGGCATCTCCCGACGATGTTTCTGTAGGATCAGAATTCCATCGGGGATAGGTCGGTCAAGTGGCACGTACGCACTGGCGATCTGCGAGCTTTCGAGGTCAAAGTCTGGAAAGTGAACCGCGTAACCGACCGGGCATTTTAACTGCCAGGACCGTAGCATTTCGTCGAGGACGAAGGTGTTGTCCTTGACCTGATTCAGGGGATCGATTTCAAATCCGTCACGTTCGTGAATAAATCGAACGCCCGATGGCTTGTACAACCCCGACTTCGTTTCGATGCAAAGCATGCCCAGCTTCGAATGCAAGATCACGAAGTCCACCTCTCCGGACAAATGCTTCTTGTCCAATGAGACCCGCAGGTAATCCTGCAATTCCTGTGAATACACTCGCTTGGTCCTGCCTCGCAGCCAAGGTAGCGAGTGGATGACGGCAAACCCATCGTCGAGTGCCGCCAGTTCCTGAAAGAGGGTGAATTCGCCTTTGCTGCGGAATTCGGCGTGATCGAGTGTTGGAAAGAACCTAGCCATGGAGGGAGGAAACGCTATGTCGGCACAAGGTGTTCAGTATGCGACCAATTATTTTGGCATAGTAGCGTCAAACGCCTCAGGGCTTGGATACGATACTGACTGCTTCCTTTGATGCTTCGATGTAGCGACTCTCATGCTAGCGGCAACAGGTTGCGCTTCCGTATTGCCGTTTGCCTGACGTTAATTCAATAGCTCGATCAAAAAAAGAAGCCTATCTAACAACAGGGGACCGAAGTCCCCTTGCCCTATTCTAGTTAGTTACAGTTTCTCAAGTCTTGCATCTGAAGATCGGACTTCTTCACCCAACCCACGAACTTTCCAGTCCCAGCGTCCGGATTAGGCTTCGAATAATCCGGAACAGTTGCCAGCCCGACATACTTACCGCCATTCGCTTGGCTAACGGTATAGGCTTGGTTTTCAGTCAATCCGGCTGCTTTATTGGCAGCACTCTGATCAACATAGGCAATCACACCCGGCTTGGCTGCCACCACGCACTGACCTGACCATTTATCCTGAACGGTTGCTGGCGCAGGGGCTACAGCAGGTTGGTTGGCAATTCCGTAATTCAGCGTCAGCTGAGCAACATAGGTGTTGAACTCGGACATGGTGTCGTTCGAGCATTTCCAGTTCGAGCACGATGCCGTCTTGCGATCAATATATTGAGCCTTGGTTTGCAGCTCAGAGAACCTCTCCCGCATGAACTTGGGATTCTGCTTCAGGTTGTTAATCTGACGCTGGATGTTGTTCATCATCTCAAACGTGCAGTTCTCAGCATTCCAATTGCAAGCTTGGGCAGCCGTGAACGACAGTAGGCCACACAGGGCCGCTAATAGCTTTTTCATGTGCGCTCCTTGATTCCGAATGCGCTGCACTCGGGCTTACTTCATGTATTTGACCGTGACCGTGCCAGCCAGCTTGTTTTTCCCGATTTCATAGTCGGGATTGAACGTCGCGAGGTTGTGCAATCCAATGCCGACCGCAGCTCCCAGTCCTACCACCGCAGCCGGACTGAAGGTAGCCGCCATCGCGGTGGAGCGGTACTCCGTAAAAACACGGCATTTAAGGTTCTGCTTTTCCAATCGGCCTTCGATTTTCTCAACCACGGCACTGATGTTGGACACGGCGACAACCTGGAACGACTCATGCCGCATGGCGAGCGTATCGAGCTTTTCCATAGTGAGTTCGTCGGCAGTGAATTTCTGAAGATCAATCGACATACGGTTCCTTTGAATGGTTGGTGAATACGCTCGTCACCTACGGACTACCGCGGCGCAATAGGGTCTGCTACTCGCCCTTGGTGCTTCATCCATTTCCCATAGGCGGAAACAGCGATCACCGAGAGAGCACCCGCAACAAACGTGATCGCATAACTCGCCAGGGTTTCGAGGGGAGATTGGTTGTACATAGAAACGGCTCCTTAAATGGGTCGTAAATGCCGTGGTCGTGAATGCATCATATCGTCACGATTCACGGCATGGCAAGGGTTTCCGCAAAGCTCGATCTCAACCAGGACCTCGTGAAACTGGGTACCGCCATCCGTGCACGACGGATGGCGTTAGCCCTTTCCCAGGAGGCCCTGGCCGACTATGCCGAGATCGATCGCTCCCATATGGGCAAGATCGAACGGGGCGAACGGAATGTGACCTTCTTGAACATCTTGCGGATCGCGAAGGCCATTCAGTGCCAGCCGTCCGATCTGCTGATCGAAGCGGGACTCTGACGGATCAAGAGGAAGTGAGGGTTTCTGCCTTGGCTTCCAGTTTCTGACCCAGCGTGGCGCGCTGCGGCGTTGCTGGATGAGGAGACATTGCTAGGGAGTCGGTCTCCGGTGGAGTCGAGAAGAACTCCTCCATCACATCACCGCCCTCGTCCTCACTGTCCTCAAACGCCCCATTGCCCAGACCCAGCTTGGCTGTCTGGTCCAAAGCCTCCTGATCAAATCCAGCCTGCCGACGCGCTTCATCGAGTTGTCTGGCCTGTTGGAGCATGTCTTCCGTCGATAGCCCTGAGCGTGGGGTGATATCCACGTAGTAGATCGGGGTACCCAAACTCTGCCGCGTCGATTTCCCTCTCAAGCGGAGTTCCAATGCCAGACAGGACAGCTTGTTTCCCGAGATTGCCTGGAAGTATTGCAGTCGCGCACTCAGCGTCCGAATGCTGTTGAACCCCGTCGTTCGAAAGACGAAGCTTCCCAGCGGATCATCATCACCCAACGCAACATTCAAACGTCCATAGGGTTTGCAGGCATTTCCCTTGGCCAGTGGGCAAGCATCCGGCGACGGACACGGAAACGATTTGATGCCCTCTTCCGTCTGCCGCTTGCAGTTTTGCCCATCACCGACACAGAGCGGACGCCCCGTGGTCCGGTCGAACAAGCTGTACTCAGCCCGGAAGTTGAGATCGGGGTCGTTGAACAACAAGCGGATCGGGATATTGCGAATCTTGCCGCCCTGTTCCTTGCGCAGGGTTTCATCCAGCGGATGCGGCACCCAGCCATCTTTGCTCTGCACCTGGCTGGTGATGGTGAATTGATCGTCTTTCTCCGGCAGACGCTTGCCGTTCTTCTCGACTACCTTGCCTATGGAAATTCTTCCAAGAACTGGCGGTGTAATGGCGAGGCCTTTCAACATATCAGTGACTCCTGTAAAAATGCCTTCCGCCTGCACCACTTGGGTTGCAGGTTGGGAAGGCTGATTAGGTCGGATTGATGGGGTAGCTCAGGCCACCAGGAAGCGCCGGCTGCCTGGTTTGGTCAGGGCGTAGCGCTGCTGGAGCTCGGGGTGATCCTTGAGCAGGCCGGTGATATCGAGCACGACGCTATCCTTGGCTTTCTTCCAGGTGACGCTGCCGGTTTCGAAGTTCGCTTTCGTGGCACTGCCCATGGCTTGCTGCAGGCTTTGCTTCAGCTGTGCTTCGAGCTTTTCGGCCTCGGTGATGCTTTGCCGAACGGACAACCAATCGGCGAAGGTCGCAGACAGGTTGCGCTCCTCGGTAAAATCGAGGGTCTGGCCATCGTCGGCTGGATAGAGGCAACGTAACGCCAGATCAGCTGACTCACTGCCATCGGCCGGTGGCGGTGTATCGGTCTCGACGTAGTGCCAGAAGTGACGTTCGAGTTCGATCAGGCGAGCAATCAATCGCTCATCACGTTCGATCCTGTGGATTTCCAGATGCTGCCCGCCCAGCAGAACGGCAACATCGGCAGCTTGTTTGCCGGTGACGGCGAGTTGGTGCATGACCTGGAGTTGAACGTATTCAGGTACGCCTTCCTTCCAGAGTTTTGCGCCGTTGATGCCTGCCGTTTTGCATTCGAGGATCTGGACATCGGGTACGCCGGTGACTTCGCGATCGATGTTGGCCAGCATCCAGGACAAGCTGGGATTGGGATGCTGCAGGACGGCGTTGATACGCCGCACGCGATTGCCAGTGCGCTTGGTGTAGTGGGCAGCCACGATCGGCTCTAAGATATTTCCCCAATACATCGGACTCTCTTCGTCATGTGGATCGGCC
>Ga0316604_10001107_pt1 | contig 25721 bp, 20 predicted proteins | sample OWC_soil_day20_C_FD_207650 | JGI IMG/M metagenome (GOLD analysis project Ga0316604, IMG submission 207650) | Wetland soil microbial communities from Old Woman Creek delta, Ohio, United States - OWC_soil_day20_CT | ecosystem: Environmental > Terrestrial > Soil > Wetlands | place: USA: Ohio...
AGAACGGCAACCACTTTCTGCTCCAATGTTTCCGCAAGTTCCTTCGCCTTGCCGAGGAGTTCAAATGCAACCTTCTGGATCGCGCCGTCCCGCTGCTCCGCAACGATAAAAACATCCTTACTCATGCTGCTCTCCTTATATAAAAAACTTTTCGGCAAGCTTTTCCACAATGATACTTACTGCCTCATCGGCATCCACCTCATGGACGACGCCCTTCCCCTTGGCCTGCTTGGTAAAGGATTTGATGACCCGGGTGGGAGAGCCCTGAAGCCCGATGTTCTCCATGGAAATGGTATCCTTCACACTTTCCAGATTCCACAGTGTGACACTCTTTTCCCGGTAGGCGTCGAAGATACCTCCCACGGACATGTACCTGGGCTTATTCAGCTCGGAAAGCGTGGTGATCAGGCATGGATACGTCGCCTCGACGATATGATACCGATCCTCAAACTGCCGTTTGACCGTGATCTTCTCTTCCGTGACGGAGACGACTTCCTCCACATAGCTGATCTGGGGAAGCCCCAGATGTTCCGCAATCTGAGGGCCGACCTGAGCAGTGTCGCCATCGATGGCCTGCCTGCCGCAGATAATGAGATCAAACTCCATCTTCTTCAGGGCGGCGGCGATGGTAGAGGAAGTAGCCCAGGTATCCGCGCCGGAAAAGGCCCGGTCTGAAAGAAGCGTGGCTTTGTCCGCTCCCATCGCCAGCGCCTCCCGCAGCGCCACATCCGCCTGGGCGGGACCCATACTGAGAATCTCCACCGTGCTGCCCGGCAGCATCTCCTTGATCTGCAGGGCAGCCTCAATGCCCGCTTTATCGTCGGGATTGATGATACTGGGAATTCCTTCTCTGATTAACGTGCCCTTCACCGGGTCGAGCTTAACCTCCGTGGTATCGGGCACCTGCTTGACACAAACTACGATCTTCATATTGTCAATCCCCACTTAATTAATCTTCAGCGCGCTGGCAATGACCATCTTCTGAACCTCCGACGTGCCCTCGTAGATTTCTGTAATCTTGGCGTCGCGCATCATACGCTCCACAGGGTACTCTCTGGTATACCCGTACCCTCCGAAGAGCTGCACCGCCCTGCGGGCCACATCACTGGCAGTTTCGGAGGCGAGCAGTTTTGCCATGGCGGCGAGGTCGGAATACGGCTCCTTGGCCTGCTTGGCACAGGCGGCCTTGTAGACCATCAGTTGGCAGGCGGCCATTTTGCTGTGCATATCGGCCAGCTGGAACTGGGTGTTCTGAAATTGCGCGATGCGCTTGCTGAACTGCTTGCGCTCCCTGACATAGTGGATGGTCTCCTCCACCGCACCCTCGCCGATGCCCAGCGCCTGAGCCGCAATGCCGATGCGCCCGCCGTCCAGGGTTTTCATGGCGATTTTAAAGCCCTCGCCCTCCCGGCCCAGTAGGTTTTCCTTGGGAACGATGCAATCCTCCATCACCAGCTCGCAGGTGGATGAGGCGCGGATACCCATTTTCTTCTCCTTTTTTCCAATGGAGAAGCCGGGGAAGCTCTTCTCCACAATAAAGGCGGAGATACCCTTGGTCCCCTGGGCTTTATCGGTCATAGCAAAGATGATAAACACATCGGCGTGCCCGCCGTTTGTAATAAAAATCTTGGTTCCGTTTAAAATGTAATGGTCGCCGTCCAGCACCGCCTTGGTCTGCTGACCTCCCGCATCGGTTCCCGCGGCCGGTTCGGTCAATCCAAAGGCTCCCAGCAGCTCTCCTTTTGCCAGAGGAACCAGATATTTCTGCTTCTGAGCCTCTGTTCCGGACTCATAAATAGGCGCCGCACCCAGAGAGGTATGAGCGGATACAATCACGCCCGTGGACCCGCAGACTTTGGACAGCTCTTCCACCGCCATGGCGTAAGCCAAATAATCCCCGCCCTGGCCGCCGTATTCCTTAGGAAAGGGAATCCCCAAGAAACCAAACCGCTTCAGCTTCTCCACGGTCTCCGTCGGAAAACGCTCCTCCTCGTCAATTTCCGCCGCCAGCGGCTTGACCTCTGTCTGAGAAAATTTCCGGAACATTTCTCTGAGCAGCAAATGCTCCTTTGATAACCCGAATTCCATACAGCTTCCTCCTGCGTTTCTCAATTAATTGGTATAGGTGTAAAAGCCCTTGCCTGCTTTCTTCCCCAGCTCACCGGCCCGAACCATCTTGCGAAGCAGCAAATGCGCCCTGTACTTCGGGTCGCCGGTTTCCTGATAGAGGGTATCCATGATGTGCAGCACCACGTCGTTTCCAATCAAATCAGACAGAGCCAGCGGGCCCATGGGGTGATTCGCGCCCAGCTTCATCGCCTTATCAATCGCTTCCGCGGAGGCAATTCCATCTCCCAGGACGCAGATTGCCTCGTTAATCATGGGAACCAGAATTTTGTTTACCACAAAGCCAGGTCCGTCGTTGACCTCCACCGGCTCCTTGCCAATCTCCTCGGAGAGCTTGTAAATGGTATCGAAGGTTTCCTGAGAGGTCTTGGCTCCCTTAATCACCTCCACCAGCTTCATCACGGTGGCGGGATTAAAAAAATGCATTCCGATAAATCGATCCTGCCGCTTGACCGCTCCCGCCAGCTCTGTAATGGAAATTGACGAGGTGTTGGAGGCCAAAATGGTTTCCGGCTTGCAAAGCCCATCCAGCGTTTTGAAGATATCCTTCTTGATGGCCGCGCTCTCCACAATGGCTTCAATCACAAGATCACAGTCGGCGGCATCGTTCAATTCCAGTGTCAGGGTCAGGCGGCTCAGGGCGCTGTTTTTCTGCTCCTGGGTGAGTTTTCCCTTTTCCGCCAGCTTGCCCAGGGATTTTTCCATGCGGCTTTTTGCTTTGTCAAGGTATTCCTGCGCGATGTCACGGATGAAAACCTCATACCCGTTCAGCAACAGCAGCTGCGCGATGTCGGTTCCCATGACGCCCGCCCCAATCATGTACACTTTTTTCATGGAGATCATCCTTTCTGCGTTTAGTTCATTTGCAAAAACGCGGCGCGCCCTTGCGCCCGCCGATGGTGGCTTGAATGAGCGATCCATTTAAAATGATAGGAATTATGCGTATTACCGATTTTGAAACCCGGAGAGCTTTCTTTTTTCCACAAACGCGGTCATGGCGTCCTTTTGATCCGCCGTGGCAAAGCACACCGCAAAGGCTTCTGCTTCATAGGCCGCTCCTGTGGCAATGTCACACTGCATTCCCCGGTTGACGGCGCTTTTACTCTGCCGCACCGCGACCTGAGCTCTTCCCGCGATGATTTTTGCCAGTTCCAGTGCGGACTCCATAAGCGTCCCGGCCGGAACCACCCGGCTGACCAGCCCGATGCGCAGCGCCTCCTGCGCATCAATGACCCCCGCGGAAAAAATCAGCTCCTTAGCCTTAGACACCCCAACCGTTCTCGGCAGCCTCTGGGTTCCCCCAAACCCCGGGGTAATCCCCAGACCCACCTCGGGCTGTCCGAATTTCGCCTTTTCTGAAGCGATTCGGATATCGCAGGCGAGGGCAAGCTCACAGCCACCGCCCAGAGCGAACCCGTTGACCGCCGCGATGACGGGTTTGCTCATCTGCTCCAGCATCAGAAATACTTCGTTTCCATGCTCACTGAATTTCTTTGCTTCTATGGCGCTCAGATCCTTCATCTGACCAATATCAGCCCCTGCCACAAACGCTTTTCCCGCTCCGGTCAGGACAACGACGAACACATCGTCATTCTGCTCCATCGCGCAAACGGCCTGCTTCAGTTCAGCCAAAACCTCAAGGTTAAGCGCATTGAGTGCCTCCGGACGATTGATGGTAATCAATCCCACATGATCGTCTCCGCTGATTTCTATGGTTTTCAATGTTTCCCTCCGTTCGTTCCTTATTTATCGTTAAATAATTAACGTTAAATATTTAACGATACGACCATATTATACAGTGCCTTTGTTAAAAAATCAACAATCTTTTGTGCGTGCCTGAAAATTTCGCTTCTCCGCCCGAGGTGCGTCTTCTTCCTTTATATGATTAAAGTTTTATTCACCACCCTGTTTTTGATTTTATTGGATTTCCCTTATTCCCAATTATAAGAATTAATTTCAAAAACGCAAGCCCTGCTGCATTTTAAAGCGCATTTTTATTTGCTCCGCTCAAATGCGCGTCTTTTTTCCTCCTCTCTTTATGATACTTTTCTATTGTGATTTTTTGAATCATTGTAAAATGATATAAAAATTTTACAAATTTCAGATGATTATATGACATTTCCTTTACCATCCATGTGGTAAGCTGCAATTCCGTCCTGCCGCTGGGGCGTCGGTTCCGCCATTCCGGTAATCACATGGAGATACTCCGTCAGCGGCTCCAGCGTTTCATAGAGAACCACGATCAGATCACCGGCCTCCGCGCTTCTTACCGCTGCTTTCAGCGCATCCAACTCATCTTCAATGATCTGGACGCGATTCTCTTCGACGCCGTGGCTCCGGATTTCCTCATAAAACAGGGAAGCCACCTCAAGGCGCGCCCGCCCCCGCCTGTCCCTATCCTCTTTGACATAAATCTGGTCAAACGCTTTGGCACACAGGTCTCCCACCGCCCGGATGGCGGCGTCGCCCCGGTCACCCGGCATACCGACGATCCCCACCAGTCTGGTGTGGCCCAACGCACCGCATGCCTGGATCACTTCCCGGTAGCCCGGCAAATTATGGCCGTAATCCAGCATGACGCGGAAATTTCCTACGCGGTACAGCTGAAACCGACCCGTATTATTGCGGAAGCTGGTTAGTCCCCGGCCAATCACATCCACCGGAAGCCCCAACCCATACAACGCCGCTGCCGCTGCTATCGCGTTTTCAATGTTGCATTCAATTTTTCCTCTGCGGGTGATGGGAATGTCCGCAACAGCGGCCACCGGAGAAACCGTTGACCCCTCCTGAATTTTGATGCTTCCATCCTGCTGGAACACCCTGATGTCTACCCGCTCACAGCCGGCCTGTGCAAAGCAATTGTTTCGGGAAAACAAGATCACCCGCGCTTTTGTGCGCTTCATCAAATAGGGCAGCATGGCGTCCTCTGCATTGAACACGGCATAACCGTTTTCCTTGACGGCCTCGGTCACCAGGGATTTTACAAACGCAAGATCCTCCAGCGTTTTGGCCCCGTCCATATCCAGATGATCCTCTGCAATGTTGAGCACCATGCCCACATCGGCCAAATCGTAGCCCAGCCCCTCCCGCAGAATTCCTCCTCGGGCGGTTTCCAGTACGGCGCAGTCGATCTCCCTGCTGCCCAGCAGTGCCCGGGCGCTTCGCGGGCCGGAATGATCTCCCTCGAAGACGCAGTTCTCATTGATAAATGTGCCGCTGGTACAGGTCAAACCCACACGCCTGCCCGCCGCCATCAGTCCATGGGCAATCAGGCGAGCCGTGGTGGTTTTTCCGTTCGTACCAGTCACCGACACCAATGGAAACCGGCAGCTCTCCTCCGTGGGGAACAGATTCCTGACAATGTCCCGGGCCACATTGCGGGGCGCGCCCTGACTGGGGTAGAGGTGCATCCGGATACCCGGCGACGCGTTGACTTCCACAATGGCGCCCCCGGTCTCCCGTATGGACCGGGAGATATCCTCCGCCACGAAATCAATTCCTGCCACGTCCACACCGATCACCTTGGCCGCCAATACCGCCAGAGCAGCGTTTTCCGGATGAATGCGCTGCGTCTCGTCAACAGCTGTACCGCCGGTGCTCAAATTTCCGTTTGCCCGCAGCACAACAGCTTCTCCCCGCTCCGGAACAGACTCGGCTGTCAGTCCCTGCCTGTCCAGTATGCGCTCCGCAACCCCATCCAGCTTTATTTTGGTGAGCGGCTTTTCGTGCCGCTCCCCCCGGGTCTCGTCTTCGTTGACCAACTCCACCAGCTGCCTGACCGTATTTGTTCCGTCTCCGATCACCATCGCGGGCAGCCGTCTGGCCACCGCGCTCACCCTGCCTCCCACCACCAGGACGCGATAATCATTCCCCTGAATAAACCGCTCGACAATGACCCCTTTTCCGTGTGGGGCGGCCTCGGCATACGCGTTTCTGATTTCCTCCGGGCCGGTCAGGTTGAGAAACACACCCTTTCCCTGGTTGCCGTCACTGGGTTTGATGACCACGGGGTACCCCAGCTCCTCCGCCGCGACAACAGCCGACAGCTCGGAATAAACCGTCCTGCCATAAGGAACGGGAATATGCTGCTCCGAGAGCAGCGCCTTGGTAAGCTGCTTGTTGCAGGAAATATCGGCAGCGATGCAGGAGGTTGCGTCGGTCAAGGTGGACTCAATCACCCTGCTGAAAGCTCCATAGCCCAGCCGAACCATGCTCTCATGGCCGATTCTGGTGACGGGAAGCCCTCTCACTCTCGCTTCCTTCACAATGGCGGAGGTGCTTGGCCCCAGCTCCGCCTCAGCGGAGGCCCGTTTCAGGTAGTCTATAAATTCCTCAAGGCAGACATCCACTCCTCTTAGAAATGAATTGAGAATAAAAACGGCCGCTTTGCCGCACTCCAGCCCGCAGACCTCATTCTGATACCGATACACGAGATAGTAGACGGAGGGTTCTTTGATCACGCGGGTTTTCCCATAGGTCACGTCATAACCCAGCATGGCCTGCAGCTCCAGAATTACATGCTCCAGCACATGAGCCAGATAGGTGCCCTCATTCAGCCGCTCCAGAAAACCACCCTCGTACCCCAATCCGCAGCAGTTGGTCTTAAGCCCCGGAAAAGCCTCCAGCAGGCGCGTGTGGAAGCCGCTGATATCCTTGGTTGGGATATTTCCATAACACCCGATGTCAACAATCATTTTGATGACGGGCTTGTGACTGTAAATATTCCGGCCTGAATAAACGGTATCGTCGCATATCACAATTTTATCAGTTTCCATCGTTCAATCGTAAAACCTTTCTATCCGATAAAGTAAAGCCATAGCCCTTGGGCAGCGCGTGAACTGTCACACCCATAATTGCGAGGATTTCATTCGCGTTTGACTCAGAGACATTGGAACCTTGAATGGAACTCCCGTCGATGATGGTCACAGCGTTGGACCCCAAAATTTCAAAATGCAGGTCGGGATAGAGCTTAATTGCGGTATCCTCGTCAATTCCGATCCCCAACACATCGGGATTTTCCGCCACTCCGCAGAGCAGCCGTCCGAATCTGCCCCGCTGGTCAAAGTGCTGGTCAATGATGACTCCGCCCACAAGACCCAGCCCCGGCGCCATTTTCAGGGTGCATTTTCTGGCGGGTTCATTGTCCATTCCTTCCACCACCATGGTGGAGCTCATGACTGACGCCCCGGCGCTGGTGCCGATGATAATTCCGCCTCTGGCGTAGCAATTTTTCAGCTCTGTGTACGCCCTTGTCCCTCCCAAAATACTGGTGATGCGCAGCTGATCGCCGCCGGTGATGAAAATACATTTTGACGCACGGATGAGCTCACAGTTGCTCTCCTCCTCAGCGTCACACCGGGTTTCAATATGCAGAATCTGAATCCGCCTGACCCCCAGCCGCCGAAACGTCCGCTCATAATTCGCTCCCGCTTCCTCTGGATGCTCTGTCGCCGTTGTCAAAACGGTGAGCAGTTCTCCCTCGGACAGCATTTGAGGCGCCTGCCGTAAAATTTCACTTTCCCCATGCTTGTCCTCCGCGCCGCCAATAATAATCAGATAACCTCTCTCATCCATGCTTGCTGTTCTCCTGCCGTCAACCCTTTTTTGCGTTTTGAGCAAAAAATGATAGTTTCAATTATTTACCTGCACTTCTTATTATTTCATGCTGTCTGATTTGTATACCCAAATCTACATAGTGGGCCAGGTAAACCAGCTATTTTGGCATAATAGACAAAAAATAGGAGCCCCGCGCACGATGCGCGGAGCTCCTCTTAATAGGTTCAGGTTTAATACGGAACGGCTTAGAACTCGCCGGTGCCGAGATACTGGGCAATATTGGTGGAGTCGATATAGGTCAGCTCAGTGGGCTGGTTGTACTCAACCGTCTCACCCTTGGCCAGCGCCTCCACCACATCGATGGATTTCTTTGCCACGAGATCCGCGCGGTTCATAACGGTCATTTCCAGCTTGCCCTCGGAAATGGCGGTCAGAGCCTCGTTCTGACCGGTGATGGAGTAAACCTGGATCTCACCGGTCTTTCCAGCCTCGTCGATGGCCTGAATGGCGCCCATGGTCAGATCGTCGTCATAGCCCATGACAACGTCGATTTTATCACCGTAGGTGGAAAGATACTGCTCCATATAAGCCTTTGCTTGATCTCGGCTGGACATGGCATACTGCGTATCCAAAATAGTGTAATTGCTGTTTGCCTTGATCGTCTCTGTGAAGCCTGCTTCGCGGACAATATAGTCCTGCTGAACGGGTACACCGGAGATACAGACGATATTCAGGCCAGCGTCCGCGCCGTTCTTGTCAATGATGGTCTGGGCAACTTTCTGAGTCATCGCCTCCTGATCCGGTCCCACAAAGGCCGACACATACTGCTGGCCCTCTTCGGCTACGTCAAGCGCCACCATGATCACAGGAATACCAGCCTCGCTGATTTCCTTCACCCAGTCAACCGCCATGTTCACGTCACCGGCGAAGAGAAGGAAGTAATCGGGCTCCTGAGCGATCAGGCTTTCGATCTGCTCAGCCTGGGTGTCAACGCTTCCGGCGGCGGAGAGGGGATAGAAATCCCAGCCCTTTTCGTCACACTCGCTCTGCAGCGTGTTCCAGATCGCACCGGTCCACGGAGCAAGGTCGGAGCCGGCAATGGCAGAGTAGGCAATGGTCAAATCAGAGGGTACTTCGCTTTCAGCGGCGGAAGAGTCGCCTTCAGCTGTGGAAGATCCCCCGCTGGCAGTGGAGCTGCTGCCGGAAGAACTGGTACCACAGGCGGACAGCGCAAAAATCATCGAAAGAGACAGCAGCAGCGCCAGTAGACTTTTTTTTCTCATAATAATTCCTCACCTTTCAACAAATACAGTTTCTTTTATGACTACCGAAGTTTCTTCGGAGTTCATACCTATGCTTTCTTTCGGCTGGTAAAACGGTCTATGATCAGAACCGCGATGAGCAGAATTCCGGAGGTCAAGTCCATATACGTCGCTTCCACCCGCACCAGATTGAGGATATTGGTGATGATGCGCATAATGAACAAGCCCATGAGTACATGAACCATGGTTCCCTTGCCGCCGGTCATCTTAATGCCGCCGATGACGCAGATGGAAACCGCGAGCACGTCCATACCGTCCCCCTGGGTGTACTGCGCGCCGCCGCTGCGAGATGCCATAAACACACCTGCCAGCGCACACAGAATGCCGCAGAGGATATAGGTAATCATGGCAACACGCTTAGTGTGTATCCCGGCGTACTCACCGGCCTCAACATTATCTCCCGTGATATAGACGCTGTTTCCATATCGGGTCTTGCGGAGCACAAACAAAAGAAGAATAAAAATGACGGCTACGATCAAAACCGTGAGCGTCATGAACTTGCTGCCGTCCACCACCTTGAAATCATACAGGGCTTTGAGCGTGTCCTTCAGGCTGTTGTCGGTGGGAGAATAGGAGCCGGTGGAGGTTTTCGCGTAAGTTAGCCCTTTGAAAATATAGTTGGTGGCAATGGTGGCAATCAGAGGACTGACTCCGATCTGAGTGACAACAAATCCGTTGAGCACACCGCACAGGGCGCCCGCCGCCAGGGCAGCGACAACGGCAATCGCCAAACTGCCGGTAGCATTTAGCACCATCACGGTGACCACGGCGGCAAGTCCGGCCTGATAACCCACGGAAAGGTCGATATTGCCGGTAATCATCACCAATCCGAGTCCCACGGCAAGCAGCCCGTAAAGGCTGGCCTGCACCACAACGCTGGGGAACGTTTTGATAAACTTGTCAATTCCAAACACGCCCACCACAAGCAGGATCAGAAGAATGACTGCGGAGTTGTTGTCCACCAGCAGCTTCCGGTAGTTCACACCGCCCAGGGCCGTCACTTGCTTTTTTTCCATGGCAGAACAACCCCCTTTTCTTTCATAATGTCGGCAGAGAGCGCCGCCACGAGAATGATGCCCATAATGACCCACTGGAGATACTGGTTCAGGCCCAGCGCTGTGGAGCCATTGGCGAGGAAGCCGATGAATGCAAAGCCGAGAACGGTACCCAAAATGGTTCCCTTGCCGCCCATAATGCTGGTACCGCCCAGCACCACGGCCATAATGATTTCCATTTCCTTGCCGGAGGCGGCCTGCGGTTTGGCACTCATGACGTTGGCAACCATAATCACTGCGGCAAGACCCACGGCAGCGCCGGTGAATACATACGTCAGCGCCATGTCGCGGCGGGCTGAAATACCCGAATAGCGAGCCGCCACAGGGTTTGCGCCGATGACGTAGAGCCGCTGCCCAAACACGGTCTTCATCAGAACAAACGCGAAAATGGCAACCACAACCGCTAAAATAATCACGGGCATCGGAATAATGCCCACGCTGCCCTTTCCGAGAAACTCAAACGCGGCCAGGGACGGCGGGACAATGGAGCCGCCGCTGCAATAAATAATAGCAAAGGAGCCGTAAATGGAGCCTGTACCCAGCGTAGTAATAAAGGAGTTCAGCTGCAGGCCGCTGACCAAAATACCGTTGACCAGTCCAAGCAGCGCTCCGACCAAAATAGTCCCGAACACCGCCGCGGCAAACCCATACTGCACCAGACTGGCACAGACGCAGGCAGTCAGCGTCAGCATCGAACCCACGGAGAGGTCAATGTTACCCGTAATAATCACCAGCGTCAGGGCGCAGGCGACAATGCCGATATAGGTCTGCTGCTTTAACACGCTGATGATATTGGTAGCGACATTAAATCCGTTGCCCGCCGGGTTTACAATCGGCGACAGGATGCACACCAGAACAATCCAGATAATCAAAGCGATGAAAACACCGCTGCCGCTGATGCCCATAAATTTCTTCAGCGGGCTGCGGGGATCCTTTGCCACGCTGATGGAATTCTTTTCAATCATCCGACCTCACCTCCGTTGTCTGTGTCTGCCATACCGCCGGTCACACCGAGCGCGGCGGCCAAAACCGTTTCGCGGCTCAGGCTTTCGGTAATCTTCACGCGGCCGGTAAGCCTGCCTTCACAGATGGTGACAACGTCGTCGCAAATTCCCATAATTTCTTCAATCTCAGAAGATACCACAATAATCGCCATACCGCTTTTCGCCAGATTGCTCAGCAAACCGTAAATTTCAGACTTGGAACCCACGTCGATTCCCCGGGTGGGCTCGTCCACAATGAGAACCTTGGGATTTATCATCAGCCACTTGGCGACCACCACCTTCTGCTGGTTTCCGCCGGAGAGGTTCCCCACCAGCTGAGTCACGGAGGGCGCCTTGATGGAAATGCTCTTCATATATTCATCCGCGGCCTCCCGCTGCTTCTGCTTATTGATGACTCCCAGGGTACTCAGCAGCGGCAGCTTGACCAGCGTCATATTCAAAAGAATGGACAGCCGGAGCGCCAGGCCCTCCTGCTTGCGGTCCTCCGTGCAGAAACCGATACCCGCTGCAATGGACTGAGCCGGGCTTCCGCCCCGCAGCTTTTTGCCATCGACAACCACTTCGCCGCTCTGATACTTGTCCACACCGAAGATCGCACGCATGATCTCGGAACGGCCCGCGCCCACCAGACCGAAAAAGCCTACGATCTCACCTGCCTTCAGCGTGAAGGACACATCCTGAAACACGCCCTTGCGGGTAAGGTTTTTCACCTCAAGCACCTGCTTGCCGATCTCGGCGGGTTCCTTCTGATAGAGGTTCTCCAGCGAACGGCCGATCATGTGGGCGATCAAAGTTTCCTTCGTACAGTCGGCCTTGTCCATGCTGATGATATTTTTACCGTCGCGGATGACGGTAATGCGGTCGGAGAGCTCCAGCACCTCGTCCAGCTTATGGCTGATATAAACAATGGCGATATTTTTCGCCTGAAGCTTTCGGATAATGGAAAACAGCGTGTCCGCCTCTTTTTCCGAGAGCGAAGAAGTCGGTTCGTCCATAATAATCAGGCGGGCGTTCCGGGTAAGGGCGCGGCCGATTTCGATCATCTGCTGCTGCCCCACAGACAACTCACCTGCAATCGTTTTGGGGGAAACGGGCATGTCCAGCTCCGCCAATATTTCTTTGGCCTTTGCATACAGGGTTTTATGATCTACCAGCGGTCCGTTCATAGGAAGATTTCCGATGAACAGGTTCTTTGCGACATCCAGCTGAGGCGCAATGGACAGCTCCTGATAGACACAGGACACGCCCAGCGCGATTGCCTCCTGAGTGTTATGAAAATCGACTTCATTTCCGTCAATCAGGTAATGGCCGCTGTCCCGCCGATGCGCGCCCGTCATGACTTTAATGAGGGTGGATTTTCCGGCTCCGTTTTCACCACAGAGAGAGTGTACTTCCCCCTCCTGGATGTCAAAGGAAACTCCGTCAAGCGCTTTTACGCCGGGAAACAGCTTGATAATGCCGTCCAGCGTGATAAACGTTTTCCGTTCGCCCAATCCGATAACCTCCTCTTTTCCATCCCCAATGCATTTACTAAGCAGGATGGTTTCGTGATTTTGCCTGGAAAGTCAATAAAACGACACCAGAACTTCTCACATTGTATCGCACAAAACGTAAAATTGCAACAAAAAATAAATAAGCTAATTAACAAAACTGTATAGTTTGACAAAACATTAACAAAGTCTTAAAACAAGCCTATTCTTCCCCAGAAAGTACATAAGGGCGCGATTATGCCCGCACAATAGGCAAAATATTGGCAATTTCTTTGTTAGTAATGACAAAATTTTTTTGAATTAATAAGGGCAATAAATATACGTTTTATCCATTTATGGCAAAAAAAGTGAATGTTTTTGTTGCATCCGTAAATATTGTTACTCATACGCAGAAAAAATTTGTTGCGAAGATGTCATCCTCTGGGTTCATCGGTGGATTCCATTCACAGCCTGCTCCGTTTGAGGCCATATTCCGCTCCGCAGCCCGTCAGTCCAAGCCGAGCCCGAAATATAGCGGCCGACTGTCTTTTAATATGCGCCGGAGCGGGTCAAAATAGTATTTTACAAACGCAAAGGACTGGCTCTCGGCTTCGTCCGCCGGTACCAGACGCGCCCGGTACCGGGGCGCCCGGACAGCCCCGGCCAGCAAGTCACAGGCAGCGGAACCATCTTGGTCAGAAAGCAGCTCCTTTGCCAGGGCGGTACCGTCAGAAAGCAACTCCACCGCAGCGATGGCACTGCCGCTCTCAGCAGTCAATTCATAAAGATTCCCGCCGGAGAGCAAGCTCATCCAATGCTGCAGAGCCGCCAATTCTCCCCGGCAGGAGCCATAGCTGTACATTCCCTGCAAAAAGCGTTCCCGTTTTTCGGCATAAACCTCTGGGGGTAGCGCCTCCCAGCGGGCGGTGGGCAGCTCAGAAGGCGCTGAAAACTCTCGTTCTGTTTGAAAAAATGCAGGCTCGTATCCCGACGCTTGAAAAAAGGGAAACAGCTCCGGAGAAGCCGGAACCGTGGTAATGCAGGCGCAGCCACGGCGGGAAAGCTGAGTATCCGCGTAGCGCAGCAGCATGGATGCGCTGCCCTTTCCCCGTGCCTCCGGCCGGGTTGCCAGCCCATAGACATATCCACTGTTCCAGCGCTGCCCATCAGTCGTGACAATCTGGTGCGGGATGAGCGTCATCATACTGCAAAGCGCATCGGCCTCCAAAAGGAGAAACAGCTCCTCCCCATTGACGCGGTTAAAAAAACCGTCAATAAAGGCGGAGCTGTCCCCAAAGGCAAGCTGCCAGAGCTCTTTCATCCGCGGATAGTCCTCTTTTTGCGCCTGCCGTATCTGAATCATTTGAGTCCCTCACTTTTCCGGATCGCGCTGTGCTTTTCCACCATCAGATCGGGATAGTAGGATTCCTTTGCCTTTCGCAGTCCCTCCACACCCATGTCGTCCTCCCGGTTGATATAGCGCACCTGAGGATAGTGTTCCCGGATCCATCGGACAAATTCCCGATTGATCATGGCGTAAGCGCCGCGGACGTCACTGAACGCCTTTTCAAAGTGAACGTCATACGTGTCGCCAAACATAGCCGACCCGACGGTAAAGGCGACCACCCTGCCGCCCGCCCGAAGCAAGCCGCCGTCCAGCCCCAGCTCATAGTAATGCTGCATCGCGGTGCGCAGCGCGATGCCCTCCGCGCCCAGTGTCTCGTCACCGTCGTATCCCCGGTTCAGCCGGTACCACTGTTCGTCCATTTCCATACACTCCGGCAGGTTTTCAGGCGTGATGAGCTCAAACGTCCAGTCGGGATACTCCTGCTGAAAGCTGTTGATGTGATTGCGCTTTGCGTGCAGCTTTTTCCCATTTAAATCGGCAAGCCGGTCAATCTCATAGAGATAGTCGAACCCGAAGCGATCCGTGGTGTACTCAAACTCCCCGGGAAACCGCGCCTCCAGCTCCTTGATGTGGTCTGGGGTGACACAGATCAGGCGCAGGGGCTGGCCCTGCGCGTTTGCATCCTCGGTCAGTTTGCCGACCACTCCCTCCAAATCCGTTCCCCCCACGGGAAACAGATAAGAGCCGCCAAGGCTTCCGCACAGCCGTTCAACAAAAAAGCCATCTACCTGAGCGCAAACCTGCTTGTATTCCTGCTGCCACGCAACTAAATTGATGAAATTATATTCACAGCCCCGCTCCTTCGCTCGTTCCAGACAGTCGTTGACCCAAGAACGGTCGGAGGGTTCAGGCGTTTTGAAGTCTATCATTCTCTGTTGCCTCTATTCAAACTGTAATTGGTGGATCTATTTTACCACGGCGCGAAATGTAACGCAAGGACAAGTCACGCCCGGGATTGCAAAACCCCAGGCAGCTCTGCCTGATCCAATGCGAAACTTCCGCCCCGGGCGGTGCTGAAGGGAGGAGCGATTGTTTCAAAAAACACCCCGGCCCGCCTGAAACGCGGAGATGCCGAGGTGCCTCTGGGCACTTTATGCCATTATTTTTCGCAGGGCAGCAGACAGCCGTCCTGATCATACCGGAGCTTCACCATATCCGCCCTGGTGTTCCGGGCGATATCGTCCATCCGGATGCCCTCGGTGATGTTAGATACCAGGGAATAAGCCACGCCGTGCTTTTTTGCCCGGCCCGTCCGCCCGATACGGTGGACATAATATTCCTGCTCATCGGGAACGTCATAGTTAAACACCGCGTCTACATCGTCAATATCCAGACCTCTGGCGGCAACATCTGTGGCGACCAGGATATTCACCTCGCCCGCCTTGAATCGGTCCAGGGTTTTCTCGCGCACCCGCTGCTGTATGTCGCCGTGAATAGGCTCCGCGCTGTAACCCCGCATCTTTAACAGGCCGGTCAGCCGGTCGGTCATATTTTTGGTATTGCAGAATGCGATGGCACGGTCATAGCCGCCCGCCTTCAGCAGCGCGTCTATGGTGTCCACCTTGCTGTTGCGGGAATCCAGGTCAATGCGGATTTGCTGGATGTCAGGTTTGTTTTCCTCCACGGGCCGCACCGTGATTTCCACGGGATCGCGCTGGTATACCCAGGAGATATCCATCACCTCCCGGGAGATGGTAGCGGAAAACATCCCCAGGTTTCTGCGGTTCGGCATTTTATTTAAAATCTGGGTGACGTCATGGACGAATCCCATGTCCAGCATCCGGTCGGCCTCGTCCAGCACCACGGTTTCCACCTTATCCAGCCGGACGGTGCGGCGCTTCATATGATCCATCAGCCGTCCCGGCGTGGCAACGACAATCTGAGGCTTCTTTTTGAGCTGAAGAATCTGCCGGTCGATGGGTTGTCCCCCATAGAGGCAAACAGAGCGCACCCCTTCTTTAAAGGCATAAAGATCCCGCAGCTCGTCGGTAATCTGAATGGCCAGCTCCCGGGTGGGGGCGAGAATCAGTGCCTGCACCTCCGAAGCCTCCGGACTGACATGCTCAGTGATGGGAACGCCGAAGGCCAGCGTTTTTCCGGTGCCTGTGGGTGCCTTGGCGATGACGTCCTTCCACTCCAGAAGGGGTGGAATGGCGCCAGCCTGTATCGGTGTGGTCTCTGTAAACCCTTTCCGTTCAATTGCCTTCCGCAGCTCTTGGGAGAGGGGCAGCTGTTGATAGGTAACTCTTTCGTTGATTTCAACGCCGTTGATTTCCATGGATGACGATTTCCTTTCTGACGCTTCTCTTTGCGAGAAACGCAGCCTTAAATTAAGGTAATGGGGAGGAACAGTTTTTTCCTGTTTTTTTAAGTAGTTATCAGTATAACACAAAAACTTAAAAATACAACCCTGCGGCGCAGATACCGCAGGGTTGTATCAGTCGGTATTATCGCTGGGGCAGTTCCAGCGGCTTGGTGATAAAAAACGTAAATTCGCCGGTGGCCACCATCCGCTCCTGGTCATCCGTCAGGGCAATCTGATAGACGCAGATGGTTTTTCCTGTTTTCTCGGGCCGCGCGACACATTTAATTTTGGAGCCGCAGGCCGGGCGGAGAAAATTCAGTCCGTAGTTGAGCGTGACACAGCCCATACCTGAGGTACAGACAGCAACCCCCGCCACAGTATCCGCCAGGGCGGCAAGGCATCCGCCGTGCACATAACCGAGATAGTTCAGGCTCTCCGGCCGGATGGTCAGCTCCCCCTCGGCATAGTGCTCGGCTACCCGTGTCATGCGAATGTTGTTATAGGAGGAAAATTCTCCGGGGTGGTTGATGTGGGCCAACAGCGCTTCATAAAACGCTTCCTTTGACTGGTTCACACCTTCACCGTCCAGCCGAAGGGATCGGGCAGGGTGCCCCACTGGATGCCCGTGAGGGTATCGTACAGCTTTTGGGTCAGCGGGCCAATGTTGCCGTTGTTAATGACGATTTTCTGATCTCCCCAGCCCATCTCGCCGATGGGGGAAACAACCGCAGCAGTGCCGGAGCCAAACGCCTCCTCCAGCTTGCCGCTCGCGCCCGCCTCAAACAGCTCCTCGGCGGAAATCAGGCGCTCCTGTGTGGGTATGCCCCAGGACTGGAGCAGCTCCAGGCAGGATTTGCGGGTAATGCCCGGGAGTACGGAGCCGGTGAGGTCGGGAGTAACCACCGTACCGTCCAGCTTGAACAGTACATTCATGGAGCCCACCTCTTCGATGTACTTACGGTGGATGCCATCCAGCCAGAGCACCTGGGTATAGCCCGCTTCCGCGGCCCGCTCGCCCGCGCGGATGGAGGCGGCATAGTTGCCTCCGGTCTTCGCATAGCCTGTTCCGCCCTTGACCGTACGCACGTCGTCATCCTCCACATAGATCTTAACCGGATTAATCCCCTCGGGGTAATAGCAGCCCACGGGGGAGAGGATAATACAGAACACGTAGCTGTGGGAGGCGTGAACTCCCAGATTTTCATCGGTGGCAATGATAAAGGGGCGGATGTAGAGGGAGGTCTCCGGTGCGGAGGGCACCCAGTCCCGCTCCAGACTGACCAGCTCATGAATGGCGGAGAGAGCCAGCTGCTCGTCGATAGGCGGAATACACATGCGCTCACAGGAGCTGTTCAGACGGCGGATATTTTCAATGGGGCGGAACAGCTGCACGCTGCCGTCTGGGATACGGTACGCCTTGAGTCCCTCAAAAATTTCCTGAGCATAGTGGAATACCATGGCGGAGGGTTCCAGCGTGAACGGACCGTAAGGTATGATACGCCCATCGTGCCAGCCCTTGCCTGTGTGGTAATCCATCACGAACATATAGTCCGTAAACAGCTTGCCGAAGCTCAGGGTAGCGGGATCGGGCTTGGTTTTGAGCGTCTGTGCCGGGGTGACGGGAAATTGAGACATAAAACTCCCTCCTACAATGGTGATAAAACATTTTTATAGTGCATCATTATAGCAGGGTATTTTGTGTATTGCAAGGGAACTGCCCATGAAATCACGGCGTATGAGAGTTTGCGGCGTTTTTTTGTCGGTTGTGCCGAAACGCGCCGGCCATTCTCCTGCGGGAGCAACTATTTTTCATCCGGTGAGCCATCCGCCGGGGACAACGGAGCGCTTTCCTCTCAATTTTGGACGAGAGCCGTCATAGTTCCCGGCGTTTTCCGGCAAACTGTCAAAGGAATATGATTGAGCAAATGAAAAAAGTATGATATAATACCTGAAAAAGCAGGTATTATATGCGCAGAGAGGTGAGCGGATGAACAAAAAAATTACAAAACTTCTGGAGCCTCGCTTCGAGCTGTACTTCATCTGCCTGCTGCTGTTCGCGGCGGCGGCAGGTTTTTATGATCTCCACCTTGCCGCCGGGGAGGTGGTTGTGGTGGTGTGCCTGTTTTTTTTCTACCGGCACAGCACGCAGTCCCGGCAGCGGACCATACGGCAGTACATGGAGAGCGTATCCATGGATATGGATCTCGCCAGCAAGGACAGTATGCTTAATTCCCCTCTGCCCATGGTAATTTTCCGTCCGGACACCGGTGAGGTGATCTGGAGTAACGAGCGGTTCTTGCAGATTACCGGCGAGCGTGAGCATATGTTTGACACGAAGCTGAAGAAGGTGGTTCCCGACTTCAGCACCCGCTGGCTCATGGAGGGAAAAAGCGAGAGTCCCAAGGAGGTTCCCCTCCGCGACCGCACCTTCCGTGTAGTGGGAACCCTTGTTCGGACGGGAAGCCGGGACGGGCAGGGACTGCTGGCAACCACCTACTGGATTGACGTCACGGAATTTATCCGTCTGCGTAAATTCCACGATGAAACGAGACCGGTGGTGGCCATTCTTCTGCTTGACAATTATGAAGAAACCATGAAAAATGTGCCGGATAATGTGCGTACCGCCATGCATAACGAGATTTATCATCGTATCTCGGCCTGGATTGAGCTTACAGAGCCGCTGTTCTCCCGGTTCGACCGGGACCGCTTTCTTCTGGTGCTGACGGAGCAGCATTACCAGCAGCTGAAGGACGGAAAATTTTCCGTTTTGGATCGCGTCCATGAAATTCAAAATCCCACGAATATTCCCGTGACGCTGTCCATCGGGGTGGGGAAGGACGCGGACAGCTTTAAGGAGCTGTATCAAAACGCCAGCCTCTCCATCGAAATGGCGTTGTCCCGGGGCGGGGATCAGGTGGTGGTCAAAAACCGGAACAACTTTGAGTTCTACGGCGGACGAGCCAAGGAAATGGAAAAGCGAACCAAAGTCAAGAGCCGGGTGATGGCAAACGCGGTGGGTGAGCTCATCGGCGACTCCTCCCAGGTCTTTGTCATGGGTCACAAATTCCCTGATCTGGACTCCATCGGTGCCGCCGCCGGCGTTTGCGCCATTGCCCGCAAGCGCGGCGTACCCGCCTTTATCGTCAAGGAACCGGGAGAGAACCCGGCTAAGGTGATGGTGGAGAAGCTCAGCCGCCATCCGGCTTATGAGACTGTTTTTATCTCGGCTCAGGACGCCATTGTGGCGGCCGACCCGCGGACGCTGCTGGTGGTGGTGGACACCAACCGTCCCGGGCAGGTCCAGGCGGAAAATTTGCTGAGTTGCTGCAACCGGGTGGTGGTCATCGACCATCACAGGAGGGCGGCGGCCTATATCGCCGACGCGGCGCTGAATTTTCACGAGCCGTCGGCATCCTCCGCCTGTGAATTGGTCACGGAGCTCATCGAGTATATTATGGACTCGGACGGACTTCTGAATGTAGAGGCGGAGGCGCTTCTGGCGGGAATTTATCTGGATACAAAGAATTTTACCATGCGAACCGGCGGGCGCACCTTTGAGACCGCAGCCTTTCTCCGCCGCTGCGGTGCGGACACCGAGGAAGTGAAAAAGCTGTTTCAGAACAATCTGGCGGAGACGCTGGCCCGCTTCGAAATCGTCAAGGCGGCCAGAATGTATCATGGTACCATCGCGGTGGTGAAGCTGGACCGTACCGTCAGCCGCGTTTCGGCGGCGCAGGCCGCCGACGAGCTGTTGAACATTTCCGGCATTGAGTCTTCTTTTGTGATCTTCCCCGACGGCGACCGGGTGATTGTCTCCGCCCGAAGCCTTGGCGTGACCAATGTCCAGATGATTGTGGAAAAGCTGGGCGGCGGCGGAAATGCCATCAACGCCGGGGCGCAGATTGTGGACTCCACACCGGATGAGGTGCATACCATGCTGCTTCGGGCCATTGACGAGTGCGTCAAACCCGAGCCGCAGACCAATAAAACAACATAAAAATCGGAGGTTTTTGATATGAAGGTTATTTTGCAGCAGGATGTAAAAGGTCAGGGAAAAAAGGGACAGCTGGTGGAGGTTTCCGATGGCTACGCAAGGAATTTTCTTCTGCCGAAAAAGCTGGCGGTCACCGCCACCACTGACAATGTGAATACACTCAAGCTCCAGGAGAAGGCGCGGCTTGCCAGAGAAGCGGCGGAGAAGGCGGAGGCGGAGGCATTGGCGGAGCGTTTGAAAAACTGCCCGGTGAAGATTCCTGCCAAGGCGGGCGCCGGTGGAAAGCTGTTCGGCTCCGTCACCTCCAAGGAAATCGCGGATGAATTAAAGGCTCAGTTCGGAATTGAGATCAACAAGGCAAAAATCGTTCAGGAGGAGCCCATCAAGAGCTTCGGCTCCTACGAACTCAAGTGCAAGCTGGGCTACGAGGTGGTAGGTACCATTTACGCCATGGTCACCGAAGCAAAATAAAGCGGACATGGATGAATTGCTTTCCCGTCAGATGCCCCACAGCGTTGAGGCGGAGCAGGCGGTGATCGGCTCCATGCTGATTGACTCCCGGTGCATCGCGGTGGTCATCGAGGCGCTGAAGCCCGAGGACTTTTATCTCCGGCAGAACAGGGATATCTATGAGACCGTCTATTCCATGTTTAACTTTTCCGCTGTGATCGACCCGATTACCATTCTGGATCATATGCGGCAGAACGGCGTGTACGACGAGAACTCCTCCCGCGGCTATCTGCTTCAGCTGATGGAGATTACCCCCACCTCGGCTAACGTGGGCGAATATATTGCCATTGTCAAGGATAAATCCCTGCTGCGCCGGGTGGCGGAAACAGCGGGAGACATCACTGGTATGGTGCGCGAGGGTACGGAAACCGGTTCCGCCGTCCTTGAGGCGGCGGAGCAGCGCATCTATGCCATCCGGCAGGGACGGGCCGCCCAGGGACTGGAGCATATTTCCCATGTTATTCAGTCCGTTTACGACCGTCTGGAGGAACTGGCCTCCAGTGACAGCGAGGTTCCCGGACTCTCCACCGGTCTTCCCGACGTAGACCGCTGTATCTCCGGCCTCAACAAGTCGGATTTGATCATTCTGGCCGCCCGGCCCGGTATGGGCAAAACCTCTCTCGCCCTGAACATGGCTCTCAACGCCGCCAAATTTTCCGGCAAGGCGGTGGTGGTATTTTCCCTGGAAATGGCGAAGCTGCAGCTGGCCATGCGTCTTATCGCCGCCGAATGCTTTGTCAACAACAAAAAGCTGGTCACCGGGCGTGGCCTGACCGATGAGGACTGGGATAAAATCTACGAGGCCACCAAGGCTCTGAACAAAAGTAACCTACTGATGGATGACAACCCCTCTCTCACGGTGGCAGATATGAACGCAAAGTGCCGCCGTGTGGACAATCTGGGGCTAATCGTCGTGGACTACCTCCAGCTGATGCAGTCGGCGGGGGGGCACTCCTCCGGCAGTGAGAACCGCCAGCAGGCGGTGTCCGATATCTCCCGAGCCATGAAGATTATGGCAAAGGAGTTAAATGTCCCCGTGCTCTGCCTCTCCCAGCTCTCCCGCGCCAACGAGAAGGACAGCACCAAAGTGCGCAGGCCCAGATTATCCGACCTTCGCGAATCGGGCGCCATCGAGCAGGACGCGGACATTGTGCTGTTCATTCACCGGGAGGACGCCTTCGGGGAGGACAGCGAAAATCAGAATATTGCAGAGCTGGTGATCGCGAAAAACCGCCACGGCGAAACGGGCGTGGTGGAGATGCAGTGGATTCCGGAATATACGGTGTTCCGCAATCTCGATACACGGCACTCGGAATATTAAAGGAGACGGGGTATGGAAAAGCTATTCGCGCTGGCGGAGGAATACGATATGCTTCCTGCCGGAGGGCGGATTTTGTGTGCTGTTTCCGGCGGACCCGACTCCATGTGCCTTCTGGTGGCGCTTTGCAAGGCGGGGCTAGATGTGACCGCCGCTCATTATAATCATCGCCTGCGGGGCTCGGAATCCGACGCAGACGCGGAATTTGTGAACGATTTCTGCCGAGCGCACGGCATTCCTCTGGAGCTTGGCTCCGGCGATGTGTCCGCCGAGGCGGCACGGCGCAAACGCGGAATCGAGGAAACCGGCCGGGAACTGCGGTACGCCTTTTTGCGGCAGGCGGCGGAACGAGTCGGCGCTGTCCGCATCGCCACGGCCCACAACGCCGATGACAACGCGGAGACGTTTATGCTGAATTTTATCCGTGGCGCGGGTCTGCAGGGACTCTGCGGTATCCCGCCCCGCAGGGGCAGCATCGTGCGTCCTCTGCTGACAACCCAGCGCCGGGAAATCATGGCCTTTTTGAATACACACGATATTCCCTACCGCAGCGATTCCTCCAATGACTGCCTTGATTACACCCGCAATCAGATCCGGCACCGGATCATGCCGCTGCTGGGGGAGTTGAATCCCCGCTTTTTGGAACATGCCTCCGACGGCATCCGCCGCCTGAGGGCCGATCACGATGTACTCAACGCCCGGGCGGCCTCCGTGTTTCGGTCGGCACTTCAAGAATCGGGCGAAGGCATTACCCTGCCCCGAACCGCGCTGACAGCGCAGCCGCCCGCCATCGCAAGCCGCGTGGTGAAACTGGCGCTGGAGCGGCTGGGTGGGAGCGGTTCCGCCCGGCACATCGGCGCCATTCTCACGCTGGCCTCCAGCGCAGAGGGCTCAGCGCAGGTCAGCCTGCCCGGAGCGGTCACGGTGACCAGAAGCTACCACACGCTGCTGTTTTCTCATACACTGGCTCAGGACGGCTTTTCCCCGGTTGCGCTTCGGGAGGGAATGACTGAGATTTTCGGAACGAACTGGATGGTTCTCTGCAAAAAAACCATTTGTCCCTCCGAAAAACAAAAAAAGGATGAGACATTTTTTATAAAATGTGATATGCTGAACGGAGCAATTATGGCACGTCCCCGGCGCTCCGGCGACAGCATCCGGTTGCCGCACCGCCCTTCAAAACCTTTGAAAAAACTGTTTTCCGATGAAAAAATTCCGCGGCGGCTGCGCGGTAGGATTCCTGTTCTGGCGGACGACCTCGGAGTGATTGCCGTCGCGGGCTTTGGCCCGGAGGAGAACCGGCTGGCCAGCCCCGGTGACGAGGCCTATGAATTGTTACTTTTGAAGCAGGGAGAAGATAGAGATGCACCAGGACATTGAATCCGTTTTGTTCAGTGCCGAGGAGCTACACCGGCGTGTGACCGAGCTGGGGGCAGAAATTTCCCGGGACTACCAGGGCAGGCAGCCTATGCTGATCAGCATTTTGCGCGGCGCTTTCATTTTTATGGCGGATCTGGTTCGCAGCATAGAGGTACCGTGCACCATTGATTTTATGGCGGTGTCCTCCTACGGCTCGGGTACCACCAGCTCCGGTCAGGTACAGATTACCAAGGATTTAAGCGACGATATTGAAGGCAGAGATATCATTGTGGTGGAGGATATTCTGGACAGCGGCAATACCCTTTATTATTTACTGCAAATTTTAGCGGCGAGGAAACCTTCCTCCGTTCGTCTGTGCACCCTCCTCAACAAGCCGGAACGGCGGGTCAAGGAGGTTGATGTGACCTACAGCGGCTTTTCCATTCCCGACGCGTTTGTGGTGGGCTACGGTCTTGATTATAACGAGCGCTACCGCAATCTGCCGTACATAGGCATTTTAAAGCCTTTTGTTTACACTGGGAAGCGATGAACCCACCGGAGTGCTTCCGACTCCGTAAAATCTGAAAAAGGGGTGTTTTATCTTTTGAAACATTTCAGCAAACGGGATCTTGTTTTATACGCTCTGGTTGGCATACTGATTATCTTCACCTTTATTACGCTGAAAAATATTGACAGTGGGGCAGACCTTTCTTATGCTTCCATGCGCACACTGTTTGTTCAGCAGCAGGTGGACTCCTTCAGTATCAAGGATAATACCATTACGCTGAAGCTGAAAGAGCAGGTGGAAGGTTCCACTACGGTTACTTACCAGCTCTACGATGTTCAGCTGTTTTACGATGATCTTAACAACCTGATTGTGTCCCAGTATGACCAGGGAATCATTCAAGACTACGATTACGGCACCTCGCTTCAAAATCCGTGGTGGGCCTCCGTGCTCCCTTGGGTGGTTCTGATCATTGCCTTTGCCGCGCTGTGGTTTTTTATCCTGCGCCGTCAGGGGACAGGGGGCAGCAGTACGCCGGACCGCACCTCGAAATTCGGCCGTGCCCGTACCGTCACCCTGGACAACGAGAAGAACAAAGTAACCTTCCGCGATGTGGCCGGAGCTGACGAGGAAAAGGCGGAGCTGGAGGAAATCGTTGATTTTCTCAAGGATCCCTCCCGCTATTTCAAGATGGGCGCCAGAGTGCCGAAGGGCATTCTTCTGGTGGGCCCGCCAGGTACGGGTAAAACCCTGTTGGCCAAGGCGGTCGCCGGTGAGGCAGGCGTCCGGTTCCTCTCCATCTCCGGTTCGGATTTCGTCGAGCTCTATGTAGGCGTGGGTGCATCCCGCGTGCGCGATCTGTTTGAGCAGGCGAAGAAGGAATCTCCTGCTATTGTATTTATCGATGAGATTGATGCCGTGGGCCGCCAGCGTGGCGCGGGCCTCGGCGGCGGACACGACGAGCGCGAGCAGACTTTGAATCAGCTTCTGGTGGAAATGGACGGTTTCACCCACAATGAGGGCGTAATCGTCATGGCGGCTACCAACCGCCGCGATATTCTGGATCCCGCTCTGCTGCGCCCGGGCCGCTTCGACCGGCAGATCTATGTCGGACTGCCCGATATCAAAGGCCGTGAGGATATCCTGAAGGTTCACTCCAAGGGCAAGCCTCTGGGCGAGGACGTGGTGCTGACCACCGTTGCCCGGGCCACCAGCGGCTTTACCGGCGCGGATTTGGAAAATCTGATGAACGAAGCCGCGCTGCTGGCCACACGGCGGCAGCAGCTGATGATCGCCATGGTGGATATCCATGACGCGATGATGAAAATCATCGCCGGACCTGAAAAACGCAGCCGTGTGGTAACGGAGCACGCCAAAAAGCTGACCGCATTCCACGAGGCAGGTCACGCCATTGTCATTCACGAGCTGGAGACTCCCGATCCCGTGCATCAGATTACCATCATCCCTCGGGGCGCGGCAGGCGGCATGACCATCTCCCTGCCTCAGGAGGATAAGAGCTATCAGTCCAAGCAGGAGCTTAACGAGAGGGTTGCGGTCTGTCTCGGCGGACGGGTCGCGGAGCAGCTGATGTTGGGGGATATCTCTACCGGCGCCTCCAACGACCTGGAGCGAGCCACCAGCATTGCCAGAGCCATGGTGACGAAATACGGCATGAGCGATCGACTGGGCACCGTGGTGTTCGACACAGGCCACGATGAAGTCTTTATTGGCCGCACAATGGCTCAGACCAGAAGCTATTCCGAGGAAATTGCCGGTATGATTGACGAGG
>Ga0316604_10001108_pt1 | contig 25716 bp, 24 predicted proteins | sample OWC_soil_day20_C_FD_207650 | JGI IMG/M metagenome (GOLD analysis project Ga0316604, IMG submission 207650) | Wetland soil microbial communities from Old Woman Creek delta, Ohio, United States - OWC_soil_day20_CT | ecosystem: Environmental > Terrestrial > Soil > Wetlands | place: USA: Ohio...
ATTTTAGCATTGAACTTGCACAAGGTTTTTTGCGCCTTTTTATTGGCTTTGTTAAGAAGATATTTGCTATTGCCCTTCTTTTCGAATGACCATGAAAATATGCCTTTCGTTCAGTAGTCATTACTTATTTTAAAACTGAATCTAAGAAAGAGAAAACTTTTTCTATATTTTCAGGTGCTTCAAATCTCGAGCCGCCATGAGGTTCTCCAAGTAAAATATCTAATGTAACCTTGTCTTTTCCTAAGACTTTATATAAATCAGTTGCAAATTGTACACTTTGAGTTACTGGAGCAATATCGTCGCTGCTTCCATGTTGGATTAGAAAAGGAGGATCATCTTTCGTAATATATTTATTCACATCAGCTAGTTTTACTAGTTCAGGATTTCCTCCAAAAAGTTTCTTTAGAGGTGGACTAAAGTCCGTTTTTGACAACTCAAATTCTCCAAACCAGGTAACAACCGCATTTACTCTACTGGATTGGTTGGAATTTCCCATTCTTAAATCTTCCAGACTACTTACGCCTTCGGATGTGCCAACTAATGCAGCTAGATGTCCTCCGGCTGAATTGCCCCAAGCTGCAAATTTTTCAGGATTTAATGAGTATTCATTTGTATTTGCTTTTAAAAATCTAATAGCTGCCTTAACGTCATAAATTTGTGATGGGAAAATAGCTTCACCACTTAGACGATAGTTAATAGAAGCAACTGCATATCCTCTTGCAACAGCACTTTCAATAATGGTTATAACTTGAAAATCGGATTTATCTCCCATTTCCCAACCACCACCATGAATAACAACAAGTACAGGAAATGGTCCATTTCCTGTATCTGGTAAATAAACATCTAAAACCTGACTTTTTGAGTCTTTTGCATAAGAGACATCAAGCCATTTTCTCAAGAATTGATCTTTATTGAGAACTTTTTTGCTCATTTCAAGAAATTCTGGAGGAGGACTTCCATTTTTAAGAGATTCATTAGTAGAATTCTTATCTGATGATTTTGCGAAAGATAGAGTAGAATCCATAAGGATGGCAGAAGCAATAAATAAACCAAAACAAACTTTCAAGATTAAATTCATAAAGCAAACCTCCATATACAAAATTTAACTTTTTAGGATAAGTAATAGGTGGAGCCAACAAACAACAATTAAGAAAATGATCGAAATGCTGATTTTTGACCTTACGCCGATTAAGCCGATATCCAAATTCGTTAAGAATCCCAATGTAGAATTGAGAAGCGCGGACCAGCCAGCACAAATCTCGAAACTACAGGAGGCACTTAATATGAATTATAGCAAAAATGAGAATATTTTACAAATTATCGAGGAAGCGTTGAGCGGAGTGGACATTGCCAGTGAGACGAAGTATAACGTCCGATAAAAGACCATTCCGTAAATTACAAAACCTAAGAAATACGCGACTTTCCCGGTTCTTGGGTTTTATCTTACCCTGTGTATGCCTTTTTCAATTAGTACATGGTTAATGGATCGTGACTGTAGGAAAATTTTTTGACCTCGAATGCTATAAAAATAGCTCTGAACCCACAGGGAGTTGATTTGCTGGTCCAAGGCGTTTTAATTTGATAAGTATTATACTGATAGGCCGTTCCTCTCAAACACTTTGTGATGGGCAGTTTGTGTTTAATTGTTACTTGTCTAAAACGTAATTTTATTTAGCTTGGTTATGTATAATCGGCAATCTGCTTAAATATATTTATTATAGGAAAATGCCTCCGAGTTGTTGTGAAAGGATAAGTTTCAAATATGTTTTGAATATTGGAAATATAAAGAAGGGTATTGACAATATATTACTTGCCTGATATATTGGTTATTAACTAATCGTAAGAAAGTGCATCTAGGGTTCCGCTGGCAGCAGGTCTGGACCGAGCGATGCTAAGTGCATAAGCACTACACCGTGAGTATAAAAAACTCTGCGGAAAGTTTCTTAGATGTAAGTCGATGTAGGAATTTTCCCTAGAGTTTTTTCTATTTGGTCTTTCTTAAAATTTAGTTTGAAGAAAAGATATGACTGGGTTAAAAGTAATAACTATAGACCGCTACAGAGAGCCGGTGGTTGCTGGAAACCGGCGCGGAGGTTATTGCGAAATCTCACCCATGAACTTTTCCGCTGAGCGCATGTGATTCATGTTTTAGGCGGAAACGTTGCCGGGCGTTAACCGGAAGCCGCAATTTTTGTGGTGTAACGAGTATAACGTAGGGTGGTACCGCGAGTAAACGCCCCTATTGACGAAGTGTCAATAGGGGCGTTTTTATTATAAAGAGGAGGTAGAATAAGGTGGAACAACGGACTATTAAAATATTTGATACTACGCTCCGAGATGGCGAACAGACGCCCGGCGTATGCCTTGATACGGCGGAAAAGATGGAGATTGCTCAGACACTTGCGAAAATGAAAGTCGATATTATTGAAGCGGGGTTCCCTATTGCTTCGCCGGGGGACTTTGCGGCTGTAAGTGAAGTCGCCGCTAAAGTTAAGGGGCCAACCATTGCAGGCCTAGCCAGAGCAAATATAGCGGATATTGATGCCGCCTACAAGGCGCTAAAAAGCGCAGAAGCAGCGAGAATTCATACTTTCATTGCAACCAGTGATCTTCATTTAGAGTATAAGCTTAAAATGACAAGAGCCGCTGTTTTAGAGGCGGCAGAAGCGGCAGTACGGTATGCAAGGAAATACGTGGAGGATGTGGAATTTTCGGCTGAAGATGCCTCCCGTTCGGATAGGGATTATTTATGTCAGATTATAGAATGTGCGATTCGTGCCGGTGCAACTACTATTAATATTCCAGATACGGTTGGTTATACCACTCCGGAGGAGTTTGGCGGGTTGATTCGATATGTTCGCCAACACGTCCCCAATATTGATAAAGCGGCTATTAGCGTTCATTGTCATAACGATTTAGGGATGGCTGTTGCAAATTCCTTGGCTGCTATCCAAAATGGAGCAAACCAAGTAGAATGTACAATTAATGGATTGGGTGAACGGGCGGGAAATGCCGCGATGGAGGAAATTGTTATGGCTCTTCACACCCGGCCGGATTATTACAAGGCAACGGCAGCTATTGACTGTAAGCAAATTTATAAGGCTTCCCGCCTGGTAAGTATTTTAACAGGTGTTGCCGTGCAGCCGAATAAAGCTATAGTGGGTGAGAATGCGTTTGCTCATGAGTCAGGAATTCACCAGCATGGGATGCTGAATAATCCTTTAACGTATGAAATTATGAGACCGGAGAATATAGGATTGAATCGCAATGCGCTTGTTCTTGGAAAACATTCAGGAAAGCATGCTTTTGAAGATCGTTTAAAGGATATGGGTTATGAGCTCAGTAGTGACAAAGTCAGCGAAGTTTTTACAAAGTTCAAAGCGTTGGCTGATAGAAAAAAAATGGTGTTCGATCGCGATATTGAGGCATTGATTACGGAAAAAGCTAACAATCAGACGGAATGGTACCGTTTGGTCTTCCATCAGGTTATGAGCGGCAGTAATACTTCAGCAACGTCTTCCGTAGAGATTGAGAGCAATCAAGGTATTGTAAAGCAGGCGGCCTGCGGCGATGGCCCGATTGATGCAACTTTTAAGGCAATTGAAGCTGCCACGGAAATGAATACTACACTCAAGGACTATCAGATAAAAGCGGTCACTTCCGGTGAAGACGCATTGGGCGAGGCAACTGTATGGCTGGAAAAAGAGGGAAGGGTCGCAAGCGGCCGGGGGTTAAGCACAGATATACTGGAGGCTAGTGCCAAAGCATATGTAAATGCGCTTAATAAGATTTTAACTATGGGTAGCCGGTCAGGCACAAATATAGATACAGAGGGGAATTGAGATTATGGGAATGACGATGACGGAGAAGATTTTTGCCCGCCACGCCGGATTGGACCGGGTAGTGCCAGGCCAGTTGATAAAATGTAAAGTGGATCTGGTACTAGGTAATGATATTACGGCTCCGCCGGCGATAAAAGAGTTCGAACGTATTGGTCGACCTGTGTTTGATAAGAATAAAATAGCTTTAGTTCCTGATCATTTTGCTCCCAATAAGGATATTAAATCAGCCGAGATGGCAAAAATCATGCGGGAGTTTGCCAAAAAACATGATATAACCAACTATTTCGAGGTTGGGAGAATGGGAATTGAGCATGTGCTTTTGCCGGAGGTTGGGCTGGTAGCACCAGGGGAACTGATAATCGGTGCCGATTCTCATACGTGTACGTACGGAGCGTTGGGAGCTTTTGCTACCGGGGTGGGTTCAACGGATATGGGGGCGGCTATGGCTACCGGGGATACCTGGTTCAAAGTACCTTCCAGTATTAAGGTTATCCTAACCGGAAAAATGCCGCGATGGGTAAGCGGGAAAGATATTATTTTAACGCTGATCGGTTTAATTGGTGTTGATGGCGCTCGTTACCAAGCCTTGGAATTTACCGGTGACGGTGTGTCGGCGTTATCTATGACGGACCGGCTGACGATCGCCAATATGGCGATTGAAGCGGGGGCAAAAAACGGAATATTCCCGGTAGATAATGCAACACTTGAGTATATTTCATCCCGGGTGGATCGCGAATATGTCACAGTGAAAGCGGATGAAGATGCCAGCTACGAAAGAGTGATTACTATCGCATTGGATTCATTAACGCCTGTGGTTGCGTTACCTCATTTACCGGAAAATGTCCGCCCTATAGGCGAAGTGAAGGAAACGGTTATCGACCAAGTCGTGATTGGTTCTTGTACGAATGGCCGGATAGAAGATTTGGAGCAGGCGGCGGAGATATTAGACGGCAAGAAGGTTCATTCGGGAGTCAGGGCCATTGTGATTCCTGGTAGTCAGGATGTGTACCTGGAGGCCATGAAAAAAGGATATATTGAGACGTTTATTAAGGCGGGTGCAGTGGTAAGTACTCCAACCTGTGGGCCGTGCTTGGGCGGTCACATGGGAATATTGGCTGCCGGAGAAAGGGCTGTGGCCACTACCAATCGTAATTTTAGAGGGCGGATGGGCCATGTTGATAGTGAAGTGTATTTGGCAGGCCCGGCTGTAGCTGCTGCCAGCGCAATCATGGGACGCATTGCAGCGCCTTGGGAGGTAAAGGTATGATTTTGGAAGGAAGAGTTTGGCGATATGGTGATAATGTAGATACTGATGTAATTATTCCCGCCCGATATTTGAATAGTGCTGACCCGAAAGAGCTGGCAACTCATTGTATGGAAGATATCGATCCCACGTTTGCCGGTAAAGTAAAGGTAGGCGATATTATTGTTGCCGGGCGAAATTTTGGCTGCGGCTCCTCCAGGGAACATGCCCCGGTTGCGATAAAAGCGAGCGGCGTGCCGTGCGTTATCGCCGACAGTTTTGCGCGTATTTTCTACCGGAATGCCATTAATATTGGATTGCCGCTCATAGAGCTAGGCGAGGCGGTTGCGGAAATACATAACGGCGATGCAGTTCAAATTGATTTAGATACCGGCCTTGTTAAAAATGTGACTACAGGCAAGAGCTACCAAGTGCAGCCTCTTCCCGATTTTATTCAGGAAATTGCCAGTGCTGGCGGTCTAATTAATTATGTTAAGGGGGGGCGTGCATGAGCGTAAAAAAAATTGTTGTTATTCCGGGCGATGGTATTGGAACGGAAATAACGGATACAGCTCAGCGAGTATTGGATACAGTTGCAAAAAAGTCAAATTTGAATTTGGAATTCCAGAATGCTTTTGCCGGAGGTGCGGCAATTGATGTCTATGGTGTACCGCTGCCGGAAGAAACTTTGTCGGCAGTAAGAGCTTGTGATGCCGTTCTCTTAGGGGCGGTAGGCGGCCCAAAATGGGATAAGGTGTCGCCGGATATCAGACCGGAAAAAGCCATTTTAGGTCTGCGTAAAGCACTAGGGCTGTATGCCAATTTGCGCCCGATCCGGGTGTCTGAAGTACTGACAGATTATTCCCCGTTAAAAAATGAAATTGTTGCCGGTGTAGATGTACTTATTGTTCGGGAGCTAACCGGAGGGATATACTTTGGTGATAAATGTGAGTCAGAGACGGTAAATGGAGTAGAGCAAGCCTGGGATAGGGAAATCTATACGGTTCCCGAGATTACGAGAATTGTTCGCGTGGCATGTGAAGCAGCCGCAAAGCGCAGAGGGCAGGTAACCTCTGTCGATAAGGCCAATGTGTTGGCTTCATCCAGGTTATGGCGCCGTGTAGTTGATCAAGCGGTAAAAGAATATGCGGGAATTGAAGTCAGTCATATGTACGTGGATAATTGTGCCATGCAAATGGTACTGGCGCCGAAAAAGTTTGATGTTATTGTAACCAGCAACTTATTTGGCGATATTCTAAGTGACGAAGCCGCGGTTATTACCGGTTCGATTGGGATGCTGCCTTCGGCAAGTATAGGAGATGGTCCTAGTTTGTATGAACCAATTCACGGATCGGCTCCGGACATCGCTGGTCAAGGGTTAGCCAATCCTATAGGAACTATTTTATCGGCGGCCATGCTGCTGCGTTTTTCGCTGAATGAAGAGGCAGCGGCTACCCGGATAGAACAGGCGGTAGATCAAGTACTGGCTCAAGGGTACCGCACGGCGGATCTTTATCGCGATGGGCTCACCAAGGTTTCCACTGAGGAAATGGGTCGTTTAGTAGAAAAATATATTTAGAGATATATCTTTACATTTTAACTGATGGGAGGTGGGGCTAGTGAAGATAACCGGTGCTCAAGTCATTATTGAGTGTTTAAAGGAACAAGGGGTTGACACGGTTTTTGGGTATCCCGGCGGAACAATTTTACCGTTTTACGATGCTATGATTGATTCTTCGCTTAGGCATATTCTTACGGTACATGAGCAAGGCGCAGCACATGCCGCAGATGGTTATGCCAGGGCCAGCGGCCGGGTAGGTGTATGTATCGCTACTTCCGGCCCCGGAGCAACAAATCTTATAACCGGATTAGCGGCGGCATTTATGGATTCTATTCCTGTAGTGGCTATTACGGGTCAGGTTCCAACTTCAATGATTGGCCGGGATACCTTTCAGGAAATTGATATTACAGGCATGACAATGGCTATTACAAAGCATAATTTTATTGTAAAAGATGTTACTAAATTGGCCGAGACAATCCGGTATGCATTTCGTATTGCCCGCTCAGGTCGTCCAGGCCCGGTTCTGGTCGATATACCCCGGGATGTTCAGACCGGCCAAGTAGATTTTGAACCGGCTAAGTCTATCGAGAAATATTCCTGGGCCGTCGGTCAAGAGGTGCTTAAACGGATTAGTTCCGCCGTTCAAGCGATTGAAGGGGCCAAAAAACCGGTCATTATAGTTGGCGGAGGCGCTATTACGGCTAAGGCAGATAAAGAAATTTTAACGTTGGCCGAGAAGTTGCAAGCTCCGGTAGTCAGTACTCTGATGGGGCTGGGCGCGTTTAAGGCGTCGCATCCGTTATTTTTGGGGCTTACCGGAATGCACGGGCTTAAGGTGGCTAATAATGCTGTATGGGAGGCCGATGTGTTGATTGCGGTGGGTAGCCGCTTCGGCGATCGATTAACCGGAGACCGGGAAAAATATATTGAAGATAAAACAGTTATTCATATTGATATTGATCCGGCTGAAATTGATAAAAATGTAGCGGCGCATATTGGGCTCACCGGCGACCTCAAAATCATTGTGGAGCTATTAAACCAGCAGCTTTCGCAAAAGACTCCGGATGCATGGTGGGCAATGATAAGAAAATGGCAGCAGGAAGAGAGGGGGGACTCTGAGGGAGACGCGTTGTCGCCGCAATGGATATTTCGTCATATTGCTGAGCAGACAAAGGGGAAAGACTATATATTTGTTACTGATGTGGGGCAGCATCAAATGTGGGCGGCTCAATATCTTAGCCTGGAAACGCCGCGCAGCTGGATTACGTCGGGCGGTCTAGGGGCTATGGGATTTGGTTTGCCGGCAGCCCTGGGAGCGCAGTTTGCCATGCCTGACAAGAAGGTTATTCATGTTGCCGGCGACGGCGGTTTTAAAATGACCGGAGCTGAGCTGTATACTATTGCAGTGAATAAACTTCCTATTGTATCCCTAATTATCAACAATAACGGATTAGGGATGATCCGTCAGCTGCAGCATGTGTTCTTTGATAAGCATTATACTTCTTGTACATTGCCGGATATGAACTTTGTGACTTTTGCCGCCGCTTTCGGCGTACATGCGGTTTCGGTGGGCAGTCCGGAGGAGTTTGCCAAAGAATTTAAACGGGCGCTTTTTTCCAACCAACCTGAGGTGATAGTTCTTAACATTTCAAACGAGGAATTGGTTACACCGATGGCGAATCCGGGGGGCGCGATTAACGCGTATATTGATATGTAAAATATATAGCAGTATTTTCACATAGTATATTGACAAATGACAAAAGTACGGACATAATGGATACAATGTAAGCTAAGGTGCTTTTGCATAGGAGAGAGGAGATGGGATACCTGTGAAACATGTGCTGTCCATTCTGGTGCATAATCAGCCTGGGGTCTTGGTAAGGGTGGCTGGCATGTTTTCTCGCCGGGGTTTTAACATCCACAGCTTAGCTGTCGGTACGACTTATGATACGGAATGCTCGCGGATAACAGTAGTTGTATGCGGTGATGACGGTATTCTCGACCAAGTGATTAAGCAACTGGAAAAATTGGTAGAGGTTGTGGCGATACAAATTTTGCCGCAAGATTCTGCAGTTCGGCGCGGCATGGCCATGATAAAAATTTCAGCAGGGGATAAACGAGGGGAAGTGCTGAAATTAGCCGATGTGTTTCGCGCCAGCGTAGTGGATGTTTCTGAACATACCGTAACTTTTGAAATTACGGGTGATGAAGATAAAATAAATGCTTTTGCCGAGGTATTAGCCCCATACGGAATTATGGAATTAGTCCGGACCGGCCTTGTAGGTTTGGCCCGGGGTGATAATACTATTCACCAATACGAGAGGAGAAACTTTCATGAGCAAATTGTATTATGATGTAGATGCAAACTGGGATGTTATTAAGAATAAGAAGGTGGCAATCATTGGCTATGGCAGTCAAGGCCATGCCCATGCACTTAACCTTCACGATAGTGGGGTTGCTGTAACCGTAGGGCTTTATAAAGGGAGCAAATCTTGGGTAAAAGCAGAAAGTGCTGGCCTCAAGGTTGCAACAGTCAGTGAGGCTGTTGCTGACGCGGATGTTGTAATGATTCTTTTACCAGACGAAAAGCAGGGGCAGGTATATCGCGACCATATTGCACCGAACCTTAAAGCTGGTGCGGCGCTTGCTTTTGCGCATGGTTTTAATATTCATTTCACGCAAATCTTACCGCCGGAAAACGTGGATGTATTCATGGTAGCACCGAAAGGACCTGGCCATCTTGTACGCCGGGTATATACCGAAGGAAAAGGCGTTCCTTGCTTGATGGCCATTCATCAGGACCATACCGGAAATGCCAAGGAATTGGCTCTAGCCTATGCCAGAGGTATTGGCGGTACAAGAGCAGGTGTTCTTACTACTACTTTCCAGGAAGAAACCGAGACTGACCTTTTTGGGGAACAAGTGGTGTTGTGTGGCGGCTTAACCGAATTGATTAAAGCCGGTTTTGATACCTTGGTGGAAGCCGGTTATCAGCCGGAATCGGCCTATTTCGAGTGTTTGCATGAAGTTAAACTGATTGTTGATCTTATCTATGAAGGCGGTTTAGCCAAAATGCGTCATTCTATTAGTGACACTGCTGAATTTGGCGACTATATGATTGGTAAGCGCATTATAACTGACGATACTCGGGCTGAAATGAAGAAGGTTCTGGCAGAAATCCAAAATGGTGAGTTTGCGAAAAAATGGATTCTTGAAAACCAAGCCAACCGTCCGGAATTTAATGCTATCCGGCGTAAAGAAGCTCAGCACCCCATTGAAAAAGTAGGCAAGGTGCTGCGCGACATGATGTCCTGGGTAAAAAAATAAAGGTTCTAAAATAAAGCTTGAAAGCTCCTATTGGCGTATACCGCTGATAGGAGCTTTTTTCTTCTAAAAGAAAGTAGTGGATTTTACCGGAGGTGAACTATAATAATATATAGAGTACCTTAATGGCAGGTGGTTGTGTTTTGATGTCCAATGGTTACAAGGCGACCGTGATGCTGGCGGCAGTAACGGGCACGTTTTTATTAAGTTATCCTTTTAGTCAGAATTTTTGGGGTGGTCTCATTGCCAGTGGTTCCAGTGCGGCGATGGTTGGCGGATTGGCGGATTGGTTTGCCGTATCGGCCTTGTTTCGGCGTCCGCTGGGGATTCCGTTTCGGACGGAAATTATTCCGCGCAACCGCCAACGGTTTGAGCAAGCGATTATTGATATGATGGAAGAGGAACTATTTACTACCGAGAATATCAGAGAGTTGCTCAAAAAATATGATATTGTAGATCTGCTGATACGCTATCTGGAACAGTATGGCGGGAAAGAAGAGATAAAGGAATTTGGACAAAAACTAAGTGATGAAGTGATAACGCAAGTCAATGTTGAACAGGCAGCAAATGTTTTGGCCGATCTAACAAGAAAATACGGGAGTCGTGTTAGCTTGGCCGAGCCGCTCTCCTCGATGCTGAAATGGTCTATTGACAACGGATATTTTGATAAAATCGTTAATTTTATTATTCTTGAGTTAATCAGGCTGGCTCATGAACCTGAGTTCGTTAACCTTTTTGGGGCCATGTTTGAAGAAGCAAGAAAGGTTTATGAGCGAAATATGCAGCGCCGACAATTTGCCGGGAAGATATTGGAGGGAATGGGGTTAACGCAAGAAATACTGGGCAAGTTTTTAGCCGAAAAGATGGAAACCTTTTTGAAGGCGATGCTGTCGGCACAACATCCGGTAAGAATATTATTGCGAGAGCAGGCTGTGAAACTGGCCGGGTGTCTGGTTACTGAGCCTGCATTAGCGGATAAAGTGGAGCGGTGGAAGAAAAAGGCATTGTCTGCATTAGGCATACAGCCGAGATTCTATCAATTTATGTCTCTCTTTCAGGCAGAACTGATGGCCGGAGGGGCGAGAGAGTTTATGCAAAACCGTATAGGCTATGAAGTGGAAAGGCTTATTGGGTATTTTCATTATCGGAAGGAAACCAAGGATTATGTTGGGGGTTTATTAAATAAAGGCATTTTGGAGCTGATAGAAGTAAAGCATAATAAAATAGGGGCTATTGTCCGGGAAAGATTAGAGCAATTTTCCACTGCGGAGTTAGTAGATTTTATTGAATCACGGGTCGGTAATGAATTGGATATAATACGAATAAATGGTTCGGTAGTCGGAGGTTTGGCAGGAATGCTCATCTACCTGGCCGGATATTGGTGGTAGAATGGAAAAGTATAAGTTTAAGAAACGGGCCAATACGGTGTTAGGAACCGTTGGGGCGATATTTGCCACTCTAAGCGGCATAAAATATTTTTACCCAGGGCACATGGGGGTAACTATGGCTCAGTGGGTTACAGAAGCTGCGTTAGTGGGGGGAATTGCCGATTGGTTTGCAGTAACCGCTTTATTTAAAAGGCCGTTAGGATTCCCGTGGCATACGGAACTGGTACCAAGAAGCCGGGACAAAATCATTGCGGCTATTGCCGGAACGGTAGAAAAAGAATTGTTTAGTAAAGAGTTATTGCGAAATAAGTTGGAGGAAATGCATGTAATTGATTTGGCTGTCCGGTGGCTGGATTCACCTGGTAGAAAAACAGTTGTGCATAATACTATCAAAAGATATATTGAAAATTGGCTGTATCAGTTAGAACCGCACTATGTTGCCAGAGTGTGTCAGTATTTGCTGCGTAATTATTTGAGACGGGAATCGTTAGCTTCCGAGATTGCCGGCCTGTTACGGCAGGCAATTCAAAGTGGGAACATAGAGAAATTTTCTGACTATGTTATCATGGAAGTGAGGAAGGTTGTTAACCGGGAAAGCACAAAGCAAGTGATATATGGTTATTTGGAAAACTATAAACAAAGTAAGCGCAGTTCATGGTGGAGAAAACTGGTTTTGGATACTGCAGAATTAACCAATACGCTGAATCTTGAGGAAGTCGCAAGCGCGCTTCATTACGAGCTTGTACAGTTTATTGAGGAAATAGCCGATAGGTATCATCCGATGCGAAGGTGGATAGATGAGCGGTTAGTGCAGGCAACTGACCGGCTGGAGAAGGAGCCGCAGGCAGTAGCCGCTTTTAACGCCTGGCAGCGGGGTGTATTTTCCAGGATGGATTTTACGGATACGATAAGTTCTTTATTGGAGCATGTCACGAACGAAAAAAGGCATATTGAATTGGCGAATTGGGTGGTAGAGGAGATTAGCCGGGGATGGGAACTATTAGTTAGTGAGGATGAAACGCGGCAGTGGATGGACACCAAGATTAGAGATTCGCTGCTGCAAATCATTGATTTAGAACATAATCTGGTGGCGTTGGTGGTTACGGATGCACTATCAAAGAAGAGTGATGAAGACCTTAACCGGCTTATAGAAGACAAAGTGGGGGAAGATTTAGCCTGGATTCGGATTAATGGCTCGGTAGTTGGCGGAGCGGTGGGTTTGTTTTTGTTTTTGTTTTTGCATTATTTTTATCACCCTTATGTTGTTCCTTTGGTTAAGTCCATATGGTAAGGAGCTTGGCAAAATGCCAAGCTCCTTACTTTTCGATAACTACTTTTGTGCCAAGCGGTACGAGATTGGCTAAAGCCAAAACATCTTGATTGTGCAGGCGAATGCAGCCATGGGAGACGTAACCGCCTATGGAGGCAGGATTGTTGGTTCCGTGAATGCCGTAGTGGTCTACGCTAAGTCCCAGCCACATCGCTCCAAACGGCCCTCCGGGATGGGGACGTTTATTAATAATGGTGAAGACCCCGGTGGGTGTGGGAGTAACCCATTTTCCGACGCCGATAGGATACTTCTGGATAATTCTCCCTTCCTGGAATAAGGTCAGGCTTCGGTTAGATAAGGAGATACGAATGGAGTAAGCCATGATACCACCTCCTTGGTATCATATGCGAAATAGTGGCGGACGGAGTTAGATTACTGGAGGCGTGAATGGGTGACAAGAAATGAAACATAATAGGATAGAAGCACAGAAAGTACAGCCTGGAGGGTAGGTAGAAATGCGAAAAGCCAGTGTGGTTGCGTCTATTATACTTTTGCTGATGGTACTAGGCGGAACGTTGGCCTATAACCATATGAAAAAAGAAAATGTTTTGACGCCTTCCGGTACCGAAAACAAATATGTCCGGGGACATAATATTCCGGGTAAATTATATTGGGCGGGCAGTGCTTATGATAAGGAAGTGGCTCTTACTTTTGATGATGGGCCGGAGACGCAATGGACTCCGCAAATCTTAGACATATTAAAAGCGAAAAATGTAAAAGCCACCTTTTTTGTAATAGGCAGACAGGCCGAAAAATATCCGGAGATGTTACGGCGTATGGTTGCCGAGGGGCATAGTATAGGGAATCATACCTTTGATCATGCGGATCTAACGAAAATGTCTCCGCAAGAAGCCGAGTATGAAATTGACAGATGCATTCAGGCTGTAAGCAGGAATACCGGAAAAAAGCCAAGGTTGGTCAGGCCACCCTTTGGCTTTCATAATACAGAGGTTGACAATATGATTTATGCAAAAAACGGGCTGGTGATTTTATGGTCGCTTGATACCCAAGACTGGATGGGAATGTCTGAGGAAAAGATAAAAACCCAGGTGTTGTCAAGTATGAAAAATGGTTTTATCGTGTTGCAGCATGATGGGGAGAATCCTAAGCTTGGCGGGAGCGTACAGGCCTTACCTGCTATCATTGATGGGTTAAAGGCACAAGGGTATGCGTTTGTTACTATAGATGAATTATTGGAGACCCAGCCGTATTATGAGACAGAGCAACAATAAAATAAAGGGCGAAATAAACCTAACTTGTAAGGTGGGGTGGCGTGTTAGCTAAATAAGATAGCGAAAGTAAATATAAAGACTGGATAGTAAAATGGACAGCAGCATTAGAGGAAAGCCGATACGAAGGTAACTAAGAAAAGTGATATGGTAGCCCTCTTGGGCAGCCAATCCGGCGACAATTACATTTGCGCTGGCTCCAATCAAAGTACCGTTTCCGCCGAGACAAGCACCTAATGATAGGCTCCACCAAAGAGGGTCAAGATGCGTTAAGCCCAAAGCTCCCATATCTTTAATCAAGGGGATCATAGTGGCGACAAAAGGGATGTTGTCAATAAAGGCGGAAGCGATGGCACTGACCCAGAGGATAAGAAGAGCGGTAAAGATAAGGTTTCCCCCGGTGAGTTCAAGCGATTTTTTTGCCAGAAAGGTAATTACACCGGTTTCAATGAGTCCGCCGACTAATACAAATAGCCCCATGAAGAAAAAGAGGGCCGTCCATTCCACTTTGTGAAAAATTCCTTCTAAGTTTTGTTCGCTGCGCGAAGCGGTTAAAAAAAGCAATAAGCTTGCGCCGAATAAGGCTACTGTTGCGGATTCAAGTTGAAAGAACTGGTGGGTTACAAATAGGAATATGGTGAGCGCCAGCACAAAGAGACATTTCTTTAGTAATTTAGGATTAGTAATTTGCTTGGTTTCATCGAGTTCACGGATTTTTTGGCGAAGCTCTTTTGTGGTGCGCATTTCAGACCTATAATGATATGCCATGATCAGCAAGGTAACAAGGAGAATGAGAAAGGTAATACCGGTAAGGTTATTGATAAAGGCTATAAAGGTTAATTCTTTAACGGCGCTGCCGAGCATGATGTTAGGCGGATCGCCGATTAATGTCGCTGTGCCGCCAATATTGGAGGCAAATATTTGGCCTATCAGGTACGGTGTTGGTTTAACTTTTAGTTGCTTAGTAATGCTGAAAGTAACAGGAACGGTTAGGAGGACAGTGGTTACATTGTCGAGGAAAGCGGACAGAACAGCGGTTAGCAGGCTGAGAATAAAAAACAGATGAACCGGGTTGCCATCAACCTTTTTGGCGGACCAAATGGCTAAAAAGCGAAACAGACCTGTCTCCGCTGTGATGGCGACAATAATCATCATGCCTATCAAAAGACCTATGGTATTAAAATCAATATGGTGAATTGCCTGCTCCTGGGATAGGATCCCCAATAGGATCATAAGAACGCCGCCAAATAAGGCGATGGTGGTACGATGAATTTTTTCGGAAATAATAATGACGTAAACGAAGAGAAAGAGGGTTACAGCTAAGATAATAGGAGTGGTCATGATTGTCTCCTTTACAAAAAAAGTTTTGGGGTCTATTTAATACTAGTATCGACTAAGCAGTTGCTTTTAGCAGAGATATCGGAAGTAGATATATAAACTCGCTATCACTATGGATAATAGCATTAGCGGAAATCCAACTCGTAAATAACCGGTAAAAGAAAGGGGATAGCCTTCTTGGGCGGCGAGGCCAGCGACGATAATGTTAGCGCTGGCGCCAACAAGGGTTCCGTTGCCGCCAAGACAGGCACCCAGAGACAAACTCCACCACAAGGGCTCAAGATGAGTTAAGCCCAAAGTTCCCATATCTTTAATCAAGGGGATCATAGTGGCGACAAAAGGGATATTGTCAACAAAAGCAGAGGCGATGGCGCTAACCCAAAGAAGGAGGAGCGCGGTAAAAGTAAGATTTCCGGCAGTGAGTGCTATTGATTTTTGGGCAACATAGGAAATTACGCCAGTTTCAATGAGTCCGCCGACAAGTATAAATAAACCGATGAAGAAAAAAAGGGCGGTCCATTCGATTTTATGAAAGATACGTTCCAAGCTAGGCTTACCGCTTACGGAGGTGAAAAGAAGTAAGACACTGGCACCAAACAAGGCTATGGTCGCGGTGGCTAAATGGAAGAACTGGTGGGTAGTGAAAAGCAGGATAGTAAGGGACAATACGCCGATGCAGATCATGAGAAGCGTGTGGTTCGTAATTTGTTTTGTTTCGTCAATTTCCAGGATTTTTTGGCGCAACGCCGGGGAAGTTTTCATTTCCGGGAAATAAATCAGGGCGAGAATGAGCAAAGAAATGATTAATATTACCACGGAAACTGCTGCCAGATTATTGATAAAGGCCATAAAAGTTAATTCTTTAACGGCACTGCCGATCATGATGTTAGGGGGATCACCGACTAACGTTGCAGTACCGCCAATATTCGATGCAATGATTTGGGCAATGAGGTAGGGGGCAGGCTTAATTTCTAACTGGCGGGTAATGCTTATCGTTACCGGAACGGTGAGGAGAACGGTGGTGACATTGTCCAGAAAGGCGGACAGGACTGCGGTAAGCAGACTAAGAACGAAAAATAGTTTAAGTGGATCGGCATCGACTTTTTTTGCTGCCCAAATAGCCAGGTAGCTAAAAAGACCTGTTTGAGCAGTAATGCCTACCAGAATCATCATCCCAGACAGCAAGCCGAGCGTGTTAAAGTCAATATGATGGAGGGCCTGTTCCTGGGTAATAATTCCCAAAACAATCATAAGTAGACCGCCAAACAGGGCGATAATAGTACGGTGAACTTTTTCAGAAATAATGATTGTATAAACAAGCAAGAAGAGTAGGATGGCTGACAATACCTGCGTGTTAATGAGGAACACTCCTTTATTGAATGAGAATCGTTGTGTTTAGAGGAGTAGCTATGAGATCAAGAGGTAACACAAACTTAAAAATAGACAAAAGGAGCCTGTCGGTGACAGACTCCTCCTTAGTATCCCAATATTTTCTTATGTTAATAATACTACAGTGTTACTGAAGGGTCAATAGTTTTAGGGTTACAGTCAGAGTGCGGCTTCGGCTGACAGAGGCCACACTCTTCATACTGCAATGTGGCTTGGAAACACAAGTTGGAACCACGCGTCTTTTCGCTGGCATAACTTAGCCGGTTTGAGCGGCTATCCCAAAACGGATTGTCAAATTGCGAAAAACTCTTATAATCTCATAGCTGCTTCTGCCGCAAGAGGAGAGCGTTCACACTCGTCCGGGGTTAGAGTTACCTGCCAGCAAAGTTTAGAGCCGCGCATTTTGTCACTTGCATAAACCAGACCGTTCGTCCTACTATCTAAATATGGATGATCAATTTGAGCAGGATCACCTAAAAGAATAATCTTAGTCCCAAGCCCTGGACGGGTAACAACCCCTTTTGCTTGACGGGGAGTAGAATTTTGCATCTCATCGAAGATCATCCAGTATTTTTGGACCGATCGACCCCGTTGATAGGCTAATGCTTCGGTTTGAATGATACGTTTATCAAACATCATTTGAACTGTATCCTCAATTTGAGCAATTTCCTTTTCTCCGGTCGCTGACGGACCAGATAACAAGGTAAATAAGTTATCACGTATTCCACGCATATAAGGGCTAATCTTCTCGGTTTCGGAACCCGGTAAAAAGCCAATGTCTTCATCCATCGGAATATTGGGTCGGCAAATGAGTAGATGATGATACTCATGGGGGCGGCAGTCCATATGTTTATAAAGCCCTACAGCCAAGGAATAAAAAGTTTTTGCGGTTCCGGCGATCCCTTTAATTATCACGAGCGGAGCTTCGTCTGCGCTTGTCATTAGGCATTCTTGCATAAAGATTTGCCCAACGTTCCTTGGGGTTACTCCAAATGGGTTACGATTTTGATAGCGTAAGTGAACTATCTTTTGCCCGTCAAATCTTCCAAGTGCTGTATGACGTTCATTATCCGTAGACTTAATTAGCAAGAATTGGTTAGGGGTTAAATCTATGGAAGACATCCGGTGTGTTACGTCATCGTAGATAGACACCCTATCGGGTGTGATAGAGTTGATATCATCTAGGTGAAATTGATTTATTATATCTGACGACGTATAAACCTCTGCGCGACCTGTATATTGATCTTCCACGGAAGCGACTTTTTCATTCCGGAAGTCCTCAGCAGCTATCTTCAATATGGATGCTTTAACCCGCATATTTGTATCTTGGCTAACTAAAATTACTTCTTTATTCTCGTTGGCTAGCCCTTTACAGACTTGCAAGATTCGATTATCAGGTTTTCCATTTTCCCAATTAGGATTTACAGAGGTTGATAAATGGTTTGTTTCTACTTGAAGAATACCGCCCTCAGAATTTAAAGGAACTCCATCAAGCAAATTTCCCTTTGTACGTAATTCGTCTATTAGTCGGCTGACCTGACGACTATTTGCTCCGCGATCGGAGGCTTCTTTCTTAAACCTATCCAATTCCTCAATAACTACTTCAGGAATTATTACTTTATGTTCATTGAAAGCGAAGATGGCATTTGGTGAGTGTAATAATACATTAGTATCAAGTACATAGTGCTTACACATTTCGTTACCCCCTTATTAAGCTGCTAATTTTGAGCCTAAATCCTTGAAAGTAGTATGTTTGCGTAAAATACCTCTTTTTTGATACAGATGCATATTTATTAAGTTTTTAATTGACGCAGTAGTAAGTGAACATAACCCCTTGATAAAAACAAGCGGCGCTTCTTCTGCGCTCAGCATCAGGTATTTTTGCAAAAAAACCTGTCCTATGTTGCGCGGTGAAACGCCGAATGGCTTACGACTATGGTATTTTAGGTGGATTACTTTTTCTCCGTCGAAACGGCCAAGCGAGGTATGACGGTCATTATCGGTGGAGCGGATTAAGATAAACTGGTTAGTTTTTACTGGCATGGTGGTATCACGGCTTACAAGTACTGTAGGCCGTTTTTCCACCAGACCTTTATAAATTTGCAGAATACGGTTATCTGCCTTACCGTGATCCCAGTGAGGCGGGAGAGACACGTCCTGACAATTTGTTTCGAGTTGAAGGATGCCACCAGTATCATTTAAAGGTACATCCTCTAATAAGTTGCCTTTCTCGTGAAAAGTGAAAATCGACTGGGGAGAATGCAATAATACATTGGTATCAAGAACATAATACTTATTCAATTCAATCCCCCTTTACTGACAATGCCACCACTCTATTATTATTATATCGCAATCGTTTTCAGGAAGCACTACTTTTTGCAAGGTTAACGAAAACTTAAAATTTATAACCCCATTTGATATGCTGTACAGCCTAAAGAAAATAATTAACATAATAAGTTGTAACAAATTGGTTAACGGCAACATATATTTTAGGTATGCGGTCAAAGTAGGTTGTAAATTAAGAAAAAAGGGTGATACTATGCGAATAGGAATCATTGGAACCGGGCGAATGGGGAAGGAATTGGTAAGGCGTTTAGCCGATAAAGTATATCTGGTAGTGTTTGACCGTAACCCGGCTATATTGAAGGAAGTTGCCAAAGAATACAATGTCAGCACGGCCACGGGTATTGAAGAAGTAGCCAAAAGCTGCAGTATAGTGATATTGGCCATTCCGGATAAAGAAGTTAGCGGCTGCATAAGAGCCATCAATAAGTGGCATCTACCTATCAGTCTTATTAATATAGCTACTAATATTTCGCAATCGGAACTTGAGCAAATCGCCGCACCGGAAATTCGCTGCATTAATGTTAAAATAGTGGGGCATGCGGGAGAAATGGCGTTAGGATTAGCTCCGGTGATTCTTGTAAGTAGAGAGCCGAAAGACTTGGCAGCGGTGGCAAAACAATTGTTTGCTCCGGTAGGGCAAGTAGTAATCGGAGACCCTGACGTAGTACGGTTCATAAATACGATTGCTACAGAACAAGCCTTGGCAGCGGCTGTAAATATTGAAGAAAAGTTGTTAGACTGCGGAATTTCAGATGATGATATTATACGGGGGGCGATACGCCAAGTGGGAGCCGGTGTTATGAAGGCGTATGCCGATCAGGAATTGGGTCCGTTTGCCAGGGAGCTTGTTCGCAATATTTGGGGAAAAGGGAAAGAAAAATTGGTAGATTAAAAGGGGAAAATAAAGTATTACATTTTATTAGCATTAGTGCAGGAAAATACTGCTTCCTGTCGTATAGAGTAAGGAATATTACTATATTTATTGGATAGATGCAGGAGGTATAGCAAGTATGGAACAGGGAACTTTCCGCGTAAAAGCCGGATTGGCTGAAATGCTTAAGGGTGGGGTAATTATGGATGTTACTACACCTGAACAGGCCAAAATTGCAGAGGAAGCCGGGGCATGCGCTGTTATGGCGTTAGAGAGGGTTCCCGCTGATATTAGAGCAGCCGGAGGGGTAGCCAGAATGGCTGATCCTACCATTGTACAACGGATCATGGAAGTTGTATCAATTCCGGTTATGGCAAAGGCACGTATTGGACATTTTGTAGAGGCTCAGATATTGGAATCCCTTGGCGCTGATTATATTGACGAAAGTGAAGTTTTGACGCCAGCAGACGATAAGTATCACATCAATAAAGAAAATTTTAAAGTTCCTTTTGTTTGCGGAGCCAAAAATCTTGGTGAAGCTTTGCGGCGCATCGGCGAAGGTGCGGCTATGATTCGGACTAAAGGCGAACCCGGTACGGGTAATGTCGTAGAAGCGGTAAAACATATTCGTATGGTCATGTCCGAAATTCGGCTTTTGCAAAACCTGCCGGAGGAAGAAGTCTCCGCTTTTGCTAAAAATATTGCCGCTCCAATAGAGCTCGTAAAAGAAACCAGACGTTTGGGCCGGCTGCCAGTGGTTAACTTTGCCGCAGGCGGGATAGCAACTCCTGCCGATGCTGCGTTAATGATGCAGTTAGGCTGCGACGGTATTTTTGTCGGCTCGGGAATTTTTAAATCCGGAGATCCTGCACAGCGGGCTAAAGCCATTGTAGCCGCTACTACGTACTATAATGATCCCAAGGTTTTGGCAGAGGTTTCAAAAGACTTGGGTGAACCCATGGTTGGTATTGAGATTTCTACTATACCGGCTAATGAGCGTATGCAAGAGCGGGGATGGTAATAGTGAAAATCGGTGTACTTGCTTTGCAGGGGGCATTCCGCGAACATAAAAAGATGCTGGAAAGCTGCGGGGCAGAAGCCATTGAGGTTCGAACCACGGATGACGTTAATTCTGTCGATGGATTAATTATTCCCGGCGGTGAAAGTACTACTATCGGTAAGATGATGGTCGACTGGGGTCTTTTAGATACGATTAAAGACAGGGCGAGCCATGGCATGCCGATTTACGGTACTTGCGCGGGCATGATTTTACTGGCAAAAGATATTGTTGGTAGTGAGCAGCCAAGATTAGGACTCATGGACATTTGTGTCCGCCGCAATGCTTTTGGGCGTCAGGTAGAGAGCTTTGAGGCGGATTTGCATGTAGCTGAGTTTGGTACGGAACCGGTTCGGGCCGTATTCATTCGGGCTCCTTATATAGAAAGCGCCGGACGGGAAGTTAAGGTATTAGCCGTTGTTGACGAGCATATTGTTATTGCCCGCCAAGGAAATTACTTGGCGACGGCGTTTCATCCGGAACTAACCCAGGATGACCGTATTCACAAGTTTTTTATTGGTATGGTTCAGGAAAGTTTGGGAAAATAATATTGGTTGATATTAATATAGTCCGTACTGCATGTAATGTAGTACGGACTACTATATTTGGACATAGGAATCTAATAGCAAATAAAAGGGGGAGCGTATTGTGACCCGTGGTGACAAACTGCAAACACGCTTGTTTCACGTTTCTACTCAGGATATAGAGGATATTAGCATAGCCTTTCAACAGGAAATGGCTGCCGGATTAGCAGGGCAATCCAGCAGATTAAAAATGTTGCCATCCTTTTTAAAAAAACCTGACGGAAATGAAACAGGCACTTTTTTGGCATTGGATTTTGGGGGGACAAATGTCCGGGCTCAAGTATTGGAACTGTTAGGAGGCGGTCGTTGGCGGGAATGTAACCGCAGAGCTTATCCTTTAAAAGATAGTCAGGGGCGGTTTGACTATATCTCGTCGGAAACAAAATCGGAGGAACTGTTTGATTTTCTGGCGGAGCTAGTGCTGGAAGTAAGCCATGGGCAGGAGTGTTCCTTAGGCTTTACCTTCTCTTTTCCGTGTGTTCAAAATTCAGTGCAACATGCGGAGCTTATCGGCTGGACTAAGGAAATAAAAACGGCTGGTGTTGAAGGGCAAGACGTCGGAAGATTAATGAAGGAGGCTCTTATCCGTAAAGGGGGGCCACGTATAACTCCTGTGGCAATTATTAATGATACCGTGGGGACGCTATTGACGGCTGCCTATAAGAATCCGGTGGCTACCATTGGGGCTATATGCGGCACGGGGCATAACGCCTGTTACTTTGATCCGGTAAAAGGTATGATAATTAATATGGAGTCGGGGAACTTTGCCACATTACCTTTCACGGTGTATGACGATCAATTGGATGGAAACAGCGATAGGCCGGGTACGCAGCGTTTAGAAAAAATGGTATCCGGAAGATACTTGGGGGAAGTTGTAAGGCTGGCAGCGAAAGATCTTTTCGATATTACAGCGCAGCCGTATTCCTTATCAACGGAAACAGTAGCCGCTTTAATCGGAGACTACCCTTCCGAAAGCATTGGTTTGCTGCAAATAGAAAACGACCAGAAAGCGAGGTTGAAAGAGTTGGCTATGGACATTGTTACCCGTTCGGCCAAGTTGGTAACTGCCTGTTTTCTGGGAGTACTGCGCCATGTGGATGAACAAATCAAGAATAAGCATACGATTGCTGTGGACGGTTCGTTATATGAAAAAATGCCTCATTACCGGGAAATTATTGATAATACCTTGATTGAAATGCTGGGCAGTAAAGCCCAAAACATAAAAGTCGGACTCGTCAAAGACGGATCGGGAGTGGGGGCCGCTGTGGCAGCCGCTTTGGCCTCGAAGTAGGACACAAAGTTCATGTTTTATTAGTGCCGGTATCGATGCTTGTTCCAGGGGCCGCGCCGCGGGGGCTGTTCCAAATAGAGTTAATGGCATGGGTGGCATTTAGCTGCGTCATCAGCCAAATATACATATCACGCAGACTGGCTAAGTCGAAGTGGGTGGACCAAAGCGCGTTTGATACCCAGGCGGAAAACCATATAAGGACGAAAAGGGCGGTCAAAGCGCCCATCCATATGGGAGGCATTTTTAAAAAGGATACGGGCATGAGATAGACTCCTTTCCATAAACTCTTATTATAGAATATGCGGATACCATGCTCACTGTTTATGGAAGGTCTGAGATAAGCGATTCCTATTACCGTAATCTGAATTTCGAATTTTTCAGAATTGAGTCTATACTCTATACTAATAAATGGATAGAATTTTTGTATACATACTTGATAGCGTGGAGGTTTTTGAAATGAACATACGGTTTGACGGAAAACTGGCAATTGTAACTGGCGGCGCCCGGGGTATCGGGTTCACTTGCGCCCAGACATTAGTTGAGAGCGGTGCCAGAGTAGCACTTGTAGATGTACTTGCCGATACTTTAGAAGAAGCGGTTAAAACCTTAAGTCCCAAAGGGGAAGTTAAAGCATATCAGCTGGATTTAAGTAATATCGCCAATATTGCTCCTACCGTGGCGAAAATCAAGAAGGAAATGGGCGACATTGATATTCTGGTGCAGGCCGCAGGTATTCTCGCAGGCGGTCCGGGAGTAGACCTCACGGAAGCAGAATGGGATAAAGTTATGACTGTAAATTCTAAGGCTGTATTTTTCATGATGCAGGCAGTGGTTAAAGAATCGATGATTCCTAGAAAAACTGGTTCTGTTGTAAACTTTGCATCGATTGCCGGCATTCGCGGTATGAAAGAGCCTCTCTGTTCCGCACATTACAGTGCCAGCAAGGGCGCTGCCGTACAGGTTACCCGGCAGGGAGCTGTTGAATGGGCGAAACATGGTATTCGGGTAAACGCTGTTGCTCCGGGAGGAGTATTGACTGGCGCATTAAAGAGTGCTCCGCCGGAAATGCTCCAAAATGCCATAGAACCAATTCCGATGAAAAAGCTGTCTACTCCGGAAGATATTGCGAATGGCGTATGCTTCTTAGCCAGCGATGCTGCTGCAATGATTACCGGCCAAATTCTTGTTATTGATGGCGGCGGTTCCGTAGTAGGGGTATAATAGATATAATGAAAAGCCAGGAGAGAGCTCCTGGCTTTTCTATTTAATAAGCAATTATTAATTTTGGCCCGGAAAGTTGCCCGGTTGATAGAAATCCCATCCTCAGGGAGAACAAAAATTTTTATCCGCAATACATTTTTTGGTATAATGGTATAGACAAAGCAAACTTCCTATTTGATTATTGGAGGCGGTTTTATGGCGAGAGACTTAATGGAGGCGGAAGAAAGACTGGTTGCCACTATCAACCTTGAGTCTACTGACAGGGTAGTATGTGCTCCTATTATTGAGCAATATGCCGGTCAGTTTGCCGGCATAACTAACAAGGAGTTTATGAGCGATTGGGTCAAGGCCCAAGCCGCAATTCAACAGGTGTGGGAAGCCTATCCGGTGTGGGACAGCAATGCTTATATGCTGCATGGCCGGATTGGGTCGGTGGCGCAAAAATGTGGACCAGGTAGGTTTAAGTTGCCGGGGAAAGAGCTAGAGGATAATGCGCAGTATCAAATTCACGAATTCGAGGTAATGACCCGGGAAGATTATGCCCTTCTTAGAGAAAAAGGGTTCAAGGAGTACCGGCTTACGTTTTTGGAGCGGGCGCATCAGGTCAGTAGGGCTGAAGTTCTTGAAGGCATGAAGGAAATGGGCAGGCTGCGGAAAGATGAATATGAGCGCTCGGTGGATCGAGGGCAAAGCGTAACGTGGGGAGCTATTGTCGGAGTTCTTCCTTTTGACGCTTTTTCTATGACCCGGTCCATGGAAAAATTCTACAAGGATATGTTTCAAATGCCTGATGAGCTGGAAGAATTATTATGGCTGGTCAATGATTCCATTATGGAAGGGTGCATTTCGGTAGCGAAAGCCATAGGCAACGACCGTGTTTTTATCGGAGGTGTGCGCGGGGCCGGCCAATTTATTGGCAAGAAGCATTTCGAACGTTTTGTTTGGCCTCAACTCAAGGTGATGGTAGAAACCTTGGAAAAAAATCAGGTTATACCTATTTTGCATTTTGATTCCGATTGGACCAAAAACTTAGAGTACTTTCTCGACTTGCCCAGGGCGAAATTTGTTCTTGAACTGGATAGTGCCACGGATATTTTTAAAGCCCATGAAATATTGAAAGGGCACTGCGCCATTAAGGGGGATGTCAGTCCGGCTTTGTTTACTGTTGCCAGCCCCAGCGAAATGGACGATTATGCTAAAAAGCTGTTAAATACATTTAAGAATGGGGAAGGTCTGATATATTCTTCCGGGTGCAGTTTGCCAATGAATGCGAAGCATGAGAATGTAAAAGCATTTTTTGATGCGGTAGAAAAGTACGGAAAGTATTAGAACTATTTACCAATATTTGAAAAATACTGAATAATACATTTATAGTAGGAGTAAATTAAAGAGTAGGAGTATCTGCTTTATTCGTAGAAATAACTAGAGAAAGGGGAGTTGCATCAAGATGAAGAAAGTAATTCATTCAGATCAAGCGCCGCAGGCGATAGGACCGTATTCGCAGGCGATTAAGGCTAATGGCATGTTATTTGTTTCCGGGCAAATTCCGTTAGATCCGGTAACGGGGCAAATTGTATATGGTGGAGCCGGTATGCAGACACGGCAGGCAATTAGAAACCTACAGGCCATATTAGAGAGGGAAGGGCTATCGCTATCGGATGTGGTCAAAGCAACCGTATTCCTTCAGAATATGAACGATTTC